>Ga0326597_10005319_pt1 | contig 17901 bp, 18 predicted proteins | sample RVTome_12_FD_203789 | JGI IMG/M metagenome (GOLD analysis project Ga0326597, IMG submission 203789) | Soil microbial communities from uranium-contaminated site in the Upper Colorado River Basin, Wyoming, United States - RVT100D185 | ecosystem: Environmental > Terrestrial > Soil > Contaminated >... | reverse complement strand
GCACGTCCGGCGCGAGAGTTGCTGCCAGGGTTACGTTCGGGGAGGTCACACCGCCGCCGAGAAATCCGGCGGCTTTCTTGTTAACGACTCGACGCGAAATCGTCGCGGCGGGCGATCGCCGTAAGTCCGTCAACCACGCGACGTTGCGCGCTACCCGCCAAGTGGCCGCGCTCTCTGTTTGCAACGCTGCTTCCGCCGGCCCGAACGCAACCCCAAGGGTTACGACCGCTCCCCCGCCAAAAACTCTCAAACTCTCTGCCTCTCTCGGTTGACACCCCGATTTGGTTTACGCGGGGTTACGTTCGCGGCCCGGTGACAACTCGAACCTTTTTCGCGTACATATCAGGTGGGCCGCCGCATCGAGCCAGCGGCGATCATCGACATCTTTGCCGGACGACCGGCCGGGCGCGGAGCGCACGTCGGCGTGGGCCAGCACGGAGGCAACGCCCATGCGACCTACGTCCGACGACCCGTCTACCCTATCGCCCAATGAGCGCCTGCGCGAGCTGACGGCCATCCTGGCCAACGGCATTCATCGCTTACACGCAATTACTCCGGCGGTGCCGGAATGCGGCCAGATTCCAGCGGAATCCTCGCAAACCGGCCTTGATCCGGGGGCGCGGACTTGCCCTGATGGGGCCGTGTTGACGCGAGAACGGAGATCGATGAATGCCCATTGATGTCGAGGCGGCCGTGAAAACGTTGAACTGCATGACGGTCACCAAACTCCGCGAGCGCTACGCCGAGGTATTCGGCGAGGCGGCGCGTTCGTTCAACAAGCAGCATCTGGTCAAGCGCATCGCCTGGCGGCTCCAGGCCATTCACGAAGGTGACCTGTCCGAGCGGGCGCGCCGCCGGGCCCGCGAGCTGGCCAACGACGCCGATCTGCGTATCCGACCACCGGCCGCGCATGTCGAAGTGAGCGAAAACGGCGGAACGGCCATGTCGGCTTTCCGCGTCGAGGCCGATGACCGCCTGCCGATGGTCGGCACGCTTCTCAAACGCCGATACAAGGGCCAGACCGTGCAGGTGCGGGTCCTGGAGCAAGGCTTCGAATTCGACGGCGAGGTCTACCGTTCGCTGTCCGCGGTGGCCCGCAAGGTAACGGGCGCGCACTGGAACGGATACCACTTCTTCGATCTGCCCAGGCCCGGCAAGGAGGCCGCCGAATGAAACGCAATGGCAATGGCAATGGCAACGGCAAGGTTCGAGCGGCGCAGCATGTCCGCTGCGCGATCTACACGCGCAAGAGCACCGAGGAAGGCCTCGAGCAGGAGTTCAACTCACTCGACGCACAGCGCGAGGCCGCCGAGGCCTACATCGCCAGCCAACAGCATGAAGGATGGGTCTGCCTGCCCGATCGTTACGACGACGGCGGATACACCGGGGCGAACATGGAGCGGCCGGCGCTGAAGCGCCTGTTCGAGGACATCGAGGCCGGGCGCATCGACTGCGTGGTGGTCTACAAGGTGGATCGCCTGAGCCGCTCCTTGTTGGACTTCGCGCGGATGATCGAGAAGTTCGAGAAGGGCCACGTCTCGTTCGTCTCGGTGACGCAGCAGTTCAACACGACCCACTCAATGGGCCGGCTGACGCTCAACATCTTGTTGTCGTTCGCCCAGTTCGAACGCGAGATCATCTCCGAGCGCACGCGCGATAAGATCGCCGCCGCCCGGCGCAAGGGCAAATGGATGGGCGGAAAACCGCTACTCGGCTATGACCTGCTCCTCGCCCCCGGTGGGACCAAGCTCGTCGTCAACGAGGAAGAGGCCACCCGAGTGCGGGCGATCTTCGACGAGTACATTCAGCGGCAGTCGCTGATTCGCACAGTCCAGGCGCTGAACGAGCGGGGCTGGACGACCAAGCGCTGGACGACTCGCAAAGGCCACGAGTGCGGCGGCCAGCCGTTCGACAAGACCGTCCTGTTCCGGCTGCTCAGCAACGTCGTGTACCGAGGCAAGGTTCGCTACAAAGACGAGGTCCACGCCGGCGAGCACGAGGCGATCGTCGACGAAGACGTCTGGACACGCGCCCAGGAGATGCTGCGGTCCAATGGCCGCACCGGCGGCATGCATGTCCGCAACAAGTACGGGGCATTGCTGAAGGGCCTCCTGCATTGCAAACCGTGCGCCCGGGCGATGATGCACACGTACACCAGCAAGGGCAACCGGCGCTACCGCTACTACGTCTGCTACACGGCTCAAAAGCAGGGCTGGCACGCGTGCCCGTCCAAGTCGGTCCCGGCGGAGGAGATCGAGCGGTTCGTGATCGAGCAGATTCGGGCCGTTGGCAAAGACCCAACCGTCATGGCGATGGCCCTCGATCAGGCCCGGGCGCAGGCGATGGAAGAGACTGCGGCGCTGGAGAGCGACGCCAGAATCGCCGAACGCGAGATCGGTCGGATTCACGGCGAGATCGCCAAGGTCGCGACCGACGCGGCCACCAACGGCCACGCGGCCAGCCGCCTGGCCGAGCTGCATGAACGCCTGCGCGAAGCGGAGCAACGCCTGACTGAGCTGCGCGATCAGGCCGAGCGAGCGCGGCGCGGGATGGTCACCAAGGCGGAGGTCGATTCGGCGCTGGAGGCGTTCACGCCGCTGTGGGACGCGCTGAGCCCGCGCGAGCAGGCCCGCGCGCTGCATCTGCTGATCCAGCGTGTCGACTACGACGGCGCGAACGGCAAGATCGCGGTGACGTTCCAAGCCAACGGAATCCGAACGCTCGGCCAGAACCGCGTGGCCGAGGGGCTGGAGGCGAGTGAATGCGCGACGGCGTGACGGTTGAGTTCGACGTTCACTTCGCACGCGGGTCCGCTGGGCGACGCGAGGTATTGCCGGGCGAGGCACCCGCCAAGCCTGAGGTGCGCGAGGGGTCGGTGCCTCGCGTGGCCAAGTTGATGGCCTTGGCCATCCGTTGCGAGGAGCTCGTCCGTCGCGGCGACGTGGCTGACTACGCCGACCTTGCCCGCCTGGGCCACGTGACCCGGGCGCGCATGACGCAGATCATCAACCTGCTCAACCTCGCGCCTGATATCCAGGAGGAGATTCTGTTCCTGCCCCGCACGACCGCTGGCCGCGACCCGATCGGCGAACGCGATCTGCGGCCGATCACCGCGGTCGTTGCTTGGCCGGCCCAGCGGCGGCTGTGGAGGGGGCTTCTAAGCTCGCAAGTGCCTGAATAGACCGAGATTCCGGCGGCTTCTGACTGGCTCTTGCCGTACGTCCGTCCAATCGCTCTAATACGCATCAGCCCTAAATGGCCCGCCCTCGGGGCCGGCGTTTTTGGCTGGTTTCTACCAGGGCGAAGACATGGACGAAAAACGTCGCGGCAGGCGGCCGATCCAGGACGTGACTGATTCGCAACGCCGGGCCCTAGTCGAGGTTCGGGCATTCATCGACCGCCACAAGTTCCCGCCTTCGATTCAGGAGCTGGCTGATATTCTCGGCATCTCCACCGCCAGCGCCCACGCCCTGATCAACCAGCTCGTTCGGAAGGGCTACCTCAAACGCGAGCCGCGCAAGGCACGCGGCCTGAGCATCGTCCGCGAACCCGCTTCAGCACCGATGGGCCTGGTGCCGGTTCCCTTGGTTGGAACTGTCGTTGCGGGCCGCCCCGTGCTCGCGGAAGAGAACATCATCGGCGAAGTGCTGGTAGAAGGCGGCCTCACCCGAGCCGGGCGGTGCTTTGCTCTGCGCGTGTCAGGCAACAGCATGTTGAACGCAGGTATCACCGACCGCGACGTGATTATCGTTCGGCAACAGCCCATCGCCGAGAACGGGGATATCGTCGTTGCGTTGTTGCACGACGAGGCCACCGTGAAGCGTTTGGTCATTCACAGGGAACGGATCGAGCTTCGACCAGAAAACCGCAGCTTCCAGCCAATCGTCATCGGTCCCGAGGACGATCTGCGTATTCTTGGCAAGGTCGTCGGCATTCGGCGTGCCAGCGAAATTCCGGGTCATCCCGCGCAGGACAGAGCCAATGAACAGGGAAGATGAAACGAGCCTCAAGACGTTAAAGGCCCCTGAGTACACGGACGAAGAGCAGGCTCAGCTCGTGACGGACCTGCTGGTGCTCAAGAAAGGGCAGATTCAAGGCTTTCTGGCACGAAATGAGTTACCAAGGTCGGGGACGAAAGCGGAAATCCGCGACCGGATAGAGGAAGCGCTGCGCGAAGGAGACCTTCCTCCCGAACGAATTGTGCAGTTCCTCGACGAGGTGACCCCGTGGGGAAAGCAGCACGTGTACCTCTACAAGGGGCCTGGAAGTTCGATTGCGAATTGGAAGAAAACGGACTGGGTTGCAAGCCTCCTGAAGGAACACCGACTCCGCAAGTACCTCAACGCCACGCTTCCGCTCGCGCTGCCGGACGCTATGAAGATATCGTCTATCTTGCACAACGGGCGTCGGCTTCGCATCACCGCGATCAAGAAGCGGGAATGGTGGGAGCGAGACCCCGAGTATGATGAGTCCAAAGTGACGGATGAAGGCGACCCCGTTGAACTTCGTGCTTTTATCCACCGCCTAACGCGGGGTCTCGTCGCACTCGAATGGGACCTGAACGCCAACACGGCAGTTCTGCAGATCTCACAGCTTCCAACAGGTTTTCGATATGAGCAGGTGGCGAAGGAGTTTTTCGATTTGGTCGACGCGTGGCTCGACATCGGCTTTTCGCTCGTCGATTTGCGTCCGGTGATCAAGAGGCTGCAAGAACTTGAAGGAACCGCAACGGGAGAGATACGCTCGCATGGTGCCAAGTATCGCACTGTGGAGGGGCGAACTCTTGAAGCGAAGAGTGCCTCACCCGCAGACCCCCTTCCTGGTGAGCCTGTGATTGACGTTGCCTTGGCCGCCGTCCGAAAGAACGGAGTTGGGCACCTCGGCAACTTCTACTGGCTCCCGGGCGCGACGACGAATCCCTCGAGCAACCCCTTGGAAGCCGAGGCGCACGTGATCATCGTCGGCTGGCGCAACCGAATCAATTTCCCAACCCCCAACGGAGAGCGGACGATACGGTATGTTCTTTCACGAATCAGAAGTCATTGCTCGTGAGCATCCAGACCTGCTTCGGGCCGTTGAGCAAGTCGATCAGCGTCTTTCGGGCATCTGCTCGCCGGCGCCCCTTCGGCCCGTTGACTTTTCCTGCGCGCTTGGTGTCGAAGAGAATCAGGTTGCATCTGTGTTCGAACTACTCGCAGAGAAGGACGTGCTGCTCGCTGAGGATATGGTCGAATGTGAACGCTGTCAGAACCTCATGCCCGCTAACGCCTTTCGGCAGGCTATCCAGGACGAAGACCAGTTCGAATGCTCAGGATGTGGCCGTGTCTTTCCCCGGCGCTCCGAGCCCGTTGCCGTTTACCGTATGACCGCCGGTGCGCTGAGTCGGACGAAGGCCGTGGCAAAGCCGCTCGCTCTCCAGATCATCGAGATGTTTGGGGCACCGTCCAGCGAAGAACCGCTCAGCGAGCGTGCTCGGCTGGTACTTGTTGCGATGCTGGAGCTCGACGCCGTTGATTCTGATCGACGCCAATCGACCGAAAGAATTGCCGTCAAGGCGCTCGGTGCCAGTACCGATCCCAATGCATTGAAGAGCGTCATGGCCGAACTCAAGACTCGCCGACTGATCGACAGCAAAACCGGCCGCGGCGGAGGTTGCTGGCTCACCGAAAGCGGTCTTCCGCGTGCTCAGAAACTCCGCCACCCTAACCGAAACTCCGCAACCGTTTAGGCACCGTTTGCGCACCGATTCAAAGCACCCAACCAGCAATACTTCCCTCGTGAGGATCACCACGGTGGTGATCCCAAAACAAAACGAGGAGAAGTGTTATGGTTGTCTCCGCTCCCGCGCCTGATGAGGGGCGCCAGAACCCCCCGGTTTTCTCAAAACAGCACCTTTCGCCAAGCCGCGCACGCCTGCTGGAGATGATGCAGGCGCTCAACTTCGGGCGGATCGAGCATCTGTGCGTCGCCGGCGGCGAACCAGTATTCGATCCGCCGCCCGAGCGCAGACGAGAAGTGAAGTTCAACGCGGAGAACGGCGCGCGACCAGAGTTGTCGCTTGAGGACTTCGTGCTCAAAGCCGAGGTGCGCGAGCTGTTCGACGCCATCACCGAGATCGGTGACGGCATCATCGAACGCATCGAAGTCCGGCACGGTTTGCCGTTTCGCATGATCGTCGCGGAGTCCTGCGGGCTGTAGGCCCGCTGCAACCGCAGCAACACGAAACCGACAGTCCATCGTAACGAATTGATATCGCTCAACTGAACGGCCGCGAAGCGGAGTTCTTGAGGGTGTCGCCGACACGGCGATTCTCTCGCGACTCCGTCGCGCGGCCCTGCGCCCTGCCGTTCGGTCGGCACCCATGAGCACCCGCTCCTCGGCTTCGAGGAGTCCAACATGGGTCTCGACCCGAAGCTGCTTGAATATGCCAATGAAATTATCCGCCACAAAGCCCGTCAGCTTTCCCACAAACTCGGATTCGGTTCATCAAACCGGGAGGACATCGAGCACGAACTTCTCATCGCCATCCTTGAACGCTGGTCCGCGTTCGACTCGAAACGGGCGTCGGCGCGGACGTTCGTGGCGCGGATCATCGAAAACAAGGCCGCATCCCTGGTCCGCGCTTGCCAGGCCGTCAAGCGTGGCGTTGGGCAATGCACGTCGCTGACTGGCGACACCACCAACGGTGCCAGCGACTTTGATGAAGAGCAGGACCGCGCCCGGCGCGGCATCCATTCCCGTTCTGAAGTCGAGGCGGTGTCGCTTCGCCTCGACGTGGCCGGTGTGGTGGCCAGCCTGCCGGACGATCTCCGACGCCTGTGCGAACGCCTCCTGCGCGAATCGGTTTCAGAGGCAGCCCGGTCCACGGGGAAGCACCGCACCACGCTCTATCGCGCGATCAGCGAGGTGCGAAAACGCTTCACCGATGCTGGGCTTCACGAATATCCGTGACGACGGCGACAGGTCGTCGGCGCTTTGCGTATGTATCCAGTACAGGCCGTTGAAAACGGGAGGCACGAAATGAAGAAGGACATGGTTCGATACACGTTTTCGCAGTCGGTCAGCATGCGTGAGGCCGAGGAGACGCTGCTGCTGGCCATTCTGGCCGTCGAGAGTCTTTTCGGTGAATCGACCGTCCGGCTCGACGCGTCCTTCTCGATCGAGTCGTCGCGGCGCGCCTGCGTCATCGACTCGAGCACCGACGTGGGTCGCGCCATCTGCCGCGTCTTCACGGGCTTCGTGAGCCGCGAATTCGGCAGCGAGGCGTTCAAGATTCACCGCGTTGATTCGCCGCCGGCGACGGAGACGAGTGCATGTGCGGCGGCCTGCTGAGGCGTCTGATCGGCAGCGCTCGACGCGATTCCGCACTGCCCCTGTTGCGACTTGGACAAGGCTCGTACCGCCATGACGTGTTTCCGGAGGATATCGGCATGACATCCGCGACGAAGACGCTGGCCCAGATCGACCTTGGTTTCCTCATTCGGGAGCCAGCGGACGTCTACCACGCCAAGGCGAAGGACTTCCTGTCGGCCCACGCGTTGAATGAGTTTCGGCGCTGTCCGCTTCTGTACCGCAAGAAGGAGATGGGCCTCGTGCCGGAGCGTGACACGGCGGCATACCTCGTTGGCCGTGCGGCGCACACGCTCATTCTCGAAGGACGTCAGCGGTACGAGCGCGAGTACGCCATCGGCGGGCCCATCAATCCGCGAACCGGACAACCGTTCGGATCGCAGACGAAGGCTTTCAGCGAATGGGCGGAGCGGCAGGGGCGACCGGTGCTCAGCGATACGCAGGCCGCGACCGTGGAACAGATGGCGGCGGCAGTGCATGACCACCTCTTCGCGCGCGAGTTGTTCGCTGACGGCATCGCCGAAGGCGTCGTGCGCTGCGAATACGCGGGGCACCGTTGCCAGGCGCGCATCGACTGGATCAACCCGGTCGATGACCGCGGGATCGTCGATCTGAAGACCGCCGACGAGTTGGATTCATTCGAGATGGCGATGCGTGCCTTCGCCTACTTGCACCAGGTCAGCTTCTACCGCGCGCTCGTGGCGGAGACCTCCGGCCACATCCTGCCGGTTCATATCGTCGCCGTCGAGAAGCGCGAACCTTTCCGGTGCGGCGTCTGGCAGGTCGCACCCAAGGTGCTCGACCAGGCCCAAGGAGAGAACGAAGAGGCGATGGCTGACCTGCGGCGCTGCCGGGAAACGGGGAACTGGTTCACGAGGTTCGAATCCTTGCGATCGATCGACCGTTTGTGACGCCGGCCCCGGACCCGGATTCACAACGGAACGGAATAAAGGAGAACGATCACATGAAACTGCTCAGTCAGATTCAACATGGAAGGACGCCCGCGCCGCGACGGACGCTGGTGTACGGCGTGCATGGCGTGGGCAAGAGCACGTTCGGTTCGATGGCTGAGAAGCCGGTTTTCATCCAGACCGAAGACGGCCTGGGCAACATCGAGTGCGAGCGGTTTCCACTCGCCGGCCAGTACGCCGATGTCGTCGCTGCCCTGTCGGAGCTCTACACGGAGCAGCACGAATACCGGACAGTCGTCGTCGATTCGCTCGATTGGTTGGAAAGACTGATCTGGGCCGACGTCTGCAAGAAGCGCGGTATCGAGTCGATCGAAGACGTCGGCTACGGCAAGGGCTACGTCTTCGCGCTGACGAACTGGCGCGAGGTGCTTGCCGGCCTTGATGCCCTCCGCAACGACCGCGGCATGGGCGTCATCCTGATCGCCCACGCCCAGATCGAGCGATTCGCCAACCCCGAGACCGACACCTACGACCGCTATTCGCCGCGACTGCACAAGCAGGCCTCGGCCTTCGTGCAGGAGTGGGCGGACGAAGTCCTGTTCGCCACGTACTCGATCCATACGAAGGCCACCGACGAAGGCTTTGGCCGCAAGCGCGTGCAGGGCATCGGCACGGGAGAGCGGATCATTCGCACCAGTGAGCGCCCCGCGCACGTGGCGAAGAACCGGCTGAGCCTGCCGGACGAAATCCCTTTCGACTACCGAATTTACGCCGCGTTCCTGCGCGGCGAAAACCCCCTGGCAAGCACGGAATCGGAAAACGATCAACCCCAAGCATAAGGAGTGCGACGAATGGCGAATCTGAACGGATTCAATGCGAACGAAGTGGAACCGGCGGTCGGATTCGACCCGATCCCAGCCGGCAAGTACCTGGCGGTGATCACCGAAAGCGGCATGAAGGCAACCAAGTCGGGCGTCGGGAACTTCCTCGAGCTGACCTTCCAGGTTCTCGATGGCGAGTTCAAGGGGCGGCTGCTCTGGGCGCGGCTCAATCTCGACAACCCGAATGCGACGACGGTCAAGATCGCGCGGGCCGAACTGTCGGCCATCTGTCGCGCCACGGGCGTCATGGCCCCGAAAGATTCCGTCGAGCTGCACAACCTGCCCCTGGTCATCACCGTCGCCCACAAGAAGCGCCAGGACACCAGCGAGATCACAAACGTCATCAAAGGTTATGCGAAAAAGGATGGGGCCGCGCCCAAGGCGGCGCCCTCGGGCAACAACGGGAAGGCGCCGTGGCAGAAGTGACGCGCGTGTACGAGCTGCCGTACCCGCCGTCGGTCAATCACTACTGGCGGCGGGTCGGTTGGCGAACGCTGATCAGCCGCACTGGTAGGCGCTACAGACGGGCGGTGGTGACGCTTCTCACGGTGATGCGTGCACGACCATTGCGAGGCGCGCTGGTCGTGCGTGTGAAAGTCTTCCCGCCAGATGGCCGGCGAAGGGACCTCGACAATTTACAGAAGGCCTTGCTGGACGCACTCGAACGCGGCGGAGCTTTCGCCGACGACTTCCAGGTTGCCAAGTTGGAACTGGAGCGAGCGGACATCGTTCCCGGCGGCAAAGTCATCGTGGAGATCACGGAGCGCACGTAGATGGAGCTGCGACTGTATCAACGCCAGGCCGTCGAGGCCGTGTACGAGTTCCTCCGCACGCGGGATGACAACCCATGTGTCGCCGGGGGCAAGACGCCGGTGATGGCCACAATCTGCCGCGACGCCGTTGAACTCTGGAACGGACGCGTCCTGATTCTGGCGCACGTCAAGGAGCTGCTCGAACAGGCAGCCGAGAAGCTGCACCTCGTCGCGCCGGACCTGCCTGTTGGCGTCTATTCGGCGGGTCTCAAGCGCCGCGATCTCGGCTACGCCGTCACCGTCGCAGGCATCCAGTCCATTTACGAGAAGGCCTGCGATGTCGGCAAAGTCGACTTGGTGATCGTCGACGAGGCGCATCTTATACCGCCCGACGGCGAGGGCATGTACCGCACGTTTCTGGCCGGTGCGAAGAAGATCAACCCGCTGCTGCGTGTCATCGGCACGACCGCCACGCCCTTCCGCATGAAATCGGGAACGATCTGCGCGCCGGACAACATCCTCAACGAGGTCTGCTTCGAGGTCGGCGTGCGCGAGCTGATCGTGCAGGGTTACCTGTGTGCGCTGCGGACGAAGGCCGGCACGCTCAAACCCGACACCGAGAAGCTGCATGTTCGCGCAGGCGAATACATCTCCGGCGAGGTCGAGGACTTGATGGACGACGACAACCTCGTCCTGTCGGCCTGCCGCGAGATCATCGAGCACACCCAGGATCGCAGAAGCGTCCTGATCTTTGCTTCGGGCGTCCGTCACGGGCAACACATCTGCCGCGTGATGGCTGAGCGCTACGACGCCGAGTGTGGCTTCGTCTGCGGCGAGACCCTGCCGTTCGAACGCGATGAGGCGCTTCGGAGATTCCGTGTCGGCGATCTCAAGTACCTGTGCAACGTCAACGTGCTGACCACCGGATTCGATGCGCCCAACATCGACTGCGTGGCGCTGGTGCGCCCGACGCTGTCGCCTGGGCTCTACTACCAGATGGTCGGGAGGGGCTTCCGACTCCATTCCGACAAGTCCGACTGCCTCGTGCTGGATTTCGGCGGCAACGTCCTGCGCCACGGCCCGGTTGATCAGATTCGCCTCAGCGAGTCTGGCTCGAACGGCAACGGCGAAGCGCCGGCGAAGGAGTGTCCCGAATGCCACGAGATCATCGCCGCCGGCTACGCGGCCTGCCCGCAGTGCGGATACGTCTTTCCACCTCCTCAGCGTCAGAAACACGATGCCACTGCGAGCAGCGAGGGAATCCTGTCTGATCAGACGACGCACGCCGAGCATGAAGTCGCCGATGTCTTCTACGCCGTACACGTCAAGCGCGATGCGCCGCCCGATGCACCGCGCACCATGCGAGTCGACTACCGAATCGCCTTCAACGAGTACGTATCGGAATGGGTCTGCTTCGAGCACACCGGCTACGCGCGGCAGAAGGCTGAGCAGTGGTGGTCACGGCGGTCGAATGAGCCCGTGCCCGACACGATTGAGGATGCCGTCGAGCTGGCCGAGGCCGGGGCGCTGGTTCAGACCGTTTCCGTCACCGTCCAGCGCAAGCCTGGTGAAAAGTACGACCGCATCGTGGGCTACAAGCTCGGGCCGAAGCCCCCAAGGCTGGATTCGGAGGAGGGCCTGCCTGAATACGTGCCCGTGGAAGATCAGGAGTGTCCCTTTTGACGGCTGCACCAACCACCGGCATGTTGAACGCGGCCCTGCGGTACGCCGATCTGGGCTACGCCGTCCTCCCGTGCGCGCCCGGGCGCAAAGTCCCCGTCACCGAGCACGGCCTGCGCGACGCGACCACCGACTCCGAGAAGATCGCGCAATGGTGGACGCAGCATCCGGACGCGAACGTGGCCATCCGTACCGACGGCCTGCTGGTCATCGACGTCGATGGCGAGAACAACGCCTGGCTCAGCGACGAGCCTGACAAGCGCACCGACCTCGATGCCGCACCTCTTTCCCTGACGCCACACGGCGGACGGCAGTACTTCATGCGCCAACCTGAGGGCCGCGCGTGGCGCAACACAGCGGGCCGGCTCGCCCAGCGGGTCGATACCCGCGCCGACGGTGGGTACGTCCTCGTCGCGCCATCCATCGTGGACGGCAAGTCCTACCGCTGGGCCGAAGAACGCGAATTGAATGTGGCGCCGGAGCGCCTCCCCGAGCCGCCGGCGTGGCTCGTTGAACTGCTTGATGCGTTGGTGGTGTCGAACGAAGTTCCCGCCAACATCGCGCCGGGCAACGCGATCCCCAAGGGCCAACGCAATGGCACGCTGGCGCACCTGGCCGGCGCGATGCGCCGCGTGGGCATGTCCCAGGCGGAGATTTTCGTCGCGCTTCAACAGGTCAACGCCGATCGATGCGTGCCGCCTTTGCCGCTACGCGAGGTCGAACGCATCGCAGTCAGCATCGCCCGCTACGAACCGAACGCCGTGTCCGTCGCATTGACCGAAAACCACTGGGCTCAGGATCGCGCGCCGCCTGCCCAACCGAGGCCGCTCACCGTCCGCGAGTTGATGGCCAAACACCAGATGCTCCGCGCGCCGGTCATCCGCGGCCTGCTGCGCCGCGGGGAGACGATGAACGTGATCGCTCCGCCCAAGACGGGCAAGAGCTGGCTCGTGCTCGGCTTGGCCATGTGCGTGGCAACCGGGCGGCGCTGGCTCGATTCGTTCGAGACCGTCGCCGGCGACGTCCTGATCATCGACAACGAACTCCACGCCGAGACCCTTGCTCACCGCATCCCGCAGGTCGCCGAGTGCCTGCGGATCGGCATGAACGAGATCGCCGAGACCGTGCATGTTCAGAGCCTGCGCGGTCAGCTCCACGACATTTTCTCGCTCGGGCGGTGCTTCGAGTCGATCGAACCGGGTCGCATTTCGCTGGTCGTGCTGGACGCATTCTACCGCTTCATGCCGCGCGACATGGACGAGAACGACAACGGCACGATGGCCAACATCTACAACCACGTCGATGCCCTGGCCGACCGGCTGGGCAGTTCGTTCGTTCTGATTCACCACGCGACCAAAGGCAACCAGTCCGCGAAGGCCGTGACCGACGTTGGGGCCGGTGCCGGCAGCCAGAGCCGGGCGACGGACACGCATCTCGTGCTTCGTCCGCATGACGAACCGGGCGCGGTCGTGCTCGAAGCGGCGGTCCGATCATGGCCGCCGATCGAGCCGATGCCGCTACGGTGGTTGTTCCCGGTGTGGAAGCCGGCGACAGATCTCGATCCTGCGCAACTCCGCAGCGAGAAGCCGAAGCGAAGCAAGGCTGGCCCGAAGCCAGCGGAAACGCCCAAGCAACCGTCCTGGACTGTCGAGCGGTTCGTGGAGGCCTTCTTGACGGACCAACCGGCGACGAAGGCGGAGATTCGTGAGCGGGCGACGGACGTACCTGGACTGTCGTGGCGCCGGGTCAGCGATTTCCTGGAGATCGGCGAGCGGAACGGGTTGATCGAACGCGTGAAACTGCCTGGGCAAGGTGGGCCGGTAGGCTTTGCCCGCTGTAAACCGGAGGCGTCCGAATGAGGTCGAACCTGAAGCGCGAGCGAAGTTGGAGCGCTCGAAGTTTGCGCTTTGTGTTTACAGGCGCTCGAGGTTTGACGGCAGCGCGCTCGAGGTTTGAGGCGTCAAACCCGAAGCGCGCGCACCCCCCCATACCCCCCCACGGGCGAGCGCTCACGCTTCGCCCTGGTGGGGAAGTCGAAGCGCGCGCGCTTCAGGTTTGCGCTCGAGGTTCGAGAGGGTTGCAACCGGTGCGTAGGTACTACCTGGCCGAGAATCGCCGCCGAGGCCCGCGGGAACAGCGCCCAATCCATACAGAGTTTGTTGCGCTGTCCGGTCCGGTTTTCGGGAGGCCACGGGGCGCGCCCCGTTGGGTCGTGGGCGAACGGACGCCGCCAGGGCGTACCGGCCTACGTCCCCGCCGCCCCGTTGGCCCTGGGCGGCGTTGTTGGGCGTTGGGGACCAAGGGGCGCGCCGTAGTGCCCCGCCGGTTGGGCAGAACGCGGCCAGCCGGCGTCGCGGACGCGAGGCCGAGGCGATGGAACAACGGAACCGTCGGTCGCGGGCATGTCGCCCGGCGGCGGGCAGGTGACATGGAGGTTTTGCGATGAAGATTGAGTTGCGGCCGCTGGCCGAGATCAAACCGTATGAGAAGAACCCACGCATCAACGACGCGGCGGTGAGGGCCGTGGCCGAGTCGATCAGGCGGTTCGGGTTCAGACAGCCCATCGTGGTCGACGCCGACGGCGTCATCGTCTGCGGCCACACGCGGTGGAAGGCGGCGCAGAAGCTGGGCCTCGCGGAGGTGCCCGTCCATGTGGCCACCGACCTGACCCCGGAGCAGATTCGGGCGTACAGAATCGCCGACAACAAGACTTCGGAATTAGCCGAGTGGAACCTCGACTTGCTGCCGATCGAACTCGGCGAGCTGAAGGACGCCGGCATCGACTGGTCGCTGCTGGGGTTCGATCAGGACGAGCTGGCCATGCTGCTCGATCCCGGCGTGAAACAGGGGCTCACCGATCCGGACGATGTACCCGAACCACCGGACGAAGCGATCACGCAGCCCGGCGACCTGTGGCTGTTGGGCGATCACAGGCTGCTTTGCGGTGATAGCGCGTCGGCTGCGGATGTAGATTTACTGATTGCCGTCGATCCTGTGAAGGCCGCTGAGTTGCCGGCTGGCTCGGTGGTCAAACCGGCGCTCCTGCCGATCCACCTGTGCAATACCGATCCGCCCTACAACGTGCGCCTGATGTATCGCGTTGCTGCGTAAGGATTTACGAGCATGCGAGAGACCTTGTTGGCAATGTTTGGAAGCAAACCGTGGCCGTTTGGCCGGCCATTGTACCTAGGGAGTAAGTCGGCGGTGACATGCGAGCCCGCTGGCGAAACAGCTCTCCCGACAATGTGGGGCACAGGCGAGGCTTCATAGCCGTTGCAGTCCTGCTAGGTAAAGCTTCCGTATGACTACTGAAAAGGAACCGACCAGTGCCTTCGGGAAAGTGGACCCCCATTCCTGCCAATACTGAAGCCGTCCGGGAGACTACCCGCCCCCGGACTAGGGAATGGTCCAGACGGGCGAGCGTTATCGTTGTAGGCGCGGACCCTGGCATATCGCTTCGGCGATACCGAGGCCAACGGAGCAGCCAATCATCCGTTGGTGTCTGGGGGAACAGCAGATTGCTGATGGGTATCGAAAGGTCGGAGTCTAACCGGAAGCGTTTGAGTGCCACCAAGGGAACCAGGGAAGCCCAGCCGAGTATGGCAGTCGCATGGATAGGTCGCGCGAGTGCGGCTGAATCCCTGCCGATGAGGCGGCTGGGTGGCGGAGCACCCGTAGTAGTCCGAGGACGGGAAAGCCGTCCACATGGCGAAGGGGTGCAGAATGTTTCGTTCTGGACGACCGAAGGGTTCAGCAATCGGGAGGGCTCCCGATGAACGTGAACGAAGTCCAGAGAAGGCTGTGGGAGCAATCGCACACGCACAAGGCCCATCGGGAATCGGGAATGCCTTTGTTCCCGACCAATCCGTATGCCTCGCGCATCCGGAACCTGATGGACCTGATGCACCACCCGCAATGGTTGCGGGAGGCTGCTGACCGTGTGATGCGACGATCCCGCAACAAAGCGCCGGGCGTAGACGGCGTGACGACCCGCATGTTCCGTAAGGGATACGAGGGTAAGATCGACGTGCTGCGCCTTGAGTTGAAGCGTGGAACCTACCAGCCTCAACCCGTCCGGCGGGTAATGATTCCGAAGGCCAATGGCAAGATGCGGGCCCTGGGCATTCCCTGTTTGCGGGACAAGATCGTGCAGGAGGCCATTCGTATGGCCCTGGAACCGATCTTCGAGGTGGAGTTCCACGACAACTCGTACGGGTTTCGGCCCAATCGCAGCACGCACCATGCCGTCTTTCGCTGTCAGAACCTGATGAGGCATGGCTTCACCTGGGTTATCGAGGGAGACGTCAAAGCGTGCTTCGATGAAATCTCGCATCAGGCCATTCTCAAGGTCCTGCGGGAAAAGGTTCACGACAACAAGTTCCTCGATCTGATTCGCCGGTTCCTCAAGGCCGGTGTTGAAGTGGAGGGCGTTGTCGAACCGACCGAGAAAGGCGTTCCCCAAGGGGGCGTGATTTCACCGTTGCTTTCGAATGCGGTCCTGAACAAGCTGGACGGGTTCCTGCACAGTAAGGGCACGCATGGTCAGGCAATGATGAGAGCGGCAACCCACCGGCAACCGAATGTTCGGTTTGTCCGGTATGCCGACGACTGGTGCGTCTTCACCACGCGGGCGTCGAAGCGCTATGCTGAAACGCTCCGTGATCAGATCGCCGAGTTCCTCAGCCGCGAGTGCGGCCTGCGGCTCTCGGTGGAAAAGACGCACGTCACGCACGTCCGCGACGGGTTCGACTTTCTCGGGTTCCGCCTGGAACTGAGCACGGGCCGTAGTGGGAGATCGGTGCCGAAAATCAAGATCGGTCCCAAGGCCAAGCAGAATCTCCGGCAACGACTGGAAGAAGCGATGCGGCGCAGGCCGCACCAGGAATCGGTCGCGCTGCGGTTGCAGCGTGGATCGGCAGTCGTTCGTGGGTGGTCGGAATACTTCCGTATCGGCCACAACTTCCCGGCCATCGCCGGAACGCTCGATCACTGGGCGTTTTGGACCGCCCTTAAAGCGATCTGTCGGAAGCTCGACATTCCGACCGGCACGGCCATGAAGCGGTACTACCGGGGCGGCACGATTCAGGTCGATGAATCCTGCCGACTCGAAACGTTCAGCGGCATCAAGGTGAAGCTGGACTATCGAGGCCCTGAGCCGTACCAGCCCGGAGCGGCCGAATATCAGACCGATGACGAGATGGAAGCGGACTTTACCCGCTTCTGCGAAGGTCACCGACCGGGAAGCCGCGACGTGAAATACCGTGCCTTGCAAGGCGACAATTACCGTTGCCGCAGTTGCGGGGCATCCGTCACGGATCGTACCTCCCAGGTTGACCATATCGTCCCCGTCAAGCGCTTTGCCAGCTTCGCAATGGCCAGCACCGATGACAACCTCCAGACCTTGTGCCTGGATTGTCATTGGGAAAAGCACCATGCGGAGTAGCGCCAAGAAACGTTTGGAGAGCCGGATGCTTGGAAACTTGCACGTCCGGTTCGGGGTTGGGGTCAGGGTGCGAGTCCTTGGCCTACACCACGTCAAACTCGAACCGAGAAGCAACAACGCCATCGCCGCAGGGCTTTCGTCGTTCGGCGAGCACGGCTTGATGCATCACCAGTCGTTCGACATGCATCGCGCCGACAAGAAGCGGAGCGAGTCGAAGAAGGGAGCAGCGAAACGCACCGCGTCGAAGTATCACGGCTTCGACGTGGCCACCGGTGGGCAGAGCGGCAAGGCCACGCACAAAAAGATGCGTGCGAAAGATCGTCCCCTCGCCAACGACTTCGTGTCGGATGACGAGTTCGACAAGTTGTTGCACGCGTGGTTCGGCAACATCGCCCGCGTATTGCTTCCTGGTCACATCGCCTACGTCTGGGGCGGCTATGCCAACATCGGCAACTACCCGCCGGTGTTGAAGGCCTGCGGACTGTACTTCTCGCAGACCATCATCTGGGACAAGGAGCACCCGGTCCTGACACGCAAGGATTTCATGGGCGCGCACGAGTGGTGTTTCTATTGCTGGCGAGAGGGCGCTGCTCACCGGTTCTTCGGTCCCAACAACGCAACGGACCTGTGGCACGTCAAGAAGATCAACCCCAACGCGATGATCCATTTGACGGAGAAGCCCGTCGAGCTGGCGGTACGGGCGATGCAGTATTCCTCGCGCGCCGGCGAGAACGTGCTCGACCTTTTCGGCGGCAGTGGCTCGACGTTGATCGCGGCGGAACAGACTGGCCGGCGGGCGTTTCTCATGGAACTCGATCCGCCGTATTGCGACGTGATCGTGCAGCGCTGGGAGAAGTTTGCGGGCCGGAAGGCCGAGCGAATCT
>Ga0326597_10005318_pt1:0-12500 | contig 17903 bp, 19 predicted proteins | sample RVTome_12_FD_203789 | JGI IMG/M metagenome (GOLD analysis project Ga0326597, IMG submission 203789) | Soil microbial communities from uranium-contaminated site in the Upper Colorado River Basin, Wyoming, United States - RVT100D185 | ecosystem: Environmental > Terrestrial > Soil >... | reverse complement strand
AACTCTTGAGGGATGCCGGCGCCGATGAAGAGATCGCGCGCGACGTGGTCTTCCGGGGCATCGATGGCTATGACGACAGCATTCCGTTCACGCGCGCGATGCAGGATGATGTGATGCTCGCCTTCCTGATGAACGGCGAGAAGTTGCCGAAGGAACATGGTTTTCCGATCCGACTTCTCGTGCCGGGGCTCTACGGCATCAAGAATGTGAAGTGGATCGTCGAGATCGAAGTCTACCCGGGAGACTATAAAGGCTACTGGCAGCGCAAAGGCTGGACGGACGACGGCACCATCAAGATTTTTTCGCGGATCGATTCACCGGGTCACTATCAAGGACTCCGCGGCCCGGAACAGAAATTCCGCGGCATCGCCTTCGGAGGGCCGAATTCCATCAGCAAGGTGGAGTTGAGTCTCGACGCGGGCACAACCTGGCATGAATGCCAGATCGAACCACCGATGTCGCCCTACTCCTGGGTGATTTGGAACTACACCTGGAAGCCACCGAAGCACGGCAAGTTCCAAACAGTCGTGCGGGCGACAGATACAAAGGGACAACTGCAGATAGCCGAAATTGTCCGGCCGCAACCGGCGGGGGCGTCAGGCCTCCACACGATTATCGCCGACGTCGAATCAGTCTAACGGCTGCTGGAAACGCTCCCACTCTCTTTCTTAACACCGGCCATTTCGCCGTCTTTGTACTCATATTGATTCGGGATCAACATCTACCAGGGAATACTTCCCCTTTCCGAGGGCGCGCTGGCGACCATCGCCTAGAGCAACCGGTACACCTCACCTCCCTGTTTCTGTGTCCGAATGTCCACGGACTGGCAACTCAGGAGGACAAGAACGATACAGGGATGCTCAGATAAGACTAAGACGCAAAGACATGGAGTGCCACAGGAGGGCTATAGACATTCAGACTCTTGCCTTCTGAATAGGCTAGATCAATGGCGAAACGAGTCTACCCGCGTCTGGAGAGAGGGAACCAGGCCGGCAGTATGCCGCGTGAGAGGTCACAATCGAACCCGCGGGTCTCCTGCGCTACTGCAGCCGGTTGTCCCCTCTGACTTTGAAAAACGTCGTGGCGAATTGCTCAATCATGCTTCGCAGACCTTTGTGAACGGCATCGGAAATTTCATCCTTCGGTCCGTATCCGAGAATTACTCGATTCCACACACTGCCCGGCCTTCCAGGCATGAGGTAGGAACCCGCGCTGCAGTCCAAGTGATAGGCAACCACGTATTCTTCGCCGACCGTCCACACTTCACATGTGAGAAACCCGAGCTGACTCAATCGCTCGGTCCCGTCGACAGAAGGGGCACCGGACATTTCGAGTGCAACGCCTGGAAAGTTATTGAGAAAGGTCAATCTCGTCGCGTCGGTCAGCTCTCCGCTCTTCAGTCCGAGTTTCTCGGCAGTCCCCAGGATCTGTACCTCTATTGACACGAACTTCTTGATCTGCCTCAATTCGGAATAGGGGGCAGCTTCAGGGGTCACGCCTTGCGCAGGCACAGCATATGCCGTATAGACCCCCATCGCTAACAAAAGAACTACCACCCTGGAAATCCCTGTCTCATGATGCTGCATCGTGTGCCTCCCTGAAGCTTCCCGATTCCAGTCTGCCACAAGCCCTCCAGCTATGCATCATCAATTTCGAAAGGGTGCGGTTCTGCGTTCACGACACACAACCTCTTCCCTTCCCATTAACATGCCGATATGCCGCTAGTCACGACATCGCTCACGGGACCGGTCGTACCTCACCCCGGCGCCAGGCTGCGAAGAGTTTCAGACTTTCCTCGCGAAGAATATCCGCGACAATCTCAACACCACTCTGGCTCAGTTGATTCATGCGAACGGATGAAATGGGAACCTGCCGGATGCCTGCCTGTTCAGCGTCCTCGATACGACAGGCGTAGACAATTCTTCTCAACTTCGCCCAAACACAGGCGGTGAAGCACATCGGGCAGGGTTCGCAGGTGGAATAGATGGCACATCCGGTGAGCTCAAGCGCTTTGAGACGACGGTTGGCTTCGCGAATCGCCTGCACTTCGGCATGGGCTGTCGTATCCATATTGGCCTTCGCACTGTTGTGCACCACGGCGATGACCTGTCCGTTACTCACGATGCAGGCCCCGAAGGGCATTTCCCCCTTAGCGACTCCCTGCCGGGCCGCTTGGATTGCCAGTCGCATGAAATCTGCGTCATTCATAACGATTTGTGTCGGACATGCGTGTCGGCTGATTCAGGATCTCTAGCGGACGCGTTTCTTTCTTTGGCCGTTCCTCCACAAGATTCCAGACGTCTTGACGCACTGGCAGGGAACACCATTAGGAAGATGCGCGCTTCCGTGGCCGGCCGACCGGCAGCTTTCCTCTTCTCTTCCGGAAGCGCCGGCCTTTCTCGAGTTTCTTGAGCACGGATTGAATCGCAGATTCGATGATGCCGGTGAGAGTGAGCCTTGGAGTCCAGTAGACCACGGTACGCAACCGCTCCACCATTTCCGCAGACAGAGACAGGGTGACTCTCTCCTTCGGTGTAAAGATATGCTTCTTGCGCTTCATAGAGGATGCTCCTCCGCTGCGTGATGCTATGGCCCACTCATCTCATCCCATCATCCCTGAAAAACGTGCCATCCTTACACCTACTGGGAAAAACCTTCAACACGGAACTGTGTCAGGAAGGATCACGCCCCCGTCTGTACGCCCACGCAGGTCTTGCGGTACTATGGCTCTCTTGGGGGTTGAAATGAGCGAACAGACCTTTCCGGATCCAATCGCACAGGAGTCCTACCGGCAAAGCGAAGCCGAGTTGGAAACAACCCAGTCGGCTGAGACGGTATTGCGGAAGGCCGAGGCGTTCGGACGGAAAGATTCGCGCGTGGAGATGATGCAATCGGCTTTTTACTATCTCGCAGCCGCGAACTTTCTTGAGAATCGTGACATCGCGCAGTCCGCGCAGGCGTATCACCAGGCCGGCTATCAGCTGCACAGGCTGGATCAGTTCACGCAAGCCGGGCGGGCCTATTCCAATGCCGGACGATTGAGCGAACGTGCCGCCCAAACCGCAGCGCCGGATTCCGTGAAGCATCACCTCCAGCATTTCGCGGTTCGTTCTTATTCACGTGCAAATCACTGTTTTGCAGAGATGGGCGAATTCGATTGGTCGGAAACAGAATACCTCAACGAACGCAATGCCCGCGTCACCTGGGCCAAGATGCAAGGCAAGCACCCCTGGGTCCAGTTGGCCTGGAAGGCCACCAGCAACTACGGCACCAGCTTCGCACGATGGGGGTTGTGGGTACTAGGCACCCTCGGCCTCTTCAGCCTGTTCTATGAACTTTTCTTCCAGTTACACTGGCTGAAACCCATGGAGCCCGGTACCCCTGCCGATTGGATTCCTGTCTGGTCCGGGCTCTACTATTCCGTCAACGTAACCGCTGCGTTGGGGCTCGTCGACTACGAACCATCGAACGTGATCAGCCAGGGCATCGTGATCATCAATGTGCTCATCGGCTATATTCTGCTCGGCATCGGGATCGGGATTATTGGGCGAATGATCAAGGCACGTTAGACCATTGATGGGGAGCGGCAACCCGATGCTTCTTACCAGGCTCCGCCTTTTGAGAAATTCGCGCAACCTCATCCGGTGTTACGCCCCGCCACTGGCCGGGATGGAGTTCACCCAGTGCGATCGGCCCGACAGCAATGCGAATCAATCGCAGCGTGGGATTCCCCACCGCAGCCGTCATACGTCGCACCTGCCGATTCATACCTTCGCACAGCGTGATTTCGATCCAAGCGGTCGGAACATTCTTTCGAAACCGAATCGGCACGGGACGATCCGGGACAGACGGCGTTTCAGAGAGCACACGCACCGTCGCCGGTCTCGTCCGCCTGCCACGTAGCACCACACCGTTTCGCAATTGCTCCAAGGCGTCTTTGCTTGGCATCCGCTCGACCTGAGCCAGATAGACTTTCGTGAGCTTGTGCTGTGGATCGGTGATTCGGTGCGCGAGCGCGCCGTCCGATGTCAGGATCATCAACCCTTCGCTGTCCTGATCGAGTCGCCCGGCGGCATAGACCCCCGGCAAATCGATACAGTCCGCCAAGGTCGGCCGCCCGCCCGGATCTGTAAAGCAGGGCAATACACCGTAGGGCTTATTGAAGGCAATCGTACGAGGGGGTGTTTTCACGACGAGATAGGCATGATTCACTCATTCCACAAGATCGGCTTGCGGCAGAGGCCATAGCAAGAAACCGATCAGAACCCGAGTCCGAATCCGCCACCACCACGACGAGTTCCACGAGGTGGTGGGTCTTCGCCCCAGAGACTTCTCCAACCATCGTCACCCGCGTGCCTTCTGCAACCGTAGCCGGGTCAAGAAACTCCTGCTGCAATGCAAGGAACCGCCCCTGTGATTGTCGGCGATCATGACTTGGTTTCTCTCCGTCTTCAAGGGGGAGTTGCAAAAATTCGATCTCCGTGCCGGCTCGAAGTCGTTTCGCTTTCAGCACCTCCCCGCCAAGTACAAGCACACGCCCCTTGTAGGACTCAGGTGAAGCCAGCACATCTCGAAACGTCACCGTTCGATCAACACGTGGCTCCAGCGACTCCGGAACAATTCGTTGGGAGGAGCAGCCTGCGAGCACGATTATCGTAACCACCCAAGGAGAGATAAGCTGTCGCATGTGCATGCGAATACTATAGCCGAGCCGTTCCTGCACAACAACTCGACAACCTGCCTGGTAGTCGCTGTACTGTAGGCCCGCCGATTCAATGACTACACACATCCATCGGACGCAGAAACGATTTCCAGCGCACGGTTAGCAGCACTCCTCGGTTTAAGCCGTTGAGAATGGAGCATCTTCGCGACTTCTCAACGCTGGCCCTGGTGGATTTGCGCAATCAACACATTCGTAGAATGTTAGGCATCGGGTTTGCTCTACTCCACGACCAGAGAGTTTCGCCGCTCTCATGAGTCTCACAGAGTGTTTTCTGGAGCCGCGGCATCGCATGTTGCGGTGGCTTTTCTTCATCAACTCACTAATCGCAAGGAGGTTCCCATGACTCGCTATGCAAGCTTCATCGCACTCGCAGCGTTCCTCACGTTCGGCCTCGGTACGGCGGTCTCTTTAGCCGCTGAACCAGTCCCAGCCGAACAGAAAGATAAGGACAAGAAGGACATGGGCGGACCCAAGGCTGATGACGAGAAGAAAAAGGACGAGAAGAAGGACATGGGTGGCAAGTAACTCACCCCGGGGGCGTAGCGTACGCTGCGCCCCCTCCCTTGACCTCTCCTGACTATTACTTCGCAAGACATTCACGTTCTGTAGGATCCGCCCTTCAGTTTTCCCGACGCTGTGGGCAAATCGCTACACTGCCCACACAGTAAGCCCACAATCCCCTTTGCTCAACCCACTGAGAACCGTTATATTCTTTCTAACCATTGGAGTGATCGAGTGGGCATTGAGCTTGCTCAACAGTCTCCCATCTGACTCGCCAACTGTCAGTCCAAGGAGGTAACCATGATACGACCCCGTGTTGACCAAATCCGCGCATTTACTATTCCCGCTTTGGCAATGCTGTGCGTGATCGCACCCATCGGGTGCGTGAGCACAGAAACCCATACCAAAGCGCTCACCGAACTCGACGCGGCTAAGAAAACCTCTGCTCAGCAAGCGGCAGAACTGGAGGCACTGAAGAAGAGCCTGGATGAGGAAGCCGCACAACGCAAAGCCGCCGAGGAGCAGGCGGCTTCGCTGGCGAAGGAACGGGAGGGCCTCAAGGCTCGCTCGGAACAGTTGGACAGCGAACTCGGCAATGTGCGCAGCCAGATCACTGACCTCGAACAAAAGCTGGCGAGCGGCAGCGCCTCGGCGCAGGAAGAAATCGCGAAGCTGCAGACGCGGGCCTATGAGCTAGAGGCTGACGCCGCCCGCATCGCCAAGGAACGCGAGCAGTTGCAGCAAGAGCAAGCTCAGCTCACCGCCAGCCTTGAACAAGAGCGAGCGGCAAAGGAAGAAGAAATCAAACGTCTGACCAAGACACAGGAAGAACTGTCGCGATCGCTGCAGGACGAAATCGCAAAAGGGAATATTACGATCCAGCAAGTGCGCGACCGCCTCACGATCAACATGGTGGACCGGGTTCTGTTCGACTCCGGCCAGGCACACATCAAACCGGCCGGCATCAAAGTGCTCAAACAGGTCGGCGACGTCTTGAATAAGATCACGGACAAACAAATCCGGATTGAAGGCCACACCGATACCGTGCCCATCAGCGCAAAGCTACAGGACCGCTTCAAAACGAATTGGGAACTCTCGACAGCGCGGGCGACCACTGTGGTGCGGTATCTGATTGATCAAGGAGGCGTGGATCGGCAGTATCTTTCCGCAGTCGGGTACGCCGAAACCCGTCCCATCGCCGCGAACGATTCCGAGGAGGGACGGTCATCCAACCGTCGGATCGAAATCGTGTTGTATCCAAGAGACCTGAAAGAAATCGCGGGGCAGCTCAACACTCAATCGAACTAGAACGACGGCCTCGATGGGAAGCCTGGATCGGATCGGGCTTCCCATCCGTCCCCGTGCGAGGGGCAGGCCGGTGGGTTTGTTATCCTCTCGATGACATTCGCTCTCATTGTTCCCAGAAGAATCTGTGCGAGTTGACGTTCCTGCCGGAGACCATACCGGGATGCTCATCCAGGTTGAGCGACTTTGAAGAAGGACTGCGCGCCGCGTCAGCCGTCGGTGATGACCGACTACAGAAGATATCGCGCGGCCACATCCAGCCTGAAAGCCGGACGTACGGCCCCTCGGAACAACGGATGACGTGGCCGCGGCGTGGACTGGGAAGCAGCGACCTTTCTGCCTGCAGCACGTTTGAGAGCACCACGTAATGAGCAAAAACCACCTGCACCACCTCCCATACTTGCCACCATCACGACACCACTTTGTCGGCTAGACGATACCCCATTCTTCTTGTCTCACAAACCATACATGGACCGATGATCGCCGTTCTCCTCTTTTCGAGCGGAGAAGCCTGATCTCTCGACGGATCCCATCATCCCAAAGCACGTTCGTATTCTCACCACCGATCTCCACGAACTCTCTGCTGACCCCGTCGAAGACAGCGCGGTCATGGATGTTGTCATCTATCATCGCTGAACCGCACCGCACCAAACTGACAGCCACCACGGCCTTCGCGTCTGGGGATGTCGCCTCCGGCATGGAGGTTTTCACCGCCGGCTATCCCTTGGGCTGAGTGCCAACCATGGCATTCGGTCGCCTGGGCAATACGAACGCCTTCCTTCAAACCGTCGAAACGCGCCTGATCCAAGCAGACCTCTCCGTTTGCAGTGGCAATTCAGGAGGCAGATTGTTCAACAGCCAAGGCAAGATCGTCGGCATCATGCATGCCATCATCCAAACGGAGAAAGACGAGACGCAGGCCCATTGCAGCCGCATGACCTTCACCATCCCCGGAATGCTTGCCGGGCGGATTGTGAACACGGCGCTGGCCGGCAAACCCCTCACGTTCTCGAAACTCGGGATTCATATGACGTCGGTAAAGGGCGGCACCAAGTGGCGTATGGCCGTCAAGAATGTCTCTGCGCCCGCCAAGACAGCTGGGATTCAGAAACATGACATCGTGCCGGCGATCGAAGACACGGAGATTCTCGATGCCGATCACTTAACGAACGATCTCATCGAGCGGACAACGCCAGGCCAGCGCGTCTCAGTCAAAGTTCGGCGAATCGATGCAGACCTGACGTTTACGGCGGGGTTAGGAGGGGGATGATCAGGCTGGAAACGCCTGATACCAGCCATTGGCTCGAACAAGAGCCACAGGCTGGTCAAAGAGGCGACTGAGATGCACGTCGGTGAGCATGTTGGCTTTCAGCCCATCGGCCACGATTTTTCCTTCCTTCAGGAGCACGACCCGCTCGATCTCCGGCGGAATTTCGTGCAGATGATGCGTCACGAGCAGCACGGTCTTCCCCTTCCGGATCTGCGCACGTAAGAGATCGAGGTACTGGAAGCACGCCTTCAGATCGAGCCCGCTCGTCGGTTCATCCAGCACCAACATGGGCGGATCATGCACCAGGGCTCGACCCAGCAGGAACCGCCGCTGCTCGCCCGTCGACAGATGGCCAAATCGACGACCGGCTAACGACTCAATCCCCAGCTCTCGCATCACCTCACGCGCCCGTGCGACCTGCGCCTCGCTGAACTCCTGATACTCATACGTGTCGTTGCTCGCATAGAACCCGGACAGCACGACGTTCAATCCCTCGGCACAAATCAGGTAATCCCGCTGGAGATCATGCGACACAATCCCGAGCCGCTTGCGCACCTCCCAGACACTCCCGCCCTCCTCGCCGAAGAGGCTGACCCTGGTCTCATCCAACGGCATTGGATGGACGCCGCCCGCCAAGAGCTTGAGCAGGGTCGATTTGCCCGCCCCGTTAGGACCGACAATCGCCGCATGTTCTCCCTCTTGCAGCGCAAAGGAGAAATCCGAGAACACGCAGGTCTCCCCCCGATAGACGGTCGCATGTTGAATATCGAGGACCGGACGAGAATGCGCCTTAGAGACCGTCTGTTCTACTTTAGGACTGACTGTCGTCTTGCTGACGATCTTGCCGGCACTGCGCGACTGTTCGAGGCCGGCACGAGCCAGCGCATCCACCCGTTCGTTCTCCGGATGCCCGTTATGCCCCCTGACCCAATGCCATTCAAGCTTGTGGCCGGAAGCTAACGCATCGAGACGACGCCACAAATCTTCATTCTTCACCGGCTCTTTGCCGGCTGTTTTCCAGCCGCGTCGCTTCCAGCTATGAATCCATTCGTTGATGCCCTTCTGGACATACTGCGAATCGGTATAGACACGCGCTTCGACCGGCTGCACGAGCGACTGCAACGCCTCAATGACGGCAAGCAGCTCCATGCGGTTGTTCGTCGTCGCCGGCTCCCCGCCACAGAGCTCCGTCTCGGCTGTGCCGACACGCAGCAAGACACCCCAGCCACCAGGCCCGTGGTTTCCGCTACAAGCACCATCCGTATAGATATCGATCATGCGTTATTTCTTCTCGCTCAACCGTCTCGCGCCCGGATTGTACTACGGCACTTCCCATCCGAACCATAGTTGATCGATACAAAGCCACACACCCCTCCGGTATCATCCCGTCACCCAATTCACCTCTTCATGTGTAGGAGTTCAAACTCGACCTGGGAGTCGCGTCAGCTATCGACCCAAACCGGTCGATCACCGAATTGAAAAGCGGCCGTTCAACGCCTGCGTTCTATGGTAGGCGGTTCTCCTGTACTACCCAAGAACGTCCCAGGAGGTTGGTTGGCGTTTGCACTAGGCTAGGGATGTGAACCTTCTCAAGGAGGGGGGTCTTACGCCGATCCGCATAAGAACTCGTGATAAATGGTTCCACAACTGCAACTCATTGAACACGCGTCGATTATGGCGTATTGTTCACGAACAGAAGTGGCGTGTGATACGGATAAAAATTGGCAAATCCGGTTCTTATACGGATCGGCCTAAACATAGTTAGGCGCATGTCCGACGAGATCGCAGCTGCATTCATCGCTCTGGTAGGCGTCGCGGGGGCGGGCGTCATTCAGTGGCTTGTTACGCGCCACACGGTGCGCGCAGAATCTGAGCGCTTGCGGCAGCAGCTTTTCGCTGAGTTCCATCGCGCACAGTTCACCGAATGGCAGTCGAAGTTTCGGGAAACCGTCGCGGATCTACTTGCTGCCACTGACCCTGAGCTGAACTCTCACTTTGAGAAAGCGAAGGTCGTGCCACTGGTTCTGCGGGCGCAGCTGATGCTCAATCCGAAGCTTCCTGCGCATGCGCGCGTGAACTCGGTAGTCAATCAGCTTGCTTTGGCAGTCAACGGTTGGGAGCAACGTGGTGCATCTGAGCTTTTGGGGCTGCATAGTGAGCTGCTTGAGGCCTCGCGCGATGCCATGTATCTCCCAGCGAAGCGGTAGCGCCTAACAAGCAGTTGCAGCGGACCGTGATGGATGAGGTGCCAAGTCACATGCGGCAGAGCGTGGCCGCTGAACTGCGGCGTTAGGCTCCTGAGTAAATGGTCATGACAGAAGCGAACGGCCAGCCGCCGGCCGAGTCCGAGGCGCTGCATCAGGCCATCGAGACCTTCCGCGTCTATTCGGGCATCGTTCTATTGTCCTTTGCGAAGCACGGGCAGGGCCTGCGCGACACAGTCGCTCGGAACTTCATTGCCAGAGGCATGAGCTGCACGCAGAGCATCTACGCCGTCTGGAGGGCTGGAAGTGAACAGGATGCTTGGATCCTGCATCGCTCGCTACTCGACCGCCTGCTTCATCTTCATCACCTGGGTGAGACCGACGGATTCTCGGAGTTCGAGGAGTTCTCGTTCTTGTCGATGTACGAGGCTCGGCATCAGCTTCTGTCCGATCCGGACATGAGCGCCAAGGTGCCGACGAATCTCAAGGAGTTGCAGAAGACGGATCGGCCGCGATACGACTCGATTTTCGCGAAGCAGACGAGGTGGCGCCGGCCGAAGGCTGAAGACATGGCGAAACGGATGGATCTCGGCTTCTTGTACCGATTTGGCTACGACTACGCTTCGATGCACGTGCATCCGATGTCGGGTGACGGCGAGGCTGACTTCACGAGGCTGATCTCTCCGCCGCACGTCGTCATCGTCCCAGACGCAACGGTTGTCCGGAATTCGATCCTCGTTCAAAGCATGCTCGTGCAAGAGGCATTCAACGTGAGCAAGATGCGCTGGCGGGCTATCGCGTACGACTTTCTGGACGAGATTCGAACGTTCGTCGGAACGGGCGACCCGCAATTTCACGGCACGTTATACAAGATTGGCGAGGCCTTGCCAACTCTTCAACTTTGCGAGCCAGCAACATCGAGAGACGGATCCTAACCTCGCGGATGGTCCGCGGGGCCGTTGGGGCAATAGGAAATGGCGATACACAACTCGACACATAGTCTGATCCATGAAGCCTTGATCGAGTACTTGGCTATCGCGGAACACTGCATTTCTACCGGAAAGCCTACTGGTGGGTGTTACGGCTTTCCAACTGCACTGTTGTGCTTCATCATCGTCGATGCCATCGGCAGTTTCTATTGTGGGAATACGTCACTTACCGTCAACGTGGATGGGAAGACAAGGACGATCAACGGCGACGGTTTCAAGCATTACTACATCCTGAACAGCGATTACTATGGGCAAGCACTCAACGAAACAGATATCAAAAGACTCTATGAGTACTATCGTTGCCTTTTGGTACACAACGCGGCTTTAGCGCCGAATTGTGTCCTGGCCATCGGCAAGGAGACAGACCCGCCTTTTGACAGGCGCAGGTATCGGTACATCGATTTTGTGAGTCTGCGTCCGTTCCTTGATCTCAGCCGCACGGCAGTCGCAAAGTTCTTGAAAGTCTCACCAACGCTTATACCGGATAGTAAACAAGGACAAAGAATTGTTAGGAAGCGATAGCCACAACAATCGCATGGACCCGATCGTGCCCGTTGCTGGCCACTCCGGGTTATGCGTGCGTTAATGCGGCAGGGCTGAGGACCGCTTTATGGCGGTGCGATCTCGGCGCCGAACTTCCGCACTTGGCCGTTCTGCGACCGTCGGAATCCGACCCAAAGCAGAAGTGCATGACCGACCGCTACCAGAAGGGGGGGCTTACACCGATCCGCATAAGAACTTGTGATACATGGTCCCACCGTCGCAACTCATTGAAACGACAACGAGCATGGAATATTCTTCACGAATAGTAGTGGCGTGTTATACGGACAGAAAATGGCAGATCCGGCTCTTATGCGGATCGGCCTAAACATAGTTAGGCGATATAGCTGTATACCAGTCGAATTCCAGATAGAACTGTTTATGTGTGAAGGACACTATTTGAAGGACCCATTGTTCGCTGCTTCACATCGCGAGCGCTTCAAGAGACAAACTGCAGCTTATCTACTAAGAGATAGGTATAGACGAATAGCAGGAAAAGATTGCGCATATTGCGGTTTTGAAGCAGAAACTGGAGATCATGTTCCATCGTTATTTGCTGGATATACGAATGGTGTTGTAGCTGGAGTCCTAGTGCCGGTGTGCTCTGATTGCAATCAACACCTCGGTGCATTTTCCTCTACATGCTTCAAGGAGCGGCTTGTCCTTCTTTCGCATGTATATGACCAATTGGCAACCAAGAACCAAGGGTTCGCAAGCAGCCCAACGGCTACGAATCCCAAATGGCGCATAAGAGCGGAAACCTTCAAAGAAAAGGCAGCGCGGTGTAGAAAACGACAAGGAGAAAATAGTTGTTACATGCTGGACTGGAAATGATTTGTGATGTACCGCTCACGATTTCTTGGACACAATGATAGCCGTATATGATCCGACCTCTCGGTCGCGTCGTTCGGCGATCGACGTTCCTAGCCCAACTGTGTGCGTCGTCTTTTGGAGACCGCTCCACAATG
>Ga0326597_10005316_pt1 | contig 17908 bp, 19 predicted proteins | sample RVTome_12_FD_203789 | JGI IMG/M metagenome (GOLD analysis project Ga0326597, IMG submission 203789) | Soil microbial communities from uranium-contaminated site in the Upper Colorado River Basin, Wyoming, United States - RVT100D185 | ecosystem: Environmental > Terrestrial > Soil > Contaminated >... | reverse complement strand
CGTCGGCGGCGGCGCTGCGGCTCTGGTAGCCACTTCCCTGGACAGCCTGTCGCGCGCGGCCCCATACTGAACGCCGGAGAAGGACGGCATGATCCCCGCTCGCCCCTCCCTACTGGTCGCGGCCGCGCTGGGCGGCGCGCTGCTGGTCGCGCTCGCGCTCGTGCCCTGCACGCCCGCCGCGGGCCGCGACGGAACGCCGGGCGAAGCGCTGCCAGCGGCGGCTCCGACGCCCCCGCCCGCCCCCCGCTACCACGGCGTCGTGCGCAGATCCGACGGCGGCGACGTCGGCGCGCTCAAGGACGCGAAGCTCGCCTCCCACCTGGTCCTGCTCGCGGATGCGGCCGCGCGCGCTTCGGCCGCAGGGCAGCCGATCACGGGGCAGAACGCGGCGCGGACGCTCCCGCGCGAGCTGCGGGGCATGATCGCGGAGAACAAGCTGCGGCTGAACGCCGCCGGCGAGGTGCAGGTGTACCTCGTCGTCGGCGAAGCCAGCGCCGCGACGCTCGACGCCATCGCGCGCGGCGGCGCGCGCATCGAGCGCGTCGACGCGCACCAGCGCATCGTGCAGGCGCAGGCGCCGGTGGCCGGCCTGCGCGCGCTCGCCGCGCTCCCGGGCGTGCGGCGGCTCCGGCTGCCGGACTATCCGGTGGCGAGCACCGGCTCGATCAACACCGAGGGCGACGCGGTGACGCGCGCCGCCGAGCTGCGCAGCACGTTCGAACGGTCGGGCACGGGCGTGACCGTCGGCGTGATCTCTGATGGCGTGGGCGGGCTGACGGCGGCGCGCGCGTCAGGTGATCTGCCGCCGTCGGTCGATACGGCCACCTGCAACGTCGTGCCCGGCGACCCGGCGGCGTCCGGCGCGGAGGGCACGGCGATGCTCGAGATCGTCCACGACGTCGCGCCCGGCGCGGCGCTCATGTTCGGCAACTTCGGCTTCGCAACGGCGCTCGACTTCAGCGCCGCGGTGAGCTGCCTCGCCGCGAACGCCGACGTCGTGGTGGACGACATCGGCTTCCTCGGCGTCGGGCCCTACGACGGCTCGAGCGCGGTGTCGGCGAACACGGCCGCGGCGCTCAACGGCGACGGGCCGGTCAGGGGCTACTACACGTCGGCGGGCAACTGGGGGACGACGCACTACGCGGGCGCGTACGCCGACTCCGGCGCAATGTTCAGCGCGGGGCTCGACATCTGGCGCCTGCACGAGTTCGCCGCCGGCGGCCCGTTCAGCGTGATCCACGCGGGTCTCGCGGCCGCCCCGTCCGACTTCAACCGCGTGCTGCTCGGCCCGGGCGGCGCGGTCTCGATCATTGTCCAGTGGGACGACCCCTGGGGCGCCTCCACGAACGACTACGACGTATTCGCCGGCGACGGCGTCGCCGTCGACGTCTGCAGCGCGGCGCCCCAGCACGGCGCGGACAGCGTCCCCGTGGAGGCGTGCACGCTGATCAACAACAGCCCGGCCGAGACGCCGGTCGACATCTTCATCGGCAACTTCAACAACACGGCGGCACCGCGCACGTTCGACGTCTTCATTATCTGCAACGCCTGCGCCGATGCCGGCAACGGCAACTCGCTCGACTTCGCGACGGCGGCCAGCAGCATCGCCAACCAGGCGGACGCCGGCGGCGATCCGGTCTCCGTCACCACCGTCGGCGCCGTCCACCACGCCAGCCCCGGCGTGATCGAGCCGTTCAGCAGCCAGGGACCCACGGCGGACGGCCGGCTCAAGCCGGAGCTGGTCGGCCCGGACGGCGGCTGCGTCACCGGCTCCGGTGGCTTCAAGTCCGGCAACCCCGCGTGCCAGAGCCGCGGCCGCAGCTTTTTCGGCACGTCGGCGGCGGCGCCGCATGTGGCGGGCGTCGCCGCGCTGCTCCTCGGCTGCGACGGGTCGCTGGGCCGCGAGGAGCTGCGCGACCTGCTGCTCGCCAACGCCGTCGATCTCGGCGACGCCGGCGCCGACAACGTCTTCGGCCACGGCCGCGTCGACGCCTTCGCCTCCGGCCTCGCGGCGGGCTGCGACCGGCCGACGCCAACGCCGACGATCTCGCCGACGCGCACGCTGCGGCCGACCCGCACGCCCACGCGCACGCCCACGCCCACGGCGACCAAGGTCCCCTGCGCCGCCGGCGACGCGAACCGCAACGGCGCCGTCACGAGCGTCGACGCGACGCTCATCCTGCAGCACGGCGCCGGCCTCCTCACCGCGCTGCCCTGCCCCAACGGCGGCGACGCCAACCGCGATGGCCGCGTCGACGCCATCGATGCCGCGCTCGTCCTCCAGTTCGACGCGGGGTTGCTCGACACCCTCCCGCCGTAGCAGTACAATACGGCGGAGGTGGCCATGCCCGCATCGACCCCAGCCGGACGCCTCTTCCTGCTGGCCCTCGTCCTCGCCGCCACCGCGGGCGCGCTCTGGTGGCGCTCGTCGAGCACTCCGCCCCTGGAGGCCGGCGCCCCGCAAACGCGCACGGTCGCCGTCGGCGACTTCTGGTTCTGCTCGATGGAGTTCCAGGGGGGCGTCTGCGAGACGGCCATCGATGTGGGCGATACCGTGCGCTGGGACTTCAGCGGCGCGATGTTCACGCACAGCAGCACGGAGTGCGGCGCCTCGTGCGACACGCCCACGATGACGCCGCTGTGGGACTCCGGCCTGATCTCCCCCGCGTCGCCCAGCCGGGAGTTCCAACACCAGTTTAATCAGCCGGGAGTCTTTCTGTACCGCTGCCAGGTGCACCCGCTCCTGGCGCGCGGCCGCATCGTCGTCGGGGGAGGGGGGCAACCGACGCCCACGCCAGCCCCGCGTGCCGGCGACGTCAACTGCAGCGACGAGACCGACGCCATCGACGCCGCGCTGATCCTCCAGCTCGGCGCCGGCCTGGTCGACGACCTCTCCTGCAGCGGGAACGGCGACGTCAACGGCGACGGCCGGATCGATGCCATCGATGCCGCGCTCGTCCTCCAGTTCGTCGCCGGGCTGCTCGATAGCCTGCCGCCAGCGGGCGCCCCATCGCCGATCTTCTACTAGCAAGCTCGCCGGACCTGGCGTCTGACGTGTTCCTGAGTTGGCGGGTACCTGTCTCCGCGGGAAACCCGCAGTCTCTGGCGTGGCAGCTGAGAAGCTGCGGGATCCTCGCCACGGCGAGTCGCCCTGTGGTGACATGCCGCAGAACTTGGAATGCAAGACCAACTCTTGTAACAGAAGGGGCCTTGCCCTTGTTCTCCTGTCAGTGAAAGCGCTACAGTAAAGTGCTGCTTATGTCGAGCGGAGCCCCCCGTACCTCGGCCTTCGTCGCGCTCCAGTCGGAGCGTTTCTGTTGCCGCCATCACCCGCCCATAGCGTGTTGCCATCATAAGGAGATGTCTGCATGAAACGCATTGTGTTGCCACTCATCGCGCTTGCGCTGGCGCTGCTGACCGCGCAGATCGCCCACGCCGAGAGCGCCACCGTCCGCATCAGCCCCGCCTCGCAGACTGTCGCCGCCGGGCAGAATGCCATGGTCGACATCCAGGTGGAGAGCATCACCGATCCCGACGGCCTCGGCTCGTACGAGTTCGCGTTCAACTTCGATCCCGCGCAGCTCGACTTCGTGAGCTTTGTCAACGGCACGTTCCTCGGCAGCACCAAGCGCACGGTCTCCTGCTTCCTGAGCGAGGACCGCGACGGCGATGGTACCCCCGACCCGGGCTACGTGCGCTACGCGTGCGTCACGCTGGGCGGCAGCCCGCCCGGCCCCACGGGCAACGGCACGCTGGCGACCGTCACGTTCGAGACGCTCTGCGCCGCCACGACCACGCTGGCGTACGACCGCGCGTCGCTCAGCGACCCGCTCGGCGCTACGTTCGACCTGACGACGCACGAGGGCACGATCACCGCGACGGGCACGCCCTGCGCGCCGCCCGTCGTCACCGGCGACGCGAACTGCGACGGCGAGGTGACGGCCGTCGACGCGGCGCTGATCCTGCAGCTCAACGCCGGGCTCATCGACAGCGTCGAGTGCCCGGAGGGCGCGGACGCCAACGGCGACGGCGAGATCACCGCGGTCGACGCGGCGCTCGTGCTCCAGTTCGTCGCCGGCATCATCGACGAGCTGTAAGCGGTAGCTGTTCCTCCCCTCCAGCCGCACGCAATAGTAGGGGCGTTCAATTGAACGCCCCTACGTTCTTCCCTTGACACCCCTCCCTCGCCTGCGTGATCATGCGGGCGCTCTGCCGTCGCTGATTACGGAGGTGTCGTCATGGCCGCGAAGAGTCACTGGCCCTCGCAGGCGCCCTACCCCAAGCACCACTTCTCGCAGCTCTTCGAGGCCGCCGCCCGGCGCGATCCCGACAAGCCGGCGCTGATCGACATCGACGAGCAGCCGTACACCTACGGCCGGCTCTGGGACGCCTCGCAGCGCCTCGCCCGCTTCCTCCAGCGAGAGGCCGGCGTCGCGAAGGGCGAGACGGTCGCCGTGTCGTCGCCGAACTGCCCGGAATACGCCGTCGTCCTGCACGGCGCGCTCCTCGCCGGCGCGAAGGTATCGACGCTCAACCCGCTCTACCGCGAGCGAGAGGTCGAGCACCAGCTCGACGATGCGGAGGCGGTCGTCGTCTTCGTCGCGAAGGCGCTGCTGCCGGCGGTGCAGACGGCCACACAGCACCTGCCGCGCGTCCGCCGCGTGTACGAAATCGAGGCGCTCTGGGACCTCGTCGCGGAGCAGACGCCGGAGTTCGAGCCGGTCGCCGTCGAGCCCGAAGTGGACATCGCCGCGCTGCCGTACTCGAGCGGCACGACGGGCCTGCCGAAGGGCGTCATGCTCACGCACTACAACCTCTCGTCGAACATCCGCCAGATGAGCGCGACCGGACTCGTGCGGAATGACTCCGTGCTGCTGGCGTTCCTGCCCTTCTATCACATCTACGGCCTCATGGTGATCCTGAACGGCTGCCTGGCGGAGGGCGCGACGTGCCTCGTCATGCCGCGCTTCGATCCCGACCAGACGCTCTACCTGATCGAGAAGTATCGCGTGTCCGACTTCTTCGTCGTGCCGCCGGCGCTGCTCGCCCTCACGCACCACCCGAAGCTGGCGCAGCGCGACCTGTCGTCGCTGCGCTTCGTCCTGTCGGGCGCGGCGCCGCTGCCGCCGGAGATCGGCGAGCTGGCGGCGCAGCGCTTCGGCTGCACGATGCTGCAGGGCTACGGCATGACCGAGACGAGCCCGCTGACCAACGCCAACCCGCTCGACGCGGTGAAGCCGCTCTCGGTCGGCCCGGCCGTGCCCGACACGTTGGAGAAAATCGTCGACCTCCAGTCGGGCGAGGAGCTGCTGGCCGGCGAGACGGGCGAGCTGCTGATCTCCGGTCCGCAGGTAATGCGGGGCTACTGGAAGAACCCCGACGCGACCGCGGAGACCATCCGCCCCGACGGCTGGCTGCGCAGCGGCGACATCTCGCGCATGGACGACGACGGCTATGTGTACATCCTCGACCGCGCGAAGGAGATGATCAAGTACAAGGCCTACCAGGTGGCGCCCGCCGAGCTGGAGGGCGTCGTGATGGAGCACCCGGCCGTGCTCGACGCCGCCGTCATTCCGAAGCGCGACTACGAGGCGGGCGAGGTGCCGAAGGGCTTCGTCGTGCTGAAAGAAGGACAGCAGGCCGACGCCGACGAGCTGATGCGCTTCGTGGCGGAGCGCGTCGCGCCCTACAAGAAGCTGCGCGAGATCGAGTTCGTCGCGTCGATCCCGAAGACGGCGTCGGGAAAGATCCTGCGGCGGGAGCTGATCGAACAGGAGCGAGCGAGATCGAGGCGGTGACGACCTCTTAGTAGCTGGAGGTTGGAGGCTGGAAGCTCGAAGGCCTTCGAATCGTTGGTCAGCTTAGGGGACAGGTCCCCGTAGAAGATGCGAGATTCTTCGCTGCGCTCAGAATGACGAAAAGGCGGGAGCTGATCGAGCCGGAGCGACGGAAGCGGCAGTAGGGACGGAGCTTTAGCTCCGTCCGCTTGGGGGCTGGGACGTGTTTGGCTTCCTCAATCGTCTCGTCGGTACGGCAGTGCTCGTTCTGGCTTTGGTCTTCGCGTTTGCGTACGTCAGCAACCAGGAATTCCGAGAGTGGTTCCGCAGCAGGGTAGACGAGATATCAGGCCGCGATGAAACCATCTCCGCCCAGGCCATCGTGTACCTGAGTGAGAGTGTGGTCGAGGTCGGCACGCGCGATGGTTTTGCCACGGGCGTGATCACCACCGAGAGACTTCCGTGGACTGTCCTTACTGCCGGACACGTAGCCGACCAAATGAACGGCGCGGTGCGCCGGCCAGGACGCTCGTTTGGGACAGCCAGGCTGATTGACCTGCAGTACGGACCGGACATCGCCGCTCTGGAAGTAACCTTCCCAAGTAATGCTAGGCCCGCCGTCGTCACCGTTCCCCCACGTGCCGCCGAACCGCCTGAGGTAGGAGACATCGTTGCCACCCTATGCCACTCCGACGACGCTGTACGACAGGGTCACGTTATTGAACTCGTTACGAGAGCCGGGGGCGTGCTCAACATATTCACGGACATCTCCGCAGAGCCCGGATGCAGCGGGAGCCCCCTGGTGAGCGCAGAAGGACAACTCCTCGGTATCTTGATCCAAGGCAGCGCGGAGAGTTCTCTCGCTGTTGCGCTGCCACCCGCAGGACCATGATGCGAATCATCAGGACTGAATCGTAGCTAATCGACGATGCCCAAAGTCCTCACCGAACGTCGCGATCGCACGCTGGTCGTCACGATCAACCGGCCGGAAGTGCGCAACTGCGTCGACGGCGAGACGGCGCAGGGGCTGTTCGAGGCGGCGCAGGCGTTCCGCGACGACGACGGCCTGCGCGTGCTTGTGCTCACGGGCGCGGGCGACGTCTCGTTCTGCTCCGGCGCCGACCTCAAGGCGACGGGCACCCTCGCCGCGCGGCCGGGCGCGCGCGAGTCCGGACCGATGGGCCTCTCACGGATCACGGACATCGACAAGCCAACGATCGCGGCGGTGAACGGCTACTGCACCGCCGGCGGGCTGGAGCTGGCCTGCTGGTGCGACTTCCGCATCGCGGCGCGCAACGCCCAGTTCGGTGTGCTCAACCGGCGCTGGGGCGTGCCACTGGTCGACGGCGGGACGCAGCGGCTGCCGCGCATCGTCGGGCTGGGCAACGCGCTTTACCTGATCGAGACCGGCGCGCTGATCGACGCGGAGCACGCGCTGCGCATCGGGCTCGCGCAGGAGCTGGTCCCCGAGGGCAAGGCGCTCGAACGCGCGCTGGCGGTGGCGGACGCGCTGGCCGCCTACCCGCAGCTGGGGCTGCGCAACGACCGCAAGGCGGCCATCGAAGGCGTCGCGCTCTCGCTGCCGGAGGGCATCGAGCACGAGGCGCGCGTCCACCGCGACACCGCCTTCGCGCCGGAGATGGCGGAGTGGCTGCAGCGCTACGCCTCGGGGGATCGCCCGGCGCCGTTCCGGCCGGCGGAGGAATAGTTCCCTCAGCGAGTCCACAGACCGCGCGATCAGAAGGCCTTTCTTTCCCACCCACCCACCCAGAAAAGTAGATGATGCTGGGGGACACCCCCAGACCCCCGGCAGAGGGGCTGCGCCCCTCTGCACTCCCACGATGCGGCGGGCCCTCGATGGTCAACCAGTCTGCCTCGCACCACCACTCGCTATGCCGTAAACTGTCGCCCGTCATGCCTACGGCACGCCTGAACGGCATCGACATCTACTACGAGGAGCGCGGCGCCGGCTTCCCGGTCGTCATGACGCACGGCCTCGGCGACTGCGCCGAGCTGTGGGCGCCGCTCGCGGAGGCGCTCGCCGACCGCTATCGAGTCGTCTCCTGGGACATGCGCGGACACTACCGCAGCGAGGCGCCCGACGACCTGGCGCAGTACACGCAGGACATCGTCGTCGAGGACCTGCGCGCGCTGAGCGACCACCTGGGTATCGAGCGCGCCGTCTACGGCGGCCACTCGCTGGGCGGCTACACCGCCCTTCGCTTCTACGAGAAGTACCCGGAGCGGGTCGCGGCGTTGCTGCTGCACGCGGCCGGGCCCGGCTACCGCAACCCGGAGGGCAGCCAGCAGTGGACGGACCGGCTGGCGAGCTCCGCGGCGAAGCAGGAGGAGCGCTTCGGGCGCGACGCGCGCGTGGCGGCGAAGGAGCTGCGCGTGGGCGCCCCCGCGCTCGGCGACGTCGGACAGCACGTCGTGCGCGGGATCGCGAACGTCGAGCGGGGCGTGATGGCCCACCCATCGTTCATCGACGGGACGAATATCGACGTGCCGGCGCTGGTGATCGTCGGCGAGAACGACAAGGCCTACCTCGCGAGCGCGGACTACTTCGAGGCGAAGGTGCCGGACGTGCGCAAAGTGGTCATCGCGGGCGGTGGCCACCCGGCCGCGCTCGAGCAGCCGGAGGCGGTGAACAAGGCCGCGCGGGCGTTCCTGGACGGGCTCGATCTACCCTAACACTGCGCCACTAAGACAACGCCCTGTCATGCTGAGCGAAGCGAAGCACCTGGCCCCGATCGAAGGCAGCGCATGTGCCGGAGGGCCAGACCCTTCGCTCCGCTCCGGGTGACACCAGCCATGAGCCCCACCTGGCCCACCGGCCTCATCGAAGTCGCCGACGGCGTGTTCGCCTACGTGCAGGAGGGCGGCGGCCTCTGCGTCGCCAACGCCGGGCTGATCGTCGGGCCCGAGAGCTGCATCGCCATCGATGCCCTCTTCGCGCCGTCGATGACCCGCGCCTTCCGCCAGGCGATCGCGCGCGTGACGGACAGGCCGGTGCGCCTCCTCGTCAACACCCACCACCACGTCGACCACACGATGGGCAACGCGCTCTTTCCCGAGGCGCAGATCGTGAGCCACGCGAACGCCCGCCGCGAGCAGGAGCGTGTTGGGGCGGGCGTGCTGGAGATCCTCCGCCCACGCATCCCAGACCTCGTCGCCGAGGTCGCGGACGTGCCCGTGCGCCTGCCCGACCTCACGTTCGACGGCCGGCTCGAACTGCACCTCGGCGACCGGAGGCTCCTGCTCGTCCACCTCGGCCGCGCGCACACGATCGGCGACGCGCTGATCGTGCTGCCGGGCGAGCGCCTTGTCTTCGCGGGCGACGTCGCCTTCCATCACGTCACGCCGCTGGCGTTCGAGGGCCACATCGGCGACTGGATCGGCGTCTGCGACAAGGTCGCCGGCCTGGACGTCGACACCATCGTGCCCGGCCACGGGCCCCTCGGTGGGAAGGCCGATCTCGCCGCGATGCGCGCCTACCTGCAATCGGTCCGCGATCAGGCGCGGGCCGCGTTCGACGCCGGGCGTTCGGCGGAGGCGACGGCGCGCGCGATCGATCTCGGCGAGTACGCGTCGTGGGCGGAGCCGGAGCGGCTCGCGCTCAACGTTCAACGGCTGTACCAGGAGTTCCGCGGCGAGATCTAGCAGGGTGCTGAACAAGTCCGTAGCCGAGCCTTTCCAGGCTCGGCGGCAACCTGGTGGCGAGGCTAGAAAGCCTCGCTGTATCAGGAGTTTCCGCGGCGAGATCTAGCGCTCGGCGGGCGAGCCCAGGCCCAGGACACCAAAGGCCAGCGCGCGGGCAACGAAGCGAGTACCCCACGGCAAGTACGGCAGCATCCGCCACGCGTAGCGTCGCGCGCCGGCCCGATCGCCCGCACTAACGGCGAGGTCCAGATGGCGGCCATGCTGGTTGCCCAGCTTCTGCAAACGTTTCCGGCGCCACTTCCCGCGCGCCTTCGCGCCCAGGCGCCGCTCGATCGCCGGGCCCCAGCGCCGCTCGAGCATCCGGCTGCCGATCACCCCCGCGATGGGGTCCTTCGTGATCTGCTCGCCACCGTGCTCGTGCTTGATGGCCAGCGGCTCCAGCACCGCCGCGAAGTGGAACTCCGCGTCCGCCAGCCGGAACCACAGGTCCAGGTCGTCCGCGCTCGGCATCACGTCATCGAACCCGCCGACCGTCACCAGAGCGCTCCGCTTGATCAGGTACACCGATGGCGTGCGCGCACGCAGATTCTTCACCAGCCCCGCGAAGACGTCGCCCTCCGGTAGCGGCTGCTTCGGCCGCACCCTGCGCTTGCCGGTGGCATCCAAGTGCTCGCAGTAGCTGTACACCACTGCCATCCTCGGATCGCTCGCCGATTCGACCCGCGCCATCTGCACCGAGAGCTTCTCCGGCAGCCACTCGTCGTCGTCGTCGAGGAACGCGATCCATTCGCCGCGCGCCTCCGCGATGCCCGCGTTGCGCGCCGCGCCGGCGCCGCGGCCAGGATCGAAACGCAGCAGGCGCAGGCGTGGATCGCAGAGACGCTCGACGACGTCCGCGGCGGGCGGCGTCGAGCCGTCGTCGACGACCACGACCTCGAAGTCCAGGAAGGTCTGCGCCAGCACGCTGCGCAGCGCGCGCTCCAGCATCGCGGGCCGGTTGCGCGTCGGAACGACGACGCTGACAGCGAGCTGACCGGTACGTTGGTTCATCGTCGCCAGCCCGGCCCGAGCGCGCGATTCCGATCCTGCTCCCGCGGCGGCTCCCCCACACCGCGTGGTCGCACGCGCCCGCCGAGCAGCGCGAACGCCGCCGCCTTTGCGACCAGCCGGGCGCTCCACGGCAGGTACGGCAGCATCCGCACGCCGTAGCGCCACGCCTGCCGGCGCGCGCCCGACCTGATCAGCTGCTTGACGTGCCGCCGCTGCACCTTCCAGACCTTGCGCAGGCGCTCGGCACGCCAGCGCTCGTACGCGTCCACGCCCAGTCGCTCCCGCACCACGGGGCCCCAGTGGCGGTCGATCGCGCGAGCGCCCGTCAGCTTGGCGATCGCGTCCGTCCGGATCTGCCGCCCGCTGTGGTTGTGTTTGATGAACAGCGGTTCTTGCACCGCCGCGAACCGATGCGACACCGAGGCCAGCTTAAGCAGCAGGTTGTAGTCCTGCCCGCTCGCGAGCGTCTCGTCGAACCCGCCCACCTCCAGTAACGCGCAGCGCCTGACGACGTACCCGGACGTCGTCGGCACCGCCGTCCGCGCCAACAGCTCGTCGAGCACGTCGCCTTCGGCCAGCGGCCGCGTCGGCAGCAGGGCGCGCGCGCCGTCCGTGTTCTGCCGGTAGTAACGACAGTAGATCACGCTGGCCGCGTTACGCGCGCACGCGAGCTGCCGCGCGAGCTTCTCTGGCAGCCACTCGTCGTCGCTGTCGAGGAACGCGATCCACTCGCCCCGCGCCTCGGCGATGGCGGCGTTCCACGCCCGCGCCGCTCCTTCGTGACGCGACCGGCGGAGCAGCCTGAGGCGCGGGTCGCCGAGGCGGGCGATGACCTCGGCCGTGCCATCCTCCGACGCATCGTCGACGACGATCACCTCCACGTCCTGGAAGGTCTGCGTGAGCGCGCTGACCAGCGCCCGGCCCAGCAGATGGGCATGGTTGTACGTCGGGATGACGACGCTGACCCGGGGAACGCCCGCCTGGCCGCTCATGCTCGGCGTCAGTATAGACCTGGACCCCGGATGTGCGATAATGGGCCGCTGGAAAGGAGCGAGCCGATGTTCGTCGCGATGAACAACTTCAAGGTCGCGCAGGGGAAGGAAGGCGACTTCGAGCGCATCTGGCGCGACCGCCAGTCCTACCTGGAAGGCGTGCCCGGCTTCGTCCAGTTCGCGCTGCTGCGCTCCGACGCGCCGGGCGAGTACATCAGTCACTCGACGTGGCGCGACCGCGACGCATTCGTCGCCTGGACGCAGAGCGAGGCCTTCGCCGCCGGCCACCGCCAGGGCTCGCTGATGGGCGTCCTCGACGGCCCACCGCAGGTCAAGATGTATGAGGCCATCATCGTCGAGACGCCGCAGGGGCGCGAGGTGAGCGCGACTTCGTAAGGGACAGACCTGCGGGTCTGTCCGCCCGCCTTCAGGCGGGCGGAGTCACACCATGCCACGCTGGCGCAACGAAGAGATCGGGCCGGAGCACGGGGACGAGCTCGAAGGCGAGTGGGAGCTCGACCCGAACGACCCGACGCACCCCGACCACGACCTGTCGGACGCGCACGGCTACGCGGACTGGGACCCGGCCCCGAAGCCGTTGCTGACGCGGCGCGGCGTCATCCTGCTGATCACCGCGCTCGTGATCGTCGGGCTGCTGCTGCCGTTCGTGCTGGTGATCGTGTGAGATGATCCTCGTCACTGGTGGCACCGGCTTCGTCGGGGCGGCGGTGGTGCGCGAGCTGGCGCGCCGCGGCAAGCCCATCGCGGCCATGAGCCGCAACGCCTCGAACGTCACGGCGCGCTTCCCGGGCCTCGACATCGAAGCGCGCCAGGGCGACGTGCGCGACGCCGACAGCCTGCGCCAGGCGTTCCGCGGCGTCGAGACCCTGATCAACTGCGTGCAGTTCCCCGGCAGCCCGATCGAGAACAAGCGCAGGGGCTGGACGTTCGAGCAGATCGACTGCCAGGGCACGCTGCGCCAGGTGCTCGCCGCGAAGGAGAGCGGCGTGCGGCGCATCGTCTACGTGAGCGGCGCGGGCGCCGGGCCAGACGCCGCCAAGCACTGGTTCCTCTACAAGTGGCGGGCAGAGGAGGCGATACGCGCCAGCGGCATCTCGCACGTGATCGTCAGGCCGACGTGGGTCTACGGCCCCGAGGACGTCTCGCTCAACCGCTTCCTCGGCTTCGCGCGCCGGCTGCCGTTCGTGCCGGCGTTCGGCAGCGGACGGCAGGCCATGCAGCCAATCTTCATCGACGACCTCGGCCGCATCCTCGCCGCCGCAGTCGAGCGCGACGAGGTGGCGAATCAGACCTTCGAGGCGGGCGGCCCGGAGCGGATGCCGATGGACGACGTGATCCGCACCGCGCTCGACGTGGCCGGGCGCAGGCGGCCGATCCTGCACCAGCCGGTCGCGGTCGGCAAGCTGCTCGCGACGTTCCTCCAGCTCCTGCCCGGCCCGCCGCTGACGCCGGACGCGATCGATTTCATCACCCACGAGGCGGTCGCGGACAACGCGGCGCTGGAGCGCGTCTTCGCGCCAAAGCTGACGCCGCTGCGCGAAGGCCTAGCGACGTACCTGCCGGCGCCCTAGCTGCCCGCGTACTGCAACACGCGCCGCCCCTCCACGATGCGCGGCTCCCAGCCTTCGGGCGCCTTGCCCATCAGCAGCGACACGCGCGGGATCGGGGGCAGCAGGAAGGGCCGCAGTCCGGCGGGCTGCACCCAGTCGAAGCCGGCCTCGTACGCGAGGCGGCGTAGCTCGCGGAAGCCGCGTAGACGCACGATCGGCACCTCGCGCGTGATCACCCAGCGGTTCCACCGGTCCAGCAGCCCCGACGCCGTGGGCGCGAACTCCCAGGCCAGAAACAGCCCGCCGGGCCGCAGCACGCGACGCCCGTCGCGCAGGTGGTCGACCAACTCCTCGTCGGAGAGGTACTTGAACGCGTGGCCGGAGATGACGAGGTTGAACGACTCGTCCGCGACCGGCAGCGCCGTCGCCGTGCCCTGCGCCAGCCGCACGACCGGCCCGCCCTCGACGGCGATGTCGCGCTGCGCCAGCTCAAGCATGCGGCGCGACGCGTCGATGCCCACGGGGGCGGTGCGCAGGCGCGCGCGGTCGGCGAGCACGCGCGCGACGCCGGCGCGCCCGCAGCCGACGTCGAGGAGGCGCCAGTCGGGGCCGATCTTGAGCTCGTCGGGCAGCGTGAAGGCGGCGGTGTTGACCAGGATCTGGCCGGGCACGCTCATCGCGAAGCGCATCGCGGCGGCCAGCGGCCCGCCCTTGCTCATCCAGCGGTCGTACTCGTGCGCGAAGGAGAGCTGGTGCGAAGCCATCACCGGAAGTATACCTACCCGCACCCGCGGTCGATCTTGCGAGGCTGGGCAGCATCGGGCAAACTACCATGTAGGAGAGGTGCGGCAGCATGGCACCACGCAACGGAAGACTTCAGGGTCTGATCAAGCGCGGGGATGTCAAGAGACACCCTCGAAGCGCCAGCAAGACTCGATCTCAGAAGGCGATCCGGACGTTCCGCCTCAAGCGAGGGGTTCGCTTGGAGAAAGCGGTCAAATCGTCTCGCTGAGACACCTCATTGCCCGCCACCGAGCATCGCTTCAACAAAACGCCGCTCCCGCGGGCCATCTTCCTCGACGCTGACTTCGTTGTCAGCGTCCTCCACGAAAGCGAACAGTTCCACCGTGACTGCTCAGCGTTCGCGTACCGGTTGCTACGCAGCCGCGTTGTTGTCCTTCACACGCAGCTCCTGAGACTGGAGTTCCTGAGCGGCTGGCAGAGCGCCATCCGGCGCCGGGGCATACCGCGGGATCTCCTGCCGCAGCAACGTCTCTGGCGCCAGCCAGAGGACGAGCGCGCAGCGCTCTACGAGATCGGCGATGGCTTCCTGCTAGACTTCCTGAACGCCTTCGAACGCTATGAGGTGCGCTTGAGCGCGCGTCTCCAAGAGCGCGCCCGGCGCGCGATGGCCGATTACAACCTCAAGCCGATGGACGCCTGCCTGGTCGCTTCATCGTTTCAAGTTGGCGTGCCGGACATCGCCTCACTCGATGCTCGGTTCCGCCGGGTCGAAGGCATCCGTCTGTGGAACGATCGGATTCCTCAGCGCAGGCAAGCCGCCCGCCATCGCGCGTAGATTACATCACATACGTCAGCCTGATGCGCGCATTGCGCTCCGCCGCCGCCGCCGCGATGCGCCCCAGCTCCTCGATCAGATCGCGCAGCGTCGGAAAGGCCGCGAGCTGCTCGCGGACCGCTGCGTCCGCATCGATGGCGTCGACGACGCGGCGGCAGCACTCGGCGAGCGGCGCGGCGTCCTGCCAGACGCGCTCCAGCTCGCGCCGGTCGGCCTCGTCGTCCGCATCGCGGCCAGCGAAGGTGACGAGCGGCTTGAGGTCGATCTTGTGCTCGCCGCCGCGCAGCAGCAGCGACGCTCTCGTGAGCTCGTGCTGCGCGCCGTAGCGCGCCGAGAACGCGAACGAGAGGAAGTACACCAGCGGCGCGCTGTCGCTGGCGAACGCAGGCGCTTCGCCCGGCGGGTCGAGGTCGACGTGTAGGATGGGCATGTGGGAACATCGTAGCGCAGCGCTTGTCGCGCGTCCTGCGCCTGGCTACACTGACCCGTCATGCCCCTCGACCAGGCGACCTGGCGTCGCACGCGCAAGCTCGGCCTCACCGGCCACGAGCCGTCGAAGGCGTTCCAGGGCTACACGTTCTACACGCCGATGTTCGGCGATGGCGCCTGCTACCTGCTCGACATGGAGGGCAACGAGGTCCATCGCTGGCAGATGCCCTACCCGCCGGGCGACTACGGCTACCTGTTGCCGAACGGCAACGTCTTCTACAACGGCAAGACGCCGCCCCAGCAGCCCGGCGAGTACTTCCCCGCCTGGCCGGTCTTCAAGGGCGGCGCGATGCTCGAGGTCGACTGGGACGGCAACATCGTCTGGCAGCACGTCGACCCGGCCCACCACCACGACGGCCGTCGCACGGAGTCCGGCGGCGCGGTGTACCTGACGATCACGGAGACGCCGCCCGAGCTGGCCGAGCGCGTGCAGGGCGGCCTGCCCAACACGGCGCACCAGGGACGCATGTGGTCCGACCGCCTCGTCGAGGTCGACCCACAGGGCAAGGTGGTCTGGGAATGGCTGGCCTGGCAGCACCTGGACCCCGACACCGACGTGATCACGCCAACCGACCTGCGCGACGAGTGGTCGCACGCGAACACGATCGTCCCGCTCCCCGGCGGCGACGTCATCGTGAGCTTTCGCAACATTTCGACGGTGGCCCGCATCGACCGCGCGAGCGGCGGCTTCGTCTGGAAGCTCGGCTGGGATCTGCTGGCGCAGCAGCACCACCCGACGCCGCTCGAGAACGGCAACGTGCTGATCTTCAACAACGGCAGCCGCCGGCGCTCGCACCCGCTGATCTTCTCCAGCGTGATGGAGGTCGAGCCGGTCTCTGGCAAGGTGGTCTGGGAGTACCGCGACATGTCGGCGCCGCTGAGCTTCTTCAGCAGCTACATCTCAGGGGCGCAGCGGCTGGCGAACGGCAACACGCTGATCTGCGAGGGCGTGCCAGGCCGCATCTTCGAGGTGACGCCGCAGTACGAGATCGTCTGGGAGTACATCAACCCGCACTTCTTCGAGGCGCCGGTCTTCGGCGTGAACAACGCGGTCTTCCGCGCCTTCCGCTACCCGCCGGAGCTATTCCCGCGGCTGGGCTGAGCCGTTCGATGGCACGGAACGAACGACCCCTTCCGGAGGACAAAGCAGACGCACTGGAGCGCATCGAGCGAGCGCGGGCGGCGCTGGATCAAACGATCGCTGCCTTGAGCGAGGCGCAGCTCGTCGCGCCCGGGCCGCACGAGGGATGGTCGGTCAAGGACCACCTGGCGCACCTGGCGACGTGGGAGGCCGGGCTCGCTGCGCTGCTGCGGAAGCAGCACCGCTACGCCGCTATGGGCGTCGATGACGTCGATGAGGAGACGGCGCTGAGCAGCGACGCAGACGCCCTGAACGCGATCATCTACGCCCGTACCAAGAACCGTTCGCTCGCGGACGTGCGCGGCGCATTGCGTGACGCGCAGCAGCTGCTGCTCGAGGCGCTCGCTGCGCTATCGGAGGACGACCTGCGAAAGACGTACTCGCATTACCAGCCGGACGAGCCGGGCGAAGACAGCGGCGAGCCCATCCTCGGGTGGATCGCTGGCAACAGCTACGACCACTACGCCGAGCATCAACGCTGGATTGAAGAGCTGATCCAGACCGAGGCCGCGGACTGACCTCCACGGCATGCCGAGGGCATCAATCGGCGGTTAGCTGTCTCAAGATCGACCCGGAGTCGAAGTAGACGCGCTCGCAGACGAGCGACGCGCCGTCGAAGATGAAGAACGCCGCCATCCGGCAGCGGAACGTCTTGCCCGTCGGCTCGAGCGTGCCCAGGCGCCCCAGGTGCGTCCCGAGCAGCCAGAACTCCACGATGACGGCGTCGTCGGCGTGGCGGAGCGAGATGAGCTCGTTGCGCTGGTCGGGAAAGGCGGCGCGCGATTCGCGGTAGTAGCACGCGACGGCCTCAGCGCCGTCGTGCGTCTGGCGGGTCGCGATCAGCTCGTAGCGGGGGTGGCCGAAGGTGGCGAGCGCCGTCTCGAAGTCGAGCCGGTTCTCGGCGTCCATGTGCTCGCGCACGATGCGCTCGCGCTCGGCACGGAGGGAGTCCATCCCTAGCCCTTAGTCTGGCCGAGACCATGCCTAGCTGCGTAGTGTTCATAGTCCGCGAATTGGGTCGCCGCTGGCATTTTTTTCAACGGCAGTCCATCGGCCCGCACAATCTCTAGTTCGTAAAGGCGGCCATTCGCGAGGAACAGAATCGCTTCAATCGGCACACCATCTTCGTCATCCGCGATAGTGTCCACGATCGGTTCGAGGTGGTCGAAGGGCGGGCTGAACGGCAGCTCGAGTTCGAAGCTACCGTAGTTGTCGCCATACTCAGTGATCGTTCGCACTCGACACGTCGCAGCCTGCGCCCTGAGTTCCTGCACGGCGTAGCGGCCTGGCTCGTTCTCCTCGGCCACGTCGAGCAGCCGGGACAGAAGCTCTACCTCGAACTGGGTCAGGTCGCGGAACGGGTGGGAAGACACCTGCGCGCCACGGGTTCCAGGGCGACCCGCCTACACGTCCAGGTTGCGGACCTGGCTGGCGTGCGCCTGGATGAACTTCTTGCGCGGCTCGACCTCTTCGCCCATGAGCTGGCTGAAGATGCGCTCCGCTTCCATCGCGCTGTCGATGTCGACGCGCAGCAGCGTGCGGCGCTCCGGGTCCATCGTCGTCTCCCAGAGCTGCTCCGCGCTCATCTCGCCGAGACCCTTGTAGCGCTGGACGGAGACGCTCTTACCGTTCAGGCGCTTCTGGTG
>Ga0326597_10005315_pt1 | contig 17910 bp, 18 predicted proteins | sample RVTome_12_FD_203789 | JGI IMG/M metagenome (GOLD analysis project Ga0326597, IMG submission 203789) | Soil microbial communities from uranium-contaminated site in the Upper Colorado River Basin, Wyoming, United States - RVT100D185 | ecosystem: Environmental > Terrestrial > Soil > Contaminated >... | reverse complement strand
GGCTGCGGTGTAGGCTGAGCGAGAAACAGAGTGATCTTGGGGCGGGAGTCAGATTTGTCTTTCTGACTGGTTGGGGCAGGAACGGTGATCCGTTTGTAGATGCGGCAAGTTTCGTTGCGGACTGATTTGAAGACCGCTTCGATTTTCACATCTTGAGGGTGATCCTTCAGTACAACTGGAAGTTTCGTCCTCACAAATCCATTCTCGGTTTTTTCTTCCAGAGACGGATTTTGTTCGTTATCTTTATGGAAATAAACTGTGCCTTCGGCCGCAGTTGTCTTTCCATCTACATCTTCTGTGACATGAAATGTTATTTCCACATCACATTCTGTCTGCGTCTTGTGACCGAGATCAAGATCAAGGTCACGGTTGAACTTTGCCATACGCTTCTGCCTCCCGCCCCTTGTTTTTCCGAAACAAACCAAAAACACTTCAAGGAGCAAATTTGAAATTATTTTCCCTCTTACTATTTTTAAAGCTTTTGAACCCGCAAAGCCTTTCGGGCCTTGCGAGCTCAAAGAGCAAGATTCTAGGTTATGGTTATCAATTATCGGTTATTTATTAACCCTAGAGTCCTGTTCTTTGAGCTATCCTAATTGTAACCGCTTATATTAGCAGATTTTGACTATTTTGTCAAGAAGAGTTATATTTTAAGTATGAATACTCAAGATTATATTATAGTTGATCCGAAAATCTGCCATGGCAAGCCGTGTTTCAAAAACACCCGGGTTATGGTGCATACGGTATTGGAACTATTAGCGGGAGGAATTAAACCGGAAGAAATTACGGAAGATAAATATTATCCGCAGTTAACAGATGATCACATCAGGGCCGCTTTGCATTATGCCGCGGCCGTCAGTGAAGCCGGAGAGCTAGTTGAGTTTGCGGCTTGATGAAGTTTCTAGTTGACGAAAATTTGCCTAACGCGATTTTAACCGAGCTGTCCGCCAAGGGCCTCGATGCCGTTAAAGTGCTTTCGGGCAGCTCTGACCAAGACGTAGCAGCACTCGCACAAAAAGATCAGCGGGTGCTTTTAACTTTGGACAAGGACTTTGCGAATATTCTAATCTATCCCCGGGAGGAATACTTCGGAATTATTTGTTTCAGAATCAAGCGGCCGCTGATTAAGGAGATTATTATAGCATTAGATTCAACACTGGAGCATTTTGACAGCGAATCGCTTACCGGAAAGTTAATTGTGGTTACCGAAAAAGGATTTAGGATTCGATAAACACCTCAACCGCGGTTGAGGTGTTTGGAATTTTAAGGTATAATCTGCTGGCCTGATTGGGCGAGTGGCGAAATTGGCAGACGCACTAGGTTTAGGACCTAGCGAGAGAAATCTCTTGAGGGTTCAACTCCCTCCTCGCCCATTTTGTTCAAACCGCCCATTTGATTTAAGACGTAAAAAGTAGTATAATTTTAAATTATGAAAAAATTTCTGAAAAACATTGGCATTGCGCTGTTTATTTTCCTGATTTTGGCGGGGATTTTTAGTCTTACGGTCAGCGACGAGCAGGACACCAAAGAAGTTTCACTGTCCCAGGTCGCAGACCAGGTCAAATCGCGGCAGGTGGAACGCATCGAAGTTTTTCCGGACAACAAGGTCTCGGTGTTTCTCAAGGACGGCGCCAAGCAAACCACTGCCATGCAGCCGCAGTCAGATATCTATGAAATTCTCGGCCGTCTTGGCGTGGAAGCCGAAGCCATCAACGAGGCCAACATTCAGGTCAAGAGTGCGTCGGGCACTTCGATTTTTATGTCCACGGTTTTGCCGTTTCTCATTCCCTTTTTGCTGATCGCTGGCTTTATTTATTTTTTGATGCGCCAGGTTTCGGGGACCAACAATCGGGCCATGTCTTTTGGGCAGTCGCAAGCGCGGCTCAATGATACCACCGCCCAGAAGAAAGTCACTTTTATGGATGTGGCTGGCGTGGCGGAAGCTAAAGAAGAGCTCAAAGAGGTAGTAGAGTTTCTGCGCTACCCGCAAAAATTTCTAAACATTGGGGCGCGGATTCCCAAAGGCGTTTTATTGCTCGGACCGCCCGGCTGCGGCAAGACTTTGCTTGCTCGCGCTGTCGCCGGTGAAGCGAACGTGCCATTTTTTCACATGTCAGGATCAGAGTTTGTGGAAATGTTTGTGGGCGTGGGCGCGGCCCGCACGCGCGATCTGTTCCGCCGCGCCAAAAAGCATGCGCCCTGCATAGTGTTCATTGATGAAATTGATGCGGTCGGCCGCCAGCGCGGCGCGGGACTCGGCGGCAGTCATGATGAGCGGGAACAAACCCTCAACCAGATTCTCGTGGAAATGGACGGCTTTGATACTGACACCAACGTGATTGTGATTGCGGCCAGCGTCACTGGCGATACCCCGGTATTGGTCAAAAAGGACGAACAAATCAAGCTGTTGCCTATTCGAGAGGTGATTGATCCGTACTATAAAGCTGGAGAAGAAAATATAGAAAAACCGTCGCCGGATATTGAGATCTTGGGTTTTGAACAGAGACTAAACCTGCGGCATAATAGACGAAACTATTTTGGCAACAGCGCCTTCAAAAAAGCCCGATCAGTGTTTCGTCATAAGGTTAAAGAAATCTATGAAATTGAATATCTCGGCGGCAAAATACAAACGACCGGCAACCATTCTGTGTTTGTGAGAAACAAATGGGGGCTGTCTGCTAAACCAGTATCGCAGCTTAAAACCGGTGAATACCTGGTTGATATTCCCTACACGGTCAATCGAACCCGTAAGCCGCTGAAAGAAATCCGTGCTCATAAATTTGCCCAGGCGTTTGACTTGCAGCTGCCAGTTTACGAACCGGTTTTTGAAAACCGCCAGGCATTGCAGCAGGTGTATGACTTTGCGCTGGCCAATCAGGGTCGTTTATCTCAAAATGCCATCGCAGAAAGGTATGCCGTCTCGCAGACAGTTGTGTCTCATTGGCAGAGAGGATGGAATGTGCCGCGCGGTTTGAGCCGCAAGTATTTTAAGCATGTTTTGCCGGAAACAGTCAAAGCCAGCCCGAATTTGATGCGGCTGTTTGGTTATTATGCAGCCGAAGGATACTCACGCAAAGAATTGGACTTTTGTTTTAATGTCAAAGAGATTGATAAAATTGCTGATCTCAAAAATTTGATGCTGCAGTTTTTTAACTTTGTTCCGGATCGGGAGATCGTTCGCGGGCACGCCATAAATATCATTTATTATTCCAAGCCTTTAGCGAAATTTTTTGCCAAATATTGCGGACAGGGCGCTATTAACAAGCATATTCCAGAATTTTTATTTGCAGCTCCGCAAGAGTATTTTGTGGAATTTTTGCGCGGCTACTTTAACGGCGACGGTCATAAAGATAAGCAGGGCCGTCTGGAAATAACCTCAGTCAGTCAACGAATCATTCTGGAACTCAATTGGCTGTCGCGCATGCACGGATTTAAATCATTTGTTCATTCCTTCGTCGCGAAAGAAGGCCGAATTATCAAATCCGGAAAACCTCTAAAGGCAGTTACGGCTTGGCGTCTTGGTTTTGGCAAAACCCAGAATCCTTTGGAGAAGGTCGCGGGTAAAGCGTCAGTCAAGAGAGCGGTGATTAAGAGCATTCGGAAAGTTCCTTACGATGATTATGTTTATGATTTTTGTGGGTGTGAAAATGAAGCCTTTTTCGGCGGCGTGACCCCCTTATTGCTCCACAATACCAACCGGCCGGATGTGCTGGACCCAGCCCTTCTGCGGCCGGGCCGGTTTGACCGCCAGGTTATCATTGACCAGCCAGATATCAAAGACAGAACCGCGATTTTAGAAGTGCATCTGCGCGGCAAGCCGATTGTCAAAGATTTAAATATTCGCCTGGTGGCTGAGCGCACCCCTGGTTTTTCCGGCGCAGATTTGGCCAATCTGGTTAACGAAGCCGCTATTCTCGCGGCCAGACGCAACAAGAAACAGGTGGACCAGATCGAATTTCTGGAAGCCGTAGAAAAAGTCATGCTTGGTCCGGAACGAAAAAGCCGGGTGCTGTCTATGCGCGAAAAAGAAATCGCCGCTTACCATGAAGGCGGACACGCTCTGGTGGCGGCCATGCTGCCTTATGCAGATCCAGTGCACAAGATCTCCATTGTGTCGCGCGGCCGGGCTGCCGGATACACTCTGAAACTGCCGGTCGAGGACAAACATCTGCACTCCAAGAACGAATTTATCGCTGATCTGGGCGTGGCTCTCGGCGGCTTCGCGGCAGAACAGCAGGTATTTGGGGACATCACTACCGGCGCTTCCAATGACCTCCAGGTTGCATCCAATCTGGCCCGCAAGCTGGTGATGGTTTACGGCATGAGTGAAAAGCTGGGTCCCATCACTTTCGGCGATCATCACGAAATGATTTTTCTAGGCAAGGAAATCGGCGAACAGCGCAACTATTCGGAAAAAATCGCGACCAAGATTGACGAGGAAATCACCACTCTGCTTACCGAAGCGCAAAAAACCGCAGCCAGCATTTGCAAAAAATTCAGCGCCAAGCTCGACGAAATCGCCCAGGTGCTGATCAAAAATGAAACTATTGAGCAGGAAGAATTTGCCGCACTCATGGCTGATGTTAACCCGCCGGCCAAGAAAATCCAAAAACCAGCCACAGTGATCACTCCTCCTGCTCCGCCCGCCCGCCTCGAAAGCGGCCCGCCCGCCACGGCAAGCAAGGCGTTGCAGGCGGGGAGCGTTTCGGGCAGGGAGCTGGCCTAACATGGATTTTCCGTACGCAGCGATTCTGCGAAAAGCTTACAGCCTGACCCGGACAAATTTTCAGTTGTGGGTTCTGGGAGTTTTTTTGAGCTTGGCCATGGCCCTCAATCTGCTGATCGTCAATCTGGTCATGGACAAAAAGAAAATAGTGGATTTTCAGCTCCCGGATATGGGAGCGTTATTAGAAAAATTGCAGAGCCTGCTTCATAGCCCCTTAGGCATTGCCAACATTCTGATCATCGCGGTGATTTTGTTTCTATCGGCATTATCCAAAGCCACTGTGATTTGGTCGGGACAAAAGCTGGCTGGAGGAGAGCCAGCGCCTCTCAAAACCGCTCTGCGGGAGGCAAAGAGATTCGTGTGGCCAGTGCTGCTTCTGCAGATAGTCCTGCTGTTTTTGTTTGTGGTGCTGTTTGTGTCCGTGGCCGCGCCTGTGGTGTATCTGGCGGTGATCCAGGAAATCGGCCGCGCTGTCGCCCTCACCATTTTGGGTCTGGCGATCTTGGTGCCAGTAAGCGTGTTGCTGATCCTAATGTTTTTATATAGTCCGATTTTTGTAGTGCTTTATAAAGTCCCGGCCGCCACTGCGCTCGGCTTGGCTTTTTCCCTGGCCCAGAATAAATTGAAAGAAAGTTTGATTTTGGCCGCGTTTCTTGCGGGCATTGGCCTCATCTTTATGACTTTGCTCGTTTTTAGTATAATCGTAGTTAGCGTACCCATCGCGTTTCTGTCTTTGCTTTTAGCGCAGATTGGCCTGGTCTGGGCTATTTATTCTCTGATATTCATTACGGCTTTTGTGGGACTATGCGCAGTGGTCATCTTGTCCGCGGGATTTACGATTTTTACCAATCTGGTTTGGGTCTTGGCGGTAATGGAGATGGTCAAAACAGAAAAGACAGATGAAAAAGCCCAGGTTTTAGCTCCCGAGGCAGAACCTGCAGCGTAGCAAATTACGAGCGCGGTTAGCTCTCCGGCCAAAGCCGGAATTACAAGGGCGGTTAGCTCAGCTGGTAGAGCGTTCGCTTGACGTGCGAAAGGTTCACAGGTTCGATCCCTGTACCGCCCACCATTAACAATTAAATCAAAATTCGAATTTTGGAATTCTAATTTGTTTCGGATTTCGAGATTCGGATTTCGAATTTTTCTAACCAATGGATTCAAGCACACTCGAAAATAAAATCAACACCAAATTTAATAGCCGTGATCTGCTCAAAACCGCGCTTACGCACCGGTCCTATCTTAATGAAAACCGCGGCTACCCTCTGCCGCACAATGAGCGGCTGGAGTTTTTGGGCGATGCGGTTTTGGAGCTGGTGGCGACCGAATATCTGTATCGCAATTTCCCCAATCCGGAAGGGGAGCTGACCAATTTTCGTTCCGCCCTGGTCAACTATCGTCTCTTGTCGCAGATCGCCAAGGAAATCGGCTTGGAGGAATTTATCCTTCTTTCTCATGGCGAGGCCAAAGACACCGGGCGCGCGCGCCAAGTTATTCTGGCCAATGCTCTCGAGGCGCTGATCGGCGCGATTTACCTTGATCAAGGCATGACTGCCGCGAAACAGTTTATAGACAACTTTATTTTGATCAAGCTTCCGGCCATTATCCAGGAGCAAGCTTACCTTGATCCCAAATCTAAGCTTCAAGAAATGGTGCAGGAGCGGCTGGCCATCACCCCGATATACAAAGTTCTCTCCGAATCTGGGCCGGATCACGCCAAAAATTTTGTGATCGGGGTGTATGTTTCCGACCGGCTGATCGGCGAGGGTGCCGGTCCCTCCAAACAGGACAGCGAGGTCGAAGCCGCCAAAAACGCGCTGCAGAAGCAGGACTTCTAGGTTTTAGGTGTTAGGTTTTAGCGAGAACGGGACTAGAACCTATCACCTAGAACCTATCACCTAATATTGTGCATTTAAAAAAACTCGAAATCTACGGGTTCAAGAGTTTTGCCAAAAAAACCATTTTGGAGTTTGAACCTGGCTGTACGGCTGTCGTTGGTCCGAACGGCTCCGGCAAATCTAACATTGCCGATTCCCTGCGCTGGGTGTTTGGGGAGCAGTCCATGAAACTGCTGCGCGGCAAAGTTTCCTCGGATGTGATTTTTGCCGGCAGTGACCAGAAATCGCGGCTCGGCGCAGCCGAGGTTATGGCCTATTTTGACAACCGTGATCACAAAATGGCCATTGACTATGACGAGGTCATGATCGGCCGGCGGGTTTACCGTGACGGCAATTCGGAATATGTGCTCAACGGCAGTGTGGTGCGGCTGCTGGATATCGAGGATATGCTGTTTCGCTCCGGGTTTGGCAATACTTCCTACTGGGTCATCGGCCAGGGGATGATCGACCAGCTCATTTTGCGCGGCCCTGGCGCGATCAAAGAGCTTGTGGAAGAAGCAGCGGGCATCACTCCTTACTATCTCAAACGCGAACGCACCCTGCGCAAGTTGGAACAGACCGCGCTCAATCTGGAACAGGCAGGCGCGCTCATCTCCGAGATTGAGCCTAGGCTGCGGTCCCTGCGGCGGCAGGCCAAGCGCCTGGAAGCACGCGAGGATTTGGAAAAAGAAATGGGGGATCTGCAAATCTCCTACTACGGACAAATTTTTCAAGGCCTCGATCACCAGCTCAAAGAGGTCGAACAAAAGCTGGAAATTTTTGACAAGCAAATAGCGGCGACGGGCCAGGACATCGCAGATCTAAGCCAGAGCGCTGATCAGCAGGAAAAACATTCCAAAGATCGCTCGGAATCATATAAAAAAGTTAAGGCTGAACTGGACATCCTGCAAAAGGCCCGCCTCAAACTGCTCGAAGAGCTGGCCATGATCCGCGGCAAACTGAAAGCCGAGCAGGACCAGGCCAAGAAAAATGTCTCGATCGATATCGAGCAGCTGAAATTCAAATTTAAAACCGCCTATCAGCGCCTGCTGAATCTATTTGCCGATTTTGATCTTGAGGAAGCAGGGCGGGTGCGAGCGTTATTTGAAGAGGTGTCCCGCGTTTTCGACGGAGCCGAAAGCGCAAAAAATATTGAGACAGTGCTGGCTGATCTTCAAAAAGATGAGGACCGTTTGAACAAAGAGATCGAAAATCTCTTTGCCAAGATCAGCAAACTGGAGGAAGATTTTACGGCTTACAATAAAGAGGAAGAAGAGGTGAAGGCACAGTTGTTTGTGAAAGAGCGATTGCTGCGCAATAAACAGGAACAGGTGGTGAAGATTTCGGAAGCAAAAAATCAGCTGGCAGTGGAGCAGGCCAAATTGGCTACCCGCCGCGATTCCTATGAACAAGAAGCGGCGGCCGCGCTTGGCTCAGAGTTTCGAAAACTCTTCGCAGAGCATAAATTAAATCATTCGCTGTCTGATCTACAGGAGCGAATCGGCAAGCTCAAAAAACAACTGGAGATGATCGGCGGGGTGGATGAGCTATTGGTGCAGGAATACAAAGAAACCGAAGAGCGCTACACGCATTTGACGGAGCAGTCGGATGATCTGGAAAAAGGCGTCAAAGACTTGCGCACCGTGATCGCCGAGCTGGATGAGGTCATCAAAAAAGAGTTCCATGAAGCATTTGTAAAAATCTCGGACAAATTTGCTGAATATTTTCGGCTGCTGTTCTCGGGTGGCAAAGCGACGATGACATTGCTTCGAGAAAGGCCAGTCATAGTGGAAGCAGGAGAAGAAACTTCTGAAGAAGATATAACCTCCCCCAACCCCGGGGTCCCCCAAAATCGTACTCGGTTTTGGGGTGGGAGCCCCTCCTCACGAGGAGGGGAGACAGGGGAGGTCGCAGGCAAATTGGAAATAGTAGGCATAGAAATCCGCGCCACGCCGCCCGGCAAGAAACTGGGCGGCATTTCCGCGCTTTCCGGCGGCGAGCGGGCACTGACCTCGATCGCCTTGTTGTCCGCAATTCTGTCTATGAACCCGTCGCCGTTTGTGGTGCTCGATGAGGTGGATGCCGCGCTAGACGAAGCCAATAGCATCCGCTTTGGCAAAATCCTCGGCACCCTGGCGCACAAAACTCAATTTATCACCATCACCCATAACCGCGAAACCATGCGCCAGTCGCATACTCTCTACGGCGTAACCATGGGCAACGACTCTGTCAGCAAGATCATCTCCCTGAAACTCGAGCAAGCCGCAGTTTACAGCACAAAAAATTAGGGCTTGACCGGCCGACCAAATTCTTGTATCATTATTTTTACTTATGTTAACGATTCGTCTACAAAGAGTAGGGCGTAAAAACCAGCCGGTGTTCCGGATTGTTTTGGCGGAAAAACACCGCGCCGCCCAAAAAAAAGCTGTGGAGACATTGGGCGTTTATAATCCCCGCAATAAAGAGTTTACCGCCAAAGAAGAGCGGATCAAGCATTGGCTCGGCAAGCACATCCAGCTGTCGCCAACCGTGCACAATTTGTTTGTGACCAAGAAATTAATTGATGCCAAAAAGGTTCGCGCCTGGCAGCCCAGACGGAAGGCTCAAGAAGCTAAACCCCAGCCTTCGCCAGAGGCTTCCCCCTCCGCCAAGGCTACGGGGGACATACCGGCGGGTACGGCCGCTGTACCAACCGAAACCCCGGCCACTTAACGTTGACTTTTTCGTACAATTTTGATACGCTCTTTTCAGTTCTATATTAGCCAGAAAAGTCGTAAATCTGGTTTACATTAATCAAGTTAGGAAAGGACGGAACCCGGATAGTAGAACTCGCTGATGCTCGTTCACTACCGGGCAAGATTCTAAAGTGGAAAAAGATCAAGAGTTCGTAGAATTTGTCGTAAAATCACTGGTTGACCACCCAGAAGCAGTGAAATCCGATCGCACGGTTGACGAAATGGGAGTGCTCATTAGCCTTCATCTGTCCCCAGAGGATATGGGCCAAGTCATCGGCCGCCAGGGGCAGACTGCCAAAGCGCTTCGCACCTTGCTCCGAGTCGTCGGCGCAAAACACAAAGCGCGCGTCAACCTCAAGATTGTCGAGCCAGAGGGCGGACGCGGTCCCAATCCGAGACCGCAGTCAGCTCAAGCCCCGACCCAGGTCGGGGAAGAAGCCCCAGACGCGATGGAAGATTTCAAACTCTAAAACTCAAATGTTTAGCCCCTCCGAAAGGAGGGGTTTTGTTATGACAACAAATTGACACTCCTTAACAATAAAATTATACTGGGAATATGAAAAGCCAAACTCAAACATTATCTTTTTCTGTGGTTTATGAATCTGATCCAGACGGCGGTTATGTGGCTTCTGTCCCTAGCCTGCCCGGATGCCACACCCAAGGCGAAACTTTGGAAGAGGCGGAACAGAATATCAAAGAAGCCATAGAGGTTTATCTGGAAAGCAAAATTGCTCACCGTGAACCTTTACCGCAAGAAGCGCGTGTTTTGCAGGGCAAAGTAGAAGTGCAGATTTAAGCGAAACGAAATGAAAAATTTGCCGGCGCTGAATGCCAAGCAAGTGATACGCGCCTTGAAGCAATTAGGTTTTCGTGAGGACCATCAAAAGGGTTCTCATTTAGTTATGTATCATTACGATACTGGACGCAGAGCGGTTGTTCCAGTTCATCCAGGAAGAACTATTAAAAAGACTCTGCTGAAATCAATTATCGAAAACGATGCAGGTATCACTATCGAGGAATTTCTCGAACATTTATGAATTTCAAAAGAAGGAAATCAAAAAGAATCGCCAGGTGTAAAATGTGCAGCAATCGGTGGCTCGGTAATTACAAAGAGCGGTTTAGCGGACAGGATAAAAAACAAATCAACTACTTTCGCTTAGAAATAAGCAGTTATCAGAAATAAAAAAAGAGCTTGGTCAGAGCTCTGTTGTTTAACGACCTATTGGATTGGGCTTCAGAATCCGCAATCTTTTTTTATTCTGTCCATAACAAATTAAGCAAAACAAAAACGAGTCTGGCGGATCTTGCATGCACTCTGTTTTATCTCAGAGATACAGCCTCACCTTTCACCGACTCGTTTTTGCATGACCCAGGTTTTTGCAAGGAAGCGGTCGAGAATTTTGCAATCTATTAGGCTGTAAATCGCCTGCTATCTTCGACCTTCCCCAAACCTCACGGGTCTGACCTCGAGGCCCAAAGGGGGCGTTACTCATTAATTACGCTCTCCTTTCATTTTCAAGTTTGAACCTGCTTTTTCATTTTGTCAATAGTAAAACCCTATAATTGTGTTAAAATACGAATACTTGCCCCGTTAGAAATGTTTGGCGATTCTGGCGGCGGCGCATGATTATCATTTATTTCTAACGGGGTGCATTTTGAAATTTTAACAATTTTCCCAAAGCTTTTTGAAAGCTTCACAAATGAGGCGCTGATCGCGCGCGCTATAAAAAAGAAGATCATCAAAATCACGGCGTACAATCTGCGTAAATGGACGCAGGACAACCATCAAACCGTTGATGGACGCCCTTACGGCGGGGGGGCGGGCATGGTGATGCTCGTTGAGCCGATTCAAAAGGCAGTGAATAGGGTACAGGGTTTAGGGCCTAGGGTAAAGAAAAAAAGTCGAATAATCCTTTTTTCCGCGAAAGGAAAGAAATTCAACCAGGCGACAGCCAAGAAATGGTCGAAGCTCGACCAATTAATTTTTATCTGCGGGCGGTATGAGGGAATAGATGAAAGGGTGGCAAAATACATTGCCGACGAAGAGGTTTCCATTGGCGATTATGTCCTGTTTGGCGGCGAGGTGCCAGCAATGGCGGTAATGGAAGCGGTGACAAGAAATTTGTCTGGGGCAGTCGGCAAGGAAGAATCAGTTCAGAATGAATCGTTTACCGCGGGATTTCTCGAGCATCCGCATTATACTCGGCCTGAAGCTATCAAGATAAAAGGGAAAGTTAGACGAGTGCCGAAAGTGCTACTTTCCGGTAATCACGCCAAGATTAGAGAATGGAGAAAAGTGCACAGCGAACAGATGACTAGAAAATTTAGACCAGAACTGCTTAAATAATTTTCTGTCATTGCGAGGTAATCCGAAGCAATCTCTTGGGATTGCCGCGCGGAATACCGCTCGCAATGACAATGTTTTTTATGAATATGACCATCGAATACGAAAACCAAGATTTATTGATCGTAAACAAGCCGGCGGGGATACCGGTGTATTCGACAAAGAAAAGTGTTCATGAAGACTCGGTTCTAACCTGGTTTTTGGAAAAATATCCTGAAGCGAAAGCCGTAGGTGATCCCGAGCGGCCAGGGATAGTGCACCGCCTCGACAAACAGACTTCGGGGCTTTTGTGTCTGGCCAAAACCGCGCCCGGTTATGAATTTTTAACAAAACTTTTTCGTTCACGCGAGATTAACAAAGAATATTTGTCCTTGGTTTACGGCCGCGTGGAAAAACATGGGATTATCGACAAGCCCCTTTCCAAAATCGGCCACGAAGGGCAGAGCCGGGTCAGAGTAAATGAGGCTGGCAAAGAGGCTAAGACAGAGTATTGGGCAGAAAAGTACTATGGTTTAGGAGTTGACGAATTCACTTTGGTTAGGGTAAAATTGCATACGGGGCGTACACACCAGATCCGGGTGCATATGGCCTCCGAAAAGCATCCGGTGATGGGAGATGACCTTTACGGCAAGCCGCAGTCGCAGAAATTGTTTGATATTTTAAAAAGGCAATTCCTTCACGCAAATCGGTTGGAATTTAAGTTACCAGATGGAACATGGCTCGAGATCGAATCAAAGTTCCCTGAAGATTTACAAGAAGTACTTAATAAGCTCAAATTTCAAAGCTCAAATGACAAATCAAATCCAAATGATTAAAATCTGTATTTTGGGTTTAAGATTTGTTTTGACATTTGGAATTTGACATTTGGAATTTACAGCATGCCTTACATCAAAGAACTAACTAAAGAAGCACTAAAACTGGATCTGCCGCAGCTCCGTTCTGGTCAGTCTGTTCGCGTCCACCAGAAGATTAAAGAGCCGGTCCTGGATCCCAAAACCGGCAAGATCAAGGACTACCGCGAGCGCGTGCAGATGTTTGACGGCCTGGTGATCGCGGTCAAGCACGGCTCCGGCATCAATGCCACCATTACGGTGCGCAAAATCGCCTCCGGGGTCGGCGTGGAGCGCGTGTTTCCGATCCATGCCCCGACTATCGTGAAAATAGAGGTGGTGAAAAACGTCCGGGCCCGCAAATCCAAACTCTATTACACGCGGACTGGTAAGGACGCAAAAGTTAGAGAACTGAAGTAGGCAGCCACTGCCTATGGCGGGCCCCGCTTTAGCGGTGGGAAGCCAGGGTGAGGGAGATAAAGAAGTTGCAAGTTGTAAGTATTGAACCGGCGCGGACGCGAGCCGGTTTTGTGCTGTTGTCCTATAAAATAAAGTCGCGGCGTAGTATAATGCAAGCATGATGAGGATTATTCTTTGGATTTTGATTATAGTAATAGCGGCGGGGGCTGTGTTTTATTTGTCTCGGTTACCTCAAACAGAGCAGTCAATTGAAACTGATAGCATGAATGAGCAGGAGGCCTCTGAAGATAATAAAATAGTTTCAGATGAGCAAGCGACAACCACTGATCCTGTTGTCGAGGAGCTTTCTCCTGCGCCTCCTGCGCCGCAACCGCAGACTCCTCCCCCTCCACCGCCTCCCCAAGCAGGCTCGGAACCTCCGCCGCCAGCTCCGGCGCCTCCGCCAGTACCTCAACCCCCACCTCCCCCGACTCCACCACCACAACCAACCCCACCACCTCCGCAGCCGGCATCAGAGCAGCACACCATTGCAGCTGATGACTATGGATTTTATATTAGTGGGCAAAGAATCAATTCACTTTCTGTAGGCCAGGGGAACACCATCAACATCACTTTTCAGGTGAGCGCGAGCCAAGTGTATTACGGCGGCCTGGATTTCCGCGGCTGCGGTGTAAACACTCCCACCATTCCGCCAGGCGGCTCAACCAGTATTCAATTTACCGCCGGCAGCAACTGCCAGATCACTTCCTACTGGCCAACCAGCGGCGTGGTGAAATCAAGCTTCCTGGTCAGTGTTCAGTAACTGCTTGTAAAAACAGCAAGGCACACTGCTGCCGCGCCGGACTGATCGAAACCTTGATGAGCTCAGCGACTTGTCGTACGTTGGGCTTTTCTAATTGGGCAAGTTTTTTACCGCGGGCGTGTTCGGATACAACTGACGCGCTTGCGACAGCGATTATACAGCCGCGCGTTTCGTTGGCGTGGAGCGCGTATTTCCGATTCATGCCCCGACCATTGTGAAAATCGACGTGGTCAAAAACGTCCGGGCCCGCAAATCAAAGCTCTATTACACCAGAGAAGGCAAGGAAGCCAAGGTGAGGGAGATAAAGAAAAAGCAGTAAAGTTGTAGAATTGTAAGTAATAAGTTAAGGGTCGGTGGTTGCCGACCCTTTTGGTTAGACTCTTTCGATTACGATCCGCACAGGGACGTCAGTGTTAATCTCAAACCCGGCTCGTTCAAGCCAAGTATCAAAATCAATCTCTTCACCACCGGGAGAGGTAAGGCTGATTCCCCGCTGCATCGGACGAATGTGCAGATTTCCTTCAAACTCGTAAAATTTTGACGTGCCGACGTTGATGATTCTTTTCGGCCTTCTAAATTTTATTCGACGGACCTCTTCCATAACAACCTCCTTAAACGTGATATTTTATGGCATTTATGAAAAGTGTAGCACAACTTTGCCGAGCAGGGCTAATTGAAACTTGTAAAAGCTTGGCGACATCAGAAGAGCCAAGTTTTTTTATTTCCGATATTTTTTTGCCGCGGGCGTATTCGGAAACAACCGAGGTTGCAGCCGCGCAAATCATACAGCCGCGCGTTTTATGAGAGATGTCTTTGATAACATCATTGTCTACTTTTAAATATACTCTCGTCTCGTCGCCGCATAGAGGATTGATTTGTTCGGCAGTGTGAGTATAATGCGAAAGCTTGCCTGCGTTGAGCGGATAATGGTAGTGTTGTTTGATTGTTTCAGAATAATTTTGAGTCATAAGAATGTTTGTCATTGCGAGCGGTACTCCGCGCGGCAATCTCAATGGGGTTGCTTCGGATTACCTCGCAATGACAGGATGGATTGGGCGGATTTTAAGGCGGACATGAATTTGTCGATGTCAGATTTATTATTATAAACTGCAAGACTAATCCTTGCCGAGGATTCGATGCCCAGTTTGTCGTGCAGAGGCATGGCGCAGTGGTGGCCAGTGCGGATCGCTATGCCTTTTGAATCGAGGATACTGGCGAGATCGTGCGGCGGTACGCCCTCGAGATTGAAACTGATGACGCCGATGCGGTTCTTGTTATTTGAGGGGCCGTAGATTTCAAGGCCGGGGATTTTTTGGAGTTGCTTGAGAGCGTAAGCTGTGAGCGCGGATTCGTGTTTCAATAACCCCTCCCCCGCCCGCCTCGCAAGCGAGAGCGTTGCGGGCAGGCCGCCTCCCCTTAGCTTAAGGGGAGGAGTCAGAAAATCAATCGCCGCTCCAAATCCAATTACTTCCGCAATGTTGGCTGTTCCAGCTTCGAATTTATGAGGTAAATCAGCCCAGGTCGCTGAATCAAAATCTACAGTTTTGATCATATGCCCGCCAGTTTGGTACGGCGGCATGGAATTTAAAAGCTCTTTTTTGCCGTACAGCACCCCGACTCCTGTTGGACCATACATTTTATGGCCGGACAGCACGTAAAAATCGCAATCTAATTTATTTATATTGATCGGAATATGCGAGCCTGCTTGCGCGCCGTCAATGAGCACCTTGGCACCAATCTTGTGTGCGGCGCGGATAATTTTTTCGATTGGATTAATCGTGCCGAGAACGTTGGAGATGTGGCTTATGGCGACAAGCTTTGTTTTTTTGGAGATAAGCTTGTCCCAGCTCGTAGCTTGTAGCTGGTAGGTTGTAGGAGAGAGCGGGATGAATTTTAATTTCGCATGTTTCTTTTTTGCGAGAATCTGCCAGGGGACGAGGTTGCTATGATGTTCGGCCTGGCTCAACAGTATTTCATCACCAGCATGAATGTTCTCATGGCCCCAGGCCCAGACCACGAGGTTGATGGCTTCTGTGGCGCCGCTGGTGAAAATGATTTCTTCGCGATGTTTGGCATCGATAAATTTTTGCACTTTATCCCGCGTGCCTTCGTACAAAGCTGTCGCCTCCTGCGACAGCGTGTGAATGCCGCGGTGAATGTTGGCATTGTGCTGTTCGTAGAATTCAGACACTGCATTGATAACAGACTTTGGTTTCTGGGTGGTTGAGGCATTATCAAGATAGACCAGCTTGTAGCCGTTAATTTTGCGATTCAAAATTGGAAAATGTTTTTCAAGCATAAATTCTTTAGTCATTGCGAGAAGGTACTCCGACGAAGCAATCTCAATGGGATTGCTTCGGGTTACCTCGCAATGACAGTCGCTTTACATTTTACCCTTTATTTAAGCCAAAATCAATGCGCCACCCGGCTGGCGCATTGGCTAAAGTTAACCCTGGACAATACATAATAAATTTGCAATAATAGACTGTCCAACATGGGCAAAAAGGAGGATTTAATATGTACTTGGAAGATATTCCCAGTCCCGTGCTTTCAATGAACGGCGTCCAGCTCGGATTTGGGCTGGCTGAATTGGCTAGGCTTCTGGTCGAGCGGACCAATACTCTGATGAGCGTGAGTCTGGATGAGAAAGGTCTAACCGAAAAAGATTCCGAGCGATTTTTGATAGCAGGTAATCAGGGCGACTCCGCGCTGCCAATGATTCGCGGTCTGTTGCTGCGCTATGCGCAGCTCGTCGTGGCAAAACAGCGTCCTGACCTTGAGGGGTTTATGACGGAGCGTGGAGTGTTTAACCTCGATACGGGCAAGTCGAGACTAACGGCAACGGACCTTGCAAAAAAAACCGCCGCAAATTGCAGCGAATTGCTTTTTTGTGAGATTGAAAAGGTCGAGCCGCTACTCACCGAAATCGAGCTGCTGCTCGCTTTGCATGCCCAGGCCTGCGGAAACATCTGGCCCGAGCTATACGCTAAGGCTCGCGATCTGGAAGAACTGCCAGACTGATCCAGTTTTGCGGCACCTGTTCAACACGAACACGGTGCCGCTGTTGTTTTGTGTTTTGACATTTTCAAGGCTTTTCGGTATACTGAATCTAGTCCTTAATTATTCAATAAATCTGTACAGTACGAGGTGAAAAGATTGAGATTGCTTGATTAATCCATGACATTTCTTTCTTGTTTGGAAAAGTCTAATCAAAATTACGAGAGCCGCTAATTGCGGTTGTTTTGCTTTAACCAAACAATTTCGACCTCTCCCGAACTCCCCCAACCCCCTCTTTGGTAAAAGAGGGGAGGAAGCCGGAAGCTTCTCATCTGTACGGACTGAACATTAATATATGAACAGTCTTTTTTTGTTTGCGGGTATAGCCCTGCTGGCCGGAGCGGCCATCGGCTATGTGATCCGCAAGATTCAGGTCCAGGCCAAGATTGATTCGGCCGAATCCAAAGCCGAAAAACTGCTGGACGAGGTTAGGCAAAAAGAAAAAGAAACCATTCTCGCGGCCAAAGATCAGGCCATCAAGATAACCGAAGAGGCCAAGAAACAGGAGACGGAAATCCGCCAGCAGATTTTGCGCATCGAATCGCGTCTGGAGAAAAAAGAAACCGGCATTGATGCCAAATCCGCAGAGCTGGAAAAGCACAAACTCAATCTCGAGAAGCAAAAGGACGAACTGCAAAAGGTCCGCGAAGAGCTGGCCGCGGCCCGGGAAAAACAAATCGAGCAGTTGGAAAAAATTGCCAAACTCACCAAGGACGAAGCCAAACAAGTTTTGCTGGATCAGACCGAACGCTCTATGAAAGATGAGCTGTTGGCTTTGACCCGCAAGCTGGTGGCCGCGGCCCGCGAAGAAGCCGAAAAGAAAGCCCGCGACATTGTGGCCCAAGCCATCGAACGGGTGAGCGCCGAGGTGTCGAGCGAGACCACGACCACCACCGTGGGTATTCCCAATGACGAAATGAAGGGACGGATCATTGGCAAGGAGGGCCGCAACATCAAAGCCTTCGAGCAAGCCCTGGGCGTGGAGGTCATTGTGGACGAATCCCCGGACACTGTCGTGATTTCCGGGTTCAATTCGGTGCGCCGGTATGTAGCCAAGGTGACCTTGGAAAAATTGATTCAGGACGGGCGTATCCATCCGGCGAAAATCGAAGAGGCTTATGA
>Ga0326597_10005314_pt1 | contig 17910 bp, 17 predicted proteins | sample RVTome_12_FD_203789 | JGI IMG/M metagenome (GOLD analysis project Ga0326597, IMG submission 203789) | Soil microbial communities from uranium-contaminated site in the Upper Colorado River Basin, Wyoming, United States - RVT100D185 | ecosystem: Environmental > Terrestrial > Soil > Contaminated >... | reverse complement strand
TTCCGGCATTGACCGGAATCCGTGAAATGTCAATCATTAGGGGGCCGAGTGTTTTTCGTTTGGAGTCCTTCGTGCGTTTTCCCTTGCCGCAGTTCACGACGTTCCTGTTGGTCATGCATATGGCGATTGGTTGCTGTATGCATCATGCACATGCGTGTGAAGTGAATTGCTGCTCCGAACCGGCAGCGTCTGCCGGGGCATGTGCGTGCGGCACGCATCGGCACAACGAAATGGCGGAAGTCTCTCAGGAGGGAGTCGGGCACGATGCCGAGGGCGACGGCCACGGGGACCAGCATCAATGCGCCGGCGATCATTGCACGTTCCTCCACGGTCAGCCAGCACCTGACGAAGTCGGCGAGTTTGTCGCCGATCACTGCCCGCTGGAAATCGTGGCCGCTGACGGCAACGCTGTCTCGTTTCGCGCCCATCTTGATCGCAGTCGCGACCAGCCGCTCTCGGTCGCTGGTGCTTCTTTGCGCACGCATCTTGCGCTGCATGTGCTGCTGATCTAGAGCCGAGAGCGGATGGTGGAGAGCTAAGAGCCAGATTGCGTTTGTAGCCTGGTGCTCACTTTTCCTCCGCCTGCCTCTGCTTTCTAGCTCCCCGCTGTCGACTGTGCATTCTTTGCGATCGTATCGTCCAACATCTGGCTCGCAACTCTCGATTCTCGACTCTCCGCTTTTTTAGACGGGAGAACATACCCATGAAAAACTTGACACACGCACTGAAACAGCGATGGCCCGCAGCGGTGTCTGCTCTGCTCGTCGTAACAGTCGTCGCAACCGCTGGCATCACCTACAAACTCTGGCTTCCTCACGTTCGCGGCTACTTCGCCAAGCAGCCGTCGGTTGTCGCAGATAGCCACGAAGGACACGACCACGGCGAGCACAACCACGAGCATCCCGGCCACGTCGAAGAATCGGCAATCGAGTTTTCGGTCACCGGCCTCAAGAATATCGATTTTGCACCCGCGACGGTCGCGCTCAGCACGTTCGAGCGAAGCATCACACTGCCGGCGATGGTAGTCGAGCGTCCCGGCCATTCGCAGATCTACAGCACGGCACCGATGACCGGTGTTGTCACTCGTATCTATCCCGTCGAAGGCGCTGCGATCGAGCCCGGTAGCCCGATGTTTGATATTCGACTGACACACGAGGAACTCGTGAATGCTCAGCAGAGTTTCCTCCAGACGCTCGAGAGTTCCGACGTAGTACAGCGCGAGATCGACCGGCTTAAGGCAGCCGGTGAGGGTGTGATCGCTGGGAAACGCATTATCGAACAGGAGTACGAACAACAGAAACTTCAAGCGTCGTTGCGCGCCGAGCAACAGGCTTTGCTTTTGCATGGGCTCAAGCAGGAACAAATCGACGGCATTCAACAGACTCGCCGCCTCTTGCAATCGCTAACAGTCTTCGCCCCAGTCCACGAACACGATGAAGATGCCTGCGACGAGGAGCACTTGTTCCATGTCCAGCAATTGCCAGTAAAGCTTGGCGAGCATGTGAGTGCGGGACAACTCTTATGCATCGTGGCCGACCATTGCGAGTTGTACATCGAAGGCCGTGCCTTTGAGGACGACGCCATGCGACTGCGCGAAGCGGCTCGCGACGGACGCAGCATTACTGCAACGGTCGTCGTGGGGCGGCGTCAAGCCGACGTCATTCAAGGGTTGAAACTTCTCTACTTGGCCGATCACGTGGACGCGGAAACGCGAGCGTTTCGTTTCTATCTGAGGCTCCCGAACAAAGTCGCGCTCGATCAAACGGCGGAGAACGGTCGTCGTTTCATCGCCTGGCGATTCAATCCAGGACAGCGGATGGAATTGAGGATACCTGTCGAGCTTTGGCCGAATCGCATTGTGTTGCCTGTCAGCGCAATCGTCGAGGAAGGGGCCGAGGTATTCGTCTACGAACGGAACGGTGACCATTTCGACCGTGTCGCCGTACATGTCGAATACAAAGACCAAACATCCGCCGTCATTTCTAACGATGGCTCGATTAAGCCGGGGGACGTTGTTGCGGGCAAGGGTGCGTACCAAATGCATTTGGCGTTGAAGAATAAGGCCGGTGGTGGAGTCGATCCACACGCCGGGCATGGGCATTAGGGGAATGGAGAATTGGGAATGGGGGAGTGGGGAATAAGAATTGGGAATGGGAGAAGCTGAAATGATGTATCGAGTTCATACCGAATTGCCGGTTTATCAAGCTGCGTTTGCTGCGGCAAGTGACGTGTTTCGATTGAGCAAAACATTTCCCAAGGAGGAGACCTATTCACTGACAGACCAAGTGAGACGTTCTTCACGAAGCGTCTGTGCAAATCTCGCGGAGGCATGGCGAAAACGGCGTTTCGAGAAGCATTTCGTCAGTACGCTCAACATTGCGGAAGGCGAAGCTGCCGAGACTCAAGTCTGGCTTCAATTCGCGGTCGAGTGTGATTACTTGGTCCCTGAAACAGCCCGTCCAATTTATCAGTCCTATGACGAAATCCTCGCTCAAATCGTCGCCTTGATTCGCAATCCGGACCCGTGGCTTCTTAACAAATAGGCAAGTTCCCCATTCTCCATTCTCCATTCCCCATTCCCCATTCCCCCTTTCCCCCATTCCTTACCATGCTCAACGCCATCATTCGGTTTGCACTACATAACCGTCTACTCGTCGTTGCCGCGGCAACCTTCATGCTGGCCTACGGTGGCTGGCAAGCCTACCAACTGCCCATTGACGTTTTTCCGAATCTCAATCGACCACGCGTTGTGATCATGACGGAAGCTCCGGGGCTGGCTCCGGAGGAAGTTGAAACGCTGATTACGTTCCCACTTGAAACGTCGCTGAATGGAGCGACCGGTGTCCAAGATGTGCGAAGTTCATCGGGCGTCGGTTTGTCGGTGATCTATGTCGAGTTCGACTGGAACACCAACATCTATAACGACCGCCAAATCGTCAACGAGCGGATGGCGCTGGTCGCCGATCGACTGCCTACAGGTGTCCAGCCGCAACTCGCCCCCATCTCGTCGATCATGGGGCAAATCCTGATCGTCGGGATGTACGTGGAAGCGGAGAGTCCAGAGTCGAGAGACGAGAGCCAGAGAGGAGTCCCGCTGGCTCTGGACTCTCGACCCTCGACTCCCGGCTCCCCCACATCGGCGATGGAACTGAGGACGCTGGCCGATTGGGTGGTGCGGCAACGACTGCTGACCATCTCGGGGGTGTCCCAGGTCATCACGATGGGTGGCGAACGTAAGCAATTTCAAGTCTTGGTCGACCCCAACGAGATGCTGCGTTACGGCGTGACGCTTGACGAGGTCAAGACTGCGCTCCGCGAAAGCAATCAAAACACGGCCGGAGGCTATCTCGACCAGCAAGGCCCCAACGAACTGCTCGTCCGTTCACTCGGTCGAGTGCGCACCGTTGAAGAGATTGGCCACGTCGTCGTCAAGCATCGAGGCGGTCAGTCGGTGCGCTTGTCACAAGTCGCAACGATTGTCGAAGGCCCGCAAACGAAACGTGGAGACAGCTCGGCCTACGTGAGAGTCGAGAGTCCAGAGTCGAGAGACAAGAGCCAGAACGAACTAGCCAATTCCCCTCCGGCACTGGACACTCCGCCCTCCGCTCTCCGCTTTTCCGGCGGCCGGTCCGTCGTGCTGACGATCAACAAGCAACCAAACGCTGACACCCGGGAAGTAACGGAGGCCGTACAGGCGGCGCTACGAGACCTGCAAGGTTCTCTTCCCAAGGACGTTCACGTTCTGCCGCACCTATACGAGCAAAAGGAGTTCATCGACCTGTCTATTGAGAACGTGGTCGAGGCACTTCGCGACGGCAGTATCCTGGTCGTCGTCATCCTGTTTCTCTTCCTGCTGAACTTTCGGACGACTTTCATCACGTTAACAGCAATCCCGCTGTCGATTGTCATCACCGCATTGGTCTTCAAGGCATTTGGCCTGTCGATCAACACGATGACGCTAGGCGGCCTGGCCGTGGCGATCGGCGAGCTGGTCGACGACGCAATCGTGGGAGTGGAAAATGTTTTCCGGCGCCTTCGAGAAAACCGGCACTTGCCCAACCCCAAGAATTCGCTGCTGGTTGTCTATCAGGCAAGTTGCGAGGTCCGCAACCCGATCGTCTACGGCACGATGATCGTGGTGCTGGTCTTCATTCCCCTGTTTGCACTCAGCGGCATGGAAGGTCGCTTATTCGCCCCGCTGGGCGTGGCGTACATCGTCTCGATCGTATCTTCATTGCTGGTATCGTTGACGGTCACGCCGGTTCTCAGCTACTGGTTGCTGTCGCAATCACGCATGGCAGGCGGAGAGAAGGATGGTTTTCTGTTGCGTTGGTTGAAGGCGCTGGCGGATCGTGTGATGCGTTTCAGTCTTCGTCTGGCCTGGCCCACGTTGCTGGCGGCTTCCGTGGCCGTGGCTATCGCGGCCTGGGGCATGTTGCGATTGGAAAGCGACTTCCTCCCGCCCTTCAACGAAGGTGCCGTGCAGATTAATGTGCTGTTGCCTCCCGGTACTTCACTGGCGAAGTCGAATGAAGTATCCGCCAAGGTCGAGCAACGACTCCAACAAATCGATGACATCGTCGCGTTCGTCCGCAAGACCGGCCGAGCGGAGCTTGACGAACACGCCGAGGGCGTCAACGTCACCGAGATCATCGCCACGATCGACCCGCAAACAAAGCGGTCGCGCGAAGAAGTCATCGAGGAGATCAGCGAGGCGCTGGCCGATATTCCCGGCATCGTAACGGCGGTCGAACAACCGCTGGCCCATCTCATTTCGCACATGCTCTCCGGTGTGAAAGCTCAAGTTGCTGTCAAGCTCTATGGCGACGATCTGGACGTGCTGCGTCGGCAAGCCGAAAAGATGAAAGCCGCGATTGCAGACATCGAAGGCATCCGCGATTTGCAGGTCGAGCAGCAGGTCAACATTCCACAACTGCGCATCGAGGCCGATGGAAGCAGGCTCGAGACGTTTGGCCTGCGACGGCTCGACGTCAACGAGTTCGTCGAAACCGCGATGCAGGGCGAAGTCGTTTCAGAAGTGCTGGACGGCCAGCGGACCTTCGACCTGCTGGTCAAGATGGACGACATATATCGTGAAGATCTCGAAACGTTGCGGCGACTGCAAATAGACCTGCCGGACGGAGGCTCCGTCAAGCTGGAAGACGTCGCTCGCATCTATCCATCGAGCGGACCCAATACGATCAACCGCGAGCAAGTACGGCGCCGGATCATCATCCAGTGCAACGTCCGCGACCGTGGGCTGGTCGATGTCGTCGAGGACATCAAGAGCCGCATCGCTCCCTTCGAGAAGGAACTGCCCACCGGCTACTTCCTGGAATACAGCGGTCAGTTCGAGAGTCAGCAGTCGGCATCGCGGATGATTGGTATCCTGTTCGCTGTCTCGCTGATCGGAATGTTTTTGGTCCTGTTTAAGATGTTCCGATCCGCAAACTTATCACTTCAAGTGATGATCGCATTGCCAATGGCGTTCATCGGCAGCGTCGCCGCACTTTATCTGACGCATCAGACGCTGACGATTGCGAGCATGGTCGGATTCATTTCGCTCTGCGGCATTGCTTCGCGGAATGGGATCTTGTTGATCAACCACTACTTGCACTTGGTACAGCACGAAGGCGAAACGTGGTCTCGCGAGATGATCGTCCGAGCTGGCAAGGATCGCTTGGCACCGGTGTTGATGACGGCGCTGACGTCGGGCATCGGATTGGTGCCGTTGGCATTGGCTGCCGGCGAACCCGGCAAGGAAATTCTCTATCCGGTCGCCACGGTCATCATCGGCGGATTGCTCAGTAGCACGCTGCTGGAGTTCTTGGTGCGGCCCGCCCTGTTTTGGAAATTCGGAATTGGTTCGGCGCGGCGTGTTACGGAGAGCACGCGCGACGAAGTGAAACTTGTTGAATTCTCCGAAGAAAGTCATGCGTCGAAGACAGGGAGTCCGGAACCAGTCGCAAGCACGTAGCTTTCGGCCCGACTTCACGTTGCCTGACTCATTGTGTTTCTCGTCTTTGAAAGGAACTTTTGATGCGTAAGACAGGCTATCTACTTTTGCTCACTGCCGCTTTAGCAATGCCAGCATTCTTTGCCGGTTGCGGCTCGTCGTCGCCACCACTAACCAACACCGAAGCTGGCCACAGTGAGGACGACGGACACGATCACGGCGACCATGAAGGGCATGACCACGACAAAGACGGTCACGCCGACCACGAAGCCAAGGAGCACCAATAGGTCGACGCATGTGGCAAGAGCCGCAGGATGAACCGACGGGTTTCTTTCGCGGCTTTGCCACAACGGGCACCAATATCCGATCAAGCGAACAGGACAGTTATGGTCGACAATGAATATCGATAACGAGCCGCTGACGCCCCGAGTTTCGGATGCCGACGAAGCTTCTGACGAGGAGCACGAACACGGCGAGTTATTTGGCGAAAAGACGGGTTTAATTTTCGCTCTGATCTGCGGAAGTCTGCTTCTGGTCGGATGGATGCTGTCCGTGTTGACCAGTGTCACGCCGTGGCTGCCTTGGACCTTGTACTTGGCGGCGTATTTCTTCGGCGGCTTTTTCACGCTGCGCGAGGCCATCGAAAATCTTCGCGCCGGCCGCTTTGAGATCGACTTCTTGATGCTGGTGGCGGCCATTGGCGCGGCATCACTTGGCAAGTGGGTCGAAGGCGCACTGCTCTTGTTTCTGTTCAGCTTGGGCCACGCGCTCGAACATTACGCGATGGGCCGGGCACGCCGAGCGATCGAATCGCTGGCCGAACTTGCACCTGACACGGCGATGGTTCGGCGCGACGGTGACGTGACGGAGCTGCCGGTCGATCAGCTTCGGCAAGGTGATGTCGTCATAGTCAAGCCGAATGAGCGGATACCCGCGGACGGCTTTGTGATCAAGGGCGAAAGCAGCGTGAACCAAGCGCCGATCACCGGCGAGAGCGTTCCCGTCGATAAGCAGCCTGTGACCGACATTCCGCAAGCCGCCAAGAATCCCGATGGGCTTGACGCTCGGCATCGAGTGTTCGCTGGCACGATCAACGAAAGCGGCGCATTGGAGGTGCAAGTCACCAAGCTTTCAACCGACAGCACACTCGCTCGTGTGGTGAAGATGGTCAACGAAGCGGAAACGCGACAGTCACCCACGCAGCGGTTCACCGACAGATTCGAACGGTACTTCGTCCCCGCAGTGCTTGGTTTTGTCGTACTGTTGCTGTTTGCCTGCATCGTGATCGACCAACCGTTTGGTGCGTCGTTCTATCGCGCGATGGCGGTACTGGTGGCAGCGAGTCCGTGCGCTCTGGCAATTTCAACACCCAGCGCCGTCCTCAGTGGAGTTGCCCGCGCGGCTCGCGGCGGAGTGCTGGTGAAAGGTGGCGGGCCGCTGGAAAACTTGGGAACACTCGGCGCGATCGCCTTCGACAAGACCGGCACATTGACGGAAGGCAAACCGCGTCTGACCGACGTGGTCAGTTTCGATGGCGTCGCCGAAGACGAGTTGTTGCGAGTTGCCGTGGCCGTCGAAAAGCTCAGCGACCATCCACTTGCCGCCGCCGTCGTGTTGGGCGGCAAGGAGCGGTTGAAGAGCGATTCGGCCTTAGAAGCTCACGACGTGCAGAGCATCACGGGCCGCGGCGTGAAAGCCACCGTGGACGGTCAGCCGGTTTACATTGGCAAAGACAGCCTGTTCGCCGAAATCGAAGGCCCGCCGCTACCGGATGCGTTGCGCGAGTCTGTCGAGAAGCTGAAAGCCGGCGGACGAACGACGATGATCGTCCGGCGTGGCGAAACTTACCTCGGTGTACTGGGCTTGATGGATACGCCGCGCGCAGCGGCCAAGAACGTGATTGCACAATTGAGAGAGCTTGGCATCCGGCGAATGATCATGCTTTCGGGCGACAATCAACAGGTCGCCAATGCGGTCGCCAAAGAAGTCGGTCTCGACGAAGCCTTGGGCGACCTGATGCCCGACGACAAGGTCGAGACGATCAAGAAACTCAGCGCACAAAAAGGCGTGGCGATGGTTGGCGACGGCGTGAACGACGCGCCCGCGATGGCCAATGCCACGGTCGGAATCGCGATGGGCGCGGCCGGCTCCGACGTCGCACTGGAAACCGCCGACGTGGCGTTGATGGCGGACGACTTAAACCATCTGCCGTTCGCGGTGGGACTCAGCCGTCAGACCAGCCGCATCATCCGCCAAAACCTCTGGTTCAGTCTGGGGATGGTGGCGTTGCTCGTGCCAGCAACAGTCTTTGGTTTACGAATGGGAGTGGCCGTGCTGTTTCATGAGGGCTCAACCCTGTTGGTGGTCTTCAATGCCTTGCGGCTGCTCGCTTATCGTGACGACGGGAACATCGATGAACCAAAGCAATCAGAAGCCACAGAAACAACGATTGGTGATGAGCGGCAATCCTCTCCCTCGTCGCCGTCATCATCGGCGGTCTGATCACAAGCACGCTGATGGAGTTTCTCGCGCGGCCCGTGTTGTTTTGGAAGTTCGGAGTGAATGCGGGGCGGCGCGTCACGGAGAGCACTCGCGACGAAGTCAAATTGGTTGAGTTCTCGGAAGAAAGTCCCGCGTCGAAGACGGCGAGTCCGGAATCAGTCGCAAGCACGTAGCTTGCGGCCCGTTCTCGTCTTTGAAAGAAGACGTGTGATGCGCCTAATCGGTTCGAGCCTCTAAACTATCCTTCAATAATAGCCCCTCGATCTCGACGGACGCCGCCCACAGTTCGCCGAGAGCTTCGATGTAAGCCAGATTCGTCTGCGAAAACGTCGTTTGCGCCGTCAGCAAATCCAGATACGCGATCTCGCCTCCCTCGTAACCCCTTTTGACAAACTCAAGGGTCGTTCGGTAGTTGTCCAGTATCCCGTCCGCCTTCGAGTAGTCTTCGACCTGATTTCGGGCAGTCGCATAACGTTGATAAACGGTTGCCAAACGCCGCTGCAGATGGAGTTCGATCTTGGCCATCGCGTGCTCGGCGGCTACTAGCTCGGCTTCCGCTTGACGGATGCCGCCCTGGTTGCGGTTCAGCCACGGGATCGGCATCGAGACTTGAAGGTTTCCATTGCTACTGCCGGTTGAATTGTCACTTTGCATGACGGCTTGGACGTCGATATTTGGAATTGGCTCCGCATAGGCACGATCGATGGCCCATTGAGCACGCTCGATTTCCGCGACAGCGGCCGCGATCTCGGGGCTCTCGGCGAGCAGTCTTTGCAGAGACTCGTTCTGATCGATGCGTGTCGTAATGGTTTCGACGTCACCGGTCAGCGGACGAACCGGAATGTCTGGCGTTCCCAGAACCGCAGCGAGTCGCGTCCAGGCTGCAGCATGCACGTTGGAAGCGTTCTTGCCGAGCAGCCGCACCATCTGCAATGCTCCGCGACTTCGCATCACGTCAACTTGACTGACTTCCGCCGCTCTGAACAAAGCCTCCGCGGTCTGATACGCTTCGTCGGCAATCGCTACCAACCGTTGCGTTACTTCCATTCGACGCTGAGCAATCAGAACGTCGTAATGCCCCAGCCGCACGTCAGTAAGAACGCGTTGCTCTTGCGCGAAAGCCAACTGCTCGGCTTTGAGAATCTCCTGATCGACCACGGCGCGGTTAAGCCTCAGCTTATGGCCTCGTACGAATTCTTGGCTGATATAGACGCCTACCTGTTCTGCTTCACCGTGGCTGCCGATCTGCTGACCGGAGTATCCCATCTCCGTATTCGGATACAGTCCGACCTGAACCCATTTGCCTTGCGCCGCATTTACGTGCGCCCGCGCTTCAATCAACGACGGATTTGTGGCAAGGGCGATTTCTTCAAGCTGTTCCAGCGTTAACTCGCCGTCCCAGGGCGGGCCGAGTCGCGGCTCAGCAGCGGGCATGATCGCCTCCGCCTCGCCTACGACCGGTACCGGCAGCAACGGATCGCCGGGCTGTGCGTACGCGACCGGACGTATTTCGGCTTTGTGGTCGACGCTGCCAGCGTCGACGAGGATGCTGGCCGAGTCGACGCGGATGCTGGCAGCATCCGCCACGACAAGCGAGTTATTTCTGCCTCGATCCGGCAGCCGGCAACCGACCAACAGGCAGAGGCAGACCACAATCGTGATGCGGGTGGCTGTCATGTGTGCGTTTCCATCGCGCTCCGGGCGGTTGCCGGTAAATGGAATGCGATAGCAGGGGTGAGGCGAGATGGATTGGAGGAAGGGCGGGACGACTCGCCACCAGGCGGCTGGCAGCGAGTCTGGGTTCATCCCTTCATCCGTTATCGTCGTCGCGGTTGTAGAGCTTGAATCAATCGTGACAGTCGTGTCGGGAGCGGGTATAGTCAATTCGAGATAACCACCGAGATCCCCACCCCGGATACAGAGTGCCGCATGTTTGATCGACGCACCCTTTTGCAGCGAGCTGGCCTACTAGCCCCCTTATGGTTTGCTGGGCCCCCCGTGTGGCTCACGGGACGCAGTGCCTTTGGGGCACCCGAACCGAATCCAGGCCTGATCGTCCATACGCCAGTTCCGCACAACGCGGAACCGCCACTTGGTGCTCTGGTCCAATCTTGGATCACGCCAAACGATCGGTTCTATGTTCGTAGCCACGCGCCGGTGCCGAAGGTCGACGCCGATAACTTTAAGCTTTCCGTCGAAGGACTTGTCGAGGAGCCGTTCGAGATTTCGCTCGGGCAACTGCAAAGCGACTTCAAGAAGCAAGCGGTTGTCGCAACGATGACCTGCGCCGGAAATCGCCGTAGCGAGCACAGTCTGGTCAAGGAAGTTGCAGGAGTGCAGTGGCAAGCAGGAGCAATCGGGAACGCCAAGTGGGCGGGAACACGCTTGTCGGATCTGCTCAAGAAGGCGGGAATCAAGGAAGGAGCAAAACACGTTTGGTTCGATGGAGTGGACGAGGTCGAGTACAAAGGCGGAATTATTCCGTTTGGTGCCTCGATCCCGCTCAATAAAGCGATGAGCGATACCGAGACGATGCCCGGCGCGCTGGTCTGTCACGAAATGAACGGCGAGCCGCTGTCGCCTGACCACGGTTTTCCGATCCGAACTGTTGTTCCTGGCTACATCGGCGCTCGCAGCGTCAAGTGGCTGGGCAAGATCATTGTTAGTGATCGTCCCTCGACAAATCACTATGTTGCCGCGGCGTACAAAGTCGTGATCGAAGGGACGGACGACGAGTTGGCTTCGACCCCGCCGCTCGAAAACTTCGTGATCAACTCCGTGACCTGCGATCCGGATGCGGGAAGCAATGTTGCGCTAGGAAAACTGGATGTCAGCGGCTACGCGTTGGCAACTGGCATACCGGGACAAACGATCGCCAGGGTCGAGCTATCGACGGATGGGGGCGCGAGTTGGACGAAGGCTCGCTTCACCAGCCAAGCTAAACCGTATTGCTGGAGGTTGTGGAAAGCGGACGTCGATGTCCGTGCCAAGACGTCGGAGATCATCGTGCGGGCCGTCGATTCCTCCGGCAACATTCAGCCAGAAACGGTGGCCTGGAACCTCAAGGGTTATATGTTTAACGCCTGGCACAAGACTCCGGTGCGCGTCGGAGAATAGAAAGGTAGGCAGGAACAAGGCTTTGCGCAGTTCCGGCATCGGCTCAATCGTATTGCCGGAACTGCGCAAAGCCTTGTTCCGGCCTACTCGACTCCCGCACAATGTGCAGCCCAATACGCTGATCAGAATCTCGTCGCCGCGTGGTTGCGGACGTGCGACCCGACGCAGTTCGAGCGTCTGCCCGGGGCCGTGAAAAACTGCGGCCAGCGATGTGGTCATACGGCACCTTCAACGGCGGGAGATGCAGATGCGTGAGGCCTGCGAACCGCGAAGTACCGCCAGCTGAATAGCAGACAAACCAGAGACGCACACGTCGCCAACCAGCAGAGCCAGGTAAAGAACGGCAGGATGCGGTCGCCGCTGGTCCATAGGTTGCGTGTGATCATCACGAAGACGTAACCGAGGTATCCAAACGCGTCGGCGACGTACATCAGAAAACCCAAGTTGCCTCGTTCGCGGGTCATCGCCAGCAGTCGCTCGAAGACCGTCGTGTGCATGGCGACATACGGTAGATACAAGCCCAGTCCAATCAACACCATAAATGGAAAGGCACCGATCGTCGTGGCCTGTCGGCCGATGAGCGCGGCGGCGATCAGAATGAATCCGGCGCAACACGTCGCCTGCGAGACGAAGAATGCTGCGCGGTTGTCGCGAACAAACACTGCACAGCCACTGGCCACTAACACGCCTAGGGTCACGAACAATTCGGAGTGAGTAAAAGTGCCCGGCACCGCGGGTTCTCCGAGTGCCCGCCACAACTCGGGCGCAAAATCGGCGCGTATGCTGCGCATCACGGTAAGCAATAAATAGATGACCACCAACAGGGACAGCCCACCCGCGTAGCGTCCATACAGCGACCAGCGTTCGCTGCGGTTGAGCCGGTGACGCGCCGTTCGCGCGGCGATGTCGTGATGGTTGGGCGATGGAATTCTTGCCAGCATGAACACGCCGATGCAGAGCGGCGCGAGAAATAACAAGCCGGCTGCGCTCGGCATCCAGTCTTCTGCATGACCGGCACGAAATGTTGGCGACGACGTGGCTCAGTCATCGATTCGAGCCCGGCGTCGTTGAACCCGTTGGGATGCACGTTGCGGCCAAGCGATACCGGTGTGCGGTAGACCCCGCTTACATGGCGCAGCTTAGCCCTGCTTCTCAGCAGAGCTTACGGGTGCAAGGAGGTTCGATGACCTGTGACGAGGTGAGCGAATTCGAGAACCGGCCGTTCTTCGCCGACGCCGTGCGCCTTCGCAAGTGGGATGACGCCGCAAAGGTTGCCGGCTTGGGCACGCCTCCGCTGGATCATTTCGCTCCCTACATTCATCGTGTTTCCCTGGTCGCGATGCCATGACTCAAACGCAGGACGTTGCCATCGTTGGGGCGGGCATCGTGGGACTGGCTCACGCCTGGTCGGCCGCCGAACGAGGTTATCGCGTGACGCTGTTCGAGCGATCGGAACGGGCTTGCGGCGCTTCGATTCGCAACTTCGGCGCGATCTGGCCGATCGGTCAGCCGGCGGGCGAGTTGCATGAGATGGCGATGGCGAGCCGCGACCGCTGGTTGCAACTCGCCGAGTCCGCTGGAACCTGGGTGGATCCTTGCGGCTCGATTCATCTCGCTCATCGAGCCGACGAACGGGATGTTCTGCAAGAGTTTCACGAACAAGCGAGTTCGCTCGGTATTGAATGTTCATGGCTCACGGCGGGAGAGGTGTTGAACAAGTCGCCGGCGGTGAATCCGCAAGGGTTGCTCGGTGGACTTTTCAGTCCGAGCGAAATGTGCGTCAATCCGCGGGACGCGATCGGCCGGCTGTACACTGCCGACGGTCGTCAGTGGGACGCCGGCCTGATCGTGATTTGTTCCGGCGCGGACTTGGAAACCTTGCTTCCCGATGTTTTCCGTGAGTCCGGCATGAAGCGGTGCAAGCTGCAGATGTTGAAGACTCGCGCCCAAGCCCACGGCTGGGGAATCGGTCCGCATCTGGCGAGCGGTTTGACGTTGCGGCACTATCGCAACTTCGAGGCCTGCTCCAGTCTGGCTGCACTCAAGCAACGCATCGCGCAAGAGACGCCGGAACTCGATCGCTTCGGCATTCACGTCATGGCCGCGCAGAACGAGGCGGATGAAATCGTTCTCGGCGATTCGCACGAGTATGGCTCGGAGATCGAACCGTTCAACAAGACAGTCATCGACGATTTGATTCTGCCGGAGTTGCACTGACTCGTTTAACCGCAAGCCGGAGGCGTGCGCTTTCTCGTCGAAGCGCACGCCTCCGGCTTGCGGTTAAACGAAGAGACAGTAACGACTTCGGTGATCGACAATACGCCAAAGTGGCGCTACTAAACGAGGGTTAGTATGACCATGACACGTTTTCAGGCAGTTATCTTTGATTGGGCTGGCACCACGGTCGATTACGGAAGCTGTGCGCCGGCGCGCGTTTTCATCGAGGTCTTTCGGGTGCGCGGCATCGATATCACCGAGCCCGAGGCGCGGGGCCCGATGGGACTTGCCAAGCGGGAACACATCGCAGCCATCGCCAACGTGCCACGAGTAGCCGAAATCTGGCGCGACACGTTCGGTCACCTCCCAACCGACGCGGATGTCCAGGCCATCTACGACGATTTCTTGCCGCTGCAAAAGGAAACGCTGGCAAACAACTCGGACGTCATCCCCGGCGTTCCCGAGGCGATCGCTGAGTGTCGGCGGTGGGGACTGAAGATTGGTTCCACCACGGGCTATACCCGCGAGCTGATGCAAGTTGTTGCGCCGATCGCGGCGCGCGGCGGCTACTCACCAGACGTGATTGTTTGTTCGGACGATGTCCTGGCCGGCCGCCCCGCGCCGTGGATGAACTTTCGGGTTGCCGAACAACTCGGCGTGTACCCCATGACTTCGGTGTTGGTCGTCGACGACACACCCGTCGGAATCACCGCGGGATTGAACGCCTGCGCCACGACCGTCGCCATCACGCAAACCGGCAACGCGATTGGTCTCTCACCGGCAGAGATCGCCGCTCTGCCGGTCGGCGATCTTGACTCACGACTCGCTACCATCGGACAGCAGTTTTGCAAAGCGGGCGCTCATCACGTTCTTCGCTGCGTGGCCGACTTACCTCGATTCCTGAACCAACTCGAACCAGATAGAGGATCGCGGAAAGAATAGCTTCGGTGAAGTGTCGCCTTTCGCTCCGAGCTTGTGAAAAAATTGACGTGAGCGGTTTTGGCGCTAGCCACCGGTCTTTCAAACGGCCACAAGTCCCAGAGATACCGGCGGCTAGCGCCTTGCCGCTCACAAATACATGACGCCACGTCGATTTTTTCACAAGCTCTCCGCGAAAGCGCGTCCTTTCGCGGAGCGAGATCAGCCGGTACGCGATAGCGTCCGGTCCCGCGGGGGAAACCGCGGGCTATCGCCCAGCGGCTGATTTATTCACATCCTCGGAGCGAAAGGCGACTTTGCGATTCTCGACTGCGCCGCGCCTCGTGGGCCGAGCGACTGTTCCGGCGTCATCGCTTTCCGCGAGTGCAAGAATCTCTTCAGGGACGAGCGTCCCTTATCCCCAGGATCCTGCAGCGACTCATCGCAGCCCCCAGACGGGAGCAGAAACAGCAGTTGTACTAGTTTCACACCGGATGCCGGGTTGGGCTGGTAGTTTGCCGATTCTTGTCGTCGCGTGACATCGACTGTGCGTCGCCCAGTACGGTGACTTCGTAGGTCAATCCCACTTCAAACAGGCCGTCCACCGCATTCATCGTGACGAACAATTCCGCGGGCCAACTTTCCAGCAAGGTCTTCGCAACTTCGCGGGAAGGCGCGAGCGGTCGCCGACGGGCCAGTAATTTGGCGAGCGATGTCTTTGCCAACCAACGCCAAAGCCTCGACGCGCCCCAGTTCCCTCGAAAGAACTTCAATTTGAAAACGGAGTTCGAATTCGGCTCGAACATCCAAGACCGTGGAGGCGAGCGATGGAAGTCAACGATTGCTTCACGAGTATTCGGCGCGATCGGAACGAAGATTGTCCTGGGATAGGTGAGGCGCTGCATCGACTGCGACAATGACAAACAGAGTCTTCTTAGCCATCGACAACCGTGACGAGGGCAGTGACTTCACCAAGATAGCGTCGAGAACTTTGTGACGATCCGCCCCCAAGTCTCTAGGAAACGGCAACTTCCTGGAAGCCGAGCGGATCGGCTGCCTCGATGCCGGCATCTGCGGGATCGGCCTCGCGCGGATAGCGGCAATCGATCTCGCTTCGGCGAACGGGCACATCCCGAGGAGCGTCAAAGCCAAGGCGAACTTGATTGCCACGAATCGCAACCACGACCAGGCGTATATTCTCTCCGATCAAAATCTCGTCACCGACTTTTCGTCCTAGTACCAACATGATCACCTCCAATGTGTCGAACGACTAAGCTCACAGGCGGGGAACCGCTGTGCAACCTTCAAAACGGACACAGTTGGAACGCGAAGATAGCAGCCGATTGTTAGGGAATTGCGACGAGCAGAAGTAATCTTGATGAAGATCTAAGGACGGGCAAGCGTTGATCGAGCCGATTCAGTCAGGGAGGGTTGATTGCCACTCGTCAACGAGGCGCTCGCATCGGGATCGGCGAATCGCCGATGCGATTAGATGTTCAGGCGTCGCGCGATCGACCCCATTTCTTGATCGCCCAATCAGGATTTATCGAGAGCGCGGAGCAAATCCTCTTCGTGGATCAGGAATCGAACTCCCGTCTTCAGATCAAAGACTCCGCGGATGCCAAGCATATGCTCGTCACTACGCTCCAGCTGTTTGTTGCTAACGAGAAGTTTGCAGTATTCCTGCGGCCCGACAAATTGGCAGTCCAGACGATCTTGCATTGTGTGGCGGTTTTGGTGCGATGGGCTGGGCAGTGAAGGGGTCGTTTGCATCGGCTTGGTAGTCCTGTCGATTGAAATCCGTTTCTTCCCGCTTTGCAGCCGAGCGAGCAAGTAGGATAACATTCAAGAATTCCCGAACGGGCAGTCGCGGCCTCGAACCATCCTGGCAGACCAGTCTCACACGCGTCCCAGTGTAGCAAGAATGCCGCACGCGTCGACTACTGACGATGCCTTTGGCCCCAGAAGGGTGGACAGATTCACCCAATTGGGAATAATGCAACCAGGGACATTCGGTGAAAAGCCTATCGGTGTTGTGTTTTTCCACGGCATCGGCAAGCAATTCACGCATGTTTAGGCGAACGGAAACGCTAAACGAAGGAAGTTGATCATGCTATGGCGCTCATTCCAGCCCGGAGACCGAGTTGTCTATCGTAAGCCGAAGCACACGACGCATCCCGGCCGTCGAGCGAAAGAGATTCAACCAACACCGAAAGGCGACTACTACGCCTATGTGGTGGACAAGTTCTGGATTGTTCGAAAAGTGCTGGCCAACGGCAGCTTGCTGCTCGAAACGCGCCGTGGGAAAACACACGTCGTTGATGCGAACGACCCTAATTTGCGGCGATCAACAATGCTGGACCGCATCCGTTACCGGTCGCGTCTCGCCCAGTTCAGGCAGGGAAATTCTGCAGGCTAATTGCCAACGCAGGCTCTGGTTCTCACACACGGCCGCGCGAGCAGCCACTAGCCCGGAAAGCATCGCAAATGGCATGCTTGAGGTTCTCCCCTGAGCGAACGGACTCCGATCGCGTGATTCTTGAATTCTTCATCGGACCTTCATCAAAGGTTCCCCGAGGGATGCGAGAAACCGCGTTTTGATTCCAATCCGGGGCCGGGAGCATCGCATGAAACGCGACGCCGTGATTACAAGTTTGCTGCTCGTCAATGCGTGCCTGCTCGTTTATGTCGCGGTCTTCTCGAGCCTTCCCTTTTCTGCTTTGCCAGGCACCGGTGTCGCGGATGCGCCGCCCTTGCCAACGTTGAGCGTCACGCCGTTCGCGGATGTCGTGCTCATAGCTTCTCTGTCCTTCATGGCGATGCGTCCAACTAGAATTGCCCCGAACTGAAACGCTTGCGCAAACGAGCCCGTAAAGCAACGGCTGAGATATTCAAACAGGCAATCAACATGATCAGCAGCAAGGTCGTGGTGAACACCATCGGCTTGGCGGCCTCGCTGTTGCGGCTCTGGAAGCCCAGGTCGTAGATATGGAAACCCAAGTGCATGAAGCTTCGATCCGGATGCACAAACGGAAAGATTCCGTCCACCGGCAGCTCGGGCACGAACTTCAACGCTCCGACAAGCATCAACGGCGCCCACAGCAATCCACCCTTGCCGAACTTGGGGTTGTTTTGATGTGCGCGATGGAAGCCGTCGAAGGACGGCGTGGTAAACAGCAAGAGCACGACCAGCACCGTGG
>Ga0326597_10005313_pt1 | contig 17910 bp, 14 predicted proteins | sample RVTome_12_FD_203789 | JGI IMG/M metagenome (GOLD analysis project Ga0326597, IMG submission 203789) | Soil microbial communities from uranium-contaminated site in the Upper Colorado River Basin, Wyoming, United States - RVT100D185 | ecosystem: Environmental > Terrestrial > Soil > Contaminated >... | reverse complement strand
GCTCAAAGGTCTTCCAAATAAGATTCGATTTGTCGCGAGGAATCTCCGCGGCATCGGCGCCCGAAGAGGTTATCTTCAATCCGCCGCGCGAGGGGCGCAGCGTGCAGCGCAGGTGAAGACCTACTGCCAGGGCCAGCGCGTCAAATCCCGGACCGAGATTGGCGCTCGATGCCGGCACTCGGACCCGAATTTCTTTCGCTATGGGCATTGCCATCTCCCGCGTGCAGGAAAGGTCCATCGTACCTTAATTTCGTTCGCGAAATGAAACTGCAGATTCCTCCCTTTCGACCAGCTCCGGGTCGGAATGACAGCGTGGTTGTACTTGCGCTATCTAGCAATTCTGAAACGGTGCTAAAAACTGAACAGGCGGGTGTACTTCAGCGTCACGCTCCAGTCGGTGAGTTCCCGGCGGCGGGCACGGATATCGTTGTATACCACGTAAATATCGCTCAGGGGGCGGTGGATCAGACGATAGCGGATGTTGGAGCTGACCTGGTCCGTCTCGTTGTTGTACTGGATGAACGCGTTCAAGTACATCTTGGGGTTGAAGCTGTAGTCGGCGCGGAGCGCGACCTCATCGGTATGGAAGCGGGCATACGGCAGCGTCACGCTGTTGCGGAGGTAGTCGGCGCTGAGCGTGAGCCGGTAATTGTGGCGCACCTGGAACGTCACCGTCTGCTCCGAGCGGGTACCGCTATAGAACTTGCCCCAGTTGTACTGATAGCTCGCCGAAAATGGCTTGCTGCTGTTGGAGGAGTACGTCAGGTTGTAGCGGTTGTACTGATAGTCGCCGGCGGGAACGATCACGCCGAAGGGCAGGCCGAAGCCATTCAACAGCCGGTCGAAGTAGCGGCTGGACTGGCCGCGAAAAGTGCTGCCGTCATGGAAGGTGACCAGCAGGTTGGGGCGCAGCAGCTTGCTTTCGGTGCGCCCGTCCGGCAGCAGGACATGCTCGTTGGCTACGGTGAAGGTCGCGGTGCGCACCAGGGTTCCGAGGCGGGTCTCGGGAGTAAACCACGCAGTTCCTTCCAACTCGTTGTGGATCACGCGGCGGTCGCGGCGGCGCACGAAGCCCATCTCAGGATTGAAGTTTCTTCCGATATCCAGATATGAACTCTGCACGCGCATCCAGTCGTTCTGGTATTGGCCTTCCACTTTGCCGATCTGGTCGCCGTCGCTGCGGGACGGCGTTATGGTCCGGGCGAGAGCGGCGCTGAGGCGCAGGTCGGTTTGAAAGAAAATGAAATTACTGTCGGCGCCGAAGGCGCGGTTATGGTCGCCGGTCATGCGCGACTGGCGGTTCAGAAAAATCCCGCCGACGTTCGAGCTGCCCAGGATGTCGCGGCGCACTCGGGCAACTGTGAAATTCGTCGCCGGCACCGCCTCCTCCGAGCGCGTCTGCATGTTGAGCAGGCCGAGATAATTGCGTCCCGCGCGGCCCGAAAGCCGAGCCCCGCCGAGGATCGGAATCGGCTGTCCGCCTACGAGGCCAATGGTGCGGCTGTGAAACAGTAATGCTTCCTGGTTCGACAGCGCGCCAAACTGGAAGATGCCGGCATTCTCCAGAAAGAATTCGCGCTTCTCCTGGAAAAACGTCGGGAAGCGCGTCAAGTTGACGACCTGGGAGTCGGCTTCGACATGGGAGAAATCGGTGTTGACGGTGAGGTCCAGCGTGAGTCCGGATGTTAGGCCGTATTTGATATCGAGCCCGCCGTCGATTTCACGTTCGGCATCGGTGCCGCGCGAGGCAATGCGCTTCACTCCGGCCAGCCCGTAGGGCTTGACCTGAAGGTTTCTGCCGGGCTCGACGTTGGCGATCCCTTGCAGCTCCCCGGCAAACGGGATGGCCCGCGTCAGGCTGTATCGGCGCGGCGGCAGCGACCAGTAGGTGCTCTCGTTGCGCCCGCGCATCCGGCGATAAAAATGCACGCCCCAGACCTGCTCGCGCTCCCTGCTGAAGCGCAGCGTCTTGAACGGAATGGCCATCTCCACGGTGTAGCCGTTCTCGCCCTTGCGCGTCTCCACGAACCACACTCCGTCCCAACTGATGTTGTTGTTGCGGCCTTCGTCAAAGATTTGCGAATCCTTTTGCCCGCCGACCGCCGTGGTGGCCAGATAGTAGCCGTTGCGGTCATCGTTGAAGGTGTCCAGCACAACGGCAAAGTAATCTTCATTGATGGTATCGAAATCGCGGCTGATATCGTTGATGACGATGCGCTGCGGCGCGCGGTCGTGGCAGATGGCGGCGACGTAGAGGTATTCGTGGTTGTAAAGAACGCGCACCTCGGTCACTTCCGACGCCGGCTCGCCCTCTTTGGGATCTTGCTGCAAGAACCCGCTGTAAACTTCGGGGGTCTGCCAGGCAGGCTCATCGAGCTGGCCATCGAGGGTGATCTTCTGGTCGGTGAATGCTGCTACCGCTACTTTTTTTGCGCCAGCCGGTGGCGCCTGCGACCAAGCTGGCCCGGGCCAGAGAATGGCGGCGATGAGAACAGAGCCCGCGTGCAACACATGCAAAAAGGAAAACGATTTGCGTTTATCACTCATTACTCGGGTCTCCGCATCCCCCGGACTTAGAGGCTGCCTGCATCACCATTTCGCATATGCTGACGAATCTCTCAGAAGTTCAGTAAGTGCGTATACTTGAACGTCAGACTCCAGTCAGTCTTTTGCAGCATGCGGTCGTGGACGTCGTTGTAAACGATATATATGTCGCTTAGTGGACGGTGAATCAGGCGGTACCGGATATTCGAGACGATCTGGCCGGACTCGCTGTTGTACTGAATCAAAGAGTTCAGAAACATTTTTGGATTGAAACTGTAATCCGTTTGGAGGCTCACCAGATTCGTGTTGAACGCACCTTCGGGGAGATCGATATCGTTCCGGTCGTAGCTGACGCTGGAAGAGAAACGATAATTAGGCCGCACCCGGAACGTCAGCGAAAGTTCGGTGCGCTTGCCGCTGTAAAAATCGGACCATAGCCATTCGATGTTTCCGGAGAGCGATTTGCTCTGGTCGGAGTAGTACCAAACCTTCGACTCGTTGAAGGCATAGTCACCCGGCGGAAGGATGACGCCTTCGCTGATTTCGAACGGAGATGTAAGGCGCTCAAAGTTGGTTTCATAGTGGGCGCCGAGGGTGCTCGCGTTTTGAAAATCGAGCCGGAACTGGTTGAGCAGGTACTTGGTCTCCGTCTTTCCCATAGAGAGCAGGATGTGCTGGGAGTTTGTGCTCATGAAAATATCGCGCACAAACCGGCCGACGCGATTCGATGAAGATAGCCTCGGACGCAATTCAAATTCGTTGCGGATCAGGCGCCGGCCGCGGCGGCGCACAAATCCCATCTGTGGATCGAAGTTCTTTCCGATGTCGACGTAGGAGCTTTCCAGGCGCACCAGCCGCGTCTGTAACTCCGTTTGGAATTTGCCGAGCCGGTCATCCCCGTGGCGGGTGGGGGAATCGGTCCTTGCCAACCCGCCGCTGAACCGAAACTTGTTTCTGAAGAGCAGGAAATTGCCGTCTGCTCCATAGGCCCGGTTATGATCGTCGGCAAGCGCGGACCGGCGATTGACAAACATCGCACCCAGATCGGAGGCGCCAAGAATGTTGCGCCGCATCCGGGCCACTGTGAAGTTGGTCGCCGGTTCGGCGTTCTCCGAACGCGTCTGCATATTGAGCAGTCCGAGGTAATAGGGACCGGCCCGGCCGGTGATCCGCGCGCCGCCCAGAATCGGAATTTCCTGGCCGTCGGCGAGCCCGACCGTGCGGCTGTGGAAGAGCAGCGCTTCGTCATTTTGCAGCGAGCCGAATTGGAAGATGCCTGAGTTTTCCAGAAAGAATTCGCGCTTCTCGGCGAAAAACAGCGGGAAACGCGTCAGGTTTACCTGCTGCGCGTCGGCCTCGACCTGAGAGAAGTCTGTGTTCGCCGTCAAGTCGAGCGTCAATCCGGAGGTCAGGCCATACTTCACATCGAACCCGGCATCCAGTTCGCGTTTGATTCCTTCCCCGGCCGACGCCAGTTGCTTCACGCCAGCCAGAGCGTAAGGTTTCACCTGGAGGTTGCGGCCCGGCTCTACGCCTTCGATTCCGCGTAGCTCGCCCGCAAAGGCCACGCCGCTGATCCCGGTGTAGATACGCGCGATGGGCGCCCAAAAGCCGATCTCGTCATGGCGGCGGATGCGCCGCACCAACTGCAATCCCCACACCTGGTCCTTACTCTTGTTGAACCGCAGCGTGTTGAACGGGATGGCCATCTCGATGGTGTAGCCATCCTCCACGCGGCGGCCTTGCGAGTACCATACTCCGTCCCAATTCACATTTTGATTCCGCCCTACGTCGGAAAACTGAATGTCGCGCTGATTGCCTTCCACTGTGGATGCGAAATAGTAGCCGTTGCGATCGTCATTAAACGTATCGAGGATGACGGCGAAATAATCCTGCTGCAGAATGTCGAAGTCGCGGCGGATATCGTTGACAATCAGCCCGTTGGGAACGCGGTCGTGGCAGTAGGCGGAGACGTAAAGGAACTGTTTATTGTAAAGAATTCGGACTTCGGTGAGCTCGGTGAAGGGCTTGCCCTCGTCCGGCTGCTTCTGCGTGAAGTCGGAGACTGCCGCCTCCGAGTGCCATGCCGGCTCGTCCAGCCTTCCGTCAATCGTCAGCTTAGCGTCCGTGTAGACAGCAGTCGTAACGCGATGATTGTTTTGTGTCTGCTGGCCCCGGGCGCCTGCGGGAAATAGTACGGTGAGGGCCAGCGTGATTGCCCATGCTCCGGCTCTCTTTTCAAACATTCCGCGGACACCCACTCCGAATAAATATTCCCCCGCTATTTGCGCAATTGTACGCTGGTGCCCCGCGGCGGAGCAACTACTTCCCTTAAATTCCCCGAACCACCGGCATGGCGAACCACAAAGTTGACCGCTGTTTGATAGAATGGTGTATTAGGCGGCGGGAGGAAGGGTCTTACTATGCACCAACCAGTAATCTTGAGCGCGGTTCGCACACCGATTGGAAAATTTCTTGGAACACTTACGCCGATCAGAGCCACCGAGCTGGGAGCTCTGGTCGTCAAGGAAGCCGTTACTCGCGCCGGCATTGAACCCACCACAGTGGATGAAGTCATCATGGGCAACGTCCTGTCAGCCGGGTTGGGGCAGAACCCGGCGCGTCAGGCTGCGCTAGGAGCAGGCCTTTCTGAAAAGGTGGGGGCACTGACCATCAACAAAGTATGTGGCTCGGGTTTGAAGGCTGCCAGCCTGGCGGCGCAGGCGATTCAGGTTGGCGACCAGGAGATGGTCGTTGCCGGCGGCATGGAGTCCATGTCGAACGCGCCGTACTTGCTTACCAAGATGCGCGAAGGATACCGGCTGGGCGATGGCAAACTGATCGATTCGGTGGTGCACGACGGCCTGTGGGACGTGTATGAAGACTATCACATGGGCTGCACGGGCGAGGTCGTGGCGGAGAAGTATCATATTTCGCGTGAGGAGCAGGATGAGTACGCTTTGAATAGCCATCGCAAAGCCGTGGCCGCGATGAACGCCTGCCGTTTCGAATCGCAAATCGTCGCCGTGCCGATTCCGCAAAGAAAAGGCGAGCCGATCCCGTTCCGCAAAGACGAATCTCCACGGCCGGATGCGTCGATCGATGCGCTGCGGCAGTTGAAGCCCGCCTTCAAGCAAGATGGAACGGTCACGGCTGGCAATGCTCCCGGCATGAATGACGGCGCCGCAGCGATGGTAGTTACTTCGCTGGCCACCGCATCCCGTTTGGGGAAAACGCCTCTGGCGCGCATTGTGGCCCAGGCCACCAGCGGCATTGCGCCGTCGTTAATCATGATGGCTCCCAAAGAAGCGATCGAAAAGGTTCTCAAGAAAGCAGGCTGGAAGATTGCCGATGTGGACCTGTTCGAGATCAATGAAGCGTTCTCGGTCCAACTAGTGGCGTTGATCCGGGAGCTGAACCTCGACGCAAGCAGAGTCAACGTGAATGGTGGCGCGGTGGCCCTGGGTCATCCCATAGGGGCCAGCGGCGCGCGGCTGCTGACGACTTTGCTGTATGAAATGATGGCGCGGAATGCCCAACGCGGGATTGCTGCACTCTGCCTTGGCGGTGGAAATGCGGTGGCGCTGGCTGTCGAAAGATAGAACTGTATAGCAATTATTTGCAAATAGATAGCAAGTAATATTGAATTGCTTAATAAACTTATCTGGGGCCCGGGTAAGAATCTCTGGGGGCGTAGTAGCCCTTCCGCGCCTGTACCCGCAATCCACCGCGCTTCACCCGAACGTCCATCTTGCGGTACGAGCCGTCGTGTGCGGCATTCGATGGGACATAGCCAAGGCTGTACTGGCTCCGCAACTCGTCAGAAATCTGTTGGAACGCGCCGGTCAGCTCGCGGTCGTTATTGGCTCGGAACAAACGACCTCCGGTGTCTTCCGCCATTTTTTTCAACGTGGACTCCCCCGAGTATCCTCCGCCATAGCCATAAAAATCCCGATCAACATATAAGATTCCGTAGAGGATAGCATCGGTTCGCTGCGCCGCCTCAATGGCTCGATCGCGCGTGATCTTGGAGCCCTGGTCCTGACCGTCACTGATGAGAATGAGGGCTTTGCGTCCGGCCTCCCTTTGCAGAACATCGGTGGCGCCGAGGAAAACAGCGTCGTAAAGATGCGTGCCCCCAGTGGCGCCTGTAGGGAATGGATCACCGATGCCGCCCTGCGGACCTGTGCCGCGCGCCTGGATGGCACCGAGCGCGTTCTCCAGCATTCCAACACTGCCGGTAACATCCTGCAAGAGGTCTACGCTGATGTCGAAGCTGATGAGAAACGCGGCGTCTTTGGGAGTCAGCACTTGGCGGAAAAATTTTGCGGCGGCGGCCTGTTCCTTGGCAATCAGATTCTGCTGGCTGATGCTCGAGTCCACCAGCAGGCCCAGCGTCAGCGGCAATGTCGTCTCCCGGGCGAAGTACAGGATACTCTGCGGCTTGCCTTCCTCACGGATTTCAAAGTCAGCTTTATCGAGGTTGGAGACGAGCCTGCCCTTCCCGTCGCGCACCGAGCACAACACGCTGACCACCGATACATCCACTTTGATTCGTGCTGTCTCGTCGTCCACTGGGGGAGTGGGTAGCTGTCCTGGAAGAGGAACTGCAAGCAGCATCGCCATCCAGCTCCAATTTGTGACTCTCGCCAATAACACCGCGGCCTCCGGCAAGACGATACGGCTGCGATTAGTGTCGCATATCCGGGTCGAGATCGCCAATGAGCAAAGCGTTGCCGGCCAGCGCTCGTCCGCACGAAATAGATTAGAGGAACCCTGCCAGCGACACCGAAAAAGAGATCATCACAGGCGGGTGATTTCGAGTTCTGTCCCGCCGCCCTTTTTGGGCTTGGCTTCGGAGCCGGGAGATTCTTGAGCCACATCCTCGAGCAGGTCGCTGATCTGTAGCCGCAGGTTGCCGGGATTGGTAGAGTAACCCAGCCCTGTGTCGATCTCGAGCTGATTATCACGGATCATCTTTTCGATGACGAGGTCGAAGCACTGCATACCATCCAGCACGCCGTCGCGCATAGCATCGAGCAGCGATTTGCCCTCGGACTCGCCCCTCTCGACATATTCCCGGGTGCGCAGAGTGCCGATCAGGATCTCGACCGCCGCGATACGGCCGCCGCCCTTTTTGGGAATCAGCCTCTGCGAGACGATATATCGAAAGGCCTTGGCGAAGCGTGTGCGGATGACGTGCTGTTCGTTCAGCGGGAAGACGCCGATGATGCGCTCGACGGTCTTCGATGCGTCGGTCGTGTGCAGTGTCGAGAAGACCAAGTGGCCCGTTTCAGCGGCTTCGAGTGCGATCTCTATGGTTTCCTTATCGCGCATCTCGCCCACCAGGATCACTTTCGGCGCTTGCCGCAATGCCGCCCGCAAGGCGAGCGCAAAGCTGGGAGTATCGGAATGCAATTCGCGCTGGTGGATGGTCGCCTTCTTGTGCTGGTGCAGAAACTCGATCGGGTCTTCGATGGTGACGATGTGGATGGCCTGCTCCTGATTGATCAAGTCCACGATGGCCGCGAGCGTCGAAGATTTCCCCGAGCCGGTTGGACCGGTGACCAGCACGATGCCGTTCTTGAGCTTGGCGATGTCCGCGAGCTGTGGGGGCAAATTAAACGTGGCCAGGTTGGGGACATGAGTCGGAATGACGCGCATCACGATGGCGCAACTGCCCCGCTGAGTAAATATGTTCACGCGGAACCGCGCCAGCCTCGGCAGGCTGTAGGAGATGTCGCAAGACCCCTGTGAGCGCAGCGTATCAAATGCCTGCTTGTTCGTTCCGATCAGGTCGGTAGCAATCCGGACGGTGTCTGCCGGGCCCAGCATCGGCAGCCCTTCCACTTTCACCGGCACGAGCTGGCTATTCAACTCCACTTGGGGAGGGCGCCCGGGAGAAAATATCAAATCGCTCACCTGCGGGGAAACTCGCAGCATCGTCGCCAGCACATTCTGAGTTGGAACAGGCGCCGGAGCAGCCGCAGCAGAAGCCACAGGACTAACACCGGGGGCAGGCATCGCGGGGGTCGACACTGATTTGTCTCCTATCAGAATCGCTTGGTATCGATTCGAATTTCAGAACGGGCTCCGAAAAATAACTTATCGGTCAATCTGGAGGCCAGTTTACTCCAACCACACAGGCATGCCAAGTGCTTCGCGGCAGGGGCGAGTATTAACTCAAGCACCTTACTTTCGGGTCTTGCGGGAGCGGTAGGCCGCAAGCAGTTGCTTGGGCATCTTTGCGAGAACGACGGCGGTCAGCCACGGACGAGCCACCAGCGCATAGACACCGGCCGTCTGCAACCGCCGATCGAGCGCCTTGGCAAGCTTGCGCGCCCGCTTGGGCGAGGGAGCGGCGCCGAATATCGGCGGGGCCAGGTTCCACATCAGGATCACCCACAAGATCGGGAACATGAAAAACGACAGCGGGTACCATCCCCAGGAACGGGCAAATGCCAGATGCAGCAGCGAGAAGAACAGGCTCACTGCCGCGCCCTGGGCTGCGGCCCCAGCCAGGATCCGGCTCCAGCGCGTTGCCTCAAACCTCTTGAGCTGGCGGGCGCCATCCGTTTGACCCAATTTTTTCTGGTTGGTGCGAATCTCTCCGATGCGTTCGGTATCTCCGGCAAGCTTCGCCTTCTGGCGACGATTTTCCAGGCTGGCCATCTTTTCGAGGTGGTCCGTCAATACCGAAAGATTCCCTTGATCAAACGGCGGAATCTGCGGCGTTTCCATTACCAGGCGGCGCTGCGCAGCGGCCTGCTGCAACTGCTCCATGGTCGGATTCTTCTGTCGTTCAATGCGGGCCATGACCAACGATTGTTTCTTAAAACTGCCGTGGAATGCAAGAGCCGCCCACTCGCGCGAATCAACAGCCTGCTTCATTCGCGGACTTCTGCATCACTGTTTCGCCGCCGAATCGCGTATCATTGACACGTTTACAGGGCTGAGTATGGAAGCGAGTTCAAACCAGTCCCGACAGAGGGATGCGGCGATTGGGGAAGCGATGACGGACGAGCACGCAACAATAACGGCTGACCTGGAACGGATCGTTCGCGGTGAACACTCCGACCCTTTCCAGATCCTGGGCGCCCATCCCACGCACTCCGGCGGGAGAGACGCCATCGTAGTACGGGCATTTCTTCCGCACGCCGAGCGTGCCGGGGTTCTGCGAACCGTGGAGCAAGACGGTCCGCTCCCGATGGACCGGGTTCACGCGCAGGGCGTATTTGAAGCAATCGTACCCGGCGCAACCGAGCTATTCGCTTATCGTCTTCAACTGACATTGCGGAGCGGACAAACGTTGGTTGTCGAGGATCCTTACCGGTTCCCGCCGGTGCTCTCCGAATTCGATCTTCATCTGATCAACGAGGGCACTCACCAGCAGCTCTATGACACGCTCGGCGCGCACCCCTGCGATGTAAACGGTCTCGCCGGAGTCCTGTTCGCGGTCTGGGCGCCCAACGCTGCGGGCGTCAGCGTGGCGGGTGACTTCAACGGCTGGGACGACCGCTGCCATCCCATGCGATGCCGCGGCTCCTCCGGCGTGTGGGAATTGTTCCTGCCCGGAATCGGCGAAGGCGAGCATTACAAGTATGCGGTACGCGCGCAACAAGGCGGGTCTATGCAGCTGAAGTCAGACCCGGTGGGATTCTATTCCGAGGTGCGTCCGAAAACCGCCTCCATCGTCTTTTCGCTCGGCCGCTACCGGTGGAATGACAGCGCGTGGATGGACACCCGCGCCAAGCGCAACACGCTCGGCGAGCCCATGTCGATATACGAGGTGCACCTCGGGTCATGGGATCAAGCGGGGGATCGCATCGAAGTCGAAGGCAACCGTTTCCTGACGTATCGCGAGATTGCCGCGCGGCTGATCCCTTATGCCAAGGACCTGGGATTTACGCATGTCGAGCTGATGCCCGTGATGGAACACCCGTTCGACGGCTCCTGGGGTTATCAAACTCTGGGATACTTTGCGCCCACCAGCCGTTTCGGCACTCCGGAAGATTTCATGTATCTCATCGACTCGTGCCATCAGGCCGGGCTTGGCGTGATCCTGGACTGGGTTCCCGGCCACTTCCCCAACGATTGGCACGGATTGATGCGCTTCGACGGAACACGGATTTACGAACACGCCGATCCACGCAAGGGCGAGCACCCGGACTGGGGGACCCTGATCTTTAACTACGGACGCAACGAAGTACGCGGCTTCCTGCTCGCGAGTGCGCTTTACTGGCTCGACAAGTATCACGCCGACGGCCTGCGCGTTGACGGCGTCGCTTCAATGCTCTATCTCGACTACTCTCGCAAAGCAGGCGAGTGGGTGCCGAATCAGTATGGCGGAAACGAGAATCTGGAAGCCATTTCCTTCATGAAGCAGTTCAATACTCTGGCCCACCAGCGGCCTGGCGTGTTCACCGCCGCCGAGGAATCAACGTCCTGGCCGGGAGTCACTCGCCCGGTGCATCTCGGGGGCCTTGGCTTCACCTATAAATGGAATCTCGGCTGGATGCACGACATGCTCGAGTACATGTCAAAAGATCCCATCTACCGCAAGCATCAACATAATCTGTTGACGTTTGTGATGCTCTACGCTTTCCACGAAAATTTTATCCTGCCCCTCTCGCACGATGAAGTCGTTCACGGCAAGGGTTCGCTGCTGAACAAGATGCCCGGCGACGAGTGGCAGAAGTTCGCCAACCTGCGGCTGCTCTATGGAATGATGTTCGGCCAGCCGGGCAAGAAACTTCTGTTTATGAGCGATGAGTTCGGGCAGGGACGCGAGTGGACCGAAAATCAGGCACTCGAATGGTGGGTATGCCAGTTCGAGCACCACCACTGCCTGCGCGAATATGTGAGAGATTTGAACCGGATTTACCGCTCCGAGCCGTCGCTGTACGAAAAGGATTATGACCCGTCCGGCTTTGAGTGGATCGACTTCCATGACTGGGAGCAAAGCACGCTCTGCTTCTTGCGCCGCGCCAGCAATTCAGATGACTTTGTGGTGCTGGCGTTCAACTTTACCCCGGTTCCGCGCCGGGAGTACCGCATCGGCGTTCCCGATGCGGGATATTATCGCGAACTGTTGAACAGCGACTCAGCAATCTACGGCGGCTCCAACCTGGGCAACGCCGGTGGCGTCTCCGCCACGGAAGACCCTTGGCACGGAAGACCCTATTCTCTGCGCCTGACCCTGCCTCCTCTCGCCGTCCTCATCCTGAAGCGGACCTGAGGTCCGCGGCTTCCCACCCTCCAATGACTTGTCCAAGTAGCAGGTCAGCTTCCAGTAACGCGGTCATACGTCACCTACCGTTGCCGCTCTTTCCGTCGCACCGCCTTATGGCGTCGAAACCAGAGGCAACTCGATGAAGCTCGCCTGGCCAGGCGCGTGGTAGACACGTTGCACGGTCTTCCGGTAATCCTCTGGCTTAGCCCAAAAGATGTTCGGAACAAAAGTCTGTGGATTGCGGTCGTACAAGGGGAACCAGCTTGACTGAATCTGCACCATGATGCGGTGGCCCGGAAGAAAAATGTGGTTCGCTGTGGGCAGGGCAAAACGATACAGCAAGGGTTTGTCCGGAGCGATCGGCTTGGCGCTCTCCAGGCTCTCACGGTAGCGTCCGCGGAAGATGTCGGCCGACACCATCAGTTGATAGCCACCCATGATCGGCTGGCTGGGAACCTCGTCAGGATAGACGTCAATCAACTTGACAACCCAGTCTGAGTCCGTACCACTTGTGGAGGCGACCAGATTGGCGACCGGCTGCCCGCTGATCTTTACCGGCGCACTCAAAACATCGGAAATAAACACCACGACATCCGGGCGGCCTGACGCCTCGCGCTGGTCATCTACGAGCCATTGGGGCCAAGTGCGACCGGTGGCATTGCCGCTGACCGGTGGGATCGGCCGAGCGCGGTAGGGGACCGGCTTGTCGGGATCGGAGATATACTCTTCGAACGCCGTGTCGCCAGGCTTCGGCGCGTCGAAGCCTAGCTTTTGGTTAGCAGCAAGAAAAAGCGGTGTCGGCCGTACGAAACATCCACTCGCGCAGCCGGCTGGCCACGATGGAAGACGTAGCCACTTGTTAGTCCCGGTCTCGAATGCTGAGACCGGCGGAACGTCGGCTTTCGGTGCTCCGTCCTTCAGATACTGGTCCAAAAACGGCCGTAAGATGTTTTGGCGAAAGTAGAGCGCTGTGTCGCTGTTGAATCTGATGGCCCCGAGCGTGCTGCCTTCCCGCATCTCCTGGCCGTGGGACCAGGGGCCCATCACCAGAAATACCTTGTCATTATTCGCGTCCTTCGGCTTGATCGAGTTGTAGACCGCGATGTCCCCGTAGATATCTTCCTGATCCCACAGGCTGTGCACCAGCATCACGGGAACTTTGAGCGGTTGGCCCGCCAGAACCTTGTCAACAGCTTGGTCACGCCAGAACGCGTCATAGCTGGGATGCTCCAGCAGCTTCCGCCAGAAGCCAATTGGGTCCAGACCTCGACGGCGGCCGAGTTCGCCTGCCGATCCCGCCTGCATGAACATATCGTAGTCGTCAAAGTGGCTGGTCCACCACTGTTCCTCCGACTTGCGCGTGGCTTCCTGATCGTAGATGTATGGCATCATCTGTTGGCGAAAGGCGCCGTTGTGGAACCAGTCATCGCCCATCCAGCCGTCCACCATCGGGTTCATTGGGACGGACACTTTCAATGCAGGGTGGGGATTGACGAGGGCCATCAACGGGAGAAAGCCGTCATACGAAACGCCGAGGATACCAACCTTGCCATTGCTCTCCGGAATGTTTTTCACCAGCCAATCAATGGTGTCATAGGTGTCAGTGGCATGGTCGACGGGTGTGAGGTTCTGCGGGCCCTGCAATGGCCGGTTCATAATGTAATCACCTTCCGAGCCGTATTTGCCGCGCACATCCTGGATCACGCGAATGTAGCCGCCTTCGACGATCACATCTGTCGCGCCGGTCAGGATCGCTGCGAGGTGAGCGCTTTGCGCGTTACTGGTGCGTGCAGTGGCGTTGTAGGGCGTGCGGGTCAGCAGAATCGGCGCGCCTTGGGCACCCTTTGGCACCACTATGACCGTGTGCAGCTTCACCCCGTCCCTCATGGAAATCATCACGTCGCGTTTGCTGTAGTCAAAGCTGTCGGTCACGGCGGCGAATTTATCTGGGGTTTCGCTCGGCAGGGCAGGATACTGGGCGCTCGGCGGCGAGACATTCTGGGCAGCCGAAGGTTGGACAACCAGAAAAGCGCCCAGCACAAGCGTGAGAAAAGGCAATGTGCGGCGGCTTTCAAGGGACTTCATGGGGGACCTCCCGGACAAGAATTCAACTCTGGTTATAGATTCCGGGGCAGTATACACCCCGGTGCGCCGTGATTCACTGCTTATTACTCCGGTGTGAAGTCTTCCCCCTATAGACTCCTTAAGCCCGCAACTGACACAGATCGGATGCGTCGGTTGCCCTCGACCAAGACCCGGCCACAATGTTAGGATAGGGAGCGCGGCGACTCGCTATCGAGCTCGCGATTGACATTCGGCACAACAGGAGTTTATGGCCAAGAGAAGAGTATACGAGAAAGCGAAAAAAGAACCGGAAGCGAATCTGAAAGAGGAAGGTATCGAGGTCTCGGGCACGGTGCTGGAAAAATTTCCCGGCGGGATGTTCAGCATCCAATTGGAGCAGAAGCAGGTCGTGTTGGGGCACCTTTCCGGACGGCTGCGCAAGAACCGCATCCGCATTCTACCCGGCGACCGCGTGACGTTGGAGCTTTCACCTTACGACTTGACGCGAGGCCGGATCACTTACCGCTTCCGGTAATCATCCAAATCTGCTGGTTGAAACCCGTTTACCCATTCACTCCATTCACCCCAATCACCGATGACCCGCTGCCTGATTTTCGACGCCGACGACACGCTTTGGGAAAACAACATCTATTTTGAACGCGCGATCGGAGAGTTTCTCGAGCTGATGAAACCCGTTGTTTCCGACGCACTCGCCATCCGCGAAACGTTGCGCCAGGTGGAAAGGGAGCTGATCCCCATCGGCGGCTATGGCTCGCGCAATTTTATCTATGCCCTGAAGGAGACTTGCTGCCGCCTTCACAAAGGCACCGACGGCGCGGCGTACTTGCAGAGCGTCGAGCAGATTGGTGAGCGGTTGCTGCATCATCCGCTGGACTTGCGCCCCGGCGTCGGCGCCACGCTGCCCCTGCTGATGCAGCACTACCGCCTGATGCTGTTTTCCAAGGGTGATCTCGAGGAGCAGTCGGGGAAAGTGAAACGCTCCGGACTGCGGGACTTTTTCGAGCGCGTCATCATCGTCACCGAAAAAGACACGCCGGCCTATCATTCGGTGTTGCGCGAGCACGAGCTTGCTGCTGATAGAACCTTCATGATCGGCAACAGCCCGCGCTCAGATGTGCTGCCTGCCCTTGCCGCCGGGCTCTGGGCGGTGTACATGCCGCATCCCCATACTTGGGATTACGAAGAGCATCCGGTGGAGCCGCATCCGCGTCTGCTGCGCGCCGAAGCGTTTGCCGACCTCCCCGGACTGCTCACACGACACCACCTTGCGGACGCACCCCCCGCAACGGCCTGAGACCTCCGGCCGTTCGGCCCTCTGCCGAAACTCGCGGCACTTATGCTGCGCGATTCAGCGAGAGATTTCCCACATGCGGTCTTGCCAGGCGTTCAAAGTCTGCGTACTTCATGCGGATGGTGTCCTGATGCGTTCCCGCGTTGAATACAATCTCTTCGTCCTGCGCGAGCGCGCTGTCCACATAAACCGGAACGCCGTAGAGGTTGCCGAACGGCGGCATGGCGCCCACGTCGCAATCCGCGAACAGGCCGGTGAATTCGAGCTCGGAAGCCAGCCGCGCCTCCCGGTCGCCAACCAGGGCGCGAGCCGCCTCCAGGTCCAGTCGCAGTGAAGCGGGCACGACAGCCAGGGCCAGACCCTTGCCTACTTTCAGGACAATTGTTTTGGCCATCACCTTGCCGGGAATATGTTCCTCGGCGGCGACTTCTTGCGCGGTGTATGCAGTGCGATGGACGTGATGGATGTAAGGAATTTGTTGATTGTCGAGAAATCCTTTGACACGTGAGAGCAGGTACATATCTCCTCCTCGCACCCGCCCCGGAAGGTACTTGCGGCCCCCGCTCGAACTATTCTAGCACTTCCATATTCGTCTGTTCCACGTCGAAATGCAGCCGGATTCCTATTCCAACAATCAGGCGGGATTGGGTGTCTCGATTTGCTTGCGAATCGAGTCGAGCACGCCGTTGATGAACTGGACTGATTCTTCGCCGCTGAAGCGGCGCGCGATCTCCAGTGCTTCGTTGATGACCACCGCGGGCGGCGTCTCCTTGCAGTGCATCATCTCATAGATTCCCAAGCGGAGGATATTGCGGTCCACTGCCGGCATGCGCTCCACGCGCCAGTTCTCGGCATGGCTTACGATCATCGGATCAATCTCCCCGGTCGCTCCAACCGTGCCGTGAAATAATTCATTGGAGAAGCCCCGCGACGCCTCGTCCTCGATCCAGCCCGTATTGGCCCAGTAGAGCCGCTCGACGGTGTCCGGCGGGTCCTTGCCGAGGTCCCACTGAAACAGCATCTGGAGGGCGCACTCGCGCGCCTTGCGTCGGGAGGGCATATTGGTGTCAGAGGGCCGGCTGATCTACTTTCGGGAGCGCTTACGCGCCGCGGGTTTCGCGATCTGGCGGATCAGGTTGGCCATTTCGATGGCGCCCATGGCGGCTTCAAAACCCTTGTTGCCGCTCTTCAATCCGGCGCGGTCGACGGCCTGCTCAAGGTTTTCGACGGTAAGAATTCCATAGGACATGGGCACGCCGGCGCGAAGCGCAGATTGCGCGACCCCGCGCGATGACTCTGCGCAAACGTACTCGAAATGAGGCGTCTCGCCGCGGATCACCGCGCCGAGGCAAATGATGGCGTCATAGCGGCCCGTCTCTGCAAGATGCTGCGCCGCAAGTGGAATCTCCATTGCGCCGGGCACGCGAACAACATCGATATCTCCGGCCTTGGCTCCGGCGCGTGTCAGGGCATCGAGCGCGCCAGTGAGCAGCCGCTCAGTAACGAAGGCGTTAAAGCGGCTCACGACAACGGCGAAGTGCAGCCCGGCGGCGGTGAGTTCGCCCTGAACCTCCCGGTACTTCGATCTGTCTGCATTTGCTGCCATAGAGTCAACCAATCGTAAGGAATAACCCCTTTTCCGTAGCCCAGGCGTTTACGCCTGGGCTAGAGAAAATCCGCGACCGCGACAATCGTCGCCAGCCTCACTGGCCGGTAAAGCGCGGCGGGCGCTTTTCCAGGAATGCGGCGGTCCCTTCCTGCATATCGGGCGTCGAGAAGCACAGACCGAACAACACGCTTTCGAGATAGAGTCCCTGCTCCAGCGACTGATTAAGGCCCTCGTGTACGGCCTGCAAGGAGTAGCGCACGGCAGTCCTGCTGTTGGCCAGAATCTTATTCGCGACTTCGCGTGCTGCCGGGAGCAATTGATCGAGCGCGACCACCTGGTTTACCAAGCCCCACTGCACCGCGACATCGGCGGCCACCGGCTCCCCGGTCAGAATCATTTGCAGGGCGCGGCCCTTGCCGATCAAGCGCGGCAAGCGCTGCGAGCCGCCGTAGCCCGGTGGGATGCCGATCTTCACCTCAGGCTGGCCGATGCGCGCGTTGGTGCTGGCGATCCGCAGCGTGCAGGCCAACGCCAGCTCGCAGCCGCCTCCGAGCGCGAATCCGTTGATGGCGGCAATGACCGGCTTGCCCATCTGCTCAAGGCTGGAGATCATTGCCTGACCGCGACGCGCGCACTCTTGTGCCTGGGCTGGAGTGTAGCCGTTTAGCTCGCGAATATCAGCGCCGGCAATGAATGCTTTCTCTCCCGCGCCCGTAATGATCACTACGCCCACTTCGGGGTTCTGCTGCAACTCCTTCCAGCAGCGGGCCATCTCTTCAACCGTCATTGCGTTGAGAGCATTCAATACCTGTGGCCGGTTGACGGTGACCAGGGCGATGCGTTCGCCGATCTCCACCAGTAAATTCTCATAGCCCATGCTTCCTGCCCTTCACCCGCCAGACACCAAGCCGCGCTGCACCCCGCCAGCAACGCAAAATCTTAAATCTGATAGATGTGCTCTTGCGCTTTCGGCGAAGCGGGGTCGGAATAGTCATAGAATCCCTTGCCCGTCTTTCGTCCATGCCATCCGGCCAGCACCAGCCGTCTCAACAACCCCGGCGGGGCAAACCGCGCTTCGCGGAACTCCTCGAATAAGATATTGGCAATGTAGTAGGTCGTGTCGAGACCGATGAAGTCGGCGAGCGTAAG
>Ga0326597_10005312_pt1 | contig 17916 bp, 16 predicted proteins | sample RVTome_12_FD_203789 | JGI IMG/M metagenome (GOLD analysis project Ga0326597, IMG submission 203789) | Soil microbial communities from uranium-contaminated site in the Upper Colorado River Basin, Wyoming, United States - RVT100D185 | ecosystem: Environmental > Terrestrial > Soil > Contaminated >... | reverse complement strand
TATACATGAGACATGATTTTTCGACAGGATGAGGGATTGGGGGTACCGCATGAAAGGAGGAGGCTTCGAGCGGGCCGCAACAGACGCTCGTGAGAATCAAGCAGACCAAATCATCGTTTTGATCTGTTGAGCATCCCGGCTTAGTGTCCGAGGGTCGAAAACCGAACAAGGAGGTTGTCTTGCATTCACCCTTACAACGTACCTTCGTATTGCTGGTTCTGGTGGTCAGCCTGCTGACGCTGACCATCGCCGCGCAGGCGCGCAGCATCTCGGTGTGCGCCAGCGGCTGTGAGTTCAGCTCCATCCAGGCGGGATTGGCCGCGGCAAACCCCGGCGGCGGCGACGTCATCAGCTTGGGCGCCGGCGTATTTGTGGGGCCGGTGCTGGTGGGGATCACGGTGGACATCGTGGGCGCCGGCGCAGGCGTATCGGTGATCGGCGGCGGAATGATCGTAGGGGGAGTGGGTTTGACGGTCAACGTGCGCAACGTGACCCTGACCAAGGGGCTGAACGGCCTTGCCGTGCTGGGCTTGTCCCACGTGTTCATGCGCGACAGCGTGCTGGCCGAGAACATCTCCGACGGCATCCTGGTCGGGGATTTGTCGAGCCTGGAGTTGTACAACAGCACCGTGGCCAAGAACGGTCGCGTCATTTCAGGCAATCCCATCGGCGCAGGCATTGCAGCCATGGGCGCCGGCCGCGTGAGCACCTCTGCTGTCACCATCACCGGGAACGTCAGCGCGGGCGTGACCGCCTTTGGCAAAGCCAACGTCACGCTGGGCACGTTGACCAGCGTCGTGGGCAACGGGCTAGCTGAGAAGGTGGTTCCCGGCTTCGGAGGCGAGGGCGTGATCGCGGCGGGAGCGGCCGTGGTGAGCATTGACGGCGCCTTGATCCAGGGCAACGGCGCAGCCGGCGTGGCCGCGCGAGAAGCTTCATCGCTGACGGTTGTCAACTCAACGGTGGAGGGAAACAAGGGCCCGGGCATCCAAGTGGGCGGACCTGCCTCGGTCAACCCTGACGTTCCATTGACCGCCACGGCCACGATTCAAAACAACGTGATCTCCGGCAACGGCGGCCACGGCGTCCTGGTGGGCGATCCGGGCAAGGTGCTCGAAAGCGCCAACGCCACGATCACCGGCAACGGGATCACCGGCAACGGCGGTTGCGGAGTGGGGCTGGACCAGCAAGGCGCAAGCGCGGAGATGGCCAACAATTTCTACCAGGGCAATGCCGGCGGCAACGTCTGCAACCTGTAACGACTCAAGGAGGGAAAACACATGGTTAAAATCAATCGCCGTTCATTTCTGAAATCAATGGGGGCCGGCACGGCTGCACTGTCATTTAGCAGCGCGCTGGGGCCCTGGGTGATGGGACAGAATCCCTTGATCATCGGCATGGCCAATCCGTTGGCCACGTTCTTCGGGCAGGCGGCCGAGAAGGCGCTGCGCCTGCGCATCAACCAATACAACGCTGCAGGGGGTCTGATGGGCCGCCCCTTGGCGCTGGTCACCTCGGACAGCGCAGGCCGTCCCGACCAGGCGCTGCGCGCCGTGCAGGATCTGGTGCTGTCCAAAGGCGCTCACGTGCTGACGGGCTTCTTCTTCAGCGAGGAATTGCTGGGCGCGCTGCCGGCCATCGGCGGCTTGCAGAAGATCTTTCTAGGGACCGGCGCTTCGACGCCCAACGCCACGGTGCAGGTCCAATTGGATTACAACGGGTTTAAGAACTTCTTCCGCGTGGGGCCGGTCAACTCGCTGTTCATCCTGCAGGCATTGGTGGGCTTTTTGGGACAGTATGTGCTGCCCCAGCTGGGCTGGCAGAAGATCGCCGTGCTGGCCGAGGATGCAGCGTGGACGTCGGCCATCACGGACAGCCTGGGCCTGTTGCTGGGCGCCAACAAGATCCCGATGCAGGTGGTGGACACCGTCCGCTATGCTGAGGACACCACCGATTTCAGCTCGATCTTCAGCCGCCTGGTGAGCAGCGGCGCGCAAGGCATCGTGACCGTGATGGCGCACACCGGACTGCGCCCGACGGCGCAATGGGCGCAGCTGCAAGTGCCCCTTCCCATGGTAGGCATCAACGTGCAAGCGCAGGACGGCAGCTTCGACGAGCTCACCGGCGGCGCGGCCGAGTCGGTGGTCACCTTCACCGCAGGCGCCAAGGTCGCCATTACGGACAAGACCCTGCCCTTCGTGGAGGCGTTCGAGAACTTCACCGAGTTCCTGCCCGACGTCACCATCCCCTCGTACAACGCCTTCATCAGCAGCGATGCGATGGACGTGTTGGAAGACAGCATCGTGCGCGCGGGCGTGTTCCCCGATCAGGATCGGGACGCCGTCATCGCGGCGATGGAACAGACGAACATCGTGGGCACGACCGGCGGGATCTCTTTCTACCAGCTCAACGAGGTGGGCGTATCGCCGCTACGACCTGAGCTTGCCTTCCCGCACGACGTGCGCTTCGGTCCGGTGACCGGCCTCTGGGTGCAGTGGCAAGACGGCAACCTGGAAGTGCTGTTCCCGGGCAATTTGACTACGGCGGGCTTCGTGCAGCCGCCCTGGCTTGGCTAAGGCACGCGACGTTTTTCACAGTTGGCTGGAATCAGGGGAAGACAGGCCTCGGTGAGGGGCTTGTCTTCCCCATCCTCTGGGGGAGCCTATGGATGCGATCATCGAGGTCCTGGTCTACGGTTTTCTGATCAGCTCGCTGTACGCGCTTGCCGCGGTGGGGTTTACCATGATTTTCGGGGTCGCAGGCGTGCTGAACTTGGCTCACGGAGCCTTTGTCCTCATCGGCGGGTACGTGGCGGTGTGGGCTTCCACGGCGCTGGGCTGGCACATCGTGTTGGCCGCGCTGGTCGCTGTGGTGGCCATGGCCCTGCTGGCGCCGTTGATCTATCTCTTGTGCGTGCGTCCGTTTAGCGACAAGCCCGTCATCGTCTTTCTGGCCACGTTGCTGCTTGCCGTCATCGTCGAACAGGTGATGATCCTGATGTTCGGGGAGAAGTCGCGCACGCTGTCGGCGTTGGTTCCCGGCTACTTCTACCTGTTCGGAGTTCAGATTCTGTGGGATCGCGTGGTCGCAAGCCTGGCGGCCCTGGCTTCGATTGTGGGGCTGTGGCTTTACATCACCCGCACGCGCAACGGCAAGGCCATTTCCGCGCTGTCCATGGAACGGCTTGGCGCAGCGCTTGCGGGCATCAACGAATTTCAAATGCAGCTGCTGGTCTGGGTGGTGTCCGGCGCGCTTGCGGCCATTGCCGGCGTCTTCCTGACCACCTTCCTGGGGATCAGCCCGTTTGCCGGCCGCATCCCCTTGGTCATCGCGTTCTCCATCGTGGTGCTGGGGGGGTTGGGCAGCATCCCCGGCTCGCTGTGGGCCGCGTACATCATCGGGTACGCCGAAACGATCACCACTCAGTGGATCCCAGAGGCCCGTGGTTTCTCTTCGCTGCTCATCCTGTTGCTCATTTTGACCTTCAGGCCACAAGGCCTGTTCGGGCGGGAGGCGTCGTGAGCTCGCTTGCCGCCGGGTCCAAGAAACATCTCACGCGCTTTCCGGATGAGTACATTTGGTTGGCCCTGTGCGCCGTGGCGTTGATGCTGGCCTACGCGTGGGGGGATTTCAACCTGCTCACCATCCTCACCATGGCCAACATCTGGGCCGTGTTCGCGGTGAGCTGGGACATCCTCTCGGGCTACACCGGACAAATCAGCTTCGGGCACGCCTTTTTCATCGGGGTTGGTGGATACGTCAGTGCGCTGTGCTCGATTGCCCTGACTCCCCATGTGCCCATGCCGTGGCTGGTGGTCGCCAGCATCTTGCTGGCAGGCGCCGCCGCCGCTTTGGGAGGGGTGCTGCTGGCGCTGCCTGCGGTACGCCTGCACGGGCCATACCTGTCGTTGATGACCCTGGTGGCTGCTGCGGTGGCGGAAAGGGTGGTGCGCATTTTGAAGCTGCAAAGCACGGGCGCCGAAGGCGCCATCACCGGATTGCCCAATTTCGGCTTCGTTCCCAACCAGGTGTTCTCCTATTCGGCGGCCTTTGTACTGGCAATTTCCCTTCTGCTGGTCATTCTTGCCCGCTCACGCATCGGCAAGATCTTTCAGGCCATTCGCGAAAGCGAGCAAGCCGCCGCCGCGGCAGGGATCAACACGGCCAAGTACAAGATTCTGGCCTTTGCAGTCAGTGGCTTTGTGGCCGGGGCGGCGGGTGCGTTTTACGCCCATTACCTGGGCAGCGTCGCGCCGGCGTCCCATTTTCTGCTAGATATCTCGGTTTTCTGCATCGTGGCGTCGGTGCTGGGGGGGATGGGCACCATCATCGGTCCGTTGGCAGGCAGTTACTTGTACATCCTCATCCAGGAGAACTTCAGGCCCTTGGGAAGCTGGCGTTTTCTTGCCCTGTTCCTGGTCGCTTTGGGCGTTCTGTTCTTCCTGCCGCGCGGCTATCTGACCGAGCTGCGCGTGCGCGCCTTCCAGCTGCTGCAATGGGCGCTGTGCAAGAAGCCCCGGTCCACTTGACATGCCCGCCAACCTGACGCCGCAGTATCACAAGGCGGAGGCCAAATACAAAGCGGCCAAGGATCCCGCTCAGAAGCTCGAAGCCCTGAAGGAAATGCTCTCCCTGATGCCCAAGCACAAGGGCACCGACAAGCTCCACGCCGATTTGAAGAGGCGGTTGTCCAAACTCAACGACGAATTGCAGCAGGCAAAGAAGAAAAAGGGCGCAGCAGGGGCCTCAGCCTATGACCACGTGGAGCGCGAGGGCGCTGGCCAGGTGGCGTTGGTCGGGTTGCCTAATACAGGAAAGTCCACGCTGCTGAATCTGCTCACCCACGCGAAATCCGAGGTGGCTGAGTATCCATTCTCCACCCTCAAGCCGGTGGTGGGGATGGCGCAGTTCGAGGATGCGCAGATTCAGTTGATCGACCTGCCCCCCATCGCTGCGCAGTACACCGAGCCCTGGGTCTATAGCCTGATCCGCAGCGCCGACCGGCTTTGCGTCCTGCTGGATCTGTCCTCGGGCCACCTGGAGGACGATTGGCTCGATACGTTGTCGTTGTTGGAAGCAGCCAAACTGCGCCTGGTGGGAGGCAAACGCGCCGAGGCCTTCGGCCCGGGCGCGGGCGCTCAAAAGGCCTTCATCCTGGGGACCAAATCCGATCGGGCGGATTTGGAAACCATGGCCCAGTTCGAGGCGTTGCTCGCCGAGGAATTCCAGTACCTCATCCTCAACCACAAGGCTCCGCTCGATGGCCTGAAGCGCGCGCTGTTTGAATTGCTGGACGTGGTGCGCATCTACAGCAAGGAGCCAGGCAAGCCCGCAGACCTTGCCCAGCCCTTTGTGCTCAAGAAAGGCAGCACGACGCTCGACCTGGCGGGGGCGATCCACAAGGACCTGGTTGCGCGCTTGAAGTACGCTTGCGTGTGGGGTTCCGCACAGTTCGACGGGCAGCGCGTGTCCCATGACTTCGTGCTTCAAGACAAGGACATCGTCGAGGTCCACGCGTGAGGGGGCTTTCGGCTCTCAGTCTTCTGCGAGCATGCCTGCCAACCCAGGGTAATCGGGGGCATAGCGTCGCACCTTGAACACGTCGTTGCTGCCCGCCCGCTGCCCCCTGCCGGGGCCGGCAAATGGGCTGAGAAACTCCCAAACGACCTGCTTGTCCTCGGTGATCTCAAAGAACCACCCTTGCGCGCCGCTGCAGATCAGCGTGTTGCCATTGGGCAACCGTTGCACGCCGGAGATGTTCTGCGAGTAAAATTCCATTGGGGCTTCTGCTGCATAGGTCCACACCGGAGCAGACGGGTCATACGCGCTGCCGGAAGCCAGCGTGTACCGTCCTTGCTCATCCAGCGGGGGGACGATTTCCTCAACCGTGGAGTAGGCTCCTTGCGGGCGGCCCATGCCGTTGTTGAACAGCAGGATGTTGCCTGCACCTGGAAGGCCCTGCGCGATCCATTGGGCGTCGTGCTGGCCAAACAACTGCTGATCTGCCCGGCTGCCGGCCCGGTACGTCTGGGGATTGCCCCAGCGGTAGAGCAGGTCTCCGCCCCGGCCGTAGCGCCCTCCCGAAGAACCGGCGGCTTCGTCGGTGGTGGTGCCGTGGTCGATGACCCAGATCTCGTTAAAATTGTGCACGCTGAGCAGGATCTGGTCGAGCGACGCGTTGTATGCCACGGAGTTGGTGTGGTTCCAATCGGCGCCCGCCCTGCCCTGCACGTAATTCAGGTCAACCCGCTGCGGGTGCTCGGCCACGGAACCATAGTTGGCTTTTGCAGGATCGAAATCCTGGATGAGATGGTCCCAAACATGCCATTCCCACACGATCTGGCCATTGCCTAGGCCCATCGGCTTGACTTCAAGCAAATGATCCGGCCACAACGCCCCTTCCGCAAGCAGCGCAGGGTCGCGCCCGGCGGCGATCGCTGCTTCGCGGGTCCGGAGTTCCCAGGCGATGAAGAGCACGTTCCCATTGGGCAACATGGTTGCGTCGTGGTGCTGCAGGTGCTGGTCGCTTGAGTACTGGAAATTCCAGAGGATATCGCTATTCCAGGACAGGATCTGGACCTGCCCTCCTGCGCCGCCCGCGGTAAACGTGGAATTGATGCCTAAGCTCACGGACCCCGTGCGCAGCAACGTTCCATCCTCGAGCAGATAGACCGCGTTGCCCGGCGTGTAGTCGCTGTTCCATTGATGAACGACTTGTCCGTTCAGGTCAATCAAATACGTGCTCGTCAATTGCAGCGGAGCAAACAGGGTGTAGCCGTCAAGGGGCTCTCCGTTGGTTTGAACAAGCGACAGGGCGGATAGTGTGTTTGTGCCCCAAGTCAGCAGTACGAAGGACAAGGCACAGCTTGCCCACAAAAGGTAGCGATTCAAGTTAACCCCTTTACGCGTAGTGTTCTGATATCAATTCTAATTGCCGAGCATGGAGACGACATGGGGAGAAGGTGAAAGTTCCGTGAGCAAAGAAGCCGGTAAAGGCTCTATTCCTTGCCAGAACAGAAGCCATGCTACGCCTAATTCGAATTCTCACGTTGCCTCGCTACAATGACAAAGGCAGCGAGTTGTGCGCAGGCTCGACGGAGATGGATTCATCATCACAAGTTACATAACCGATAAGATGAAGGAAGGAGAGCCAACATGGCCCACATCCGCGTGATTCACGATCCGGTAGGTGAAACGCTGACTGTCTACTGGAAAGAGCCTTCTGTCGATCAAATCTGTGAGGAGACTGGCGAGGGCGTGATCCTGATCAAGGATGAACGGACTCGAGAGGTCATCGGCTTTGAGCGGCTTTATTATCGCCAGGAAACTCAGGGCCAGGCGGTCACAGTGGAAACTGTTGCCCGCTCAGGGCTAACGTGATGCACTGCTGGGTGGTAATACTATAAAACGCACATCTTGAAGGAGGGTGCCATGTATCTGGTGATTTCCCAATGGGAGGCGTTGCCGGGGCAGGAGGCGCAATTTGGCAAAGTAGGTCGGAAGATGGGCGCCATCTTGCGAAAGCAGCCAGGCGTTGTGCTGCTGGAGACGATCAAGGTGGGCAAGAGACACATCTCCGTCCACGGCTATCGCGATGAAGCAACGTATCATGCGGTCGTGGATGATCCGAAGAGCGCCTTTGTCAAAGCGCTTCAATCGTTAAACGTTGACAAGGTGGGGCGCTGGATCAGTTCCGAGCGTGGGGAGACGATGGCGCACGAAGCGTGATGTGGCGCTCCCAAGGGGATTTGAACCCCTGTTTTAGCCTTGAGAGGGCTACGTCCTAGGCCCCTAGACGATGGGAGCATTTCTCCAACGCCTTTATCCCACAAAGGGCAAGCCCGCTTTCAAGAAAGGGCCTGATGGCTTGGATTTTCACCATCATAACCTTGGAGCACGTGTTGTCAAGTCGTCCAAATCCCTTAAGCTTCAGCCATGTACGATGTGGTGGTTGTAGGCGCGGGCATCGTCGGGCTGGCAAGCGCGTGGACCCTGCTTCAGCGTTTTCCTCACAAAAAACTGTTGGTATTGGAGAAGGAATCTGATTGCGCGCTGCACCAGAGCGGGCGCAACAGCGGCGTGATCCACTCCGGGATCTACTACAAATCCGGCTCATTCAAGGCCCGCTTGAGCGCGGCAGGCAACCGGTCCATGCTCGCCTTTTGCCGTGATCACGACCTGCCGCATGCGATCTGCGGCAAGCTCATCGTCGCAACCCATGAAAGGGAATTGCCCGGCCTGCAGACGCTCTACGAACGCGGCACCGCAAACTGGTTGGAGCTGCGCAAGCTCGATGCCGAACAGTTGAAGGAAATTGAACCCCACGCAACCGGACTCGCCGCGCTGCACGTGCAAACCACCGGCATCACGGACTACCGCCAAGTGTGCCAGCGGCTGGCGGCGCTGATCCAAGAGCGTGGAGGGCACATTCGGTTCAACACAACGGTCGAGAGCGCCCTGGCCAATGGCCCAGGTCTGACACTGGAGACAAGCGCAGGGGCATTCCAAGCGCGCTTGGCGCTCAACTGTGCAGGCCTGCACAGCGATCGGGTGGCAAGGGCCTGGGGTCTCAAGCCGCGGGTGAGAATCGTCCCGTTTCGAGGGGAGTACTACGAGTTGGCGGCTCCCAAGCGGTCCTTGGTCAAGAGCCTCATCTATCCGGTGCCTGACCCCAGCTTTCCATTTCTGGGCGTGCACTTCACCCGTGGCCTGGACGGAAGTGTGCACGTGGGCCCCAATGCGGTGTTAAGCCTGAAGCGTGAGGGGTATCTCAAACGGGACTTCTGCTGGCACGATGCCATCGATACCTTGGCCTTCCCAGGGTTTTGGAAGCTGGCGCTGCGCCACGTCAGATCGGGAGGGAGCGAAGTGCTGCGCTCCTGGAGTAAAACCCTCTTCTTGAACGACGCGCGCCTGCTGCTTCCCGAGCTGCAAGCCGAGGATTTGATCCCTTGTGCTGCGGGGGTGCGCGCGCAAGCGCTCCATCGCAACGGCGGGCTCGTGGACGATTTCCTGTTCGCAACGCAACCGCGCGCCCTCCACGTGCTCAACGCCCCGTCGCCGGCAGCAACTTGCGCCCTGGAGATTGGCGGGCTCATCGCTGACAAACTTGCAACCTAGTGGCGCTGGCGCCAGATGCTTTGCGATGGTGGTTGCCAAAGAGCACACTACGGTGCATGGAAGAGCTATGTCTGGTGGGCGACGTGGGAGGTACGAAAACCACGTTGGCCCTGGTATCCACGCTTCGGCCTCGCGCCCCGGTAGCGCAAGCCACGTATCCCAGCCAGGAGCACGCCAGCTTGGCCTCGGTTATTCACAAGTTCCTTGGTGCAGGGCTTCATCGGCCCACGAGTGCCTGCTTTGCGGTCGCTGGGCCCATTTTCGAGGGCAGATCGCAGGTCACCAACCTCGACTGGGCGATTGATGCTGCCGAGTTGCAGGAGGCTCTGCAGCTTGACAAGGTTCTGCTCCTGAACGACCTTGAAGCCATCGCTTGGGCGGTGCCTCAATTGCAGGGGCAGGACCTGTTCGCGCTGAGCGCTGGAAATGCGCGGCCCCAAGGCGCGATCGCGGTGCTTGCGCCGGGTACGGGGCTCGGCGAAGCTTTTCTCATCTGGGAGGGAAGCCATTACGTGGCCCACGCCTGTGAAGGCGGGCACAGGAGTTTCGCGCCCAGCGATCCGTTGCAGCTGGGTTTGCTGCAACACTTGTTGCAGGAACACCATCACGTCAGTTACGAGCGGGTGTGTTCGGGAGCGCTGGGCATTCCCAATATTTACGCGTACCTGCGCTCCATCGACCATGCACCGGAGCCGCATTGGCTTGCTCAGCAGCTTGCGCTGGGTGAAGATGCGACGCCCATCATCGTGCGAGCCTCGCTGGATGAGAAAAATCCCTGCGCGCTTTGCCGCCAGACGCTGAACGTTTTTGTGTCGATTTTGGGCTCTGAGGCTGGAAACATGGTCCTGTCCTACCTGGCAACGGGCGGCGTCTACCTGGCCGGAGGCATCCCGCCCAAGATCCTTCCCCTCTTGCAGGGAGATTCCTTCATGAGAGCCCTTTGCAACAAAGGCCGCTTCTCCACGCTCATGGCTTCCATTCCGGTGTACGTTGTGCTCAACCCGGATGCCGGCCTGCTGGGCGCCGCTCACTTCAGTTGGCTGCAAGAGCAACGCGAGCAAGGCGATGATGGGGGATGCTGACGTGGAACCTCGGACGCGATCAAGCGGCCATCGATTCAGCGCTGGATCAGGTGCGCCGACAGCGCATCGTGGAGCGGATCTGGGCAAGGGATCACACGGTGTGGAAGCCCGAACCGGCAGAGATCGCCGACCGCTTGGGATGGTTGCAAAGCCCATCAGCAATGCGCAAGGAGATCCCGCGTCTGAGGGCATGGGCCGAGCAGGTTCGCTCGCAGGGCATCGAGCATGCGCTGCTGCTTGGCATCGGCGGGTCGAGCTTGGCTCCGCAGGTCTTTTCAAAGGTCTTTGGCTCAAGACCAGGGTATCCGCAGCTGACCGTGCTCGATACCACCGATCCGGATGCCATCAACAGCTGCTGTCAAAGCCTTGACCCTGAGCGAACGCTCGTGATTGTCTCGAGCAAATCAGGCGGCACGATCGAGACGATCTCGCTGTTCAAGTATTTCTTTCATCACTTCGCTGAAGCTCTGGGCGAACGCAGAGTAAGCCGCCATTTCGTCGCGATCACGGACCCGGGCAGCGGCTTGGCTGAGATTGCGCAGAATCACGGTTTTGGCGAGATCTTCCTGAATGACCCGAACATCGGCGGACGGTACGCGGCGCTGTCGTTGGTGGGACTGGTGCCCGCCGCGCTGCTGGGCGTCGACCTGGAGGGGCTGTTGGAGCGAGCGACTGCGGCAGCAACTGCTTCGACGATTGAAGAGAGCGTCAGGCTTGGCGTGACCCTTGGAGAGTTGGCAAAGCGGGGTCGCGACAAGTTGACCTTGCTGCTCGCTCCACCGCTTTCGGAATTCGGCGCTTGGCTCGAACAGCTCATGGCAGAGAGCACGGGCAAGCAGGGGAAAGGTATCCTGCCCGTGAACCTGGAGCCCATCGGACCCCCTGCGGAATATGGGCAGGACCGAGTGTTCGTTCAGATCAGCCTGAAGGGCGATGCGAGCGATCGCCAGGCACGGGAGGCGTTGCGTGAGTCGGGCCGTCCGTGGGTTGAATTGGAGCTGGCTGACCGCATGGACTTGGGGGCGCAGCTTTATTCGTGGATGTGGGCTGCTGCAACGGCCTGCCAGCGCCTGCGCGTAAACCCCTTCGACCAGCCGGACGTGGAGTCCGCAAAGCGATTGGCACGCCAATTCGTGGGTGAGTACCACCAGCAGGGCCGACTGCCTGAGCCAGCTCGTGATCTGGAAGCAGAAGGGGTTAAAGTCTACGGCATCCGCTCGCGCAGCGTCGGCGAATGCGTGAATGCGCTCGTCAGGCAAGCAACGTCGGGCGGTTACGTGGCGATCCATGCGTACCTGACGCCCGCACCAGAGACCGATGCCGCGCTCCAGGCGCTGCGTTTGCGAATCAGGCGCGCGACCAAGCTGGCGACGACCGTTGGGTATGGGCCGAGTCTGCTGCATTCCACCGGGCAACTGCACAAGGGCGACGCCGGCAGAGGGGTGTTCATCCAAATCAGCGCCGCGTCCGAGACGGATGTCGTAATCCCCGCAGAACCAGGTGAACAGGCAGCGCCGCTTGGCTTTGGCACGCTCAAACAGGCACAAGCATGGGGAGATTATCAAGCCTTGCGACAAGCAGGGCGCAGCGTGCTTCGCCTGCACATACGGAGAGATGTCACGGTTGTCCTTGGCAACCTCATGCGCACGACGGGGTGAGCCACATATGGGTCCTCATCCGCTGCCAGGTTTGTGTCTATGGGTGCAAGCGATCTGAGAGTACCCTGAGATAGTCTCTGAGCTGGCGCGGGATGAGGAAGTTCTGCCGAGCGTGCTTGTATCCGTTTTGACCCAAGCGTTCGCCGACGCGGGGGTGCTGCAGGAGGTACTCCAGCCGATCGGCCAACTCCTCGGCGGAGTTGACCAAGAAGCCGGTGAGCCCATCGAGCACTTGGATTTTGATCCCGCCGGCAGCAGAGGCGATGACGGGTTTCTTCTTCCACAGTGCCTCCGTAACGACCAAGCCGAACCCCTCCCGCGTCGATTTCTGAATGATGATGTCAGCTCCACGCTGCAAGGCGTTGATTTCCAGGTGCGCGGTGGGCGGAAGTTCGAGGATGTGGATGTCGGGGTCTCCCTTGGATCGAGCCCGCACCTCCTCGAGCACCAAGGCGCCCTCAGGGTCGTCGTCGGCACCGCCGCCGGCCAGCACCAAACACGTTGGGGCGGAGTGGTTCAGCCGATTCTTTTCCCGAAAAAGCTGATACGCCTGGATGACGCCCACGGGATCCTTGAAGCGGTCGAAACGTGACACCTGGAGAAAGACCTTGCGGTCCCTGGGGATCCCCAGTTTTTGGTATACCTCAGTGATGTATTGCGCGTCGAGTTCTTGATTCTTCTCGGTCAACGGGTCTATGGAGGGCGGGATGATGTGCTGACGGACGGGGAGGTTTTGCGCGAACTCCGTCAACGAGAAGATGGCTTCGTCGTAGTGCGCGACGTACGGGGACAACAGATCCCACACGCTCTTCTCGGGCCGCGTGAGGCATACTCTGGAGGCGGAGCGGGACAGATCGATGTGGCAGCGCCAGATCCAGGCGGCCTGTTTGGAGCGATGCTCGACCAGGGTCAAGGGTTGGTAGTCATGGATCACGACCACGTCCGCGTCCAGATTCAACCGCTGCGCGTTTTCCTCCACCACGCGCAGGTAAAGCTCAAACATCTGCGGGGTCACGAAGGCGGTCAACCCTTGCAGGGCGTTGTGGAACAGCTTTGTCACCTGAAAGAATTCGGGCGGAGCGGTGATGACTTGCCAATCCGCCTGCAGGCCCACGTCGTTGAACAAGGGAAGCAGGCTGGACAGCAGCTCCGCCACCCCTCCGCCCCGCTTGGTGGAGTTGACGTGCAGCATCCTCATCCCTTTCAGCCGCTTGCCCAAGCGGTAGATCTCCTCCAGGATGTCGGGATCAACGATCCCTTCGTAATCCGACAGCTTTCTATGGGGTGCGCTTGCGGCGGGTTGTGCCTTAGCTGCCATAGTGCCTTCCTCCCCTTGAGGGCGTATTTAAGGTGCATATTATGGAACGGTCGAAGGCGCTTTGCAAAGGGACTCTACGGACATCAGGGGGAAGAAGCCTTGGGCGGATCGCCTTTCAAGTAAACCGTGCGCACGGGGAACGGGATCTCGATGCCCTCTTGGCGCAGTCGCTTGAACAGGCGCTTGTGCAGCTCACCCCACACGCCAAACTGCGCGTCGAAGTGCTCCACTTGTACGATCAGCAGGAAATTGAGCGAAAAATCGCCAAACGCTTGGAATCGCACGATGGGTTCGAAGTCCTTAACAAACCCGGGCACGGCAGTCATGATGCTCTTGGCTTCGCTTTGCAGGACCTGCTCGACGTGCTCGGGGTCGCAATCGTAGCTGACGCCGACGGGGATCACGATGTTCACGGGAGGGTTGGGCATATTGTAGTTGGTCACGATGCTTTGGGACAGCTTGGCGTTGGGGATGATGACGAGGTGGTTGGACGGGGTTCGAAGCGTGGAGTTCCTCCAGCCGATGTCGGTCACGTAGCCCTCCTCGCCCGAGTCCAGCTTGATGCGCTGGCCCAGGTGGATCTGGCGGGCGATCAGGATGTGCAGCCCCGCAAACAGGTTCGTGAGCGTGTCCTGCAAGGCCAGTGCCACAGCCAAACCGCCGATGCCGAGCGCCGTCAGCAGCGGCGTGATGTCGACACCAAGAGCGCTGAGAATGAAGAGCAATCCCAAAGCGATGACGAGCGTCTGAGCCAGGGTTTGGGTCAAGCCCGCGATGGGCATGGCGGACTTCGACATCCACTGTGCGCCGAAGCGCTGGATCACGGCGCCGGTCAATCGCGCCGCCACCAGGGTGAACGAGGAGATCAACAGCACAAGCAGGGTCTTGTCAAGCAGCCGGGCGAATTCAGCGGAAAGCGGCACGAATTGGACGCCGATCAGCAGGCTGACGATGACGATCCAAAGCAGCGACGGGAGTTGCACGCTGGCGACGACGATGTCGTCCAGTTGCGTTGCCGTCCGCTTGGCCCACCGGACCATCTGGCGATACGTCACCATTCGCATGACGTAGCTGAGCGCCAGGGCCCCTACGAAGGCGCTCAAGGGGATGAGCCAACCGATGAGGTGCTCAAACTCAAGCATGATCGTGCTCCTTGCACCCTGATCCACTGGGTCAATGCGCGGCTGAACCTTGAGGCACGCTCATCCTTTGACTGAGCCGGCCAGAATGCCGCGGACAAAGTATCGCTGTAGCAGGAAAAAAATCAAGAGGGGAAGCGCCATGGAGACAAAGGCGGCGGCGGTGAGCAAATGCCACGCCTGTCCGAAGTTCCCCACCAGGTTGGCCACGACGAGCGTGAGCGGGGCGACTGCTTCATAACCGCCCAAGTACACCAAGGCGACCAGCAGATCGTTCCACACCCACAGGAACTGGAAAATCGCCAGCGAAGCCAGGGCGGGAACGGACAGCGGGAGCGCAATGCGGAAGAACGCGGTAGGGTGAGAAGCCCCATCCAGTCGAGCGGATTCAAACAGGTCGCGGGGCAAGGCGCCGAAGAAGTTGCGCAGCAAGTACACCGCGAAAGGAAGCCCATAAGCCGTGTGAGCCAGCCACACGCCGGGAAACGTGCCGGCCAGGCCCACCTGGCCAAACAGCTTCAGGATGGGAATCAACGTCATTTGCAGCGGGACCACCAGCAGGCCCACGACGACCACAAACAGCCACTGGCGGCCGGGAAAGCGCATCCAGGCAAATGCGTATGCTGCGAACGCCGCGACCAGGATGGGCAGGAGGGTTCCCGGTATGCTGATCATCAAACTGTTGAGGAAGGCGCGTCCTATGCCCTCGTTAAACAGCACTTGGCCGTAATTCTCCAGCGTGTATTGGGTGTAGTCGAAGGGGCTTTGCAGCGCGGTCCACCATCCCGTGTTCGAAACCTGCTGCGAGGTGCGAAACGAACTGACGAGCAACCCCATCGTGGGCAGGATCCAGACAAGGCCGATGCACAGGATGGCAACGTGCAGCGGTCCGCGAGACAGCGCGCGCGCGAGCCGCTGGCTCATCGCATCGCCTCCTGTTCCCGGAAGCGGCGGATGTTGACCACCATCACCGGCACCACGGCGACCATCAGGATCACGGCGATGGCGCTGGCCCGACCGAAGTTGCGGTTGGTGAACATTTCTACCCACATGCGATTGGCGATCACCTCGGTGGAGAACTGGCCCCCCGTCATCACGTAGACGATGTCAAACACCTTGAGCACGTTGATCACCATGGTGGTTGCTACGACCGCGATGGTCGGCTTCATCATGGGGATGGTGACGTGCCAGAACGACTGCCATTCGCTGGCGCCGTCCATGCGCGCCGCTTCCTTGATCTCTTGAGGGATTCCCTTATAAGCGGCAGACAGGATGACCATGCAGAATCCGGTCCAAATCCACACGCCGACCACAATCAGGGCCAGATTGTTCATCCAGGGGCGGTTGATCAGCCAGCCTTGCGGGGTGAAATCCGCTTGGTCCAGGATGAACAGCGCAAGCCCAGCCAAGCCAAGCGCAAACACGAACCATCCAATCCGATACCCCCGGCGCCTCAACAGGCTGACGCCAATGAAAACCAAGGCGAGCGCGGAACTTACGGCGCACGTCACCAACAGGAGCGCTTGCCACAGGGGGTCGTTGGCCAAAGCGTGCAGCCCCATCGCCAAGGCGTTGAGCAGTCCGATTTGCTCCACTTGAGGCGGTTTGTAAGCGTAGATGAACTTCCAAATCACGCCTGCGCCGACGAAGGAGATGGCCATGGGCAGGAAGACGATGGATTTTGCAATTCGCTCGTAACGCACGCGGTCAAAGAGCACGGCAAAAGCCAGCCCAAGGAAGACGGTGCTGGCCGTGAACACCACCAACCATAGCAGGTTGTTTCGAAAGGCGGTCAGGATGACGGAGTCGGAGAACAACGAACCGTAGTTGTCCCATCCGATGAAGGCTTGCGAGGTACGATCAAAGAAACTCAAGTAGAGGGTGTTCAGCGTCGGATAGACCAGGAAGGTCCCCAACACCAACAGCGCAGGGGCAAGAAACAGCCACGGCATCCACTTCCTTCCCGGCAACGGCGCTTCCTCCTCTCAGCGCATCGAGCGCACATTCAAGCAGCTGCCCTTTACTGAGATAGAGAGAGGGAGCAAGCGCTCCCTCTCTCCGGGATCTGTTGCGGACTAAGGGGTATTGTCAATGGCCGTGAGGATCGCGTCCAGATCACCACCAGTGATGTAGTCCACCACGCCGGTCCAGAAGGTGCCCTGACCGACCTCCGGCCGCATCAGGTCCGAGCCGTCAAAGCGCACCACATCGGCCGCCTGGATCGCTGCGTTGTTCAAGCGCAGCAGATCGTTGGGCAGCACGCTGGAATCCACCCTGCGGTTGGCCGACAAGAACCCGATGGATGCGGCCACCGATTGTTGGAAATCTGGACCGCACAGGAACTCCATCAGCGCGCGCGTGTCGGCGTCGTCCTTGAACATCACGATCACGTTGCCGCCGCCCAGCACCGGGGTTCCCCACTCGGCGTCGATCTGCGGGAAGGGGAAGAAGCTGAAGTCCTCCCCCGCGACCAAAGGCTGGTCGGTGGGGTTGGTGTTCTGGAAGAAATCGGTGATGAAGCTCGCCTGCTTGGCCAGGAAAGCGCCCGGCGGGCTGGTGAACAAGGGGATGCCCACGTCTCCGAAGAAGGTCGTCACCGCCCCGGTGGTGCCGCCATACAGCATGGCGTTATCCGTGGCGACTTCTCCGAACAACTCCCAAGCGCGTTGTACTTCGGGGGAGCTGAAATCCAGTGTTCCGGCCACCCACTGATCGTAGAGGTCGGGTCCCGCAGTGCGCAGCATGATGTCCTCGATCCAGTCGGTGCCGGGCCACCCCGAAGCGCCGCCGCTTTCTACCGCCAAGCTCCAGGGCGTGCCTCCGTCGGCGCGGATCTGGGCGGCAAGCGCCGTCATCTCATCCCACGTGGAGGGCACGCCGTAGCCTTTTGCCGCAAACTGCTTGGGGTTGTACCACACCAGGCTCTTGTTGGACACGCCGAAGAAACAGCCGTACAGGGCGCCGTCCACGCTGCCCAGGTCGATCCAGGAACTCGCGTAGTCGCTTTCCACCGTGGAGCGCATGTACTCGATGTCGGCGAGGTCGTCGCTGTTGGCTAAGGAAACCATCAAACCCGGCTGGGGCAGGATGGCGATGTTCGGGGGGTTGTTCGCGCCGATGAGGGCGGTCAACGCCGGGGCGATTTCGCGCGTGGCCGTGGTGAGCACGGTGTTTCCCGTAGCGGATTCGAAACTGTTCAATGCCAAGTCAATGGCATCTTGCTCTGCATCGGCCACGGACATGAACACCTGCAGCACGGGGCCGCTCTGGGCGGACAGGTTATTGGACGGTCCGAAGGCAAAGAGAATGCCAATCGCGAGGGACACAACGATGGTGAGGTTTAGAAACCGTTTCATGTGACCTCCTTGATCAAAGTTTTCGTCTTGCTAGAACCGTATCAGGTATTTATCACCTCCTCGCAGATCTAGCTGGAAAGTTTTGCGATCAATTCCTTTGGCTCGGCAAACGCTTGCTGGGCTACGAAGCGCGCGGCCCCGTTGGCGCCGGGGCGATGCGCGTGCACGGACGCTTCGATCCTTAGCCGCGCCGCCATCGCCGCAGGCAAGTGCTTGCGGAGGATGCGCTGGCAGGTAGCGATG
>Ga0326597_10005311_pt1 | contig 17920 bp, 18 predicted proteins | sample RVTome_12_FD_203789 | JGI IMG/M metagenome (GOLD analysis project Ga0326597, IMG submission 203789) | Soil microbial communities from uranium-contaminated site in the Upper Colorado River Basin, Wyoming, United States - RVT100D185 | ecosystem: Environmental > Terrestrial > Soil > Contaminated >... | reverse complement strand
ATACTTCCTGATTCAAATGCGCTTATGAGTGCGTCTTCACTTGGGTAGAAGCGAAGGGTAATCTTTGGGATGTATGGTTTTGCGAGTATAAAATTTGGGAATGCGCGCAGTGTATATGACAGGGGAGTGCCCGCGCTGTCCGTTTCTGTACTTGTAACTTGATACGGCCCGCTTCCTATTGGATACGTATTGAGGCGATTGAAGGGGAACTCTTCGGGAGGAATGTTTTCCCAGCGATGTTTGGGCAAAATGCCCATAGTAGTGTTCTCTAGAAACGGCGCATAGGGACGCGATAAGGTAAATTGGACGGTTCTCTCATCGATTTGGGCCACTTGCACACCTCCCCAATCTGTTCTTCTCGTACTTTTTATATTTGGGTCCTGGGCCGTCTGAACGGTAAATACCACGTCTCCGGCGGTAACCGGCGTTCCATCATGAAATGTGGCATCGGACCGGACGACAAAAGTGTATGCGGTGCCATCCTCGGATATTTCGTACTTCTCGGCAAGGTCTGGTATGAGCGTTCCATCTGGAGTTGCGCGCATGAGTCCGGAAAAGGTAAGCATGGTCACGTCGCGGTCGGCGTCCGACGCGGCAAGTACTGGATTTATAAAGCGCGGCGTTCCCACTATTCCCTCAACGAGCTTTCCGCCGCTCGCGGGACGGCTTACTGCCACACTTTCGCTAATTGCGCCGAGTATAAAAAGTGTTGAAATTGCCGCCACTGCCGTACACAGGTAGAGGAAGAGCCGTTCAGAAGGAGAGAAAGACCGTGCGAGGTGTTCAATGTATTTTGCGCCCGGGGCAGTGCGCTGCGTAAAAAGAGAATGCGCGCGGTGTGTATGTTCAGAGGCGGCAGTGGGGCGCGCGGGTGCACTATCCGTATCGGAAGAAGAAGCGTCAGGGTTTGATTCCATATCATGATGCCTATGAGGCCGCTCCACAGAGCTACCTAAAGGCAGAGAAATACTACAATAGGTATCTAAAAGACGAGATTAATGAGGGCGGAGAGGGCAAAAAGAACGCCGAGCACAATGGTCGCTCGAAATAGTGTCTTCTCGAGTCCGCGGCGCGTGTGGAAACCAGAGCTGAAGTTATCAGAGCCAAAAGCGCCGCCCAGTCCTGCGCCGGTGCGCTGAAGGAGCACCGTCACCATAAGGAGCGCCGATAGTACGATCTGGATGTATGGCAGGGTTGCCTGCAGGGTTTCCATTGGCATCGATAATACCACAGGGCACCGCGAGTGCAACCCCGCCACTCCTAAGGGAAAGTGATTTTTGTTGACTTTTGGGCTCTCCTTCATCTATAATGCGCCGCACACACTAATACGCCCGCACACCTTTAGTAGAATACTATAAAAGCGTGTAGAAATAACGCCATGAAGAAAAAAACGAAAACAAAATCCAGTAAGCAGATAAAAAAGCAGGTTGGCATTCAACCGCTTGCCGATCGGGTACTCGTGAAGCCAGAGATGGCAGATGACACCAAATCCCCGGGAGGCATTATTATTCCTGATACGGCAAAGCAGGAAAAACCTGAGCGCGGTACGGTGGTAGCGGTTGGTGAAGGAAAGCGCACGGAGCGCGGGGAGGTACTTCCCCTTCGCGTACAGGTGGGGGATACGATTATGTTTTCTAAATATGGGTACGATGAGGTGAAGATAGATGATGAGGAGTACTACATTGTCAGCGAGAGTAATATTTTGGCAGTAATCAAGTAGTGGGTAGTATGTGTAGCGGATTATAACTACTTGACCCGCGCTTAAACTCGTCATTACTCATTAAAAAAATCTACTATGGCAAAACAGGTACAATTTGGACAAGATGCGCGCGCTTCTCTCAAGCGGGGCGTTGATATGGTGGCAAACGCCGTAAAGGTAACACTCGGACCGCGCGGTAGAAACGTTGCGCTCGAGAAATCCTATGGCGGACCCACGATTACCAATGACGGTGTTTCAATCGCGAAAGAAATTTCTCTCAAAGACAAATTTGAGAACATGGGCGCAGAAGTGGTAAAAGAGGTTGCAACAAAAACGAACGAAAAAGCAGGAGACGGTACAACGACAGCCGTTGTGCTGATGCAAGCAATTGTCTCCGAAGGAATGAAGCGCACCGCCATGGGGGCAAATGCCACGATGGTGCGCCGCGGTATTGAAAAGGCCGCACAGGAGACGGTGGCAGAACTTCGCAAAATGGCAAAACCGCTCTCCGGCACGGCAGATATCCGGCAGGTTGCAATCATATCGGCAGAATCCGAAGAGCTGGGGAAGACCATTGCTGAAACCATAGAGAAGGTTGGCAAGGACGGAGTCGTAACAGTAGAAGAATCACAATCGTTTGGCATTGAGTCGGAAGTTGTGGAGGGGCTCGAATTTGATAAGGGCTACGTTTCTCCCTACATGATTACCAATCCAGACAGGATGGAAGCGGAGGCAAAAGACGTACCTATTTTGCTAACCGACAAAAAAATTGCATCGGTGCAGGAAATTTTGCCGCTACTCGAGAAGCTCGCACAGAGCGGCAAGAAAGAACTCGTTATCATTGCAGACGACGTTGAGGGCGAGGCGCTCGCAACGTTTGTGGTAAACAAGTTGCGTGGCGCGTTCAATGTGCTTGCGGTAAAAGCTCCCGGCTATGGCGACCGAAAGAAGGAGATGCTTGCCGATATTGGGGTAACAATAGGCGCGCAGGTGGTTTCAGAGGATGTTGGTGTAAAGCTTGAGAATGTTGAGCTCTCTATGCTCGGAAAGGCGAATCGGGTTATTTCAACAAAAGACACAACGGTGATTGTTGGCGGAAAGGGCAAAAAAGCAGATATCGAAAGACGTATTGCTCAACTAAGGACACAGGCGCAGAATGCCGACTCCAAATTTGACAAAGAAAAACTTGAAGAGCGCGTTGCCAAGCTCTCCGGCGGTGTGGCGGTTATTCGTGTTGGCGCCGCAACCGAAACAGAGATGAAATATCTCAAGGACAAAATAGAGGACGCAGTGAATGCGACCAAGGCGGCCATTGAGGAGGGAATCGTGCCAGGAGGTGGCGCGGCTTTGGCAAAGGTGGGTGCGAAACTTATCAAGAAAACAGATGCATCGGCGCACGATGAATTTTCGATTGGATACCGTATTCTCATCTCATCGTTGGTAGCGCCGCTGAAACAAATTGCGCACAATGCGGGGCGCGATGATGCATCGGTTATTGTCGCGGAGGTATCAAAAGGAAACAACAGCGGCTTCAACGCGGCAAGCGATTCGCTTGATCCGGACATTGTTGATATGTACGACGCCGGCATTATTGACCCGGTAAAGGTTACTCGTAGTTGTGTGGAGAATGCGGCGTCCGGCGCGGCAGTTCTTCTTACAACAGAAGCGGCGGTTGCTGAAATTCCCGAAGACAAAAAAGAAACGGCTACGGGGTCCGAGATGGGAGGAATGGACTACTAGTAGAGTGCCTAAAGGGGCGCACGCAAATAGAAGGGTAGGGAAAATAGTATATACGATAGTATATACTATAGTATATACTACAGCGGAGTGCAAAAAAATACCGCCGGCTTTTTGCCGGCGGTGTTCCTAAGGTGATTTTTATAGACAGAAGAGGTGGTTTTTTCAATAGTGCTCAAGGAACGACAGGACTATGTCGTTTCCCGAGAACACCATCTCGCCCTCTATATCTCTTAGTTTGAGGCCGACTGCTGGCTGGCAAAGGCAGAAACGCAGTACCTCTTTGTCCGAGACAATGTTACCTGAACGGACAAAAGGTATGCGGTAGGCAGAGACCTGCCAGCATTGGAGCGAACAGAGCGATTCGAACGCGGGGAATATTCTTTTGTCCAACACGAGCGCCCACCCATGCGGAATACCACGTTTCCCTCGCGTAAAAACGAAACGAGTTATATATTTGTCTCCGCTTGCTTGCCTTTCTGTTGCGTCGACAAGAGAAAAGCTGGCGCGTTTCAGACCAAGGGGCAAATCAGCCACGTCAACACGAGGGGTAGGAGACAGTGCACTGTCTCCCGATACCTCCCTGCCCTTGAAGGGTGAATATGTATCTTCAAGCGGGAGGAATTCTGAAAGATGCGCCACTTTTGAGACGAATTTGAACGCTATCGTCTCGACCGCCGTGTCATCAATGCGGGTGCGAATCCACCTGTCCTCTTTTTTGGGCGTTTTCTGGAGCATTCTTGCCTCCATTTCTTTCTGTTTTCTTCTTTCTGTTTTCTCAATGTATCTAAGTGCACGGTACTACTCCATCTATGATTAGTCAAATATCCCGGAGGGGTACCCTCCGGGAGAGCAGGTAAGTGCTTTATGCATATTGTGGCCCTGGGTCAAATTATGATATGCTAAGGGCATATGAACGTACTCTATATTTTTCTCGGTGCCGTATTAGTCGTTGGTCTGTGGGTCATGTGGGCGTATAACCGTTTTGTTCGCCTTACCAATCGGTGCGAAGAAGCATGGTCTGATATTGATGTACAACTCAAACGCCGCTATGACCTCATTCCGAATCTCGTTGAGACGGTTAAGGGGTATACGACACATGAGCGAGAGACACTTGAAAGCGTAACGAACGCGCGTACGCGCGCAATGGGCGCGCAGTCGGTAGAGGAACATGCAAAGGCCGAGAACATGCTCTCCGGTGCGCTCAAAACACTCTTTGCTGTTGCCGAAAGTTACCCGAACCTAAAAGCAAACGAGAACTTCGTGGAGCTCCAGCGTGAGCTTTCAGACACGGAGAACAAAATTCAGGCGGCGCGCCGTTTCTACAACTCGGTTGTTATTGATTTGCAAAATGCGCTCGAGCAATTTCCAACCAACACCATAGGCACTCTGTTTGGATTCACGACACGTGACTTTTTTGAGCTCGCCGAAGGCGAAGCCGAGGCGGCAAAGGAGCCGGTAAAAGTCAGTTTCTAGTTTCTCGCATTAATTATGGCAGCCCCAAAGCCGATACACGACGAACTTCATCGTATTGCAATAACTGGCATTATCTGGAAAAAGGATGATAGTGGCATATTGCGGTATCTCATAACCAAGCGCGCTTCGAGCAAGAAGGCATGGCCGGATAAGTGGACCGTTCCCGGCGGTGGGCTTGAGGTTGCCGACTATATTGATACCGAGCCGACACACAAAGAGGGCGATAGTCCACAATGGTACGCGGCAATAGAAAAAACGCTCCGCCGTGAGATACGCGAGGAGGTTGGGTTGGAGATAAGTGATGTCAGGTATCTACTCGATCTCACATTCATTCGTCCCGATGGCATTCCCGTGGTCGTATTGAGTTTCTTTTGCAAATACGAGAGCGGTGAGGTTATTTTGGATGAGGACTCTACCGAGTATGCGTGGATTACTGCTGGAGAGATAAAGGATCACGATCTCATTCCAGGCATAGGGCATGAAATAGAGATGGCAGACGAACGACTCCGTAAAGAACAGCAATAACCAATAGTAGGGGGGAACCCTTGCTGTTGCGGATCTGGCACTCTTCACTAAAAACGGTAGAATGGCACTATATACGAGTGATATGACCTCCCTATACACACAGCGGGACAGCAACGTACGAAAAACATGGGTACTCATGGGAGGATTTCTCATTGTTGTGATACTTGTCGGCCTGTCGGTGTCGTGGTACTTCAACAATCAGTTTATTCTCTATATTGCAGTTGCTTTCGCGCTCGTTATGAACCTCGGTGCGTATTGGTATTCGGACAAAGTGGCAATTGCCGCCGCCGGTGCAAAAGAAGCGGACGAAGATGCTTACAAAGAACTCCATCGCATTGTGGAGAATTTGGCAATTACCGCAGGTATGCCAAAACCGCGCGTGTACGTTATTGAGGATCCGGCGCCGAATGCGTTTGCAACAGGACGCAATCCCGAGCACAGTGCGATTGCCGTCACAAGCGGGCTTTTGGGGCGGCTTGAGCGCTCGGAATTGGAGGGCGTGATTGCGCATGAGCTCTCACACATTAATAATCGCGATATTCTTGTGATGACCGTTGCGGTGGTGCTCGTGGGGTTTGTCTCCGTCATTGCCGATTTGTTTTTGCGCATGAGTTTGTTTGGGGGCGGTGGCAATGACAATCGTGGCAGTAACCCACTGCTTCTCATAGGCGCAGTTGTTGCCATCATCATCGCGCCCATTGCGGCACAGCTCATGCATCTTGCCATCTCGCGCAAGCGCGAATTTCTGGCGGACGCTTCCGGCTCGCTCCTCACGCGCTATCCGGAGGGGCTTGCCGTGGCGCTTGAGAAGATATCCACCTATGGCGGAAAGATGAAACGGGCGAATCATGCGACGGCACATCTTTTTATATCCGACCCATTCGGACCGCGTGCAAGCCGTTTTATTGGGAAGCTTTTTGCGACGCATCCGCCCGTTGAGGAACGGGTTGCCGCTCTGCGCGGTCTGCGCTTCTCTGATTGACAAGGGCGCCTATTTGCGCTTTAATAAAAAATGGAGGCCACCGAGGGGGTGGCTAGCAAGTAAAAGAGGGAATCTCATGTCGGATCTGACTTCTACTTCTCCCGTAGGGAGCAGAACCATCATCAAGGAAGGGCGTGTTGGCAAAATTCGGTTTTGGAGGAAGGAGGAGATCGGCGGTGTTTCTCCTCGTCCGAAATCATTTTTGGAAGTGGGCGGGAAGTTGCATATGAGTACGCCGCGGCGAGCCAAATACGGTTCCACTACGCGAATAAACGGCGTGCGCTTGAAGTAAGCGCCGTCTCTCGCAGAGATTTCTCTCGGCACACATTCGTCACGACCGGCGGGGCCCCACCCGCCGGTTAACTATTTTTGTATTCTTAATCTGTCTCAAAAACCTGCTATACTGCCCGCACATGGAGGCGTCGCATAGCGGTCTAGTGCACCGTCTTGGAAAGGCGGCAGGGGGCAACCCCTCGAGAGTTCGAATCTCTCCGCCTCCGCCTTCGCCTCGCTAAAGCTCGGCTTCGGCGTGATGAAATCCGCCAAGACGAGCGAAAGCGGGATTCGCCTGTAGTTTTTAATACCGGATAACCCGAAGGCATAAAATTTATGGAGAATGTTGTTATTGGAACAGGAAACCTTGTCGGAAAGGGCGTCTATGCGGCTCGCTCATTCAAGAAGGGAGAGGTCGTTATTCAGTACCATCTCAAGCCTTTGAGCGATGTTGAACTTGAAAATTTGTCAGAATCCGAAAAGGACTTTGTACATACTCATAGGAATCAGCACTATCTATATTCAGAGCCAGAGCGGTATGTAAATCATTCGTCCGATCCTAATACCTATCAAGATTTAGAAAAACAGTGCGATGTCGCTTTGCGGAATATAAGAGAGGGAGAAATGATAACAACCAATGCCACCAAAGACGATATTGACTAGCGACCCACATGCCTAAAATAATCTTTCGAAAAGTCGTTAGAAAATCCTTGTGTGGCATGACCGACCACAGTTCCAGCCCGAGGTAGCCCGCCAGGAGCATCTAGTATTGGAAGATCCGGGTACTTGGAAAGTGAGTAACAAGTTACAATAACAAGTGCTCATGTACAACCCTACAAAACCCTATAAACATCAAATTCTCAAACTCATCGAGAGTACGTGGAATACGCCGTATGTAAAAGTTGAGAGAGGATTGTACCCAGTTTTCAAAAAGAAGTTTTCTACTTGGGAAGTTCAACACACTGACGGAATCGGTACGAAGGGCCTCTATCACTGGCAGAAACACACATTCGACAATGCAGTTATTGATGCGTTTGCGATGAATTTGAACGACCTCGCCATGGTCGGAGCTGTACCGTATGCGATTCAGAATCACATTGTTCTTCCCAAAGACGACCACGGGGTAATCTTGGCCATTGTCAAAAAACTTGCATCCGAGTGCAGGAAAAGAAATATTGCCATGACCGGAGGAGAAACCTCTATACACTCGGATGTGAAAGGGATGGATATCAGTATCACCGTCTCCGCATTCCTTAAAGAACGCCCTAAAAACCAGTGTAAGGTTAGTGATGTACTCATTGGGCTTCCGAGCAGCGGCCTCCACTCAAATGGGATAACAAAAGTGCGAGAACTGTTCGGGAAACGGTACCGTAAGGAGTTCACCGACCCAACAAGAATTTATATTGATGACGTTCTTCCTGTGCTTAAAAAACACAAAGTAAATGGAATGATGCATATCACTGGTGGTGCATTTACAAAACTGAAAGACATCCTCCATAACGCTGATGTGGTTATTTCGCAACCAAAAAAACATGTGTCGAAAATTTTTCATGATATCTACGCAAAGGGCGTCTCAAACAAGGTAATGTATTCCACATTCAACTGTGGCATTGGTTTTGTGTTGTCAGTCCCAAAAACAGAAGCGGGGCCGATCCTCACCAAATTAAAGAAAAGTTTTGTCATGGGGGAAGTTATTCAAGGAACTGGTGTGGTACGCATCAACTCTATATTTGATGGTCGTAAAGTCATTTTATAGCTCTGGAATACATAGGGGTTCCCTATGTGGTGATAGAAGAGTGTGCTCACGTTTTGTAAGTATATTGTTACCGGATCGTCTATACTGTATACATGAGAACTCTCTCTATTGGCATATTTACTTTATTCATATTGGCAATTGCGCCGAATACCGCATCGGCGGAGCATATTCAGGCCTGCACAGAGGAGTACGATCCGGTTTGTGGGATAAGCCGGGACGGTGAGCAAAAGACATATGGAAACAAATGCGTACTGGATTCGGAACATGCGGTATTTGTACATGAAGGGGAGTGTGGCAATCGTGGCGGTTCCACGTCTCCGGGCGCGGTGGGCGGAGGAGCGCCCGGGTATCCAGGTCCCGATGCTCCCACTCCTGTATTGCCGCCTGACTTAGGATATGATGGCGGGTCAAATATGACGCCCCCGGATTCGTGCCGTGTTTGGTTTGACGGCTGTAATACATGCAGAAAAGGACCAGATGGATATTGGGCGTGTACACTCATGGCGTGCATGGAAGATCACAAACCATATTGCAGAGAGTACGAAGGAGATATTACACAGCCACCAACCAATGTATACCCTATGCCGTTTCCCGATATGCCGGTCAGCAACATGCAGGGAATGGACGGATTTCTCCAAAGGTCTTTCGGCGAAGGTCTTCGCTCAAATGACAGCCAGGGAAATGTGTCCAAAATATTTGAGAACATCAGTACAAGGCCGTATATACTCCCAATGCACTTAGAGGAGAGCTTTAAGTTCGTAGAGCCACGCTCACCTTCGCCACTGCTGAACTTCTTTAGTCATTTTCTGGGAGGTTTCTTTGGCTGGTTCTTACGATAAAGACGATAAAGACACCTTAGGAGTATAAATCCCGGAGTGTAGTGATAGCGGCGGCCTGAGTAGGCCGCCGCAAAGTTCTAAAGGATCAGTCTTGGATGACCAAGAAATATTTCATGATGACCATTGGCTCTTTTTGATTGTCAGCCCGAACGGCAATCAGCTGTTCCATGATATCAACAGCGTGGCCAAGTGGAATTAGCTCCGCACCCCAGACACCACCCCAGAGATCTCCCTCTTTGACGCCGAAGCGCCGTGATTTTGCCGCGAAGACTCTAGGGTTGTAGATGAAGAACCACGGACGAACACTCCGCCACATGTGTTCGTGAAATGCTCCCAACTCGTAATGGTCGGCGAAACGCAAGCCGACTCTCGCTAACTCGGTTTCAAGATCAGAAAACGAGGTAACACCAGCTTCAGGATGGGCGTATAGTGACATGCGTTTGATGCCCGTCCGTCCTTTTTTGACCTTCCATCTCCTGACCACCCGAGGGTCAATCCTGGGCTTCACACTATAGTCCACCCTTACATCGATGAAATGTGGGGGATGAATTGTGAGCCAATCTAATAAGTCGGTGGTCATCTCATCAGTACCATCGGCGATTGCTGCCCACTCGCGCTTCCCGAAACCGCAAGCACGCCCATTTTGCACAATTTCGGACAGTGTGATTACTTCAGGCGCTACGGGCCAGTTTAGGGCCCCGCGTTTCCCATGTTCGGTGTAGCTTGGGTTGGGTATTAAGCGCTCCATACTTTCTCGCTCGTCAATCCATTGCGCCACAACCTCCCAAACTTGCCAATTCGCGTGCTTGAGAGCGCTCCAGAAGTCGAATTGACGGTAATCCGCTCGCTGCATCGTGGCAACAACCCGCACAAGCAAGCCCAGATCAGTTCCAAAATCAATCTGTTTTCCTCTGCTGGCCATCCTTACCTCCAGTGGTTTGAGCATACCAAGTGGGGCCGATCCCCGACGGTATACTACTGATGTCCATGATTATACAACCACCATCTCTTTTCTGTGTCAAGTGGTTATGGTAATGTCCAAGCACTTCTGGCACTTTTCTTTATCATTAAGAAATGTGCATGTCTATACCGAACCCATAGGGGTCCCCTATGGAGTGAGTGGATGAGTGAAAAATAAAGAGGCAGCCGCGCGATTGCAGCTGCCCCAAGCCCAAAGCGGGCCAAAAATTCCGATGGTTCCGAAGCCCTAGCGTTCGATACTGCCCACACACGACGGTGCGCCCCAATCAGGAGCGGCATCGTCGTGCCAGTGCTCGCCGAGCGCCGGCCCGTCGGCGCAGAGGTAGAAGTCCGGAACGCAATCGTTCTTGCAGAGCGAGCCGACCATGTCCATGTTGTGGTGCTTGAGCACCATCGGGAAGAGAAAGACATGGATGTAACCGCGCCACGTGTAGTATGCGGTGCGACCTTCGGCGGGAATCGCCTTGCGCGAGACGGACGGATTGATGTTGCGCCGCCCGCGTCCGTCCTCGACGCCGATAAGCACGGTCGGCACGTCGGGTACCTCGATTATGTCCTTGTGATACTCCCGGTCGAGGAGGTTGAGCCCCGTCATTCCGTCCAGCTCCACCCGCGCCATGAGCTCGTTCCAGTCGGGCGAGCGTGGCTGGGGCGGTACGAGCAGGAAGAGGCCGTGTTTCGGGAGTCTCGGGAGAATGTTCGCGAAGCGGTCAAACATGCCGGTTTCCGCGAGTTTTTCGTCAGCGAGCCGAGTCCTCTGGAACTCGAAGAGCTCCTCGGAGCTGTGCGGACGCACCAGCTGCATGAGCGCAGTGTACGCACCGTCTGTGATAGGCCGCACTATGGTCTGGGTGGACATGGCGTTCTCCGTTGGTTGTCAGGGTATACACAGTTTAGGTTTAGAAACTCAATGTGCTTATTGAAGCCGGAAAAGATTATATAACTCTGCACTTGTCCGTCAAGGCCGCTCGCCATCCGCGCGTACTTGCGTGGGAGCTCCGCATAAAAATGCTCCTTGCATTTACAACCACCAAAGGCCCCCCTTGTCCAATATATATCTTCGTTGTTGCCATGCGGGAAATTGCATCTGCTATACTTATTTGATGCATGAGGAAAGAAAAGATGATGCATACTGGAAGGATAAACTGACACCAGAGCAGTACAAGGTACTGCGTAAAAAGGGCACAGAAGCGCCATTTTCGGGGAAATATGTGGATATGAAGAGAGATGGCACCTATCGGTGCATCGCGTGTGGCGCGGCCCTATTCAATTCGGGTGTAAAATTTGACTCTGGCACCGGCTGGCCGAGTTTTACCGACGCTATTCCTGGCGCAGTGCGCTTCAAAAGAGATAGTTCACTTGGCGTGGAGCGCACAGAAGTAGTATGCAACAACTGCGGCGGACATTTAGGGCATATTTTCGAAGATGGCCCGGTGGAGGCGGGCGGCAAACGGTATTGTATTAATTCCTGCGCGCTTGATTTTGGGGAGAAAGAGTAGAACAGAACGATCATTGCGTTTTTCTTACGGGTGAGAGATCATAGTGGAGAGTCGTAATTAGAAAATATCTATTCGTGCGTAGTATATACTATAGTATATACTACAGTATATACTATTTTGTATGGCAGACATTAATTTTCTGGCGGTTTTGCTCGCAGGTGTCGCACATGTGGCGCTCGGCGTATTCTGGTACCATCCAAAAGTGTTTGGCAATGCATGGATGCAACTCTCTGGGATGAGTCCGGAAGCGATTGAGCGTGGTAAGAAACATATGCTCCTGAAAACAGTTGTTGCATTTGCCGCGGCACTTGCGATGGCGTACATGCTCTCGACAGTACTTTTTATGAGCGGGCAGGTAGGAGCGGGCATAACGTTCGACACATTTTTGTGGGCGCTCCTGCTATGGGCTGGTTTTATTTTTCCTGTCATGCTCGGAGCGGTTCTCTGGGAAGCAAAGTCCACCGTGCTTCTTGCAATCAATTCGGGGTACTGGTTATGCGCGGTAGTGCTCATGTCAGGCATTATTGTACTCGTACGTTGAGCGTCCTTTTTACACACGTGTATTTGCGTGAGTATTTGGTATGATGCAGATAATGAGCCAGCGCCGGATTCTCATATTCATTTTTTCTGCCTTAGTACTGGCAGGATTTATTACTTTTACGCTTCGCGGACGAGATTTTAAAGCGCCGATGAATGACCAAACGAGCACCCAAAAGCCATTTGTGGTAATTAATGGTATTCCCGTGGAGGTACTTATAGCGGACACGCCGGATGAACGTCGTCGAGGTCTCTCGGGGCGAGGCGAGCTCCTAGCAAATCAAGGTATGCTTTTTGTTTTTGATAAGAGCGATGCATATAACATTTGGATGAAAGACATGCAATTCTCCATAGATGTTATTTGGATCAGTTCAGGAGGGGTTGTGGTGGACATACGGAAAGACATTTCTCCAGAAACCTATCCGGAAGTGTTTGGCCCGCGCACTTCCGCTCAATATGTACTCGAAGTTCCTGCTGGCTTTGCTGAAAAATACGATATTTCGGTCGGAGATCGCACTGTTTTGTAAGGGCGCTGTGTCTGTGGGGTTTACACCCGTATGATTTTGTTCTGTGTACATGCATACGCGCACTGTCCACACACACATATCTGTGCAAGAGGGTACAATGGATAGGTTACTATTTAAGAGCATGTGCGCATGTCAAAAATTACACCACGAACGCCTACAAAGTCCTCTGTACGATTATCAAAAGTGCGAAATGCATCTCCTGCGGTAAATGCCGCACTCAAGGTTTATAAAAAGTATCTCCCGAACATACAAAAACGGGATGGCCGCGTTGTTGCGTTTGAATTTGAGAAGATAGTCAATGTTATTGGCAAGGCAATGCAAGTAACCGGAGAGGGTTCGCACGAAGAAGCGGTTGTTGTTGCACACAAAGTGGTGGGAGAAATGGTAAGAATTGCGCGAACGTACAAAAATTTTCTACCAACGGTTGAGGGCTGCCAAGACGAGGTAGAACGTCAGCTTATTTTGTCTGATTATGTTACGACTGCGAAGGCATATATTTTATATCGCGCGGAGCATACAAAAATGCGCAAGGACACGGCCAGTGTTCCCGATCATGTCCGAAAGCTGGCGGAAGAGAGTAAAAAGTATTTTAAGGATAATGCGTTAGGAGAGTTTGTATACCTTCGTTCGTATTCACGATGGGTTGAATCCGAGCAGCGTCGTGAGACGTGGGTGGAGACTGTGGATCGATACATTGAATTCATGCGCGAGAATCTTGGTGAGAAACTCACCAAGAAAGAATATACCGAGGTTCGCGATGCAATTCTCAGACAGGAGGTCATGCCGTCAATGCGTATGATGCAGTTTGCCGGCGCACCCGCACGCAAGTGCAACACATGTGCGTATAACTGCACGTTTACCGCTCCCGTGAGGTTAGAGGACTTTGCGGAGATCATGTACCTTTCGATGCAGGGGTGTGGTGTGGGATTTGCAGTTGAGAGTGAAAACATAGAACAGCTTCCGCAGATTACAAAACAGACGGGAGAAAAATTGAAAACACATGTTGTTGCAGACAGCAAGGAAGGATGGTGCGATGCACTTACTCTCGGGCTCAAAACATGGTACGCAGGAAAAGATATTGACTTTGATTTTTCACAGGTGCGGCCGGCAGGAGCTCGACTGAAGATGATGGGCGGAAAAGCATCGGGCCCGGAGCCGCTGCGTAGTTTGTTGCAGTTTGCTCGCGAGCGCATATTCACACGGCAGGGGAGGCGTCTGCGCAACATTGATGCACATGACATTATCTGCAAGATAGGCGAGTGCGTTGTTGCCGGCGGCGTGCGCCGCACGGCAATGATATCGCTCTCGGATCTTGACGATGATCTTATGCGCGACTCCAAGCGGGGACAATTTTATCTTACTGACCCCCACCGTTCTGTGGCAAATAACTCGGCTGTCTATGAAGAGCGTCCCTCAAGTGTAGAGCTCATGGACGAGTGGATAGCGCTCATGAAGAGCGGTTCCGGCGAACGGGGCATCTTTAATCGTGGCTCGCTTGCCAAGACGCTTCCAAAAAGGCGCTCTGAGTACTTCAAAAAGCATGGATTTATCAACTCTGAAGGGGCTGTGCGCGGTCCGATAGGCACGAATCCATGCGCCGAGATTATCCTGCAAAGTAAACAATTTTGTAATCTCTCTGAAGTTATTGCTCGCCCGAAAGACACGGAGAAGGATCTTATACGCAAAGCAAAAGTTGCGTCTTTGCTCGGCACGTATCAATCAACACTCACCAACTTCAAGTACATATCAAAGGATTGGACAGACCACTGCAGGGAAGAGCGCCTTTTAGGGGTCTCCATTTCAGGGCAATGGGACTGTCCTGCGGTTCGCAACCCACATACTCTTACGAAGATGAAAAAAGCAGCGATACAGGCAAACGAAAAGTATGCACGACGGTTCGGTGTCAATGTGTCAAGTTCGGTTACGTGTGTAAAGCCATCAGGCACCGTCTCGCAAACGTTTAATTGTGCATCCGGCATTCACCCGCGTCACTCAAAGTATTACATTCGTCGCATTCGTATTTCGGCAACCGACTCGCTGTTCAAGATGCTCAAGGATCAGGGCGTGCCGCATTACCCGGAGGTGGGACAGGACACGGAAACGGCGAACACATTTGTACTTGAGTTTCCTGTTGAGTCACCAGCGGGTTCGACATTCAAGGACGACATCACTGCGCTTGAGCAGCTTGAGTACTGGAAGATGATCAAGGAAAACTATACCGAGCACAATCCGTCGGCGACTATTTCCGTGGGAGACGATGAGTGGGTAGGTGTTGTTGATTGGATATACAAAAACTGGGACATAATCGGTGGACTCTCATTTTTGCCACGGGGCAACCATGTGTACCGTCTGGCGCCGTACGAAGCAATCACCAAGGAGCAATACGAAGAGATGAAGAAGAACTTTCCCACAGTGGACTTCTCAAAACTCATGGCGTATGAGCGTACCGACGAAACCGATCTGAAGAAAGAATTGGCATGCGTGGGGGGGACGTGTGAGATTGTGTAGGAATATTCAAGCGTCACTTTGACTCGACTGCCTATTGTGGTATAATTCCTTCAGTTGCGCCAGGCAGCTGCCGCTAATTTTGTCTGCCACAGGCAGCTTCAAAATTGAGCGTCCCGAGGCACTCGAGGGATAACCCTTCGACAAGCTCAGGGCACTCGATTCTGTAGCCACCTGCGGTGGACAGAATCGGTGGAGGAAAGTCCGGACACGTACCAATTTCAGAGCCACCTGCAGTGGGTGAAATTGGAAGGGTAGCGGGTAACGCCCGTCGGCCGTGCGTAGCACGGAAATTCTAAGCACTAAGCACTAAACTCTAAACCGCCGACAGGTTTAGGATTTAGAAATTAGAAATTAGGATTTCCGCGTTGCGCGCGGTCAGGGATGCGAGCAGAGACGTCCGAGCCGAGAGGCAAGGAGTTCCAGTGATGGAACAATCTTCGTATAAGGCAGGGCTTGCCCTGAGCGAAGTCGAAGGGTGAAACGGCTAAATTCCTACTTGCGTGCAAGGCCGTACTCTTGTGCGAAGCACAAGGAAGTTCTAAGCACGAAATCCGAAATCCTAAGCAAATCCAAAATTCAAATATCTAAATCCTAAACACGGGTTTTGCCTGCCCGCCGAAGCCTCGGCGCAGGCGGGAACATTTGAATTTTGCAATTCGATATTGTTTAGAGTTTAGAGATTAGTATTTAGGATTTTCTCGCGCTTCGTGCGAGAGGGAGCCGCTTGACCCGTCTGGCAACAGACGTGGCTAGATATATGGCTGTCGCCAATTTTGCCTGCCGCAGGCAGCTGCAAAATTGAGCGTCCCGAGTGAAATCGAGGGGCAAATCCTTCGACAAGCTCAGGATACTCGATTCTGCAGCCACCTCCGGTGGGTAGAATCGGTACAGAATCCGGCTTACAGGCGCAGCGAAATGTGTCAAAAGAGAGTGTGAATAGCACTCTCTTTTGCACATGAGAAAGCCTGTATGGAAATTGAGGCGCAGCGAAATGTGTCAAAAGAGAGTGTGAATAGCACTCTCTTTTGCACAGAGACTGGCCTGTATAGAAATTGAGGCGCAGCGAAATGTGTCAAAAGAGAGTGTGAATAGCACTCTCTTTTGCACAGAGACTGGCCTGTATAGAAATTGAGGCGCAGCGAGAAGAGGTATAGCGCGCAGATATACACAACAGCATGTGGACAACAGTGTATGTATAGGTATGGTAGTATGAATGGGTACAGTTATATGAGTGAGCGTATCATACACATTCTCACCTCTGGTGCACAGACAATCATGGCGGCCTTCGTGCTGTTTCTTCCTATTATATTTGTCCCCGTACCATGGGCTACAATTCCACATGTAAAAATGCTAGCGGTAGTGGTCTTCACAGCAGTCGCTCTTACCATATGGGCGGTTGCTCGTATATGGGAGCGGCGGATGACACTTCCTATGAGTGGAATACTCGCGGTAGGTATTTTACTTCCCATTGCCTATGCTGTTTCCGCGATTGTCTCTGGTGGTTCAGTGGGCTCATTTGTCGGTACGGGTGTTGAGAGAGATACCGTAGCGGCAATGATACTCTGGCTTGCCTCTATGGCAGGCGCCGCCGCTATATTTTCATCAGGGCGTCTCGTTGTCTCTGCATATCGCGCGCTCCTTGTCGCTCTTGGTATTGTTGGGCTATTTCAAATTGGCCGCTTGCTTCTCGGTCCTGATATCCTGTTTGGGAATGTGCTCATTGGACCTGCCGCAAGTATAGTTGGGTCATGGCACGACCTCGGCATACTGCTCGGTTTTTCTGTAGTTCTCGTAGCCGCAGTACTCGGGTCACTTACGAACCGAGGAATTTGGCGGTTCATTGCGTATGCCGTTCTCGCAATTTCCTTGAGCTTGCTCGTGATAGTGAATTTACGCGATGTTTGGATCGCCCTTGCGGCGATCGCGGCTCTTTCTTCAGGATATTTATGGTGGGCAAATAAACGGGCGGTACCGCAGAGGGAAAGTATCGGAGCGGCTCCTTTGCAGGAAAGTACATCTCCTTCCGGCGGGCGTTTTTCGCTCGTCTTGTTTATATGCATTTTTGCTATTGCGGTTCTCGGCGTATTTTTTGGTTCGTATGCATACAATATTCTTCCGGAACGCCTGCAAATTCCTTCAATTGAAGTGCGCCCGTCATGGCAGGGAACAGCATCGATTGGGGCATCAGTGTACCAAGATAGAAATGCACTTTTTGGATCAGGTCCAAACACGTTTGTTCGAGAGTGGGGTTTTTATAAGCCATCCGGCGTAAACGAGACCGCGTTTTGGAATGCGGACTTCACACAGGGAGTTGGATTTATTCCAACCGCCGCCGTGACTGTTGGGATTTTTGGTGCATTTGCATGGGGAGCGTTTCTCCTCATGTTTCTTATAAGTGGTATTCGCTCGCTTATACGCATACGGGCAGATGTATATTGGCGCATGCCACTCTTCGCGCTGTTTTCAGGGGTAACCTATCTCTGGGTGATGCACATTGTGTATCCACCAGGAGGCGCTCTCCTCGCCCTCTCCTTCTTGCTTACAGGAGTATTTATTGCGGCACAACGATCGGCAGGTACTA
>Ga0326597_10005310_pt1 | contig 17921 bp, 12 predicted proteins | sample RVTome_12_FD_203789 | JGI IMG/M metagenome (GOLD analysis project Ga0326597, IMG submission 203789) | Soil microbial communities from uranium-contaminated site in the Upper Colorado River Basin, Wyoming, United States - RVT100D185 | ecosystem: Environmental > Terrestrial > Soil > Contaminated >... | reverse complement strand
CCTCGACGTAGGTGAGCCCGGGCGGCAGCGCCGGGACGTTGCACTGGCCGTAGCCGTTCTCGCCCCAGGCGACGACCGAGCCATCGCTGCGGCGCGCGACGGTGTGGTAGAAACCCGCCGCGACCTCGACGTAGGTGAGCCCGGGCGGCAGCGCCGGGACGTTGCACTGGCCGTAGTAGTTCCAGCCCCAGGCGATGGCCGAGCCGTCGCTGCGGCGCGCGACGGAGTGAGCGTCCCCAGCCGCGACCTCGACGTAGGTGAGCCCGGGCGGGAGCGCCGGGACGTTGCATTGACCGTCACGGTTGTCGCCCCAGGCGACGACCGAGCCGTCGCTGCGGCGCGCGACGGTGTGCTCCCAACCCGCCGCGACCTCGACGAACGCCTCGTCATTCCAGGTGCTGTTGAAGTTCTGCCAGCCGAAGCCGATGATCTCGCCTTGCCCGAGCGCCTGACTCGAGATCCCGAAAAGCACTGCGGCCAGACATATGAACGCCACGCCTACGAGGAAGCTGCTGCTACGGACCATGAGTCCCTCCTACCGGAAGGTGGTGCCGGCGTTGCCCGGCGACGGGGGTTCCGGGATCATACTCCGTGTGGGGTGGGGTTTCCTGACGATTCCCCCGGCGCGGGGTGACCGGTCGTATCGGGCGTGGCCCCGGATCGCTTCGGCAGAGCGGCTCCGGGGAAATGTCCGCACTGCTGCCCGACGTCGTGTCACGCGCATCGGGTATGGGATTCGTCCACTGCGCCTCAGCGGAGCTCGTAGGTGAACCCGCCAGTCGGCCCGCCACGACGGCAATGCGACGGCGAACGGACCCAGGTGCGCCCCTGCCGGGAAGCCGACCCTCCGTCTACTTCGCGCAGCGCTCGAGGTCGAAGCGGGCGCGCAGGCCGTCCTCCTCGAAGGTGACGCCCAGGCGGGCGCTCTTCAGCGCGTCGAACAGCGAGGGAATCCGCGCGTCGCTGCGCGGCCGCGCCGGCAGGCCGAAGGCCGTCGATTCCATCGACCGGTACTCCTCGTTCCAGACGTACTCGCCGCCGCCCGGGCAGATCAGCTCCTGGTGAAACTGCCGCCGGTGAAAGGCGACCGGATCCTGGTCGGGGAACAGCCGCTTCCATTCGTTGAGGATCGGGAGGTTGCGCCAGCAGGCCGCCCTCAGGTTCTGCTCGTGCCATGGCCCGATCAGTCCCTCCAGGATCCGCAGCGCCCGGCCGTCCAGGCGCACCGCCAGGCTCCGGCCGTTCCATTCCGGCAGTTCCCGAGCGTCTGCTTGCGCCTTCGCGCGGTCGATCACCCGGTGGATCAAGCGTTCGTCGAGCGTGATCGTGAACCGGCCCGGCAGCACCGCATAATAAAGGGAGACCCGCTGGTCGCCGTTTTGGAATTGCTCGGAGAGCAGACCCTTGACGTACGTCTGTTCCTCGTGCTTCAGCGTCTGCCACTCGACGACGCCCGGAGCGCTCAACTCGATGAACGAACGCATCGCCGTCAGGAACGCGGCCAGCCGCATCGGATCCTTGACCTCGGCGTTCAGCGCGATCGGCAGGCCGGAGCCGAAGTTGGCCTCGATGAATTCTTTCGGATCCTCCGCTTCGTGCAGTTGGTCGAAGAGCGGGTCATCATCGACGTAGATCGAGAACGATCCATCCATCCAGGACAAGGGATGCAGGTCGAGGCCGATCCGCATGCCCTTCATGAACTCGCCCATTTCCCGCAGCGGCGGCGAGTCGAGGTTGACCGCCTGCGTGAAGTGCACCAGCGCCTCCTCGTGCACGTCGCCGGCTTTCGGCTCGAGCGCAACGCCCTGGCTGACTTCCATGAACTCCCGGAAGTCGCTCTCCGCGATCAAGGGCAGCACCGTGAGATCGGAGGCGAAGCCGCCGTCCGGCTTCACGCTGAACCGCAGCGCGATCGGATCGAAGAACTGGCGCCACTCCCGCTGGTAGTTCCCGCGAAAGTTCTCGTAGGCGGCCGCTTCGGCCGGCGTGACGGTTTCGAACTCGAGCTCGGCGATCGGCGTCAGGAATTCGAGGTTGCCGTAGACCCGCGCGACGAACGGCGGCGGTACGACTCCGGACGAGCGATCGGCCAGCTTCTCGATCTCGAGCGACCGGGAGTGGGCCATGAGCGCCGCCGCCCGGATGCGCCGCGAGGCGGCGATCCGCCAGCGGGGGCCGCACCAGCGCCGGATCGTGGCGTCGGTCAGGATCAACAGCGCCGACTCTCCGTCCGCTCCGACCGGATAGCGATGCCGGAAGAAGCGATACTCGTCCAGGCTCGCGAGCGCCTCTCGCCGGCCGTCTTTCACCTCGGCGAACGCCTCGATCTGCGCCGTCGAGTTGGTCACCAGCACCACGTCGCCGTGGCGCGCCACCAGCGAACAGATCGAGCGGTCGGGCGAGCGGACGCCGCAGTACTCGAGCGAACCGATCGTGCCCGAGACCGGCACGGCCTCGGGATGCTGGGCCGCCTGCTGGGCCGTCGCGATCAGCGCCAGCAAGGCCTCCGGCCGGCCGGTGCGAAAGAGCAGCGCCACGTCCGATCCGGTTCTGAGGTAGGGGTCCGATCCGGTCAGCGCCACCGAGTCGATCAGGAGCGGCCCGAGCTTGCGGGTCAACTGGTTCAGGTGCAGGCAGAGCTGACGTTCGTAGCGGGCGCGGGTGAACGAGTCGGTCGCCTGGTCCTCGAGCAGCAGGCGCAGCGGCGTGCCGCTCCGGTCGAGCTCGTCGATGGTCTCGACCAACGCGTCGAACGAACGGAAGAAGACGGCGTGCTGATCGGACGGCAGGCAGGCGGCGAGCGCATCGGGCGTCAGCTCGAGCCCCGCGACCCGCGCGGTCCAATCGTAGGGGCGAACCGTGAGGCCAGAGATGCCGTCGACGTCGACCGTGGCCAGGCCGTGGTCGCCGACCTGCAGGAGGCGATCGAGCTGGAGGTTCTCGCTGATCGCGCGGGCTCCGCTGAACATCGAGAGCGTCCGCTGCATCTCGCTCTCTCGTCCGGTCGTGGGGATACGCTGTGCCTCGTCCCGCCCGTCGAGCTGATGCGCCTGGAGTCGAAACCAGGCGCTGCCCGGCACGCCGGCCAAGAGCATGCGCTGAGCGTGCTGGAGCTCCGCCGCGCGAAAGTCGGCCCGGGCCGACTCGCTGTCGGCTCCCGCCGGGATCCGGAACGCGACCTGGTCCATGCCGGAGAGATCGAACCGCGGCAGGAACAGGCGGCCGGAGAGGGCGTCTTCGGACGAGACCCGCGCCACCAGCCGGCACTCGAGCGCGTTCTCGCCGAAACGACGCGGTCCCGAAGGCACGAGGACCAGCGCGCGGTCCCCGTCCTCGGGCGAATCGAGCACGGCTCCAACGGTCCAGACAGCCGGGAACCGTCCGGGCAACGCGCCCGCGACGATCTCGAGTTCGCTCAGGTTCAGGCTGCGATGGACGTCGCCCGCCTGGCAGGGGGCCGCGGCGCACAGAGAGGCGGCGCCGATCAGGAGTCCGAGCAGACCGGAACACAGGGGTCGAGACACGTGGATGGACTGAGACATGTTGATCCTCGAGGCAAGGGGTGTGGACCGGGTGCGCCGGCCCTTGATGCACGGATGCACGCCTCGAGACTGCACACCTCATGCCGATCGCCCGCGGGCGCTCAGCGAGGAATCAGCAATGGTTTATGGCGAGACCTCCGGGAGCACTGCCGGCGCACTGCCTGGCATCGGATGACCAGTCCGGACATCTGATGTCCGCCGCGCCGCTAGGCGTCGAGGGTCAGCGTGTAGGCTCCCGTCGTGCCGCTCAGGCCCTCCACGGAGATGATGTAGGTCGCCAGACCGGTGTCGTTCAGCCGGATGCCGGCCTGCTTCACGATCCGGCCGGCCTTCTTGTAATGCTTCCCCTCGGTGAAGACGACGGCACCGGGCGCTCCCGAATAGGCGGTCACGGTGAAATCGGGCGTGAGCCCGCTGCCGTTTTTGCCCACCAGCTTCACCACCAGCGTGCGGCCCTGCTGGGCCTTGAAGCCGAAGCTCTGCTCGGCGCCGGTCCGCACGACCTTGGAGTAGAACTTGAACTTCCGCTTGCTGACGGTTTCGAGGTCGACGACGCCGACGTGGCTGCTGGTCGGCGTGCCCATCACGCCGCGCGCCGCCGCGGCGCCCAGCATCGCGCCGATCTGCCGGTTGTTCTGGAACTGTCCGAAGGTCCCGCTGACGCAGGCGGCGAAGAATTCTTCCGTGGCCTCGACCGCATTGTCGACCGTGATGGTTCCATACCCCACGTCGCTCATCTGATGCGGCATGTACGGCAGCGAGTCGAAGACCAGCCGTTCCGCCTGCTGGATGCCGGTCTTGTTCCGCAGATCGATCAGCATGGAACCGAAGATCTTGCCGTTGATGTGCTCCTCCGGCAGACCGGAGGCCGTGAGAGTCATGGAGAAAAGCGTGGTTTCCGGGAAGTGGTCGTCCTGCTGAAGGTCTCGCAGGAAGCCCAGGCCGGGGTACAGGTCTTCGTAGTAACGGCCCCAGGCCGTGTCCTTGTGGTAGCAGAGCGAATAGAAGTCGGCCAGCGCCTCGTTCACCGCCCGCGAGGGTTCATCCACGGAGCCGAGGAAGAACTGTCCCTCGAATGCCAGCCAGGCATGCGTGTACTCGTGGGCCACCACCGACAGGTCCCTGGCAATGTCCCTGGCCGGATCGGGATTCGCCGGGTTGTCCCAGGTCTGGTCCTGGAAGAGCAGATAGCCGTACGTGTGGCCGTCGATCGGAAACAGCGAGAACGAGAAGTAGGCGTTGATGTCCGACGTCCGGTAGTTCGTGATGACCGGCAGCGAGAAGAACGTGGCGGGCGTCTGGCCGACTGCGTTGGTCAGGTGTTTGTAGAACTTCTCGATGTGGTAGAGGACGTTCACCTGGTCGAAGTGGTCGTAGTCGAGCCCGCTGCCGAACGGGAGGTAGTTGAAGTCGAGCTGCGGATTGAATGCATCATTGGCGTTGGCATCCCAGGTGTCGGCGCGCGCGGAGACCACATTCCCCTGGCTCGAGAGCGATGGGGCCGGGACGCCGTTGGAGATGTTCTTCAAATCGAGGCGGGTCGTCATGCCCGATCTGGACTGGTCCTGGTTCTTGTAGACCCGGACCCGGCCTTCCGTCGTGGGAAACTGGATCACCCCGTTCGGCTGCCCGATGTAGGGATAGGAGCCGGTTCCCCGATCGACCAGCTCGATCACGCGCAGCAGGTCGCCGTTCCTCGCATCGATCGTGACGGCGTACGCCCCGTCGAACCGGTCCGCGCGCTCCTCGACCACGAAGGCCGGGATCAAGCCGTCGTCGGTCGCGAAGTAGCGCCGCTCGGCGCGGCTTTCGAGCCAGCCCTTGTCCGCCTGGCCTCGCTCGAGGCGGACTTGCCGGATCCATTCACGCGATCGCTCCCGCGCCGCGTCGCCGGTCAGCAGGAAGTCGCCGAGGACGGTCGAACGGGCGGGAAGATTGGCCGCGGCGCCGATCACGTCCGCGCCGTCCTCTCCGCCTTGAATCACGATCGCCGAGACCCGATCGATCTCGATCCCGTCGACCAGGAAGCGGAAGTGAGCGCGCCGCCCGTCTCCCTTGCGCTCGATCACCGTCTCCAGGCTGTCGTCGTAGCGGAAGAAGTCGGAAAGGCGCGAGAGGAAACTCGCGGCGGCCTCGTCCGGATCCAGGCCCGGCTGGACGAGCCGTCCACCCTGGACGATGCGCAACCTCCCGCCCGGCGCGGCGACGCGCGATCGAAACGGCTCGAGCGCGTCCGCATTGACCGCGGCCAGCGGGTCCGTTGCGGCCGGGGCGGAGGCAGGCGCCGCGCCGCGCCGCAGCGCCTCCACGCCCACCTGGGCCGGGAGGTCCGGGACCGCGGTCAGGAGCATGGCCGACAGGGCGGCCGACGTGAGATACAGGTGGTTTCGCATCAGGGTCTACCCATCCAATCGAGATGAAGCCGAAATCGGGAGCAACGCATCTCGTTGGATCGGCAGGACGGGAAGCGAAACTGAGCGATTCCTTCCCGCGGCCGCTCGATTTCAGCCTCCCGGCACTTCCGCGATCCGGATCAACCCGTGCCGCCGCCAGCCCACTTGCAGCAACCAGCTCCGCGCTCGCGCCGTCGGCCGCGCTTCTTCATGATGATTGGGCAGATGTTATTCCGCCCGCGCTCCAAGTCAAACAATTGCATGGGCAAAACAGTGAGTTTACTTCGTCCGCTGTTCCGCGAGCACGCGCCCGCCCTCCGCAACATCCGATAGGCCGCTGAGGTCGTTTGGCTCGCTTCTTCCTGATATGATTGGGCAGATGTTCCCCCGCCCTGGGCACGCGCCAGCGTCAGGGAAGCCGCCGCCTCCTGGCCGCCGCGGGGATCCCGACGAAGAGGACGCCGAGCACCAGGCTCCAGAGCGTGCCCGCGATGCTTGTGAAGAAGGCGACCGTCACCGCCGCCTGGAGCTTGCCGGCGGTCGTGTCGGAGATGGGCGGCCCGCGGGTGACACCGAACCGGCCGTGGTCCCAGCCCTGGAATTGCGCGACGCCGTAGGCGATGGTGCTGGGGATGAACCAGCAGGCGATGCCCAGCACGAGGGCGCCGAGCAGAAGGGGTTTCCACACCAGCCGGTCGAGCTGGCCGGTGAAGCCGGCGAAGAGGAACATCACGGCGATGGCCGCGTAGACGCTGAGCATCGCCACGACGTTCAGGTCGGTCGTCAGCGCCTCGGCCAAAATCCGGGCCGCGGCCACGATCCAGGCCACGTAGATGACGGGCTTCAGACCCGCGATGCTCTTCTTCAGCACTCCCATGGCGCTCATCCTTATATGGTAGGGGGGTTGGCAGGGTTCGGTGACGTGGCAGGATAGCACCCCGCGCCCGGCTCGTCAGGGTGTGAGAAGGACTGCATGAAAGACCTGCCGATCGACCCCCTGCCGGCCCTGATCCGCGAGCCCGGCCCGGCGCTCCAGTACTTCGTCCGCCGCGATCTACTGTGCGAAGCGGTGCCGCCGATCGCCACGCTCTGGGATTACGCCGAGGTGAGCAAATGCCTGCGCGGGCAGCGGCCGGACGGTTTCTGGCCGGGGAGGAAGCCGCGGCCCGAGGTCGAGCCGGCCTGGCCCAAGTGGAAAGAACCGCTGTTCGAGACCTGGAAGCGGCTGCGCGTGCTGGTCCTGCAGTACGAGTTGACCATCGAGCATCGCGGCTGCCGCGCGGCGTGTGAGTTCATCCTGTCGTGCCAGCAGCCGGCGGGAGACATCCGCGGCCTGCTCGCCAACCAGTATGCGACCTATTACACCGGGGCGCTGGCCGGCCTGCTGATCCGGGCCGGGTTGAAGGACGACCGGCGGATGCGCGCGGCGCTCGACTGGCTGCTCCGCATGCGCCAGGACGATGGCGGCTGGTCGGTGCCGATCATCGATCACCGGCTTTCGCGTGCGGAGCAACACCGGCTGACCACGCGGCAGGCTCCTCCGCTCGAACCGGTGCTCTCGCGGCCCTTCACGCACCTCGCCACCGGCATGGTGCTCTGCGCCTTCGCGGCGCACCCCGAGTACCGCCGGCTCGACGAAGTCCAGCACGCCGGCCGTCTGTTGAAGTCCCGGTTCTTCCAGCGCGATAGTTCGAGCTCCTACCGGGCCGCCGCCTACTGGACGGTCTTCTCCTGGCCGTACTGGTGGAACGACCTGGTGAGCGCGCTCGACATCTTGCAGCAGCTCGGCTTCCGCGCGGACGACCCGGAGATCGCGGCCGGGCTGGCCTGGTTCGCCGAGCATCAGCGGCGGGACGGGCTCTGGGATCAGACCTCGATCAGCGGGCGCACGGCCGGCGGTCCGGCCGCACGCGAGCGGCGCGCCTGGCTCGGTCTGAACATCCTCCGGATCCTAAGGCGCTGGCGGCGCTGGTCGGCCTGATCCGAACGCGACTTGGAGCGCCAGGCCAGGTGCGACCAAGGAGCGCGGTGACGTCCTGGCCGGTTCGGTCTGCGCCGATCCGACCTCTGATTGCTAGACTTTGGCCCGGGAGGCCACGCCGCATGGGACTTTTCAAGGCCGCCGAGCTCGATCTGGCCCGGACGATCTCGAGACTCGACTACTGCAATCCGTTCCTGCCGGAGCGGCTCACGCTGGAGCGCCGGGCGCTGGGCGCGGACTACGTCGGCTTCGAACAGGTCTTGAACGTTCGCAGCGGGGCGGGGCACGAAGAGGTCGAGGAGAACATCCGCCGGCTCGTGGCGCGGGTTGGCCGCGCGGTCGAGATGGCGCGGCAGCGGCTGGCCGGCGGTTTCGCCGCCAATGAACGGGAGCATGCGCTCTACGAAGACCTCGCGCTGTTCTACCTCTATCACAGCCATCATCTCCGGTTCCGGGAGTGGATCCTGAAGGCCCAGCAGGGCGCCCCGCGGCGCAAGCTCGGCTTCTTCGCCGAATTCGAAGAGAGCGCGCGGCGGCTGCTGTTCATCCCCGGGGTGGACCTGCCCCATCGCGATCCGCCCGAACATCTGTTCGCCTTCTTCTTCCAGATGAACCGGGCCTTCGTCAACATCTACCACAACATCGTGGGCGGCTCGCTGTCGGCTGCGAAGCTGCGCGGCGCCATCTGGCAGTCGATCTTCACCCATGATCTGAGGCGCTACCGGCGCTCGCTCTATCTGCGCATGGGCGACATCTCCACCCTGATCACCGGACCCTCCGGAACCGGCAAGGAACTGGTCGCCGTGGCGGTCGGGCTCTCGCGCTACATTCCGTTCGACCGCGAGTCGCTGAAGTTCACCGAGGACTTCGTCGACTCGCTGCACGCCCTCAACCTGTCAGCGCTGTCGCCCACCTTGATCGAGTCGGAGTTGTTCGGCCATCGCCGCGGCGCCTTCACCGGGGCGCTCGAGGATCGGGCCGGCTGGTTCGAGCAGTGCGGCCCGCTCGGCGCGGTCTTCCTGGACGAGATCGGGGATCTGGATCTGTCCATCCAGGTCAAGCTGCTGCGCGTGCTGCAGACCCGCCGCTTCCAGCGCCTCGGCGAAGCCGGCCCGCGCTCGTTTCAGGGCAAGCTGATCGCCGCCACCAACCGCGATCTGGATCAGGCCCTGTCGAACGGCGCGTTCCGGGAGGACCTCTATTATCGGTTGTGCGCCGACATGATCACCACGCCCTCGCTGCGGGATCAGCTCGGACAGGACGCGTCCGAACTGCGGCATCTGGTCCGGTTCATCGCCGCCCAGATCGCGGGCCAGGAGGCGGACGAACTGACGGGCGAGGTGATGGAGTGGGTCGAGCGCAAGCTGGGATTCGACTACTCCTGGCCCGGCAACTTCCGGGAGCTGGAGCAGTGTGTCCGCAACATCTTGATTCGCAAGGAGTATCACCCGGCTTCCGGGCGCCTCCCCGCCGCTGCGACTCAAGGCGACGCCGGCCACTATCTCGAGGCGGCGCGCTCTGGAAAGCTCACAGCAGATGAGTTGTTGACGGCGTACTGCCGGCATGTCCATTCGAAGACCGGTAGTTTCGCCGAAGCCGCGCGCCGGCTGGGCCTCGACCGCCGCACCGTCAAGGCCCGTGTCCTCTCGGACGGAGGCTGATTTTAGGACTCTCACCTCGTGGCGCGGATTCGTACGATGGGACTTCGTCCCGTTCGACCCGATCCGATCACCCGATTCGATCACCCGATTCGATCACCCGATTCGATCAAAGGATGACCCAGCATGACTGATCCGCAGGGGTTTTCACGCCGCAAGTTCCTGAAGGGCGTGGGCGTCTCGGCGCTCGCCGCGGGAGCGCTGCAAGGCGCGGTTCCCGGTCAGACGAAGAAGGACGAAAAGGCGGCGAAAGAGGCCAAAGCCGTGGGCCCGGGGCCGGTGCCGATCGAGCTCGAGATCAACGGCGAGCGCCATCAGCTGGAGGTGGAGCCGCGCGTCACGCTGATCGATGCGCTGCGAAATCAGCTTGGCATCACCGGTGCCAAGAAGGTCTGCGACCGCGGCGTATGCGGCGCCTGTAGCGTGCTCCTGGACGGCCGGGCGGCCTACGCCTGCTCGATCCTGGCGATCAGCGCACAAGGCCGGAAGATCGAGACCGTGGAGGGCCTTTCGAAGCAGGGGCGGTTGTCGAAGCTCCAACAGGCGTTCGTCCGGCATGACGGCGCGCAGTGCGGCTTTTGCACGCCCGGTTTCGTGGTCGCGTCGGAATCGCTCCTGCGCCGGCGCTCGCGGCCCTCGCGTGAAGAGGTCCTCGAGGGGCTGGGCGGCAATCTCTGTCGTTGCGGCACCTACAAGGGCGTGACGCAGGCCGTGCTCGAGGCCGGCGGGGAGGATCAGTGATGCGCGACGTCGAAAAAGCCTGGCCGGCGCTCTCGGACAGCACCTATCTCGGCAAGCGCTCGCCGCGGCCGGCCGGGCCCGACAAGGTCAGCGGCAAGGCGATCTTCACCGCCGACGTGAATCGTCCCGATCTGCTGCATGTCAAGTTCACGCTCAATCCGCACGGGCGAGCGGAAGTTCGCGGCATCGATGTCGCCGACGCCGCGCGGATGCCCGGCGTGGTCGTGGCGAAACCGCTCGTTGCGGCCGGCGACGAAGTCCGCTACGCCGGCTTCGAGGTCGCCGTCGTGGCGGCCGAGACCGAGGAGATCGCCCGCGAGGCGGCCCGGCGGGTCCGCGTCGAGTACCAGCCGCTTCCGCACAACGTGGAGGATCGCGACCCGGAGGGACTCGGCGAGTGGAAGAACGAGGGCCGGGCCCGCGGCGAGGGGGACGTCGAGGCCGGTTTCGCCGCGGCCGACCAGGTCGTGGAGGGCCGCTACGGCGCGCCGATCATCACGCACTGCTGTTTCGAACCGCACGGCAGCGTGATCGAGTTCCGCGGACCGGAGCAGATCGATGCCTGGTTCTCGACCCAACGCATTTCCAGCATCGGCGGCGACCTCGCCAAGGAGACCGGCGTGGACCCGGCCAGGATCCACGCCGTCTGCGAGCACCTGGGGTCGGGCTACGGTTCGAAATTCCAGTTCGACGTCTGGGATCGGGAGTGCGCGCGGATCGCACAGCAGACCGGCCGCCCGGTCAAGGTGATGCTCGATCGGGATCACGAGTTGATGGCGGCCGGCTCGAGACCGTCCGCGTTCGCCGACGTCAAGCTGGGCGTGAAGCAGGACGGCACGCTGACCGCCTGGGAGTCCCGTTCCTGGGGCTCGAGCGGCGACAGCGACCGCGGGAGCCTGCGCCTGCCGTATGTCTTCACCAACGGCCTGCCGAACCGCCAGCAGCACACCGCCATCCGGACCAACACCGGACCGTCGCGGGCCTGGCGCGGGCCGGGCCACCCGCAGATGTGCCTGATCACGATGGCGGCGCTGGAAGACGCGGCGGCAGCGCTCTCGCTCGATCCGCTCGACCTGTTCCGGAAGAATCTCGGGCTCACCGGCCGGCCGGAGGTGTACGCCGAGGAACTCGAGATCGCCGATCGGCTGATGGGCTGGAAGCGGCGCTGGAAGCCGAGGGGCCAGGGCGAAGGCCCGGTCAAGACCGGACTGGGGCTCTCGATGCACACCTGGGGCGGCCGCGGCCACGATTCCCAGTGCCGCGTGACGTTGAGTTCCACCGGCCGCGTCGACGTCGCCTGCGGGACGCAGGACATGGGGATGGGTTCGCGCAGCGTGCTGGCCGTGGTGGCCGCGGAGACGCTCGGCTTGCCGCTCGACCTCATTCACGTCCAGCTGGGTGACAACCGGTTGCCGCAGTCCGGGGCCTCGGGCGGCAGCACCACCACCGGCGGCATCGCCACCTCGACGCGGACCGCCGCGGTCGACGCGGCCAACCAGTTGATCCGGAAGGCCGCGCCGGAACTGGGCGCCGATCCGGCGGAATGCGTGCTCCGGGACGGCGAGGTGTTGGTCGCGAACGACTCCGACCGGGCACTGAGCTTCGGCGACGCCTGCGCGCTGATCGGCCAGGAGCCGATCGTCGGCAACGGTCGCACCGATCCGGAGCTGATGACCGAGGGCGTCGGCGGCGTCCAGATGGCCGAGGTGAAGGTCGACGTGGAAACCGGCGTGGTCGAGATGGTCAAGCTGGTCGCGGTGCAGGACTGCGGCACGATCGTCAACCTGACCACCGCCGAGAGCCAGGTGCTGGGCGGGTGCATCATGGGGATCAGCTCCGCGCTGTACGAGGAGCGGATCATGGATCCGGTGACCGGCGACTGCCTGAACGCGGACCTCTCGCGCTACCGCCTGGCGGGCATCGGCGACGTGGGCGAGATCGTGGTTCACATGATGCAGACCGACGAGCACCACGGACGGGGCGTGATCGGCGTCGGCGAACCGCCGGTGATCTCGCCCATGGCCGCGATCAGCAACGCGGTCGCCAACGCCATCGGGGTCCGCGTGCCATACGTGCCGCTCACGCCACGGGCGGTCTTGTCCGCGCTGGGAGGTGTCAAGTGAAGAGCTTCGAGTACGCCCAGCCCGTGAGCCTGCAGGAGGCGCTGTTGCTCCTCCGCAAGGAGCGCGGAGAAGTCCTGGCAATGGGGGGCGGCACGTCGCTGCTGTCGCTCTTGAAGGACGGCCTGGCGGAGCCACGCAAGATCGTGAGCCTGGCGAGCGTGGACGAACTCAAGGAGATTCGCTTCAAGGGCACCTCGCTCCAGATCGGCGCGATGGCCACGCTGACCGATCTGCTGGAATCGGAGCGGGTTCGCAGGCTGTACCCTTCCGTGATCGATGCGGTCGAGGCGGTGGCCTCGCCCCAGCTCCGGAACCAGGGCACCGCCGGCGGCCAGGTGATGCGCCGTCCGGAGTGCTGGTACTTCCGCCGCGGCTACGGCCTGTACGGCACCGGGCCCGGAGTGTCGCTGCCGGAAGAGGGCGATCATCGGGACCACGCCGTGTTCGGAAACAGCGGCCCGGCCAAGTTCGTGAACTCCTCGAGACTGGCCCCGGTCTTCTGGGCGCTGGACGCGAGCTTCATGTTCGTCACGGCCTACCGGAACGTCGGCGAGGGCGAAATGATGGAGCGCCCGATCTCCAGGGGCATCAAGGTGTTCTTCAGGCACGACGGCAGCCGCGTGTTCACGGTGCCGAAGTCGGTCCAGGAAACCGGGCTGATCGACGTCCCGGAAGCGCTGCTGAGCCACTTGTGGCTGCCGCCGCGCATGCCGACCGCCGCCTACTACGAGGTGCGCAGCAGGAAGGGGCTGGACCAGCCGGAAGCGAGCGCGACGGTGGCTCTCGAGATGGACGGCGACACCGTGCGCCGGGCCCGCGTCGTTCTGGGCCACGTCGCTCCGATTCCCTGGAGGGTGGACGTGAACGAGGTGCTGTATGGCCAACCGGTGACCGAAGCCACCGCCGAGGCGGCTTCGAAGCTGGCGGTGGCCGGCGCGACGCCCCTGCCGCACAATCAGCACAAGGTCGAGCTGGCCCGGATCGCGACCAAACGGGCGCTGCTCAAGGCCATCGGCCGAATCGACCAAGGGGTCGATCAGAGGAGGAACGGAAAATGACCTACCTCAATTCCAGGGCGCCGTCGGGCCACCGGATCTGCCGGCACTTGCGCGCGAAGGAGATGTTCTACACCTCCGTGGCGGGGAACGCCGGAGTCGATCCCGGTCGCGCGAAGGTGATCGACCCGGAGCTGGACGATCATCATTATTGGTGCACGAAGAGCTGCCGTCCGCGGGGGCCTTTTGGCGACGAGGCCTGCCTGGAGGGCTGCTCACCCGAGCGGCGCTGCTACGAGGCATGAACGTCCGCCTGCTGTTCTGCTCGATCCTGTCGCTGCTCCCGGCGGCGTCCGCTGCCGGCGGCGAGTATTCGCTGGATCCGATCGGGAAGCCGGCCGCCGAGGGCGAGGAACCCGCGCCGCAGGCCGAGTTGCCGAAGGAGATTCCCGAACCGTTTCGAGCGGTCCTGAATCCGGAAGGGCTGCGCCTCTGCCGGGCCGGAGGCGAGCAACCGCTCTATGACCTCTGGTTTCGAAAGCAGGTGCCGCTCCGGGAGACCGCGTCGACCACGCTGTCGGTCAACTACGGCCGGCTCGAGGTGGGCACCTTCATGGGCGTGCTGCGTTCCTACGGCGAAGAAGTCGACTACCACGAGAACCCGATCGACAAGGGCTTCTACCTGCTGCGCTACGGCCTGCAGCCGACCGACGGCGATCACATGGGCACCGCCGCCAGCCGGGACTTCCTGGTGCTGACCCGCTTCAAGGAAGACGATCGGCTCGAGCCGGTTTCCGACATGGACGAACTGATCGAGCTGGCCCTTTCGGCCTCGGCCACGGGTGAGCATCCGATGATCCTGTTCCTCGAGAAGCCCGCGGCACCCGCGGCGGAGCAGTACGAGCGACCGCGGATCTACCGGCACGCCGAGCGCGACGAATGGATCGCGGATATCGAGCTGCCCGCGAGGCTTCCGGACGACGAGGCGGCCGCGAGCCAGAGGATCGGACTGGTTCTGGTGGGCGTCTCGGAGAGTTTCTGACCATGCGGGTCGGGCCGGCGGTGCTGTTCACGGCGGTCCTGGCCTGCGCCGCGATCGCGCCGGCCAGAGTGGAGGCTTTGCGCGGAGACCGCCAGCGGTACCTCGAGGACCTGGAGTTCCTCGACGACACCGTGCGGCAGCGCGCGGCCGCGCTGAAGTCGAAGCAGATCGATTGGAAGGCGGCGGTCGCCCGCTTCCGCCCGCGTTTCGCCGAGGCGAAGGACGACCGCGAACATCTTTCGAACATCATGGGGCTGCTCGCGGTGCTCCAGGACAGCCACACCGATGTCTGGAAGACGTCCGTGGAAGGTCTGCCGAGCAAGTGGGACGGCGTCTTCGGCGGCGGGCTCTGGTTCGGGTTCGAGCAGGGCAAATTCGTCCTGCGGGGACTGACCGCCGATCATCCGCTCGCTTCCACCGTGAAGCCCGGTTCGGTACTGGTTTCGATCGGGGAGGAGCCGGCCTGGCTGCAGATGGCGCGGGTCAAGAGCCGCATCGCAGGATTCTCCGGGATTTCGTCCGACCACTCGTTGTTCACGTCGATGAGCAACCGATTGCTGCCTTTTGGCGAACAGCAGCAGCTCGAGCTGACCTTTCTCGAGCCCGAGGAGGGGGGCGGCCGGCTGCGGCGGGGCCGCACGGCCCGCTTCGCGCCGAGCGGAAAGTCGTTCTCACCGAGCTCGGTCGAACTGCCGGAGGGCCTCGCGTCCGGTCCGGGCGCCGTCTCCTGCCGCCTTCCGTCCACGGCGGGCGCAGACCTCGGTTACCTGCGCATCACCGGCGGCATGAACCGGGAAACCGTCCTGGCCTTTCACCGGGCGCTGGAACCGCTCCGCGACGTGGACGGCCTGCTGCTCGACTGCCGCTGGATGGGCGGCGGCTCGGATGACGCGGCCTGGGAGATCGCCGGGCGGTTCTACGAGGATGGACTGAACAACGGCACGAACGGCCGCATCGAACCTTCCGGCGACTGGCAGTTCGGCGGGCCGGTCGTGATGCTGCAGAACGAAACCGAGGTTTCCTCGGCGGAGACCTTCACCTGGGCCATGAGCGAAGCGGGCCGGGTGATCTCGGTGGGGCGCAATACCGGCGGCTGGGCGATCATTCCGCGGGTCTTCGATTGTCCCTCGGGATTGGCATCGGTCCGCATCGGGGTCACCGATCGGCGGACCCCGATCCAAGGCGTCGCCACCGAGGGAATCGGCTGGCCGCCGGACGTGATCGTGCCGTACGGGCCGGTTTTCTCCGCGCTCGCCGATCCGGTCCGGATGATCGCGCTGGAGATCGCGAGCCTGCTGGCGCAAGGCTGCGATCGGGAGCGAGTGCGCGCCGACTACCACGCGCTGTTCGAGGGCGAGGTGGCGAAGTTCAGGAAGAGCGCGGCGCGCCATCAGAAAGAGGTCGAGGAGTACCGGCCGGACCGGATCGCGAAGCTCGTGCGGGACGACCTCGAGGGCGAGTTGAAGCTGGAGGTGCTGCTGCTCGAGCAGGAGGGTTCGGGCGCACCGGATGTCCTGGGGGCACAGGCACGCCAGGAGCGCCTGCTTTTGCGCGGCCGGGCGGCGGGGCTGAAGGGCGAGACCGCGGCGCTGGCCCGCGCGCTGAAATCGGCGCGCGCCGAGGCGGCCGCGCAGCAGGCTTTTCTCGATCTGATGGGCAGCGACTTCAGCGAACCGGAGGAGCGCGACCGAAAACAGTTCCTCTCCCGGCATGGAAAGAGCAAGCTCGGCCGCTTCTTGCAGGATGGACCCTGGAACTGATCCGTGGCCGTGAAAGGGCCTGGGCATCGATGAACCGATTTCCGCGCGGAGCGGCCGCCCTGTCGGTCCTGCTGTTCGCCTGCGCCGCCCCTCGCCTGGACCCGGCCTTCGACCCGGAGCGGTCGCTGGCGGAAGTGGTCGCCCTGCTGCAAAGCGGCGTGGACCGGGATCTGTACCGCTTCGAGCCGCCCGCCGACCCGACCGGCGAGAACCTGTTCCGCGCCTCGCTGGCGCGGCTTCAGCGTTACGGCGAACTGGTGACCGATCCGGCCTTCCAGGACTCGATGCGCTTCGCCCGGGCCCGGGCGCACGAGCGGTTGCTCGATTTCGAGGCGGCCGAGCGGCTGTACGCCGAGGTGGCCGCGTCGCAGAGCCCGTTGCAGGAGCACGCCGCCCTGTACCTGCCGTTCGCCCGGAGCATGGCCGAGATCATGCGCGCGCCGGGACGGAACGAACAGGACATGCAGCCGGATCAGCTGCTGCTGCGTCTGGCGGATCAGCGGCAACGGCTTCGGGAGGTGGGCCAGGCGCTCGGCGAGGATCCGCGCGTCTGCCTGGTGAACCTCTGCATCGAGCGGTTGGACGTGCGCGAGCGGGAGTTCCTCTGGCGAACGCGGGCGCTGTTTCCGACCGGACCGAAGGTGGCGCTCGACGCCGCGCGGGAACTCATCGAGGATCACGTCGAAAGCCGGCGCGTGCTCGAGCATTCGCTGCGCCTGGCCGACATGTACTCCGAGCTGGCGCGCTCGTACGTGGCCGCGGTCGATCCGGAGGGGTACGACTTCGACGCGGCCTACGCGCGCAACCTGATCCAGTCGGCCTCCCAGATCTACGCCGAGGTGGCGGCGGTCGACGGCCGGGTCGAGCGCGAGGAGGCGCGCGCCGGCCTGGTCTCGCTGGAGGCCTTGACCGACCGCATCCAAGGCATGCAGGGCGGGCCCCGATGATGCGGCCGGCGGCACGACTGGCGGCGCTTGCGCTCCCGGCGCTGTTCGCTTCGTGCGGCGCGCCCAAGCCGCAGCCGCTCGATTCCGAGCAGCTCACGGCCGTCACGCGGTCGGCGCTCGTGACCGCCCAGACCGGCGCGACCCTGGTCGGCCGCATGGATGCCGAACTGGAGCAGCTCCGAGCCCACGACCTTGCGGCGCGGCCGAGCTCGGGCCTGGCCGACCGCCTTTCGCTCCTGGACGCGGTCTGCGAACCGGAGCGGCCGCTGCGGCTCGAGCTGCTCGAGCGGCTTGCGGAGCAGACCGGCGATCCGCTGCTCGAGCGAACGATCACGGGAATCCTCGAGCAGGATGACGCCTACCTGGCCGCGGCGCTCGACCGCGACCGGGTTTATTCCTGGTTCGCTCATCTGTTCAACGGGCTGGTCCAGATGGGATACGCGGCCCTCAACGCGAATCCGATCGGGGTCATCAAGCCGATCCTTCAAGGGGTCGAGGAAGTCCTCGACGAGAGCGGGCTCGACGCCCGCGACCGCAAGCAGCTCGACCTGCGAAGGCGGTGGCTCCTGAAGCACCCGGACGGCCAGGGTCTCCCCGAGGGCGCGGAGGCGACCCAACAAAGGGTGCGCGAGCTCGAGCGGCAGATGTTCGAGGAGGAACGGCTCCTGACCGAGCGGTTGTTCGGCGAGGGCCGACTCGACGCGGCCGCGGCGCACATCCAGTGCCTGCGCTCCCGGCA
>Ga0326597_10005309_pt1 | contig 17926 bp, 16 predicted proteins | sample RVTome_12_FD_203789 | JGI IMG/M metagenome (GOLD analysis project Ga0326597, IMG submission 203789) | Soil microbial communities from uranium-contaminated site in the Upper Colorado River Basin, Wyoming, United States - RVT100D185 | ecosystem: Environmental > Terrestrial > Soil > Contaminated >... | reverse complement strand
CTGGTAGTAGGTCTCGCTCGTCAGTTGGCCGCTGCTGCCCAGGCCGATGTACTGCGATTCGTACTGGTATCGAGTGGGATAGGGCGTGCCGAGGATGAAAATCGTCCGCCGGTCGCGGTCGTTCTGGTCATTCTGATCGAGAATGAAGACGTAGGGCCGGTGCTGATCGAGGCCGGTGTAGGTGAACATGAGACCCAGGAACTGGCGATCGACGTCGGTGTCGAAACCCGGCCGCGAACTGTCGAAATCAACCGGCCCCGTCGAAGGCGTCAGGCCCAGCAGGCCGCGCACCTCGAGGTTGTGCAACTCAAAGCCGACCAGCGCCGAGTAGAGATCGTCGCTGAGCGTCAAACCCGAGCCCCAGTTGACGAACTGACGGCCGACCTGGAACCAGAGGTTGTCGTCGATCCGCTCGCCGGTGTCCGCCATCCGCGCTGCGCGGAGGTCAAAGCGATACCAGTAGCGGTCGCCGATGGGCTCATCGAGATTGTCGCCGCGCCCGTCGAAACTGTCGCCGGCGTTGAAGTCGAGGTAGTTGAAGCGCAGGCGGCCATAGGCTTCGTGCCCGCCCATGACGAAGTGGGACCAGAGTTTGGTGTCGCTCTGGCGGAGGATTCGCGTCGAGCCGGTCGAATCGTCGCTGGCGGCAAAGCCGAAGGTCGTGTAGCCCCCGATGAGCAGCCGCGCCGATTCCGAGAGTTGAAGGTCCGCCGCGCCGACCTGGCGCGAGCGCTCAATGTCCTCGAGCGTGCGCTGGAGGCGCTCGTAGACATCGGGTTCCTGCGCCCGCGCGACACCAAGGCCGGCGCACATCCCACACGCCGCGACCGCAATCGCCCTCACCCGTCGGTCCGCCATGCACCGGCCTCCTTGGCTTGTCATCGGCCGCATGAGGTCCGGACGATGACGCCAATAGTACCAGTCTCCGCTGCTCCCGGTGAATCGAACCCGCCATCCGCCCCGCAACCGCCTCTGGACGACGGACCCGCAGGATTGACCGCCGGCTGGCGCTGGGAGTTGGGGGTTCGACATCAGGGAAATCACCCTGCTCGCGGGACTTTTGTGGATACTTTTCTCCTTTTTGCTTGAAGGCGAGGCCATCATGGGGTAGTCTCATAAAACGAAAGGAGATTCCCATGTCCACAACCGAAACCCGCCGCGTTCCCGGCTCCGCCCGCATCGTCCCCCTGGCTCTTCTCCTGTTCCTCTGGTTCCTGGCCGATTCGCGCGTAGCATTGGCGCAGCGGTGGCGCGAGGAGCCGGGCCGCTGGGAGTTCACAGGCAAGATGGTCGTTCGGCCTCTCCAGATCGAGCACTGGATGGAGCGCGGCTTCACGCGCGAGCAGGCGCAGGTTCTCTACACGCAAGCCGTCAACTACACCGTCGATACGCTCGGCGAACACGTCTACCGCTACCACGACCGGATGGATGAGTACTGGTTCCACGTCCCGCCCGGCCGGTCGGAAAACGACATCGGCGAGCAACTCATCGCCACGGGGTACTACCGCTACGTCTGTCCGAATTGGTGGGCCGCGCCGTTGGGCCTCGCCGCTTCCGAGACGACGCTGGATGATTGCACGAACGATCCACTCCTGAGCAGTCAGTGGCACCACACACGGATCGAGTCCTGCGCCGGCTGGCAGATTCATACCGCCGGCCACGATGATGTCGTAATCGGCTTTATCGACCTCGGCCTCGCAATCGGACACGAGGACGTCAGCAACCTCAATGAATATCGGCGCACCGGTTACAATGCGTTAGAGCAGTGCTGGGAGTCCGCGACTTGCAGTATCGAGGAGGGGAGTACATGGCACGGCACCAAGGCCCTGGGCGCCGGCGCCGCAACGGGAAACAATGAAGCAGGGGTGTCCGGCATCGGCTGGTCGCTGAGGCATCGGATGCTCAATGGCGTTGGCCAGTTGGAGTTTTTTTTGGACAGCCTGTGGGTTTCGGCCACCGCCGGCGACCGGGTCATCTGCTCCACCGCAGGATTCGATATGACCGATTCCTTTATCTGGAAGCAGTACTTTGACAACACAGAGGCGATGGTCATGAGCGACCAGTTCGATCCCGTGCCTTTGGTTTTTCAGGCTGCCGGGAATGAGCCCGACTGGGATTACGAGCCGTTCCCTTATATAGTCATCGTCGGCGGCACCCAGCAGAATGACGCACGGTGGTGGGAGGATGAGACATGGGGATCACCCGTTGGAGATTTCATCGATGTCATGGCGCCCGCAAAGGACATCTACTCAACCGCGGGGAACTCGCAATACACAGTGACGAGTGGAACCTCCTTTGCAGTGCCGCAGGCGGCCGGTCTTGCCGCACTCATCTGGTCCTATGACCCGAATCTCGATCGTGAAGATGTGCTCGATTTCCTGTATCGCGGCTGCGATCCGATCGTGGATTACGATCCCGATTTTCACGGCCACGGGCGCATCAACGTCTTCAACTCGCTCGCGCTCGCATCGGGGAGCCTGTGGACCCGCGATCCCTACCCCGGCGAAGCGGGCACGACGAACGACTTCAAGGCGGCGGGCGCCGAGGAGGGCGCCACCGTCTGGTTCTTCTACGGCGATGGCAGCGGACAGACGCAGGTCACCGTCGGCAACTGCACGATCACATTGGACATCGCCAACGCGACTTTGATCCCGGCGGAAAGCGCCGTTGCCACGGCCAACGGAGCCGCGATCATCCAGCAAGCGGTTCCCGGTTCGTGGTCGGAGGAGACGGTCTGGCTTCAGTGCGTCGAGGAAGAAGGCTGCCGCAAGTCCAACGTCGTCGTCTTCGAGTTTGAGTAATTCATGCTTCACAGGAGATTTCCCATGCATTCTTCATCCATACTGGTCATAATCGTTCTTGCTGTCCTCAGCGTGTTCGCCGGATCGGCTACCGCCCAGCCCGTGATCTCGATCGAAGGTTCCTGCCCGACTCGCCTCACCTTTCGATGGGAAGGCGCTTCCGCCAACTTTCCGGCCGCACTCGTCGTCGCTCGGGAAACGGGCGAATGCACCCTCCCTGTGGATCGCTGCAGCGGCACCGTAATGGGGTTGGGATGTCTAGGCATACGCGCGGTGGCGATCTTCCGAACCGGTTTGGATGGTCGCGGCGAGGTCACGGGGCGCGCGAGTCAATCGCTGTGCGGCCAGTTCTTGCAGATGCTGGTCGTTGACGGCCGCCCCTGCGCCACGAGCAACGTCGTGCAGATACCGCAGTGACCGGCGCAGATACTCGCATGCCGCCCACTCGAAGGAGGTTCTCATGCGTCTTTCAACCATGATGCTCATCACCAGCCTCGTCGTGCCGGGTGTCATCGCCGGATCAGCATTCGCCCAGCCCGTGATTTCGATCGAAGGCTCCTGCCCGACTCGCCTCACCTTTCGATGGGAAGAGGCGTTGCCGGACCATACGGGCGCGTTGATCTACAGCCACGCAACGGGTAATTTCTTGCTCCCGGGTCCGCCCTGCGACGGCACAAGGCTCGGTCTTGGCTCCAGCGGAATCCGGCTGGTAAGGACATTTCGCACTGGTCCGGAAGGAAGCGGCCAGATGGTGGGCCGCGCGGCGGCATTCGCCTGCGGAGGGTACTTGCAGGTAATCATCGTCGAAGGCAATCGGCCCTGCACCACCAGCAACGTCGTGCAGATTCCGGAGTGACCGGTGCTGATACTCGCACGCCGCCCACTCGAAGGAGGTTTTCATGCGTCATTCAACCATGTTGCTCATCACCAGTCTCGTCGTGCCGGGTGTCATCGCCGGATCGGCATTCGCCCAGCCCATGATTTCGATCGAAGGCTCCTGCCCGACTCGCCTCACCTTTCGATGGGAAGGCGCATCCCCCGATCTTCCGGCCGCACTCATCGTCGCTGAGCAGACGGGCCAGGTTACGATTCCCACCTGGCACTGCACCGGCACCGTACTCGGACTGGGATCTCGGGGCATACGCGTGGTGGTGCCGACCTTCCGAACCGGTCCGGAAGGACGCGGGGAGGTGACGGGGCGCGCGAGCCGAACGCTGTGCGGCCTGTTTGCACAGATGCTCGTCGTTGACGGTGGCCGCCCGTGCGCGACGAGCAACGTCGTGCAGATTCCGGAGTAGAGGCGCTGCGCCATATCCGCCGGAGGCGCGGCTGAAGTTGACGCGCAGGCCGAGGCGCACCCGTCATCCGCCTTCGCCGCCGACTTTCGCCGATCGTCGGAAGCGCAAGGCATCACTTGGGCCCTGCGAACGCGGCGACAAGACCGCCGGCGGCCGCTCAATGGCCTGCCGCATGCGGTCAGGAGGTAGGCTTGCCGAACTCCTCCAGGCCGAGGAACTCGATCATGTGCTGGTCGTAAACCTGGGCGTGCTCATCGCGCGAGAGATCGAGGCGGAGTTCGTTGATGACCTTGGTCCCCTGGCCGACCCACTGCTGCCACGTCTCGGCCGAGATCGTCTCGTAGATGTGCTGACCGAGGGGACCGCGGAAGGGGGGCTTGGGCAGTTGCGTGCCCGGCCGGCCGGTGCGCTGGCAGAGGAACGTGCCGCCCACGGCCGTCGGCGCTTTGGCCGCTTCCTTCACTTCCGGCAGGGGCGCGCCGAGTTCGCGGAGCATCGTCGCCATCGCGCCGGCGGGCATGGCATCGCCGCGGCTCGCCGCAACTTGGTACCCCTTCGTGAGCACGGCAACGGCTTCGTCGCGGCGACCCGCTTGCATCAGCGCCTGGCCGGCGAGGTGATACGCCTTGCTCATCTGCGGCTGAAGTTCGATGCAGCGTTGGAGCGATACCGCCGCCTCCGCCGGTTGCCCCGCCTGGAGCAGCGCGTTGCCGAGGCTGAAATGCGCCATCTCGTTGGTCGGGTCCGCTATCGCCATGTTGCGGAACTGCGCGATTCGTTCAGAAGCGTCCATCATCACTCCTCGGCCTGCTGTCGGATCGTGGAAACGGGATTATAGCGACGCCGTCGCGGCGCCTCGGCGGCCGGCATCATTGGCCGGTTCCGGCTCGGGAAGTTCGTTCGACAGGCTCCGCGGGCAAAATCGAGGCCGGATGCCTGTTGACGGCTCCCCACATCTCAGTACACTCCAGCAGGAATCAGATGCTTGCCGATCCGCGCTGCCGCCGGCGGAACGTCCAATCCAGACAGCGCGGGAGGGAGTCAAATGCTGACCCGAATGATGACCGTCATCGTGGTTTGTCTGGCCGCGTGCGCTTCGCCGGCGCTCGCCCAACCCGAGTGTCTTACGACGACCTTTGAGAGTAACAGCAACGGCTGGGGCGGCAACATGTTCGACCTTGCGCCCAAACGCGACATCGACCTCACACGCTGGCAGGTGAACACCTCAGGCACCGAGATGGTGACAATCGAAATCTACTGGCGCGAAGGTTCGTACCGAGGCTTCGAAAATGACCCCGCCGCTTGGACGCTTCTCGGCAGCGCCACGACGCAGGGGCAGGGACGCGACTATCCCACCTCCGTTAACGTCGGCGACCTGCCGGTCTACGAAGGCCGCATCTACGGCATCTACATCCACCTCGCATCCTATGAAATCGGCGTGCAGTCCATGCCGTGGACATCGCGGCTGTCGAACGTCTATGAGAACGATGATCTTAAGATCACCACGGGTGTGGGCCTTCGCTTCCCCGCCTTTCAGGGGCCGCACTTTCCCGACGTCACTTGGAACGGTACCGTGTGTTATGAGGATGCGCGACCGCTGATCGCCATTGAGGGCAAGTGTCCGGGTCGGCTCACGTTGCGGTGGGACCGCACCGAACCGGATCTCTGGGCGGGGCTGTGCTGGGGCCGCAATCGAGGCCTCACTGTCATTCCGCTACCCTGCTCAGGGACCGAACTTGGCATCCAAGGGAGCGTCACTCTGTTCACAGTGTTTCGCACCGGTCCAGAGGGACGCGGGCGATTGAGCGGTGAGGCATCCCAGCAGTTCTGCGGCGGCTATCTCCAGGTTCTCGTGGTCGATACCTGCGACACCAGCAACGTCGTGCAGGTGCCGGAGTAGAGGCCTCAGCGCCCGCCCGTGGTCATCGCCCCGCGCTGAAGGTTGATCGCCAGCAGCGTGACATCGGCCGGATTGATCCCGGCGAGGCGGGCGGCCTGGCCGAGCGTGGCGGGTCGGAAGCGGCTGAGCACGTCGATCGCCTCGTTGCCCAGCCCCGGCACGCGGGCGAACTCGAACGTCGCCGGGATCGAGCGCCGCTCCATCTCGCTCATCCGCTTGATTTCCATCTTTTGCTTCTCGATGTATCCCTCATAGAGAATGTCGTTGATGACGACGTCGACCAGGCGCGGCTCCAGGTCCGCCGGCAGGTGTGTCGCGACCGCTTCCGGGGTGAGCGAGCGGCTGATGAGATGCTGACGAAGCGGGCGCCCCTCGAGGCGCACGGCTTGGATCGCGGAGCGGATGCGCTCGAGTTGGGCCGTGCGCCGCTGATGCAGCGCCCAGCGTTCATCGCAAACAAGCCCCCACTGCCGGGCCGTGGGCGTGAGGCGGTCGGGCGCGGTGTCGCCGCGCAGGATGAGGCGGAACTCGGCGCGGCTGGTGAACATTCGGTAGGGCTCGCGCGGCGTCTTGGTCACGAGGTCATCCATCATCACGCCGATGTAACTCGCATCGCGCCCGAGGCGAATCGGCTCGAGTCCCCGCGCGTAGCGCACCGCGTTGAGTCCGGCGACGACGCCCTGCCCCCCCGCTTCCTCGTAGCCGCTCGTGCCGTTGATCTGTCCGGCAAGGAACAGACCCTCGAGGCGCTTGGTCATGCACGTCGCGTCGATCTGGTGCGGCCAGACCATGTCGTACTCGACCGCGTAGCCGTACTTGAGAATGACGGCCTTCTCACAGCCGGGCATGAGGGGAACGATGGCGTCCTGCACATCGCGCGGCAGCGAGGTGCTGATGCCGTTGCAATAGATCTCCTCGCCGATGAGGTTGGTGAACGCAGTGGGCGCGTCGATGCCTTCGGTTAGCCGCGACGCGGAGGCTCTGCGGAGCGGAGCGCTCTCGTAGTGCGGCGTTGAAGATCCGCCCCCACCCCGGCCCTCCCCCGCAGAGCCCGGGAAGGGTGCGCATGGCGACGCGAAGCGCGACGCCATGCCACCCGAGGCAGAGGCGGTGGAGGGAGTGCGCAGCGTCTCCGGTTCGAGGAAGACGTGGTGCGACGTGCGATCCGCGAAGCGCACGACCTTGTCCTCGATGCTCGGGCAGTAGCGCGGGCCGCACTCGGCTTCGATCTGCCCGCTGTACATCGGCGCGCGGTGGATGTTGGCGCGGATGAGGTCGTGGATCGCTGCATTGGTGTGCGTGGTGAAGCAGCAGACCTGCGGCAGGGCGGGGAAGCGCCCGCCGGGCAGCGCGTGCGGCGTCATCTCGCTGAAGGGTTGAATCACCGCATCGCCGTGCTGCGCCTCAAGGGCATCAAAGTCGATCGAAGAGGCGGCAAGGCGCGGCGGCGTGCCCGTCTTGAGGCGGCCCAGTTCAAAGCCCAACCGCCGCAGCGTCGCGCTGATGCCCACCGCCGAGCCTTCGCCCACGCGACCGCCGGGCGTCTTCTGCTCGCCGGTGTGCATGAGACTGCGCATGAAGGTGCCGGTGGTGAGCAACACCGCCCGCGCCTCGATCGTCTCGCCATTGACGATCGCGCCGCAACACCGCCCGCCCCGCACGAGCAGTTCATCCACGGTGCCGGCGATGATGGTGATGCCGCGCGTGCGGATGAGCCGCTGCACCTCGGCGGCGTAGGCGTACTTGTCGGCCTGGGCCCGCGGCGCCTGAACCGCCGCCCCCTTGGAGGTGTTGAGGGTGCGGAACTGGATTCCGGTGGCGTCGATGGCGCGGCCCATCAGCCCGCCGAGGGCGTCGATCTCGCGGACGATCTGCCCCTTGGCGAGGCCGCCGATCGCCGGATTGCAACTCATGGCCCCGATTCGACTTGGATCCATGGTGACCAGCGCTATGCGCGCCCCCAGCCCGGCCGCGGCCCACGCCGCTTCAGTTCCGGCGTGCCCTCCGCCGATGACAAGAATGTCAAGATGGGCTGTTTTCAAGCCTGGAGGCCTCAGAGGGCGAACGGACAAAACGGGGGAACGGGAATTTATCCACAACGCTTCATCGAAACGGAGATTTTTCTCCCAACTCGCCCAAACCTATGGTACACTATCGCGGCCGCACCGGCGGGAGGTCGTCTCTCCGTCGTCGCGGCAGAGCCTGCGTCCGGTTATGCCCGAGCATCCGCCGAGGTTTTCAAGTCGAACACTTTCTCGGGCAGGAATCACGCATCGTGACGAACATCTACGTAGGCAACATCTCGTTTCAGACGTCCGACTCCGACCTTGAACAACTCTTCGCCGAATACGGCCAGGTGGACCGCGCCAACGTGGTCATGGACCGGCAGACGGGGCGGTCGCGCGGATTCGGATTCGTGGAAATGGCCAATGACGCCGAAGCCCAGAAGGCCATCACCGAACTCAACGGCAAGGACATCGGCGGGCGGGCGCTGACCGTCAACATCGCCAAGCCGCGCGCCGATCGCCCGGCGCGGGGCGGCCCCGGCGGCGGACGCGGCGGCCGGAGCGGCGGCGGCGATGGAGGCGGTCGCTATTGACCCACTGGCCCTTGCGCCACACCCCATGCCCAATGAAGCATCACAACAGGCCCGACTCGATTCGCGGGCCTGTTGTGCCTTTCAGCGCAGCGCGACGCTGCACGCCCCGATGTCGCGGCGATGGTGCGCGCCCTCAAACTCGATAACGTCGCAGGCCCGTAGCGCCTTCTCGCGCGATTCCGCCAGCGTCGCGCCCAGCGCCGTTACGCCCAGCACCCGCCCGCCGCTGGTCACAATCGCCTCGCCTTCGCGCTTCGTCCCGGCGTGGAAGATCGTGACGTCCTGGAATGCGGCGGCGTCCTCGAGTCCGCGGATGGGCAGGCCCTTGCGATACGTACCCGGATACCCCGGCGCCGACATGACGACGATGCAACTGGACCGCACATCCCAGCGCAGTTCAACTTCATCCAGCCGGCCCGCCGCCGTCCCCCACAGCGCCTCGAGCACATCGGACTTCAGCCGTGTCATGAGCGTCTGACATTCCGGGTCGCCGAAACGGCAGTTGAACTCGATGACCTTGGGCCCGGCGGGGGTGAGCATGAGGCCGGCGTAGAGCACCCCTCGATATTCGATCTCCTCTCGCACCAGCGCATCGACCGTGGGCACGAGGATTTCGTGCTCGATGCGGCTGAGCATGTGATCGTCCAGCCACGGCACCGGGCTATACGCGCCCATGCCGCCGGTGTTCGGGCCCTCGTCGCCGTCGAGCAGTCGCTTGTGGTCCTGGCACGGCTCGAGCACGTAGATGTTGCGGCCATCGACGAGAGCGAAGATGGAGACTTCCGGCCCATTGAGCCGCTCTTCGATCACCACCGTGTCGCCCGACGCCCCGAAGATGCGCTGCTTCATGATGCGCCCGAGCGCTTCGATCGCCTCCTCAAGCGTGTCGGGGACGATGACGCCCTTGCCCGCCGCAAGCCCCGACGCCTTGATGACGGGCATCTCTTCTCGACTCTGAAGATACTGCACCGCCTGCTCGTAGTTGGAGAAGATGCGCGCCTCGGCCGTGGGCACGGAAGAGGACCGCATCAACTGCTTGGCCCAGGCCTTGTTCGACTCGATCTGCGCCGCGACTTTTCTCACCCCGAAGACAAGTCGGCGCTCCGTGGCCAGCGCATCGGCCATGCCGTCGGCCAGCGGGCCTTCGGGGCCGATGACGACGAAGTCGATGTGATTCTGATTGCACCACTTGAGCAGCCGCCACGTTTCGCGCGATTCCGTCGGCGCGCTACACGGCTGACCCAGGGCCGCGAGTCCCGGGTTGTCCGAATGCGTGACGAAAAAGTTGGCGAGGCGCGGTGACTGGGCGATCTTCCACGCCAGCGCATGCTCGCGCCCGCCGCCGCCCACGAGCAGGACATTGACTCGATCGGGACAGGGCGGCCCTTTGCGGCCGCGACGTTGTGGCGAAGTCGGACTCATCGCGCCGAGTGTATTGCGCGAACGTCGCCGGGCAAATCCTGTCCCACCAAAGCAATGTTCAGCGGTAACGACACACGTTCAGCCGCGACCCAACGGCTCAGCGCATGAGAGCGTGAGCAGCCGAGTCCGAACGATCGATCAACGCCCTTCCACATGCTCAGGTCGCGGCCTGGCGCGGCGGACCTGGCCCTGCACCGCCTTGGGAGGCACCTTGCGCACATCCCAGATCAACCCGAGGCGCTCGAAGGCAAGAATGACGTAGTACGCGGGATCCACCTGCCACCAGTGAAAGCCGAGGTTCGCCGAATGCGGGTAGTAGTGGTGGTTGTTGTGCCAACCCTCCCCGAAGTTGATCCAGGAGAGCCAGCCGACGTTGCGGCTGTCATCGCCGGTGTCGTAGCGCCTTTTGCCCCACAGGTGGGTGACGGAGTTGATGCAGAAGGTCGCGTGCCACGCCAGCACCGTGCCCAGAACCGGGCCCCAGACGAGCATGGCCCAGGCGCCGTCGGCGGCGCCGAGGCCCTTCCACGCGCCCCACCCCGCGCCAATCGCCGCGAAAACGCACCAATACGCAATCGGCGGCGTCCAGTACCACCGATCGAGGAAGGTCAATTCAGGATATCGGGAGAGGTCGCGAACCCACTTGTAATTCGACGGCTGGTGCGCATCCTCGAAAATCCACGCGAGGTGGGAGCGCCAGAAGTTCCGCACGGTGGGCGAATGGGGATCGTCTTCGGTCTCGGCAAAGGCGTGGTGGCGCCGGTGGTGCGCGGCCCACCAAAGTGTGCCTCGCTGCGCGGCGCATCCCGCCCAGAAGGCGAGGACCAACTGGAACCATCGCGTCGTGTTGAAGGTGCGATGGCTGAAGTACCGGTGCATCCACCCCGCCATCCCCACCATGAAGAAGCAGTAGGTGAACGCGCACGCCGCCACCATCTCCCACGAGAAATGCACAAAGAACAGCGCGACCGTGGCAAGGTGAACGGCGGTGAAGGGCGTGATGCGGCGCAGGAGAATGAGCCGCCGCAAGAGGGGGCTATTCGCCCCGGTCGGGCTCGCGCTCATCGGCGCGCGTCCGACTCGTGCTGGAGCGGAGGGTGCGTGAATCGCCGGCAGCGCGGCCGAAAGCGAGGCCAGCGCCTCCGCCGCGAGCGTGCCTCTCTTGACCGTCACCGATCCGATCTGCTCCACGAACTGCGTCATGAACTCTCTCTTCTGTGCCTCGAACAACCGGCGCGACCCCCGCGGCGCCCGCCGACTCGACGCGACATACATCTATGTCGGCCAACGGCTCAAACAGCCTCTTTTCCACGCCAACTTCGGCGAGAAACTCATCCATCGAGCCGGTTATCGAATCGAACAGCCATCGGACGACCGGCCTTCAACCCGCCCATCCAAACCGGCCGGCGGCGCAAGTGTATCACGGACCCGCGCCAAGACCTACTCAACCGCGCTGGAGGCGCATCGATTCCCGGTTTCGCGGTTGATCGGGGGCGATCGGGATGGGGCTTGGTCGCGCGGGTCCGATAGCAGGTCGCGGCCGCGTTGTCCTCCGTAACGGGCGCCCCTATTATCGCCGCCTATGGCACAGATCCGCGAGATCAAGAAGCGCATCAAGGCGGTCTCCAACATCCGCCGCATCACCAACACGATGCAGATGATCGCCACCGCGCGATTCAAGAGCAGCCTCGACCGCGCCACCGCCACCAAGCCCTACACGCAGAAGGTTCGGGCCCTGGTCGGCGAACTCGCCTCCGCCGCCGGCGACATCCGTCATTTCCTCTTCGACCCCCCTTCCAATTCGCCCCAGCGCGAACTCGTCCTCGTCCTGACCTCCGACCGCGGCCTGTGCGGCGCGTACAACTCCAACGTCCTCCGCATGGCGACGACCTACCTGCGTTCGCTCGATGGGCAATTACGCCTCGAGGTCGTGGGAAAGAAGGGAGCGATGTTCTACCGCTTCGCCGGCTTCGACGTCGCGCAGCAACACACGCAGTTCGGCGACAAGCCCGCCTACGCCGCCATCGAAGCCCTTGCCCAGCGCTACATGGATGAGTTCAAGGCCGGCCAGTACGACAAGGTCTCAGTCGCCCACATGCGCTTCATGTCTGCCGGCCGGCAGACACCGGTGATCGAGCAGATTCTCCCGCTGAGCACGCCCGCCGCGGCCCAGGGCGGCGCTGGCGGCGGTCGCCGCGCTGAGTACGACTTCAGCCCCGACGCCGAGAGCCTCCTCGCCGACCTCCTGCCCATCACCGTCAAGACGAGCCTCTTCCAGGCCTTCAACGATGCGGTGGTGAGCGAGCACGTCTCGCGCATGGTCGCGATGAAAGCGGCCACGGACAACGCCGGCAAACTCCGCAAGACTCTCCGCCGCAACTACAACCGCGCCCGCCAGGCCCAGATCACCACCGAACTCAACGAGATCATCGGCGGCTCCGCGGCACTGGGGTAGACCCCCTTCGCGGCCTGACGCTTTCCTCCCGGACGCGACCCGCCGACCGTCCCCAACGCCGCGCTGCCCATCCGCCGATCCCTGGCGCGGGATCAACCTTCGCGCTGACGCGCCCCTTCCCCCGACCCTGCAAGTCTCAACGCCAGCGCTTTTTCGCACATTTTCACGAGATTCCCTGATTGTCGCTTGCACTTTTCTTGCGAAGCGGTAAATTAGTGAAGATTCGTTGCGGCTGTGTCCGCCGGCCCTCGGGCCCGGCGGGCGGTGGGGCGGTTCCGTGTGCGGGAGGCATGCGAGCCGGGGCCGCAGCGGCTGATGCACGGATGCTCCGACAACCCGGTTGGCGATTCTGTGCAGGTTCCTCCTGCACCATGATCGAGTCTGCGTTCAACCGGCGGTGGATGGCCGGCGCTGCGCTGCGCCGGGCGAAGCCGCGAGCCCATTGAGGAAGGCATCCATCCTGATGCGACACACCTCAAACAATGTCGGAATGCGAACATCGAGTCTGGCCCTGCTCAGCGCGAGCGCTGCGCTGCTTCTCGCCGCAGGCAAGACGCTGCACCACACGCACGCCCGTGCGTTTGCGGGGAAGGAGGCGACACCGACGCCGGGCATGGCCCTCACCGCGATGACGGCCGCCGAGTCGGCCGCCATCGCGGAAAGCAGCGCATCAGCCCTCGCGGAGACGAACGAAGAAGCCAACGCCATGACCGAACCCATCTTCAAGCCCTTCGTGATGGTGCGCGTGCCCCTGCCCCTCCTCCGCAGAGCCGGGGGAGGGAGTCTGGATTCCCGCCCGCGGGAATGACGGAGGCGGAGGGGGTTGAACTGAGCCGCACGCGTGAGCACGGGTGATGGAGGGGCGGCGCTTGATGATGATCGAAGCGCGAAGGCTGGTGAGCGGCGAGCGCCGGGTGCTTACACGTGCGGCTCGTTGCAACGCTTCGCACCTGCGTTCATCGCGGAGTCGCATCGCGCTGGATGCGGATGGATTCGATGGGGATGAGCGGGCCTTGGTTGATGCCGGGGCAGGTTTGCGCTGCGCGCTGCCAGTCGCGGCCTTGGCGGAGGTTCTCCGGCCAAAAGGGCCAGGTGCGACACTGCATCGGCCGCGCCTCGTAGATGCGGCACAGCGCTTTGCCCGGCTGCGACTCGCGGTCGAGAAACACGCAGTCGTAGCCGTGCTGCGTGGGCACTTCGGTGAGCGAGCGCCGGCCGTGCAGGAGGCGGGTGAAGTGGCGCTCGATCTCTGACTCGGGTCGACCGAGAGCCGCGGCGATGGCGCGGAGTTCTTCATCGCTCACCCAGACGAAACCCGTCGGCCCGGTGCAGCAGTTGCCGCACTGCGTGCATTCGAAGGCCAGACCCGGAGCGTACCACTCGGGCATTGAGGCAGGTTCGTCTGAGCGATCGGAATCCGTCATCCTTCTTCCGGCGTAAAGAGGTTGCCCTGCCCCGGCACTTCAGCGCTGGCCTGCTCGCGCACGTCGTGGGCGGCGTCGATGAGTTGGTCGAGGCCGTGGAACTCTTTGTAGACGCTCACGAAGCGGACGTAGGCGACCTGGTTGAGTTTGCGCAGGCGCTGGGCGACGCGCTCGCCGACGATCGTCGCCGGGACTTCGCGCTCGAATTCGCGGTGGAGTTCATCCTCGATCTCTTCGACGATGCGGGCCTTGGCTTCGGAGGCGATGGGAAGTTTGCCGCAGGCGGCCTCGATGCCGGCGAGGATCTTCTGGGCGTCGAAGGTCTGGCGCGAGCCGTCGCGCTTGATGACCATGAGCCGTCCCGCCGTCTCGACGCGCTCGTAGGTGGTGAAGCGCTTCCCGCAGCGATCGCAGACGCGGCGGCGGCGAATCGCCTTGCCGCCATCGCTGGCCCGGCTGTCAATGACCCGGTCGTCATTCGCGCCGCACGCTGGGCAGATCACGTTTACAACTCCCGCAATACATCTGGGGGGCCGCCGACTGGCAACCGCGTATGTTGTGGTGTCCGCATCGAGAAGTCAACCGCAGGGCGATGAAAGGTCATCCCCCCGCCTCTGGACGATCCTCGGTACCAGCCCCGTCAATCCGGGATTTCGGGAACCTCGACTCCCGCCTTGTGGCTCACGATCAGCGTGTAGACGATCACCGTTTCGCGCCCCGAGGCCGGAAGGGTCACGTCCCAGCGCAGCAGACCCGCCGCACGCTGGCGAAGGCGAAACTCCTCGTCACGGCTCAGGCTCGGCGAGATGGCGGTGGTCGAGACCGTGATGCGATCGTCGCGCGAGAGCGGCGCTCGATCCCACACTTCAACCGGCATGGCCTGACCCGTCGAGTTGGTGATCCGGATGCGATACTCGACGAGGGTCTCTCGGCCGTCGCCGAGCAGGCCGGTGTAGCGGGTTCGCTTGCTGACCTGCGTGCGCTGCGCCGAGACGCGGTGGTCGGTGCCGAAGAAAACTTCCATCGTCGAGCCTGGCGCCACGTAGGGGATGGTCGTCTCCCCGACGTACTCGCTTCCCAGGAAAACGGCGACGGCGCCGGGGAGCCAGTGGACCCGACTCGTATTCTCGATCGTTCCGCGAAGGAAAGCACTGTTGGAGATGACGGGAACGGCGACATAGCGGAACTCGGGCCTGACCACAAACGTGTTCAGCCGCAGGCGCTGCATCTGCGCTGCGCGGGAGGGGACGGTGGCCGGCTGAGAATAGCGATACAGGGCAAAGGGCGGCGCGCCCAGCGACCCCTTGGAAGTGACGCGGCCTCCTTGTCCGACCAGGCGCGCCAGGCTCGCACGGCCTGCCAGCAGGGTGCCCGGCTCGTCGGGTTGCCGCAACGCGAGCGAGGAATCTCCCGGCGGGTTCGATTCGATGAGGCCGGGATCGAGAATCGGCGGCGCCGTCGGATCGACTACCGGATGCGTCGAGTAGGCGAACGTCACGGCGTTCCAATCTTCCCCCGTTCTCTGCTCGATCTCGAGGTCAAACTCGAGAGTCGCCTGGGAGAGACTCGGATCAGTGCGAACGTTGTAGGACACGCGGCTCTGCACGCCTGACGCCAGGTAGGTCAGGCGGATCGGAACCGTCGGATCGGAGACCTCATCGATCGAAATCCCGAGCAGGGCCGATCGGATCAGCGGCGGTCCGGTTGACTCAAACTCAACCTTGGCGGCGCTCAGTTGATCGATCGTCGCCGCAAGGTCGCTCTTCTCCTGCGCCACGGAACGGCGCCGTTCGAGCAGCGCCCCGTGCTGCTCCGCCAGGTACTTGGAAACGCGCGTGATCTCGTCGAGGTCGATGCGCCCCGAGCCGACCTGCTCGCCGCTGCGCTGTGCCGTGCGCTCGGCGATGGCGTCGAGGAGGCTCTCCTCCTTGGCGAGGACGAGCAGCCGCTCGTCGAGAATGGACAGGCGGCGCCGGGCGTCGTCGAGCGCCTGCCGCCGCGCCGCCAGTTCGCTCTCGTACGCCTTCACGTCCTCAAGCACCTCGTAGGCGACGCGCGTGACGATGGCCCGGCCGCCTGCGTTCGCGCGAATCGAGACGGGCTCGATGGTCTCGGGCAGATTCGTGAATCGCACCTCATGCACCCCGGACTCGAGGTTGAGCGACGCCACGCGGGTGATGCTCGCCCACTCGCCGTGGACCGTGACGGATTCGATGCGACCATCCGTTTCGATCGGAGGCGCACCCGGCCTCGACGCCGCCACGGCGATCGCGTGGAACCAGATCAGCGCCAGGACGGCGACCGCGGCGCCGCAACGAGTGCTTCGAGTATGGAGTGGCTTCATGGCGATGTCCTCCTGTCGCTTCATGTGTCACCGCGGCCCTCAGCCGACGCCGACCGTCACGGGCACGAACGAGGGTCTGCATCTGGCCTCGAACTCGCTTCGGAACTTGTTCACGATCGTCCGCACCGCCCAGTTGTTTCCGTCGGCGAGTCCGCAGATCGTCGTGCCCGGCATGGCGCCCATCGAGCCGGCGAGTTCGAGCAGCAGGTCGAGATCCTTCAACTTCGCCTCGCCTCGCTCGATGCGGCACATGAGTTTGTACATCCACCCCGAGCCTTCCCGACAGGGCGTGCATTGCCCGCACGACTCGTTCTTGAAGAATCGGGTGATGTTGCGCGCCACCATGACCATGTCCGTGTCTTCATCGAAGATGGTCGGACACGCCGTGCCCAGGCCGAGCACTTCGTACTTACGGCCGATGTCGAAGTCCATCTCGGCGTCGAACTGATCGGGTCCGAGCACGCCCATGGAAATGCCGCCGGCGATCGCGCCCTTGAACGCCTTGCCGCCGCGCATACCGCCGCAGTAGTCCTCGACGAGTTGGCGAAGCGGGATGCCGAGATCGCATTCGTACACACCGGGGCGAACAACGTGACCCGAGACGCCCATGAGTTTGGTGCCGAAACTCGGTGGCCCGCCGATCTTCGAGGCGCACCCGAGCGACTTGAACCAGTCCGGCCCATGCTCGACGATAAAGGGGACGCAGCAGAGCGTCTCGACGTTGTTGATGATGGTCGGCTTACCGAAGAGGCCCTTGACGGCGGGGAAGGGCGGCTTGATGCGCGGCCAGCCGCGCTTGCCCTCCAGCGATTCGAGTAGACCCGTCTCTTCGCCGCAGATGTACGCCCCCGCGCCGCGGTGCAGGTAGCAGTCGACCTTGAAGGAACTGGCGCCGCTCAGCAGCCCTTCGCCGCCGAAGATGCCCTTGTCGTACGCCTCGGCGATGGCCTTTTCGAGGATGCGAGCCTGATGGTGGTACTCGCCGCGGATGTAGACGTATGCCGTCTGAATCCTGCATCCGTAGCACGAGATCGCAATGCCCTCGAGGAGCATGTGCGGGTCATAATCAAGAATGAGGCGATCCTTGAACGTTCCCGGCTCGGACTCATCGGCGTTGACGGCGAGGTAGCGCTGGCCTTCGTAGTTCTTCGGAAGGAAGGTCCACTTGAGGCCGCAGGGGAATCCCGCCCCGCCGCGGCCGCGGAGATTCGAATCCTTGACCATATCCACGATCGCAGCCGGTTCGAGTTCGACCGCCTTTTTGAGCGATTCGTACCCTCCGGACTTGAGGTACTCCTCGTAGCCGACCGTGCGCCGCTGCCGGGGATCGCCGTACGGGAAGGTCGCAATGCGCTTGGTCAGTACCGGGCCGGTCATCGGCATGGCGGGTGGTGCTCCGGAGGGTCAGGGGCAATCATAGAACGGGCGATGCCCACTGCCATGTGCCGTCAGATCACGCCATTTCGGCGTCGCGCCGCGCGCCAGGCGTCGATGGAGTAGATCGCCAGCGCGATCCAGATGATGATGAAACTCCCCAGTTGCGCCCTGCTCAGCGGCTCGTCGAAGATGAGCACCGCGATGAGAAACTGACCCGAGGGCGCGAGGTACTGGAGGAATCCGACCGTGACCAGGCGCAGCCGCCGCGCCGCGCAGGTGAACCACAGCAGCGGCAGCGCCGTGATG
>Ga0326597_10005307_pt1 | contig 17928 bp, 15 predicted proteins | sample RVTome_12_FD_203789 | JGI IMG/M metagenome (GOLD analysis project Ga0326597, IMG submission 203789) | Soil microbial communities from uranium-contaminated site in the Upper Colorado River Basin, Wyoming, United States - RVT100D185 | ecosystem: Environmental > Terrestrial > Soil > Contaminated >... | reverse complement strand
CTGGTGGGTCTTACCGATGGCCGCCTTACGCTGCTGATCGGCGAAGACGGGAAACCGCTGTCCGACAAGGTGGACGCAGACGCGGAGGGGCTCGCGCTGCTGCCAAACGGCGATCGCCTCGTGAGCTTCGAGCGGCGCCATCGTATCTGGTTGTATCCCGCGACCGGCGGCCCGCCCCGCCCGGTGCCGGCGCCCGAGGTCTCCTTTCCTCTCAACGGCGGCATGGAGGCACTCGCAGGTGACCCCGAGGCTGGAGTCGATGCATACGTCGTCGGCGCCGAGGTCAGCGGCGACACCTGGACCTGCCGTGTCTCTTCGACACGATGCATCAAGGGCCCGTCCGTGGACAAGGCAGAGGGATTTGGCCTCGTGGCCATCAAGCGCCTGCCCCGAATGCAGACCGCCTACCTGCTGCGCGCGTTCGACGTGGTGATGGGCGCCCGCATTTCACTGCAGATCTTTCGCTCGGGGAACATGATTGCCCGCATGGACCTGGCGCCGCCGATGACCATAGACAACTACGAAGGGCTGGCAGCCGTGCCGCGGGACGACGGCGGGGCTCGGTTCTATCTGATATCTGATGACAACGCCCTCGCCCTTCAGCGTACGCTCCTGCTCGCCTTTGACTGGCAGCCCCGTTGATCGCCGGCTCACCGCCGAATGGAGCCGAATTATCGACGCGTCCCTTTGGGGGGCTTTCGCGCGGTGGGTTTCTTCTTCATCGGCTCGACGTCGACAGCACTTCCTGAATGACCGGACCGCATTTCGAGCGCACGCGCGATGATCTGCGTGTACATCGCGCCGGCTTCGCCGCCCTTGGCCGGTCGCTGGGATCGCCAGATATCCGGATCCTCTCTGGACAAGATGTCCGCGAAGTCTCCCTCGCTCTTGACGCTGAGCGGCGCGAAGCTGGCGATGTCAACGTCGCCGGCCCACTCATCGCGATGTTTGATCAGCAGCCACGATCGATCGGCGCCGCCAGGTGACCACCTGGCGCCCTTGGTGCGCACCAGTGCCCACGAGCCTTTGAGCTTGTACCCGTCGAGGGTGAGCTTGAGGTCCCCCTTCTTCAGCGCCGCGTCCACGTCATCCACCTCCGGCGTCCATGTGCCGCGGTCCCACAGCATCACGATGCCCGCGCCGTAGCCTGACGGAATCACGCCCTCGAACTCGCCGTATTCGAGCGGATGATCTTCGACGTGCATCGCCAGTCGTTTCGTCGCCGGGTCGAGCGACGGCCCTTTGGGTACCGCCCACGACCACAACACGCCCTCGTGCTCGAGGCGGAAGTCATAGTGCAGATGGCTGGCCAGGTGCTTCTGGACGCAGAAAAATCGCGGCGTCCGGCCGGCCGCGGATCGTTGCGGTTCCGTGCCGGCAGGCTCGGGTGATGTCGTGAAGTCACGCTTTTTCCGGTATTTGTCGAGTGCCATGGGTTAGTGCGTGGCGCTACACGCTGTCAGTTGACTCCGGCCTGCATCTTCCGGATCGGCCCTGAGAAGAGGATAAAGATCAGCCCCGCGACTCCGGCCACCACAGCGACGGTGCCAAAGAGTTGCACGCCGTTCTGCACCGCAGCTTCCACGGTTTCTGTCTGCGGCATGAAGCGGGTGACAAGGCCCGCGACGAGGTTGCCGATCGCCGCGCCCATGAACCAGGTGCCCATCATCTGTCCGACAAGGCGGCTCGGTGCGAGCTTTGTCATGCTACTCAACCCGACAGGGCTGAGGCAGAGTTCGCCCACCGTGTGGAAGAAATACGTGGCGACGAGCCACTGCATGCCGACTTTCCCGTCGGCCAGCGACATCGACGCCCAGGCCATCACGAGGAAGCCCACGGCGAGCAGCGCTAGCCCGAGCCCGAACTTGACGGCCATCGAGGGGTTTCGCGCACCAAGTCCGACCCACGTCATGCCGACGAGCGGCGCGAGGAGGATGATCAGGATCGGGTTTACGCTCTGCAGGGCGCCGGCGGTGATCTCGGTGCCGAAGATGGTGCGGTCGGTCAGATCGCGCGTGAACAAGTTGAGGGCCGAGCCCGCCTGCTCGAATCCGGACCAGAACATGGCCGCGCCAAGACAGAGCACGAAGCAGACGGTGAGGCGCTGCCGCTCGACCCGGTCGCGCGCGACGAAGAGGATCACGACGGCGAAGTAGACGAGAAACAGCGCGGATACGACGTAGAAGACGCTCTCGGCCACGCTGGCCATCGAAATCGTTCCGGTTGTGCTCAGCGCCCAGCCGACCATGCACAGCGCGAGCACAACTCCCAGGCCGATGTAGAACTGGCGCCACGCCGTCGCGACTTGTCCAGGCTGCGTGGAGTCTTCCTTGAGTTCTCCCGCGCCCCGGAGATACCGTTGCCCGGTCACATACTGGACGAGGGCACAGGTCATCCCCACTCCGGCGGCCGCGAACCCGTAGTGCCAGTTGACCCATGTCGCGCCGTCGCGCGGCTCGCCCAGCCACGAGCAGATCAGCGGACCGAAGAGCCCGCCGAGGTTGATCCCCATGTAGAAGATCGAGAAGCCGGCGTCGCGCCTGGCGCCGTTTTCCTCGTACAGGTCCCCGACGATGGCGCTGATGTTTGGCTTGAGGAGGCCGGTGCCGACGACAATCAATAGGAGACCGGCGTAAAACGTCGGCATGGCGGGAATGGCCAAGCAGTAGTGCCCGAGGGCGATGAGCACGCCGCCGTAGAGTACCGCGCGCCGCTGTCCGATCAGACGATCGGCGATCCATCCGCCAGGCAGCGCGAGGGCGTACACGCCGAACGTGTACAAGCCGTACACCGAGCCGGCCGTGCCGGCGTCGTAGCCAAGGCCGCCAACGGCGGGAGCAGCCGTCATGAACAGGATCAGCAGCGCCCGCATGCCGTAGTAACTGAAGCGCTCCCACATCTCGGTAAAAAACAGCGTGGAGAGTCCGCGCGGATGGCCGAAGAAGGCGGTGTCACCTGTTGCCATGGCTTCAGAGAGTAATCCTTTTCCATACAATGGTGAGATGCGTGTGCTGCTGATCTCGACGTACGACCTGGGCCGGCAGCCGTTCGGGCTGGCGTCGCCGGCCGCGTGGCTCCGAGCGGCTGGGGTGGACGTCGATTGCGCCGACACGTCGCGCGTGCCGCTCGAGGACCACGAGATTGAGTCGGCATCGGTCATCGCGTTTTACCTGCCGATGCACACGGCGACCAGACTCGCGGCGCCGCTCATCGACCGGGCCCGCCGCGTCAACCCGTCGGCGCGGTTGTGCGCGTATGGACTGTACGCGCCGCTCAACGCGCAGTGGCTGCGCGAGCGGGGCGTTACGGAGATCCTCGGACCGGAGGCGGAAGCCGAGCTGGTCGGTCTCGTCAAAGCCCAACGCCCAACGCCCGAGGCCCACAGCCCACGGCCGAAGGCCGAGAGTCTTCCCCGCCTCCGCTTCATCACGCCCGATCGAGCGGGACTTCCCGCGCTGGAGCAGTACGCGTCGCTGCGGATGCCCGACGGCAGCCGACGCGTCATGGGTAGCACCGATGCGACACGCGGCTGCAAGCATCTGTGTCGGCATTGCCCGATTGTTCCGGTCTATCAAGGACAGTTCCGTGTCGTGCCGCTCGATGTCGTCATGGAGGACGTTCGCGCGCAGGTGGCTGCCGGGGCGCAGCACATCTCGTTTGCCGACCCGGACTTTCTCAACGGGCCGACGCATGCGCGGCATCTCGTCGAACGTTTCCACGCAGAGTGGCCGGATGTCTCGTACGACGTGACGATCAAGATCGAGCACCTGCTCACGCACGCGAACATGGTTCCGGTGTTGCGCGACGCCGGATGTCTCTTCATCACGAGCGCAGTCGAAGCAGTGGACGACGTCGTGCTCGAGCACCTGATGAAGGGGCACACGCGCGCCGACTTCGTCGCCGTGGCCGGATTGTGTCGAGACGCTGGCGTCACGCTGGTGCCCACGTTCGTGCCCTTTACGCCGTGGACGACCCTGGCGGGGTACGTCGAACTCCTGGATGTCCTCGACGAACTGGACCTCGTCGAGCAGGTGGCGCCAATCCAGCTCGCTATCCGGTTACTGGTGACCTCAGGTTCGCCGCTGCTCGAGCTGTCCGATATTCGCGCGGTGGTGGCGCCCTTCGATCCCGCCTCCCTGACGTGGCCCTGGATTCATCAGGACCCGGCCGTTGACGCTTTGCAGACGGCGGTGATGCAGTTGGTCGGCAGCGCATCCGGGGCGCCACGGGCGGATGTCTTCGCCGCGATCTCGGCGCTCGCGCGTGAGCATGCGGGACTTCCATCGAGGCCCGGTCAGATCACACGGGGCACTCCCGTGCCGTGCGTGAGCGAGCCGTGGTACTGCTGTGCCGAACCGATGGAGAGCCTGTGAACCGCGTTCTCCTGTTGGCGACGACGACCGGCTATCAGATTCGATCGTTTGGTGAGGCGGCCGAGGCGCTCGGCGTACGCCTCGTGTTTGCCAGCGACCGCTGCGACCAGCTGGAGGACCCCTGGTGGGATCAGGCGATTCCCGTGCGCTTTCAGGACGAGGCACGTTCGGTCGACGCTGTCGTGGCGGCGTGCGGGCACGTCGCTCCAGACGGGATCGTCGCGGTGGGCGATCGGCCGGCGGTGCTGGCTGCGCATCTGGCATGCGCGTTCGGGCTTCCCGGTCATCCGCCGGCCGCAGCGGCGGCTTGCCGTAACAAGCTCGCGACCCGTCAAGCACTCTGGGCGGCCGGACTGCCCACACCCTGGTTCGACTTCATGCCGATGGAGGGACAGACGGAGCGTGCGTCTCCGCGAGTTGAGTTTCCGGCTGTCGTCAAACCGCTGGCGCTGTCTGGCAGTCGAGGTGTCATGCGGGTCAACAACTCCGTGGAACTGGTTGCCGCCCTCGAGCGTTTGCGGCGATTGCTGGACGCGCGGGACGTACGCATCGAGGGCGACGAGGCGCACGGGCAGGTGCTCGTGGAAGGTTTCATCCCCGGTGCTGAGTACGCCATCGAAGGTGTGATGACCCACGGGGCGCTGCAACTACTGACGATCTGCGATAAGCCAGACGCGCTCGACGGTCCGTTCTTCGAGGAAACGATCTATCGCATGCCCTCATTGGCACCGGACACGGTCCAGCGACAGATCGGCGAGGCCGTCGGGGCAGCGTGCGCGGCGCTCGGGCTGCATCATGGTCCGGTGCACGCGGAGTGTCGCGTCTCCGGGGATACGATCTATGTACTGGAAGTCGCAGCTCGGCCGATTGGGGGCCTCTGTTCGAGCGCGCTGCGCTTTCGATCCAAGGCGCCGAACGCCGTCGAGGGTACAAGCGGCACCGTGTCGTTGGAAGAGGTGCTACTTCGGCACGCGCTCGGCGAACCCGTCACGTCCTACGTGCGCGAGGATACCGCCTCGGGCGTGATGATGATCCCGATCCCGAAACGCGGCGTGTACCGAAGCGTCAGTGGTGTGGACGAGGCCAAACGCGTGCCCTGCATCGAAGACATCCGGATCACGGCCAAGGCCGACACCACACTCGTGCCGTTGCCTGAGGGCAAGAGCTATCTGGGGTTCATCTTCGCGCGCGCCACGACGCCCGGCGAGGTGGATCAGGCACTCCGCTCGGGCCACGCCAAATTACATTTCGCCATCGACCGCGAAGTGGCGCTGACGGCGTAGCACCGGACTTTGTCACCCCGCGCCTCTTCCTGCCTCATCAGATCTGGTGACGAGGCGTGGGCATGTCCTCCGCAAAACCGGCTCAGCTCGTCGGACACCGAATCTCCATGCGGACGTTCGGGCTCGCTTCGCGCTTACGCTGACTACGGTTTTGCTCCGGACATGCCCACACCTCGCCCCCAGGACGCGTCACCGGACTGGAGACGGGGTACCTCCGGCGCAAACCGTAGTCAGGCGCCAGTCGCGACGCGAGGTAAGGTGTGCCCTTTGAATCCGTGCGTAGTCCGAGCGGAGCCGGTTTGCAGAGGAGGACCGCGTCTCCAGTTCGGTGGCTGGTCTTACGACGCAGTAAGGTGCCCTACTTCGTCTGCTCGGGCACGTAGCCGGGTGGGAGTGCGGCGCCCTCACCGAAGAAGAAGTCCTCCATCTGCTTGGCGATGATTTCCTGCGCTTCCTTTTGCCACGGCATCAGGCGGTACTCGTTGAGAATCATCTTCATCCGCTCTTCCCAGAGCTTCCACGCGTCTTTGGACACCTGATCGAAGACGCGTTGGCCGAGTTCGCCTGGCCAGGGCACCGTGGCGAGTCCCGGTAGATCTTTCTGGAATTTCACGCAGTGCACCGTGCGTGCCGCGTTCGGAGCTGTTGGGGTGCCGTCGGCCATATCGGGATAGTACCTCAACCTTGGCTCGGTCCGCTCTCGATTCTGTCCACCCGGACGCGCGCGTCGTTGCAGCCCCCCACCGCTGAGGTCGGTCGGCGTGTCCGGGTGCGTCAGCAGGCGCACAACTGGTCGCGGCAGCTCGGACGCTTCACCGATCCGCGTCACTGACCGGGGCGAGTGGGGTAGTGCGACGCCACGTAGTTTTCGAGCAGGCTCCGGAAGCCTTCCGCGAGTTCGTCGTAGGTGCCCCGCATCGTGGTGAAATGCTCGCCGTCGACGTAGACAGGACAGTTCGGCGCCTCTCCGGTGCCGGGCAGGCTGATCCCGATGTTGGCCGCTTTCGATTCGCCCGGGCCGTTGACGACACAGCCCATGACCGCAAGGGTGAGGGTTTCGACCCCTTCGCGCTGCCGTTTCCAGTCAGGCATCCGTTCGCGGATGTAATCCTGCGTGCGCTCGGCCAGCTCCTGAAACGTCGAGCTCGTCGTCCGGCCGCAGCCTGGGCACGCGGTGACGCTGGGTGAGAACGACCGCAGGCCCAGCGCCTGCAGCACCTCGCACGCGGCGTAGACCTCTTCGCGCCGGTCGCCGCCCGGCTTCGGCGTGAGCGACACACGAATGGTGTCGCCGATGCCCTCGTTGAGCAGGATACCCATGGCTGCGGAAGACCAGACCATACCCTTTATCCCCATCCCCGCCTCTGTGAGACCCAGATGCAGCGGCTGTTCCGTCTTGCGCGCGAGGTCGCGGTAGATCGCGATCAGGTCGCGGGGGCGAGAGACCTTACAGGAAATGATGATCTGGTCCTTGCGGAGTCCCGATTCGAGCGCGAGCGCGGTTGACTCGACGGCCGAGATCACCATGCACTCATTGAGAATGTCTTCCGACGAGCGTCCCAGCGCGCGGTCGGTGTTCTCCTGCATCTTGCCCGTCACGAGGTCCTGGTTGAGCGACCCGCCGTTGACGCCGATGCGGACGGGCTTATTGAGATCGACGGCCACCTTGCAGATGGTGGTAAAACGCTCGTCACGCCGCGCGCCGGTGCCGACGTTGCCGGGATTGATGCGGTACTTGTCGAGTGCGGCCGCGCAGTCCGGGTAGCGCGTGAGCAGCTGGTGGCCGTTGTAGTGGAAGTCGCCGATGAGCGGTGCCTGGCAGCCGGCATCGAGCATCCTACGTTTGATTTCGGGGACCGCGGCGGCCGCTTCGGGCACGTTGACCGTGATGCGGACCAGTTCTGACCCGGCCTCCGCCAGATCGATACATTGCTGCGCGGTGGCGGCGGCGTCCACCGTGTCGGTCATCGTCATTGACTGGACGGCGACCGGCGCACCCCCGCCAATCTGCAGGTGCCCGACGCGCACGCCGATCGATCGGTGTAGCCTGACGGCCTCCATGAGTGCGCTCAATGATACCGTGTTGGCAGATGACGGACGCCACGCGTAAGACGCTGCCGTGCGGGTGCCAGGTCGATACCGCTCGGGATTTTCTTGGACGAGTCGTCGGCACGATCGCCGGAAAAGGCGATGACTGCCCGGATACGCGACATGCCCCAGGACAGGTCATCGTGATGCCTGGCCGGGAGCACGCGAGGCCGGAGTAGTTACCCGATTACGACCCCACCCGCAGATGTGCCGATGAGCGGGAGCGAGTGGACGACGGACAGTGCGTCCGATCGGCCCGACCGCGGTGCGGCGCGGGTCGCGGTCGATGTCGTCATCGTCGGCGCCGGAGCGGCCGGGCTTGCGACGGCGATCTTTGCCGCGCGCGCCGCACCGGGCGTTCGTGTCGTGTGCCTTGATGGCGCGCGGCACATCGGCGCCAAGATCCTCGTCAGCGGGGGATCGCGGTGCAACGTGACCAATAGGCGTGTCACCGAGCGCGATTTTTGGGGTGGGCCGTCGCGTGTGGTTCGCAACGTCCTGCGCGCCTTCAGCGCGGAGCAGGCCGCCGGGTTCTTCTCGGACCTCGGTGTCCCTCTACACGAAGAAGAAGACGGCAAGCTCTTTCCGGACACCAATCGCGCCCGCACGGTGCTTGATGCGCTGCTTGACGAAATGCGCCGTGTCGGCGCCGAGCTTCGCAGCAGCGAACGTGTGACCGACATCGGTCACGTGCCAGGCGGTTTCGTGGTCAGCACTTCAGGCCGCCAGTACCGCGCCGGCGCCGTTGTGCTGGCGACTGGGGGACGCTCGTTGCCAAAGTCTGGAAGCGACGGCGCAGGGTACGAGTTGGCCGCACGTCTGGGCCATGGATACGTCGACACTACGCCGGCGCTCGCGCCATTGGTGCTGGAAGGAAGTCGTCACGCGGCGCTGTCGGGCGTGTCGCATGACGTGCGTCTGAGCGTTGGCGCTGCAGGCGGCCCCACCATCCACCTCGATGGCGCATTGCTCTGGACGCACTTCGGGGCCAGCGGCCCCGTCGTGTTGAACGCCTCGCGGCACTGGCATCGCGCGCGGCTCGATAATCGCCCCGTGGAGGTGCTCCTGAACGTGTGCCCGGGCGACACCTTCGAATCGCTCGAGGCGTGGCTTCGTGAGCAGGCGTTGACACGGCCGCGGGCATTCGTGGCGACCGTCCTGGCGGCGAGGCTGCCGGCCGCCGTCGCCGAGGCGTGGGCGCGCGAGGCGGATCTTGCCGGCCAGACGCTAGCGCACACGTCTCGCGAGTCGCGTCGCCGGCTGATTCGCGCATTGCTGGCCTCGCCTTTGGAGGTACGCGACAGCCGCGGCTACAACGTCGCGGAGGCCACGGCCGGCGGCGTTCCGCTCGAGGAGATCGACCCGGCGCGCATGGAGTCGCGGCTATGTGCCGGTCTGTATCTTGTCGGAGAGATGCTGGACGTGGACGGCCGCCTGGGTGGGTTCAACTTTCAGTGGGCCTGGTCGTCGGCCTGGGTCGCCGGACGTGCGATCGCTCGCGCGCTGGGCGATATCGCCCAGAAGCCTGTTGACGGAGCGAGCGCGGCCACATAGACTTAGTCCTTTCAACTTAGTCCAGTGAGCCCCAATGATGGTCACCGTCAATATCCATGAAGCAAAAACCCAGCTTTCGAAGCTGGTCGATCGCGCCGCCAAGGGCGAGTCGTTCGTGATCGCGAAGGCAGGCAGGCCGCTGGTGAAAGTGGCGGCGCTCGATGCTCCGAGCGCGCCGCGCCGCCTGGGGTTCCTGGCAGGCGAGATCGCCGTGCCAAAGGACTTCGACCGGATGGGCGCCGCCGAGATCGCGGCCCTCTTCGGAACGGGCCCGTGAAGCTCCTGCTCGACACCCAGATCCTCCTGTGGGCGGCCGGTCGACCCGACCGACTCTCCGCGGGGGCGCGCAAGCTGCTCAGTAACCCGCGCAACGAGTTGCTTTTCAGCGCCGCCAGCGTGTGGGAGATCGCCATCAAGAACACCTTGAGGCGAGAGGACTTCCAGGTCGACCCTCGGCTGCTGCGTCGCGGATTGCTCGACAACGGCTACGTCGAGTTGCCAGTCACCAGCGAGCACGCGGCGAATGTCGATGGCTTGCCTCCCGTGCACAAGGATCCGTTCGACCGACTCCTGCTGGCGCAGGCCCTCACGGAAGGCATCACTCTGCTCACGGGTGACGCGCAACTGGCCCGTTATCACGGGCCCGTGCGCAAGGTATGACCCATCGGGCAACCGAACTGGCCTGCCGCTGTCGCTACTGCACAACCGGCTGGGATTGGTCGATCGCCTCTTGCAGTGCCTTTTCCAGCGCGGCGGCCGTGACACGAAAGTGCGATGCGCTCCACACCACACGTCCATCACGAATCAGCAGCGCCTGCGGCGTTTCATGCCGCACGCCCAGCTTGCTCGCGACCGCGTTCGAGACATCGCGGTGGGTCTGGACGGTGACGATCGCGTAGGTCGCGTCCGCAGGGCTCTCGTTCAGGTGGGCGACCAGTTCGTCGAGCGCCTCGGCGCTGGTGCCGCACGTCGCGCTGTACTTGAAGAGCAGCAGAGGACGATCGCTGGACGCGGCGAGCACCCGGTCGAGCTCATCGAGTCCGCCGAGCGCCTTCAACGCTGGATGCATGGTTTCCAGTGTAGCAGCTGGATTCATATTGGAGCGGTTCCGAAAGCTGATCGCCCAGGCAGCACTGGCTAGTCGGACCGCCGAGCGCCCCGACGCGGCGGAGGCCGTCGAGCCTCCCGGGTATACTCAGGAGTCCCGGGTTTTTCTGATCGCCGGAGTGGTGAAACTGGCAGACGCGCCGGACTCAAAATCCGGTGGGGTTAACGCTCCGTGTGGGTTCGACTCCCACCTCCGGCACCACACCTCGCTTCGCGAGGTGTGTGCCGAAGGTGGAACTCAGGCACTCGGCCGTCGGCGCGTTGCGCCTCGGCCTTCGGGCACGACTCTCGGATCGTCCGGCACTCGGCCATCGCGCTCCGCAAACGGCTAACCTCGTATCGAACGTGTGACCGACGACGCTACCGCAGGTGCGCGTCGAAAAACGCAATCGTTCGCTGCCAGGCAAGATCTGCCGCGGCCTTGTTGTAGCGGGGGCCATCGGTATCGTTATTGAAGGCGTGGTGCGCGCCCTCGTAGATGTGCGCTGTGTAGTTCGTTCCAGCGGATTCGAGAGCCGCTTCATAGGCCGGCCATCCTGCAATGAGACGTTCGTCCAATCCGCCATATTGAAGTAACAAGGGAGTGTTGATCTGCGGAACGTCAGCGGCATCGGGCTGGTCGCCGTAGTAGGACACTGCGGCATCGAGGTCCGGCATCCGTACCGCCAATGTGTTCACCATTCCTCCACCCCAACAGAAACCCAGAATGCCAACCTTGCCGGTTGTCAGAGGATGGGTTCTTAGAAAACTTACGGCGGCGATGAAGTCCTGGATCCTCTCCTCTGGGTCCAGCTGGTTCATCAGCTGCTGCGCGGCCGCACGCTCACCAGGATGGCCACCGAGCGGAGACAGGGCATCGGGCGCAAACGCCACGAAACCCTCGAGCGCCACGCGGCGGGCGATATCTTCGTGGTGGGGGTAGAGCCCCTGGCCACCGTGGATACACACGACTCCCGGCACCTTTCCCGAAGCGTTAGCCGCGCGCACAAGATATCCGCGCATGCCCTCGTGGCCCTGCGGAGACGGATAGTTGACGTACTCGACGCGAACTCGTGGGTCGCCCGGCGCCATCACCTGGCCCAGCGCATAGTTCGGCGCAAAAGCGTCGAGGATCGCCCCGGCGGTCAGACCGCCGAGCGCAAGCTTGCCCACGCCGTCCAGAAACTTGCGACGATCGATAAGCCCATGAACGTAACGATCAACGAACCTCATGACGTCGGGAGAGAGATCGTTCGCGTTCAGTGTGGTCTCAGTTCGTTTGGATTCGCGTGCCATGGAAGCCTCCTGGCCAACGTTCGATCGCACCGGTCAGGCGACCGGACACATCAACGGCCTCCAGAATGTTAATCGAAGGGTGGTGATGCGTTGCGCCTCAAAAGCTGTGCGTGTAGACGGCCTTGACCGCCGCGCTCCGGCTGAGCGTCGTCAGCTCTGTTCCCGTGTCCTGCCAGTTGTGGAGCCAGACGACGTAGAGGTCGTTGCCGGGTTCGAGGATCCACCGATACCGTAACTGCCAGCCGAGCACGCTGCTCACCGAGTCGAACTGGATGTTGTTCGAGATCGACATGAAGGGGTTGAACTGCGTGTTGACGACGGCGCGCAGGAGCTTCGTGTCGAGCGTGCCCTCCGGCAGCTCGATACGGTTGAACGAGGCGGTCATCGTGGCCAGCACACCAGGGCGGGGCCTGACGTTCAGCGAGGCCGAGTACTCGCGGCGGTCGCCTGAAAAGAAACTGCCGCCCGTGAAACCCGCGCTGCCGGATATCTTTCGCCGATCGGCCGTGGCCACGTTGAACCCGTAGCGGGTGTGGCGGTACTCCCCCCCGGCCGGCAGCGTCAGTCCGGGTCCCACCCGAAAGTCGTTCTGCAACCGGTTGTACGCAGGGTTCAGGGTGATGCGCGCGGTGTCGCCGGACTGGAAATCAAGCTGGAGCAACTGGACCGACCAGTTGCGCTCGACCCAGTGGCCCTCTGTGTCGGTGAAGAGTTGAGGAAACACCCGCATCCCGACCTGCCGCAGCCATCGACTGTTGCGCGGCCGTGGGGCGAAACTGGCGATGCCATTGAACTGGCGATTATTTATCTGTTGGGCGAAGCCGACGGCCGGGTTGAAGTTTCTGTCGTACCACCGGGTGTTGATCTGGAGTCGCCATCGATCGTTGGGATAGTTGAGGCGCAGACCCCAGGCCGCGTTCTCACCCCCTGGGGTGCCGTCGGGCGTCTTGATGTAGTGCCCGGCCAGTGCCAGATTCTGATTGCCGCGAAACCGCGACGTGGCCAACTGGAAGTCCACGCCCACGGAGTGACGATCAGAGAGCGCGGAGTCACGGGTCGCGCGGCGCGTGTAAATGAGCCCCACGTGCGACTGGCTCAGGAACCGGCGCTTGGGACGAAAGACGAGGAAGTCTTCTCCCGGGATCTCGCCCTCGGCGGCCGTGCGGACCTGCATGAGACCCAGGTTGAAGTCGCCGACCTGGCCTCCCACCTTGAGGCCGTAATCGATCTTCTGCGGCTGGCCGTTGCTGTCGATGCCGATGCGGCGCGTGAAGAAGGCGGTCAGGTCGTTGCTCGGCTCGCTGGAGAAATCGAAATTGCCGGCGCCCTCGAGGAAGAAATCCCGTTTCTCCGGAAAGAAGAGCGGAAACCGCGTGAGGTTGACCTGCCGATCGTCCACCTCCGTCTGGGCGAAGTCAGTGTTGATCGTCAGGTTGGCCTTGAGCTGGGGGGTGACGCTGTACAACAGATCGAGGCCCGTGTTCGCGTCGTACGTCGCGGTCGCTCCGCCACCTTCCTGGCTGTAGTTGCCCGTCACGTACGGCTGGGCATCGAGGCCCAGGCCCTGGCTGATGTCGACGAGGCCTTCGATGCGCCCGGCGGTGTCCAGACTGTAGATACCCTGATTGCGGCCCCAGCTGGCCCAAAGGCTCTCTTCGTTCTTCCGCCGCACGGTTCGCTGGAAATTCGCGCCCCATGCCTGCTGCCGGGGATCGAAGCTCAACGTGCGAAAAGGGATCTCGATCTCCGCGGTCCACCCTCGCTCGTGCCGCCGCACCCGCGCGTTCCAGATGCCGTCCCACGCGCGGTTCTGGGTGGTGCCGATGCCGTTGCCTGCCGGCACGAGCTGCGCATCGCCCATGGCGCCAGCCGGATTGACCTCGAAGTAGTAGCCGCCCCGCTGGGTGTAGAGCGGATCGAGCACCCAGATGAACCGGTCGTCGGCGTCAAGCGAACCGTCGCGCACCATCTGGTTGCCGAGCAGCGCCGTGGGGGCGCTGTCAAAGAACTCCGCGCCGATGTACAGCCGGTCCTCGTCGAACAGAATCCGGATTTCGGTGCGCTCGGTGGCCGGCGCACCATTCTGCGGGTCGGATTGCGTGAAGCTCGTGATGAGCCCGGCACGAGCCCACGCCGAGTCGTCGAGCACGCCGTCAATCTGGATGCGTTCGTCCGTATTCAGGCGGGCAGCGGTGACTACCGGCCGGTTGCTGGCCGTGGGACTGGGTTGTTGAGCCTGCGCGGGCGCGACCGCGCAGATCAGGAGCAGCAGACCATAGCCCAGACAGCGGAAACGCATTATTCCGAGGAACCCAGGGTCAGACGCCTATCGAATCTGGAGGCTGCACAGTCACGGCGGGTATCTTCAGGGTATCGCCACCGGCGCCGCCGCCGCTGCTTTCAGGAACTGCGCGTAGGGCACGACCATTCCGTGCAGCGGCGCGACGCGATCGATGCGCAGATTGCGACGTGTGAGGTCGGCGAGGAATCGGGCGGCAAACATCTGGACCGCGGCGCCGGGCGTGTAGACGTCGGCAAGCACCAGGATGCGTTGCCGAGGGAAGTGCGCCATCAGCATCGTCTCCGAATGTTCACCGGTCACCGGATACAGGTTCACCGTCATCGTGCCGTCGGTGAGCGCACGCTCGCCAGCCACCCCTTCCACGGTCAGCGGTCTCGGATTCATCTCCAGGGCATCGGGCACGATCGTGTGCGGCCGTGTGGCCATCTCCTCGAAGAACGCCACGTTGCCCTGGTGGGTGATGACCGTCAGCCCTTCGGAGATCGCCGCGCGGACGCCGCCCGTGTGGTCGAAGTGGTGGTGGCTGTTGACGAGCTGGGTCAACGGCTTGCCAGGAACCAGTTCACGTGCCTTCGCGATGACGGCCAGCGCGCGGGCATCGTCGAGCGGTGTCTCGATGAGCGTCAGGTGATCGTTGAACTCCACCAGCACACTGTGGTGCGAGCCGCCGGCGAGGTGCCAGATCCCGGGCGCCAGCATCTGCTCGGTGACGGTGACGGGTGCCGGTCCGGCGACCGCCGGGGCCGACGCCGCGGCGGCTGGCGCCGCCAGGTCGCCCGCGTCCGTATCCACCGTCTGCTGCGTGATGCGGACCTTCTCTGTCGTGAAGCCATCGACCCTGGTGGTCACTGCGGTGGGTAGCTGGAGGCCGCCCGACTGCTGGTAGCCCGCGAAGGTCGTCGAGATGTCAACGTCGCCCAGGTTGGTGTTGTTGGCGTGCGTCACCACCCGGGTGGGGAGCTTCGTCGTGCTGGCGATGGCGAGCGTAAAGGCCTGGCCGTCCGCTGTCGTGACATCGACGAGCATTTCCCCGCCTTCGGTCCTGGTGTTGGCCAGCATCGCCATCGGGTCGAGCGCTGCGCGCACGGCCGTGATGGGATGGCGAATCAGTTCGGCACGCTGCTCGCCGGCGACCGCGTCTGCCGCGCGTGTCGCGTTCCCGTTGGGAGAGACACTGTAGGCGACGGCGCCGTCGATCCCAGATATCTGTCGCTGGGCCGCTGGCCCCTGGAAGAAGGTGAAATTCGGCTGGCGGGTCAGCTCCGTTCGCGCCCGTCCGCCTGCGACGTCGATGGCGCGCCTGTACCCGGTCACCGCGAATGTCTGACCCGATGCGCCCGGCGTCACGTCCTGCCCGAGGTTGTACTGTGTGCCCTCGCCTTCGAGGACCAGCGTCTTCACGGCCGTGATGCGGTCGCGTCCGCCGAGCGCCGCAGCAGCGTCGCCGACGACCTGCTGTTCCGGCGTCGTGCGAGAGCAGGCGGCCAGCGCGGCGATGGCCAGCAGCGCGAAGAATCCTTTACGTGTCATAGCCGCTCCCGCTGAATGTCGTGCGGTGGGGTCGAAGGGAAAAGCGTCGAAGAGAAAAGCATAACACTCACGTGTCCCCGTCCCATTCGTCCCACTGGCGCCTGCGCAGGGCGCGCTTACGCAGGGACGCCAGAAAGGCGATGAACGCCAGACCCATGATGCCAATCCAAAGCGCCGAACCGCTGGTCCCGACCAGAATCCAGCTTGTCCATTGGCGGTAGGGTCCCCACGCACGTGCGGCGGCCTGGTCCGGCGTTTCACCGGTCTGCAGCAGGAAAGCGCGGGCGAACGTGTCGCCACGCGCGATGCGATCGACGATGGCTCCGGGCGCGGTGGCTCCATGACGCTCCCGTATGTCCGACACCAGCGCGGTGGCGAGGAGATACGCGCTGAGAGTGTCCGGTTCAGACGCGGAGGCGAAGAGGTGCCCGAGGTCGGCGAGGCCAGGATTGCCGACCGCAGCGAACAGGAGCCGCGCCTGGCTGGTGACGCTCCACCCCTGCTCGACCGACGTGGCCACGCCTTCGTGGAACCAGCGAGGGAGAGGCCCTCCCGCCTGGGCGGCGAGCGCCAGGTGCACCACCTCGTGCGAGAAGACCGACTCGAGCGAGTCGTAGGGATAGGGGCCCACGCGCGCGGGGAAGATCGCCACGTCGCGGGAGCCGAATGCCACGCCCACGATCCACCGGGGCGTCTCGCGGGCCCGCGCATCGTCTTCCGGGATAAGCGTGACGCGGACCTGCGGCGGCACCGTGAGCCCGGCTTGCGCGAGCGCGAGCATGAGTTGTTGCCGATCGATGTTCCGTACGCGGTCGGCCAGGAGACCGAGTGACGGCCCAGCCTCGACTGTCAGGTCAACCTGACCGCGTTGCGCCATCGCGCCGCTCACGCCGCCCAATAGCACGAGACCGGCGATCCCGACGTATAGCCAGTGCCTCACCCCCTGAGCTTAATGCTGCGGGCCGTGCCACCGGAACCTGTAGATGCCCCGCCAGCCCGTGATGCTCCGACCGGCCGATGCGGCGCCGCTGGTTCAGGCGTGGTCGATCGACCGGCGTCCCAGAGGGACTCAAGCGTCCAAGGCGATACTGCGTGAACCTCTGTGGTACAAGAGAGGAGCATGAGCGGCGAGCCCACCAAGGACCAGTTACCGAGCGAGCTTCGGCGGGTTCTCGATGAGTTGAGCGACGAGGCCCTCCAGACCGCAAGCCGCAAGTGCATCGAGGGCGGCCTCGACCAGAACAGCGTCGGCATGTCCCTCGACGAGACCTTCGTCAATCTCACCCACGCCCGCGACGTCCTCTTTGCCGCACTCGAAACTGGCAAGTTCGTCCAGTCGCCACTCAGGATCCAGCGCGACCTCTACGGCCAGGTGCAGGCCCTCGCCCGTAAGCTGGTCGAACTTGCGGAGGGGAAGGACGTTCGCTCCGATCTGCAAGCGGGAGTCGAGAAGCTGAACGAGGAGGTCTGGCAGTACCGTCTCCTCGACCTCTCTTCGGATGGGGTGCTTGGGTTTCACGCCAGGATGAACCGGCTCAGGAGCGAGGAAGCCCTGGTCCATAGGGCCGTCCGCGCCGCCGGGGAGCTGGACGGTTTGCTCCAAAGCGCCAGTGGCATGGTCGAATCGATTACCGCGCGGGCAGCATCGATCGCGGAAGAGCGAGCCGAGACCACCCAGATCGTCGAGCAGCTTCGGGCAATACTGCGCGAGTCGACCGAGATCGGTCAGAAGATGACGAGCCTCGGAACGCAGGCCACGCGGCACGAATCCATCGCGACAAAGCAGCTCGTCGCGGCGAGGCAGGCGTTCTCGGACACCGAGGCGGTCGCCGCGAAGGCCAGAGCAGAAGCGAAAAAGTACACCGAACTGGTCGGCGACATCTCGGCGCAACTCACCAGAGCCGCGGCCGTTCATCAGGCCGCGCTGCCGCCGCAGCTCCAGGAGTTCAAGGCCAAGGGCGAAGCCGCGGTGGCGGGGTTCGTCACGAAATCAGAAACGTCCCTGGCTGCTGGAGACGACGAACTGAAGCGGCTGGTGGCGCAGCTCAACGAACTGGAAGCACAGGTAGAGAAGGCGATGGAACGGGCGACGGGCGCCGTGCTGTTCCAGGCTTTCCAGAGGCGGCAACTCGACATGCTCGGGGCGAAGAAGTTCTGGGGCAACGCCCTGGCGCTGAGCGTGCTGGTGCTGCTGGGCGCCGTCGGCTACTTCGTGTACACGCTGCCGTTCGTCACGGCATACGACACGGCGTTTTATACGAAACTGTCGATCGCGGTTCCGCTGATCTGGATGGCCGGGTTCTGCGGTTTTCGATACTCCCGGGAGCGCAGGCGCGCGCGCGAGTTCAACGAGAGTCTTCCGCCCAGCCTTCAGGCTTCTGGACCGGCGTAAGCCCCGAGTTCTCCAGGCAGCCGC
>Ga0326597_10005306_pt1 | contig 17929 bp, 18 predicted proteins | sample RVTome_12_FD_203789 | JGI IMG/M metagenome (GOLD analysis project Ga0326597, IMG submission 203789) | Soil microbial communities from uranium-contaminated site in the Upper Colorado River Basin, Wyoming, United States - RVT100D185 | ecosystem: Environmental > Terrestrial > Soil > Contaminated >... | reverse complement strand
TCCAAATGCGGCAAAGTCACTCGGTTGGCAATATGCCTTCCCGGCCTCACATAATTGCAAGGATCCGCGCAGCAACGACATAGTCAGGCATCACCTCCACGAATCGGCGTTGGGGCGCAGCATCGCGATTGCCAGAAAAAAGGCCTGTATCAACAAGATGATCTCCACGCATGTGTTGAGACATTGCTTTGCAACCCACATGCTGGAAGATGGTGTGAATATCAGGACGGTACAGACCCAGCTCGGGCACAAGGATGTTAAGACGACCGAGATCTATACGCATGTGATGGACAAATCCTTCTCGGGTGTTACAAACCCGCTACTGACCCTGACGGGAAGATAGTGTTCTGGTGACGGAACGGCCGGGTCCGGAATAATCTATACAGGGACGCCTTCAAAAAACTCGACGAGCCCGGTCTCCAGCGAATATTCCGCGCCCACGATGAGCAGCCCGTCATTTTGTATCAGTTGCTCGAGGATGTCTGAACCATGTCTGAGCGCGTTGGCCGAGACACGGACGTTGGCACGTCCAGCGTGTTGTTCCAGTGATCGGGTGTCATGCCTGAGATCGGTTGCCACCAGTTCTTCCACCGCAGGCCGGATGCGGTCGACGATGGAGCGTATGTTTTTTGACGGGTTTTGTTTCCGATTCTGCAGTTCTTCCAGGGTCGCCTGGATCGCCCCGCAGCCGGTATGACCGAGGACCACGACCAGCCGTGTCCCGAACTGTTCCGCAGCGAACTCAACGCTGCCGATCTGGGAGGAGGCGACGATATTTCCGGCAACACGGATCACAAACAGGTCGCCGAGGCCCTGGTCGAAGATGATCTCCACCGGTACACGGGAATCGGAGCATCCCAAAATCACGGCAAAGGGCCGCTGTGCCGAAGTTGCCTCGTGGCGTGAGATCTGATTGATGGACTGATCGAAGTTGCGAATACCATTAACAAATCGTAGGTTTCCTGCACGCAGACGTTCAAGTGCTTCCAGTGCTGTAGTCATAGACTGTTCTCCTTGTCACATTAACGGGTTGGGATGTACAGGATCACTCACAATATAAAACTTATGTTCTGCAGCGGGAGGTCGCGGTTGATGAGGACGACTTGTTTGTGGGCGATGCGCCATACTTCTTGCTCCCGGCGCAGGCGGTAACGGCAGCGGGCCGCGAAGGAGCGCGGCTCGGCCAGCCCGGGTTGCAACATCTGGTGATCACCGGGCCTCATCTCCACGATCATCACGTTGCATCTGACATCGGCTTCGCCCGGACCAGTTTCTTCAACCTCTACATTGGAAATATAATGGATGGTACGGGAACGGGGGTCCTGGGCCAGGTGTTTCTGGCGCAGCTGGTATACCCGTTTCTCACGCTGATTGGCGTCATCATACATGATCGAGGTTTCGGCCTCGGGGTCGGCATGTTCTTCACTGGGGATAGAGTAGATGCCGTCCGCAGTAAACAGTGTCAGCCATTCTTCCAGCTTGTCTTCATCTATCAGCCTGGCCTCCATGTAGAGGAATGCCTCGGCCTCTGTCCGTGTAAGAGGGCTGTTCCTGGTCATCCCATCCGCCTCACCCATTCACGATAGAGCGAACGTTGTGGCAATTCGTCCATGTCCTGGCCGCTCAATTCGTCGTCACTTACGGCGACTTCGCGGTGTATGCCCCGGGCAAGACGGACCCACTCCATGCGGCCGCTGGTGAGGCCGGCCTGGCTGCGTGCGAATATCTCCACGTCGTCGGCATTGACCATGCCGGACACGGGGGAACCTGAGGAGATGGAGACTTCTTTCAACAATCTCGTATGTATCGCCTTGTTAATGTGTTCCTGTGTACCGATGAGTTCCACCGGGTATTCGTAAACGATGGTCTTGTTAACACTGACCGGCTGGATCACGCGCAGCTTGAATTCCATGAGCTGCAGGTTGGGGAAGAGGGTGATGTGGCGGCGTACGAACATGTCTTTGCTGCGCTGCTCGCCGTATTGCTTTTCCAGAATACGTTCGTATTCATCAAACTCACCCTGTAGATCGGGCGGGATATCGATACGGGGACGTTCAAGGATGCCATGGCCGCCGGTAAAGCCGCGCGTACACCCGGTCCACCCGACTTTCGGGTTGTATGTACCGAATTGTGACAGGGTTTTCAGCGCGGAAATGTGGACGTAACGGGCATGCCAGCCATCGGTGGAATTCTCGAGCTGGAGCTTCCAGTTACCGCTGTAAGTCGCGCGCCAGGGTTTCTGTACCCGCACCGAGCCGTTGAGGGCGTGGTCGAACCAGTAGTCTACATATTTCTTCAGTGGCCCGAGGTGTTGTTCTAGGGGAGGGACCTCGTCACTGAAGCTGGCGAAGATCATACCGCGGTAAACGGCGGTACGATTGGCAGATACCAGTCCCTTGATGTCCGTGCCCCAGCCTTCGGCAAAGTTGTCCCGGTCGGTGATGTTGTTCAGGGAACCGTCCCGGTGGTAGGACCAGCCGTGATACGGACAGACGAAAAACCGGACGTTGCCGTGTTCTTCGCGGCAGACCACGGTGCCGCGGTGTCGGCAGGCATTGATGTTTACGTGCACCTTGCCATCATCGCCCCGGCTGACGATGACGGGGATACGTCCTACTGCCGAGGTGCGAAAGTCCCCGGGTTTTTCGATTTCACTCTCGTGCCCGACATAACACCAGCTGCGTTCGAAGATATTGCGCATCTCCGCATCGAAGATGGCAGGGTCGGTATAGACACTGGCATGCACTGAGAAATCGGACGGTGTCTCGCGTACGAGACCGGAAAATCCTGAAGTGTTGACATGTGATGCCATGACTATTCCGAACTCATGCCATGGATTCCGGATAAGCCCTGCGGGCTTTCCGGAAAGACGGGAAATACAAGATCGTCATTCCGGGGCTGCTTAAGCAGAACCCGGAATCCATCATTGTTTGGGATCTTCCGGAATGGCAAATATCTTTCATTTCCTGCTCCAGTTTATCAAACCAATATTGCGTCAGAACTATTACTCATTACTGGTGACAATGTTGGCGAACATGTCTTCGATCCTGATCTTTTTAGCCAGGAATTTCTGATCGTACAGATATTGTGTCAGTGCCTCCAGCGTCGCCCGGTTCGGTTCCAGGCCATAGGCCCATGGGTCTGCGCCAAACACCTCGTGCATCTCATCGATATCCGCAAACAGCCAGGGCAGGGTATAGCGCATTGTGCCGGAAAAGCGCATCTGTTCGAGACACCAGTCTTTTGACTGGACGAAGGCCTTGTACATGCTTTCTGCGATCCACGGATGTTCACGGTACAGTGCTTCATTCACGACCAGCGTGTGCATGATGGGGAAGATACCGGTCTTTTTGTAATAGGCCTTTTCAACTTCGCGATAATCCTGGAACAGCCGCTTTACATGCGGGCTCGTGTCCAGCGAGAAGGGTTTGCGTGCGCCGATCATGGCATCAATTTCACCGGCTTCCAGCATCTGGTTCAGTGATTTTTCAGGCCCGATAAATTCTATATCCACCTGGTAATTCGGGCGCAAATCAAGTACGTCCGGTTCGCGCGGGACATTGGCGCCGCCTTCGAACCAGTGGATAGTATCCAGATTCACACCATACTCGTGTTGCAGGATGCCCTTGATCCAGATTGCGGCGGTCTGCCGGTATTCGGGCACGCCGACGCGCTTGCCTTCGAGGTCTTTCGCGGTCTTGATGCCTGACTTGGTGTTGATGAAGATAAAGCCATGTCGAAACACCTTCGACGGGAAGATTGGCAGGGCAATAAACGGGAATTCCTTCTTGGCCCGCAGGGTCAGATACATCGATGTCGACATCTCGGCAAAATCAAACGCATAATTCTTGATCATCCTTGCGAAGATCTCCGGTGGCGATTGCACCGGCACATAGGTCAGGTCTATGCCTTCAGGCTGGACTATCCCGCTGCGCAGTGCTTCCGTGCGGTCGTAAGGACCACAACCGATACTCAACTTCAAATTGGCCATCAAGGTTCTCCGGAATCAGGGAAATAATAAAAGATACAGTATACCGGAATCAGCATACCCAACAGTAACCAGTGCAGCAAGCTATTGGATATTCGCGGCGAGAGCCTGCCCCGGGCATAGACCCGGGGTCGCCGCTCCTACAGGTTTTTATGTAGGAGGCCCGCCCACGGGCCGAATGAAGCGATCAAAACCGGGCGCTATTGTTTGATGACCCGGTAACAGGGCCGGTAGGGGCGCATTCCCGGTATCTTCATCCTGTCCTGGTTCACGAAAGATTCCAGTACGGTATCCAGCGCCTCCATTATTATATTGTCGCCGCGGATTTCATACGGGCCATGTTCCCGTATGGCCGCGAGCCCGGCGGGTTTGACATTACCGGCAACAATGCCGGAAAAGGCCCGGCGCAGGTCCGCTGCACGCTCATGGACGGGGCGGTCGCGGTACAGGTTCAGTGCCAGCATGTTTTCATGGGTTGGAATAAATGGTCGCTGGTACGTTTCATCTATCCTGAGCAGCCAGTTGAAATAAAAGGCGTCCTTGTTTGCTATACGGTATTCGCGGACTTCCTGCATGTCATTGCCCATGATTTGTGCGACCCGTTCCGGGTCATCGAGCACGATCTGGTAGCGTGCACCGGCCTCCTTACCGAGTACAAGTTTGATAAAGGCGTCCAGCTGCCAGAAGTAATCGGCGGCGGGGGCCGGGCCGGTAAACACCAGCGGCAGGGACATGGTTTCGTTTTCCGGTTTGAGCAGGATACCGAGCAGGTACAGTATTTCTTCCACCGTCCCGACCCCGCCCGGGAACACCACGATACCGTGGCCGAGGCGCACGAATGCCTCCAGGCGCTTTTCGATGTCAGGCATGATCACCAGCTGGTTGACGATGGGGTTGGGTGGTTCGGCAGCGATGATACCGGGCTCACTGATACCGACATAGCGTCCTTTGCCTTTCCGTTGTTTCGCATGGGCGATGGTGGCGCCTTTCATAGGTCCTTTCATCGATCCCTGGCCGCAGCCGGTGCAGATATTCAGCCCGCGCAGTCCCATCTGGTAACCGCACTCCTTGGTGTAGTCATATTCCGTTCTTGATATGGAGTGCCCGCCCCAGCAGACCACCAGATCGGGTCCCGCCTGTGTTTCCATGACACCGGCATTGCGCAAAATCTCGAACACGGCATTGGTGATGCCTTCAGACAGGTGCAGGTCATTGTTCTTGATCTGGATATCGAAATAGATCAGATCGCGGATCACGGCAGACAACAACTCGCCGATGCCGGTTATGATCCTGCCATCGACGAAGGCTGAACCAGGTGCATTATTAAGTTCGAGTTGCAGTCCACGGTTTACCTGTTGCACATTAATGGAAAAGTCCTGATGGCGTTCCATCAGGGTCTCGACGTCATCGCTCCGGTTGCCGCTATTAAGGACGGCCAGTGCGCAACGCCTTATCAATTCGGCCAGATTACCGCCCTTGCTGGCGTTGTGCAGACGCTCCACCTCGCTGCGGCTGAGGGTATTCAGGATACCCGACGGGTATATTCGGGTAGTTATATTATGTTTCGTCAAACAGGATACTCCAATAATCATAATAAACAGTCTGTAAGCTTAACGTATAATTGGGTTCCACGCGTAGATAAGGCGCAAATATTCGGCCCGGGGGCGGGCCTCCTACAGCCAACTGTAGGAGCGGTGCCCTCGCCGCGAAAATAAAAAAGTAATTATGCAAAATAACATGACCAACACAGTTCCAGGCAAGACATCCCGCCTGGCGTTTATCTCGCTCATACTGGGGGCGGTATTTATCGGTCTTTCCCCTATACTGGTGCGGTTAAGCGAGGTGGAACCGGTTACGACGGCGTTTTATCGTGTATTTCTGGGTCTGCCATTGATGCTGGTGTGGATGGCGGGTTTCAGCAGGAGGAGTGTAAAGCCGAACAGCCCGCCGCGACGGAGTGAGCTGTTATGGCTGATACTGCCCGGGGTGTTTTTTGCGGGTGATCTCGCCTTCTGGCACTGGTCGATCACGTTGACCACGGTTGCCAATGCAACCCTGTTTGCCAATTTCGCCCCTATCTATGTTGCCATAGCGGCGGCGGTGCTTTTTCACGAGCGTTTCAGCCGCCGGTTTATAGTCGCATTAATTGTCGCCATCACTGGGGCCGTCATCCTGATAGGTACCAGTGCAGGTCTCAGTCGTGACCATATAACAGGCGACTTACTCGGTATGATCACTGCGGTATTTTATGCAGCGTATCTTGTTACGGTCGGGCGTCTGCGGGCCAGGTATCCGACTTCCAAGATAATGTTCTGGAGCAGTCTCTCTGCTTCCTTTGTGCTGCTCCCGCTGGCGTGGTTGTCCGGAATGAGCTTGCCACAGTCGTTGTCCGGCTGGAGTGTGCTGGTAACACTGGCCTGGATTTCACATCTGGGTGGCCAGGGTCTGATTGCCTACGCCCTGGCCCATCTTTCCGCGGCGTTCTCTTCCGTCAGTCTGCTGACGCAACCTGTGGTTTCGGCGTTACTGGCCTGGGTACTGTTCGGTGAGTCCCTGGGACCACTGCAGATGACAGGCGGAGTGATCGTCCTGGCAGGTATCTACCTGGCCCGGCGCGCCAGTACAGTACCAGAATAGCCACGGCCAGGATACAGCCATGTAGCCCGGATGCAGGCGTTATACGCCGGAATCCGGGGTCAATCTCCCCGGATTCCACTACGTTCCATCCGGGCTACGCTGCTGTAACAGGGTATGCCGGACCGGCCATTGCATATATAATGTGCAACGCGGGAAACTTAAAACAACAATACTGTAAATATGAGAAAACCACGAGATTACGACGATATCCCGGGTACTTATGTATTCGATTTCGAACGTTCACACCAGGGATATCATTTAAACCAGTTTTGCGTGTCGCTGTTGAAGCCGGGAAACCGCGAGGCATTTCTCGCGGACGAAGCGGGGTATTTGCGACGGTATCCCATGACGGAGGCACAGCGGCAGGCGGTTTTGAAACGCGACTGGCTGGGCATGGTCAAGCTGGGGGGCAATATCTATTATACCTCCAAGATCGGTGCCACCCTGGGCCGTTCGTTCCAGTACATCGCGGCGGAGATGTCCGGGGTCACCCAGGAAGAGTATGCAGCGATGATGCTGCAGGGAGGCCGTCCGATAATAGGTAACCGCAGCAGGTCCGGGAAATAAAATGGCCAGGATCATTGCGGGTGTGGGGACCTCACACGTACCGGCGATAGGGGCGGCACTGGATCTGGGTAAATCAGGAGAGGACTACTGGAAGCCGGTGTTCTCTGGTTATGAGCCGTCGAAAAAGTGGCTGGCTAAAACAAAACCGGACGTAGTTGTCCTGGTGTATAACGATCACGGCACTGCATTCGGTCTGGACATGGTACCTACCTTTGCGCTCGGGATAACTGATGAATATCCTCCCGCCGATGAAGGTTGGGGGCCGCGGCCGGTACCTGTCGTCAAAGGCGACCTGGCTTTGTCCAGGCACCTGGCCGAGTCACTGATCTTCGATGGTTTCGATATGACCATCATCAACGAAATGGCGGTTGATCACGGGCTGACCGTACCCTTGAGCCTGATGTGCGGCCAGCCGAAACAATGGCCATTCAAGGTCATACCACTGGCCGTCAACGTGGTCCAGTATCCACCGCCGACGGGAAAACGCTGCTATGAACTCGGCAGGGCCATCCGCAAGGCAGTCGGGGCTTATGAAGAGGACCTCCGTGTAGTGGTTTTTGGTACCGGCGGTATGTCACATCAACTGCACGGTGAACGTGCGGGGCTGATCAACCGGGAGTGGGACAATAAATTCCTGGATGACCTGACTGCGGACCCGCACAGGCTGGTGCAACTGCCCCATGTGGAGTACATGCGTGAGGCCGGGGCAGAAGGTGTCGAACTGGTCATGTGGTTGATCATGCGGGGGGCGTTGAATGATGATGTAAAAGAGGTCTATCGTTTCTATCATGTCCCCGCATCAAATACAGCGGTTGGTAATATCATTATTGAAAATAACTGATATGTGAGGAGGGAGGTGTAAGGAGTGAGGAGCACAACAGTTTTTTACTCCTCACCAACGAGTTGATAACAATCAGAATGATCGTAAATGTAAGGAGGAGTTTGGAATGAAGATATGTATGGTCGGTCAAGGTGCGTTTGCGCAAAAACACCTGGACGGTCTGACAAAAATCCAGGGTGCCGAGGTGGTCTCGATAGTTGGCGGAAGCGCGGACACCACCCAGGCGGTAGCGAAACAGTTTGGCGTACCGCACTGGACCCTGGACCTGGATGAAGGGATTAAACAGCCGGGGGTAGAGGCGGTCATCATTACTTCGCCGACCCAGATCCATGCGAAGCAGGCCATACATTGTTTGAATGCAGGCAAGCATGTGGAGATTGAAATACCGATTTCAGATTCTGTTGCAGACGCCAGGAAGATACTTGAGGCGCAGAAAAAAACCGGCCTCATCGCCATGGGAGGGCACACCCGCCGGTTTAATCCCAGCCACCAGTGGATACATAAAAAGATCCTGACAGGTGAACTGAAGATCCAGCAGATGGACGTACAGACCTATTTCTTCCGGCGCAAGAATATCAACGCCGCGGGCAAGCCCCGCAGCTGGACCGACCACCTGTTATGGCACCATGCCGCCCACACCATAGACCTGTTCCAGTACCAGACCGGTGAGCGTGCCACCCAGATCACCGCGATGCAGGGACCCATGCATCCAGAGTTGAAGATTGCCATGGACATGAACATCGGTCTCAAGGTCCCTTCCGGCGCTATCTGTACCTTGTCATTGTCTTTCAACAATGACGGTCCTATCGGCTCGTTCTTCCGCTATATCTGTGATAATGGTACTTACCTTGCGGTTTATGACGATCTGTTTGACGGCAAGCAGAACAAGATCGATGTGTCCAGGGTCGATGTGTCCATGAACGGTATTGAATTACAGGACCGGGAGTTTCTCGCCGCGATCAAGGAAGGCCGTGAACCCATTGCCAGCGTGGCACAGGTGATGCCAACGATGGAGCTGATGGACCAGGCGGAACGGATGTTGAACAGCTCTAAATAGGACTTCGTCATGCACACAAGAAAACTGGGTCAATTTGAGGTCTCGGCCCTGGGGCTGGGATGCATGAGCATGTCGCAAAGCTATGGCAAGCCGGACCGGGCGGAGTCAGAACGCACGCTGCACCGTGCGCTGGACATAGGCTATACATTTCTCGATTCCGCCTCCCTGTACGGGTTTGGCCATAATGAAAAACTGTTGGGCGAGGTGTTGAAACACCGCCGTGATGAATTCGTGTTGTCGAGCAAATGCGGCCTGTTTCGTGACAAGGTGACGGGACAAAGGACCCTGGATGCCAGGCCGGAAAAGATCAGGGAAATCTGTGATGAGAGCCTGAAGAACCTGCAGACCGATATTATCGACCTCTATTACCTGCACCGGCTGGATCCCAAGGTACCTATAGAAGAGAGTTTCGGTGCGATGGCTGACCTGATCAACGCAGGCAAGGTACGGGCAGTTGGAATATCCGAGGCATCATCCGATACCATACGCCGTGCCCACAAGGTCTGCCCGTTGACTGCGGTGCAGTCTGAATATTCACTCTGGACCCGCAAGCCAGAGGCAAAGGTCCTGATCACCTGCAAGGAACTCGGTATTACCTTTGTGGCCTTCAGCCCCATGGCCAGGGGCTTTCTGACCGGCAAGCTCCGCGATACATCGGTGCTGGGTGAGGATGATCTTCGCCTGACCATGCCGCGTTTCCTGGGTGATAACTTTACCATCAACCTCAAGTTGCTGAATGAATATGAATTGATTGCGGAAGAGAACAGCTGCACACCTGCACAACTCGCACTCGCATGGTTACTTTCAAAAGACGAGACGATTATCCCGATACCAGGGACCAAGCATGTGAAGTATGTGGAAGAAAACGCCGCCGCCGCTGACATTAAGCTGAGTGCGAATGTCATACAGCACCTGGATCAGCTGATTAATGACAAAACAGTACAGGGTGAGCGCTATAACGAAACGTTCATGAAGATGATGGATTCGGAGAACGACAAATAGAACCCATCTTAAAATGAATATGCTGTATGACAAGACACCCAGTATTCGCGGCGGGGGCGCCGCTCCTACTGTAGGAGGCCCGCCCCCGGGCCGAAAGGAGAATCAATAGGGTCAGTGTCGATTGATTTTGTATTATGATAGCTACTAATTAAATCAATCGACACTGACCCTATTGATTTTTTATCGCCATTAATTTTAAATCATGCAGACCGCCATTCCCTATATGCAGTTCCGCGGAGGCAGCTCCAAGGGACTGTATTTTCTGGCTTCCGATCTGCCCAAAGACGAATCCCTGCGCGACAGGGTGTTGCTGGCAATCATGGGGGGAGGGGATGCCCGGCAGATAGACGGGTTGGGTGGTGCACATCCACTGACCAGCAAGATTGCAATAGTCAGCAAGTCGGACCGGGCGGATATTGACATCGATTACCTGTTTGTCCAGGCCGTGGTCGGCGAAGACCGTGTTGATGTGACCCCGAATTGCGGCAATATCCTCGCCGGTACGGGCCCGTTTGCGATCGAGAGCGGGATGATCAAGGCGACTGGTAACGAGACCATGGTCAGGGTGTACATGATCAACAGCGGAAACCGTTGTGAACTGTTGATCAAGTCACCCGGTGGCCGGGTGGAATACCAGGGCGATGCGCGTATCGACGGTGTCCCTGGCACCGCCGCACCGGTCATTTGCAATTACATGGACCTTGCGGGTTCTGCCTGCGGTTCTCTCCTGCCTACGGGCAATATTATCGACGTCGTTGAAGGCGTCGAAGTCAGTTGTGTCGACAATGGAATGCCGGTGGTGGTACTAAGGGCAGAAGACTTCGGAATCAGCGGTTATGAAAGCTGCGATGAGATGAATGCGAATATGGGACTCAAGGCCAGGCTGGAGGCCATACGTCTGAAACTTGGCCCGTTGATGAACCTGGGGGATGTTAAGGACAAGGTTGTTCCGAAGCTGTCGTTGATCGCGCCGCCGGTACAGGGTGGACACGTCTGTACCCGTACATTCATACCCCATGTCTGTCACTCATCCATAGGTGTACTGGGTGCCGTCTCCGTGGCAACCGCCTGCATTATGCCGGGCTCGGTAGCAGAGGGGATAGCCTCTATTCCGGAGGGAGGACGGAAAAACATCTCTGTCGAACACCCTTCCGGGGAGTTTTCAGTCAGCCTGGATATGGGCGGGACCCCGCAGGCACCGGAAGTATTAAAGGCGGGACTGTTACGCACCGCAAGATTATTGAGCATGGGTGTGGCCTATGTACCCTCGGATATATGGAAAGGAAAAACACGATGACCAAGTCCTGTATGCCGCCGGAACCGAATACACGGAAACCGGAATTCAAGCTGCCGCCGAAGTCCTGTGATGCACACTGCCATGTGTTCGGACCGGGTAAGGTGTTTCCCTATTCGGCGGACACGACCTATATACCACCTGATGCACCGAAGGAAAAACTGAAGCAGTTGCATGATATGCTCGGCGTCGAACGTGTCGTCATCGTGCAGGCGAGCTGTCATGGTACTGATAATTCCGCCATGCTGGATGCGATCGCACATAATAAAAAGGACTATCGCGGTGTCTGCATTGCTTCCGATGAGTATTCCGACGATGAATTTGATCGGCTGCACGAGGGAGGCATCCGCGGCGTCAGGTACAATTTTGTCAAACACCTGGGTGGGGTGCCGGACCTGGATGACATGCGCCGGGTCGTGGCGCGTGTCAAGCCGCTAGGTTGGCACCTGGTCATCCATGTCGATGCACCTGACCTCGTCGAGTTCGAAGACCTGTTTGCCGGGTTTGACCTGCCCAAGGTCATTGACCACATGGGCCGTGTACCCACCTCCGGCGGGATCCGGCAGCAGCCATTCCAGATCCTGCTCGATTTCATGAAGCGCGATGACTTCTGGGTCAAGGTCTGTGGTTCCGAGCGTATCTCCCAGGGTGGGCCGCCGTTTTACGATGCCATCCCCTATGCCCAGGCATTAATCGAAGTGGCGCCGGACCGGATATTATGGGGAACGGACTGGCCGCACCCGAATATCAGCAAGTTCATGCCCAATGACGGCGATCTGGTGGACCTGGTGCCATTGTTTGCCCGGGACATGACGCTGCAGAAAAAGGTGCTGGTGGACAATCCAGCCAGGCTTTATGGATTTAATGATAAATAGTTGTCAGCATATAGCCAGGATGCAGGCGTCATATGCCGGAATCCGGGACAAATACCCCGGATTCCACTACGTTCCATCCGGGCTACTTTTTTATTTACAATAAGGGGTACCTTCTATGAAAACAGTTGCCGTCCGTAATATTGAGCGTGCTAATGCCGATGTGGTGGCTGAACTCGGCCGTCTCGGCGTAGCGACAGTACATGAGGCACAGGACCGCACCGGCTTGTTAAAACCCTATATGCGCCCAATATATAAGCATGCCCGCATTGGTGCGAACGCAGTCACCGTACTGGTCCAACCGGGTGACAACTGGATGATCCATGTCGCCATCGAATTGTGCAAAAAAGGCGATGTACTGGTCGTGGCCTGTACCACGGACAACACCGACGGCATGTTCGGGGATCTGCTCGCCACCTCGGCGATGGCACGTGGAGTGCAAGGCCTGGTGGTCGATGCCGGGGTAAGGGACGTGATGGACCTCGAACAAATGGGCTTCCCGGTCTGGTCCCGTGCCATCTCCGCCAAGGGCACGGTGAAAAACACCCTGGGCTCAGTCAATGTCCCGGTAGTCTGTGCCGGACAGCTGGTCACACCGGGTGATGTGATCGTCGCGGACGATGACGGTGTGGTCGTGGTACCGCGCAAGACTGCGGCAAAGGTGCTGGAACAGGCGAAGAAACGTGAAGCGAATGAAGGCACAAAACGCAAAAAACTCGGAGAAGGCGTGCTCGGGCTGGACATGTACAATATGCGTCCCGGCCTGGAGCAGGCAGGCTTGATATATCTCGACAGCCTGGATGAACTGGAAGACTAGAGCGAACCTGTAGGAGCGGCGACCCCGCCGCGAATCGTTCGGCCCGAGGTCGGGCCTCCTACAGACCATCCTGCAATTTGCGGGTTGCTGTAGGAGCGGCGCCCCCGCCGCGAATCGTTCGGCCCGAGGTCGGGCCTCCTACAGACCACCCTGCAATTTGCGGGTTGCTGCAGGAACTACGCCTTCTCTGCTAGCAATATATATGGTGTAAAGTAGGAAACTATGACTGATACCAGACATGCCCGATTGATTATCCTCGGTTCCGGCCCTGCCGGTTATTCCGCGGCGGTCTATGCTGCCCGGGCCAATCTGAAACCGGTATTGATAACCGGTATAGTCATGGGCGGACAATTGACCACGACCACCGATGTCGATAACTGGCCAGGCGATGTCGAGGGACTGCAGGGCCCGGCGTTGATGGACCGTATGCGTGAACATGCAGAACGCTTCCACACGGAGATCATTTTCGACCACATCAACCAGGTTGATTTCAGTCACCGTCCGTTTACCCTGAAAGGGGACGCGGGTGGGTATACCTGTGACGCCCTGATCATCGCAACCGGTGCCTCGGCCCAGTATCTCGGCCTGCCGTCCGAACAGGCCTACATGGGCAAGGGCGTCAGCGCCTGTGCAACGTGTGACGGATTTTTCTACAAGGGCCGCAAGGTGGCCGTGATCGGCGGCGGCAATACCGCGGTGGAAGAGGCCTTGTATCTGTCCAACATTGCATCGGAAGTGACCTTGATACACAGACGTGATGCATTACGTGCTGAAAAGATTTTGCAGGACAGGCTGTTTGAAAAGGAGAAGCACGGTAATGTGAGGTTGAAATGGGACCATGTCCTGGATGAGGTCCTCGGCGATGATAAAGGTGTAAACGGGATACGTATCAAGAGTGTTAAAACGAACCAGCCGGCCAACCTGGATCTGAAGGGCGTATTTATTGCCGTCGGTCATAAACCGAACACGGAAATCTTCAGCGGGCAGATGGACATGAATAGTAGTGGCTATATCAGGGTCAAAAGCGGCCTGGAGGGCAACGCGACCGCCACCAGTGTAGCGGGTGTCTTTGCCGCCGGTGACGTCGCCGATCACATCTACCGTCAGGCGGTGACCTCGGCGGGTTCTGGCTGCATGGCGGCGCTGGATGCCGAGAAATATCTGGACCATCTGAAATGATATTTCTGCAGCCATGAGAGACATCATGTATTCCCACGCCATATCGAACCAGGTTGGGACGCTATTAGAGATACCGATTCTAGGTGCAATGCTGATAATGGCCGGGGCCCTGCTGGGGCCTAAGCACCCGGTTTTTTTTGTACTGATTTTTCTCGGGTTGGTGGTTTTGTTTTTACCCTATATTTTACATTTCGTATTGGCCATCAGGAACAGGTTTCGCCTGCATCGCACCCTGTCTGATCTACGCCGTTCCGGATTTACAGTCCGGCATGTGTTAACCGGTAGCGCGGCGGGAAATGCAGTTATATTTGACACGCTTGCCGGCAATGTTGTCTGGTTCGATATGGATGGATCAACCAATGGAAAGCTTGCTGATATAGAAACAGTTCAACTTGTACCGGAGAGCTGGACCAGGCTTGGCGGGCCTACCCGTATTGTTTACACTATCCGCTTTACTCATAATGGTAAAACCAGTGACATCGAACAGCCCGGTTTGTGGCGGGCACGGTGGGCGATGCGAAGATTGAAAGAATGTCTTCCTGTTACAACAGTAGTCACATAGAACCAGAGGAATAAATGTATATGCCATCATTCACCGGTGTTGGTGCTGCGGTCGCCGCGATATTCCTTACGTTCTGTGGACTGGCGGGATTTATATGGATACTGGGTCATGAGGATATTATCAATTACATCAATGGATGGGTCTTGCTGGGTGGGTTTATTTTGTTGTTTCTGGGTGCCCTGGTCATTACTTATAAATCTGCATCTGGTAAATCACCCGAGGCCCCCCATGCGGCCGGTGCAAAGGCCGTGGGCATGCAAATAGTGAAGGTGCTGCTGTTTCTGCTCGGACTCTTTGGATTGATTTTCCTGGCCGGTATCGTTATGCATTAGTTATATGGCCATGATAAAAAAATCATTCTTTAACTACCGGACGCAGTTTTTATTGATTGCGTTTATATGCAGTTTCAGTGGTAATCCGGCCTACACACAGGAAGTGGATCACCGTCGGCCGGACTTTAGCCTGCCGGACCTGGACGGTAAAGAGCGTTCCATCGCGGAATGGGACGGTAAGGCGATAATCATCAATTTCTGGGCCACCTGGTGTATCCCTTGTAAGCGGGAAATCCCCTTGTTTAATCAAATACAGACTGAATATGCTGACTGGGACCTGCAGGTCCTGGGCATCGCGGTGGACACGCCTGCGAATGTTGCGGAGTTTCTCAAGTCAACCAGCATGGTTTACCCGACCCTGGTGGAAGAACAAAAGTCACAGGAGATCGCGTTTGCCTTCAGTAACAGCTTCCTGATATTGCCGTTTACGGTATTCCTGGACCACCATGGGCGGATACTCTGGATGCAGGTGGAAGAGATCCACCGGGAGGAGATAGATTCTGTGCTGGACCGCATCTGGAAGATCAGATCGGGAGAACTCACATATGAGCAGGCCCAGGACGGGTTGATTGCAGATATGGAGAAGATCGTGAAAGCACGGACTTTAGCCCAATAGTCAGCATGTCCAGCCTGTTGTATATCCACGGTTTTCTCAGTTCACCTTACTCTTCCAAGGCGCAGCAAATGGGGCAATGGTTGACGGGAAATCGCGCCGGGACCCGCTACCTGTGTCCCTTGCTCACACCCTATCCGGAGGAGGCCCGCGCCGCGCTCGAAAAACTGGTCGAAGATAATGCATCAGGCCAAGTCTATCTTATGGGGAGTTCCCTGGGTGGATGGTGGGCAACCTGGCTCGCTGAAAAATATGATCTAAAGGCGGTATTGATCAATCCTGCGGTAGACATGTCGGAATTCAACAAGATTTATATCAATGTCAGGCTCAAGAACTACCATACGGATGACACGTATCTCCTGACCGAAAAAGATGCCGAAGGATTCAGGGTTGCCGATATCAAGGTCATAAGCCGTCCGGGGAATTACCTGTTAATGCTGCAAAAAGGGGACGAGGTACTGGATTACCGGCTGGCCGTGAAAAAATATTCAGGTAGCAAACAACTGGTCGAGGAGGGCGGCGACCATTCCTTTGTTAATTTCGAAAGGCACATTCCTGCCGCCATGGAGTTTCTGGAAAGTGAGGGGTGAGGAGTAAGGAGTAGCCGCGGTTGTAAAACATAAATAGGATTATTATGACGGGATTTCAGGGATGACTGATAATGGTATACCGTCATTCCGGGGCCGCGTAAGCGGAACCCGGAATCCAGATCAAAATAAGCGTCTTTGGGTTTGTGTATTGTTCTACTGGATGCTGGCGTTCGCCAGCATGACGACGTTTTGGGATTGAGGGTCATTCACTGGATTCCCGCTTTCGCAGGAATGACGGAACTATTATCGTGCCATCCTGCACCAACCACTCACTCCTCACTGCGTATTAATTCTCTCCAATACTGCATCGATCTCATTGGTGATACTACGGAGAGACCGGGGATAGGGGTTTATCGATTTCAGGTTTTCAGGCAGTGTTGCTACCGCACTGGATGCAGATTCCTGGTCCGGGTATACACCGTAAAACAGCAAGTAACGCGGCCTGCCGGAAGGCGTGTATTTCACATAACCGGACAGCTCCTGTTGCATGCCCGGGAGATCTTCCAGCAAGCTTACCACGTTACCGAGTTCACTGGCGGAGATGAGTTGCAGGGTATAGGCCGTCTGCGGCTGTGATCGGTACCAGATGTTGCCTTTGATGCCGGCGATAATATCCGCCACGCTGTCGAGGTTATAGATATTGTCGTCGCTCTGACCGAAGCCCGGCCGGTCCGGTATGGGAATGTTCTCCAGTGTTTCCGTGGCAGCGACTACCGGCGCCTCAGTCACTGTTGTATCAAGACCAGTGTTATGAGTAACAACGGCAGTATCACTGGTGACAGGTAATTTCGCTATTTCACTGAGCTCGATCATGGAGGTCGCCACTGGTGCTTCAGCGGTAACGGCCTGGTATTCCCGTATTCCTGCAATCATTGGTCCCGGATCAGCAGTAACAACCGGGCTATCGAATAGAGTCGTATCGTCGCTGTGCTGGATCGGCGCCGGGATTTCTGTTTCCACTACCGGGACTGGCAATTCCTCCGATCTGACAGTGGCGGGGGGCAATTCTTGAGACGGGGCCGATGTATATGCCACCGGGGTATACACAACTGCAGGTATTTCATTTACACCCTGGAAAAGGGTGTAATAGATAATCAGACCGGCTGCAGCAATGACTGCAACACCCGCTACTGTCCTGCCGTGGCCTGGTCTGGCAGGTTCCGGCCGGATACGTGAGCGCATCATCCTGCTGGCAAGGATATTGATGCCCCTGGGCAGTCCACCTGATGTGTTATAGATAGATTCCATATCTGCGTCATCAAACGGATATTTGTTGACTTCACCGGCAGAGGACAGCCGCGTATCCAGGTATTCCTTCAATTGGTCCCTGGATAAGGAAGGCAGATGTATTTTGTATAATTGGCCCGCCTCCGGGTTATTCAGCCTCGGGTCTTCCAGCCTGTCCGTCAATGTCTCGTCAGCAAACAGGACAAAGCGGAACAACGATTCGGCGTAACGCAGGGTAGTGAGTTCAAGCACAAATTTCAGGGTTTCGGGCGGTAGTTTGTCTGCATCGTCAATGATGAATACCGGCACTATCGTGTTTTTGGAGGCGTCCTCCAGGAACCTGTGCAACTG
>Ga0326597_10005305_pt1 | contig 17929 bp, 11 predicted proteins | sample RVTome_12_FD_203789 | JGI IMG/M metagenome (GOLD analysis project Ga0326597, IMG submission 203789) | Soil microbial communities from uranium-contaminated site in the Upper Colorado River Basin, Wyoming, United States - RVT100D185 | ecosystem: Environmental > Terrestrial > Soil > Contaminated >... | reverse complement strand
GGCCTCCCCCGCCTCGCCGCCTGATGGGCGGCGCGGCGCCTCCGGCGCCGGTTGCACGCGCTTGCGAGCGAGTCGGTTCTTGAACGCCGGTCAACATCTGCGGCCCTAGAGGCTCACCGGTCGCGGGTCAGTCGGGAGGTCCGGGCCCGCCGCCCGCGTCCCTCCCCGGCACGGCCACGTCGAGCAGGTCGATGTCGAAGACCAGCGCCGCGTCGGGCGGCACGAGGCCCGGCACGCCCCCTCGTCCGTAGGCCAGCCGAGGCGGCAGGAAGAGCCGCCGCCGGCCGCCTTCGCGCATGCCCGGGATGCCCTTGTCCCATCCCGCCAGCGGCGCCTCTCCGAGCACGAAGGTCAGCGGCACGCCGCGGTCGAAGCTCGAGTCGAAGCGCGCGCCGTCCTCGAGGTAGGCGACGTAGTCGACCGTGATCTCGCGCCCCCTGCGCGCCGTGCGGCCGACGCCGAGCACCAAGTCCTCGTACTCGACGCCCGAGGGGTGCTCGATGTGCGGGTGGTCGACCTCGACCGGCCGCGAGAACAGGGCGCACGAGCTGAAGAGGGAGAGGATCGGCGCCGCGGCCAGCGGGCGCATCCGACGCGAGGCGTGGCAGGGCGTCCTCATCTCAGAGAGCGAGCAAGAATTGCTCGCGAACGGGCGCCAACGCCGCCAGGCGTTGGGCCAAACGGCATCTGAGAGGCTGTATCATCGATTTCTGCTCAGCCTCTCAGGTGGAGAGCACCGAGGCGATGCAGGCCACGTGCACGATGTCCTCGGGCGTAGAGCCGCGCGACAGGTCCATGAAGGGGTGCTCGAGCCCCTGCACCAGGGGCCCGAAGGCGCGCGCACCGGCCAGGCGCTGCGTGAGCTTGTAGGCGATGTTGCCCGCGTCGAGGTCCGGGAAGATCAGCACGTTGGCGCGCCCGGCCAGGGGCGAGCGCGGCGCCTTCCTCGCGGCCACTTCCGGTGACAGCGCCGCGTCGACCTGCAGCTCGCCGTCGCTGCACAGGTCGGGCGCGCGCTCCCGCAGGAGGTCTGCCGCGCGGCGCATCTTGTCCACCCGCGGGTGGTCGGCCGAGCCCTTGGTCGAGAACGAGAGCAGCGCCACGCGCGGCGCCTCGCCCGCCAGGCGGCGGTGGCTCTCGGCCGAGGCCAGGGCGATGTCGACCAGTTGCTCCGAGCTGGGGTCGGGCACGACGCCGCAGTCGGCGTAGGTCAGGGCACGCTCGGCGAACACCATCAAGAAGCTCGACGAGACGGTCTCGATGCCGCGCGCGGTGCCGACGACGTGGAGGCCGGCGCGCAGGACCGCGGCGGTGGGCGACTCGCTGCCGGCCACGGCCGCGTGGCAGTCGCCGCTGCGCAGCAGGAAGGCGGCGAAGATCAGCGGGTCGCGCACGCGCACGCGCGCGTCCTCCAGCGTCGTGCCCTTGTGCTTGCGCAGCTCGAAGTACTCCTCGGCAAAGCGCTCCACGCGCGCGTCGTCCGCCGGACGGATCGTCTCGACCCCGGCCGGGGCGGCGCCCATGCCGCCGCAGTCGAGCAGGACCGGCTGGCACAGGCCCTCGGAGCGCAGCGTCGCCGCCGCCTGGCGCACGCGCGGGTCGTGCGACTCCGGCAGCACCACGCGCCGTCCCAGGCGCCGCGACTTCTCCTTCAGCTCGAGCACCAGGTCCACGGCTCAACCCTCCGGCGTGGCGTCGAGCACCTCGTGCGGCACCTCGATCATCATGCGCAGGAGGCCCAGCCCGTGGGTCTTGCCCTGCGCGTCGGTCTTGAGCGAGGCCGATCCGCCTCCGCCCAGGCTGTCGGTCAGGATGAAGTTGAGCACGCGCATGTTCTCGGCCTCGTAGCGCAGCACCTCGCCGCGGTTGATGGCGTGCATGTGAGCCTGCACGAGCGCGGGCGTCAACGCCCGCTCGAGGAAGGCGTAGGCCGCGGCCGAGCGGGCGATGACGCCCACGTTGGAGCCTTCGCCCTTGTCGCCCGAGCGGGCGCCGGCGATGCGTGAGAGCGGGACGCGGGGCATGGTGGGGTGCTTCAGAAGACGCTGACCTTCGTCTCGATCCGTTCCTTGCCGACCAGGGCCGGCCAGAAGCCGATGATCTCGGTCGCCTTCGGGCGCCCGCCGGCGAAGCCGGTGACGCCGGGCGGGCCGCTCGTGACGAGCGGCACGAGCTCGGGCCCGAAGCGGTCGACCTTCGCGCGCTCGCGCCCCTTGACGCCCATGCGCAGGACGACCTCGGGCGGGTCGGCGGCGCACTCGAGCGGGATGCCGTCGTGGCACACGTTGGCGCCGACGAACTCGACCAGGCGCTCGTCGGGGCCGTACTCGTAGCCGTCGTGGGCCAGCCGCTGCCAGACGATGTCGGCGCACAGGCGCGCCTTCGCGAGCGCGTCCGGGCCACAGATCGTGAGCTGCCCGACGGCCTTCCAGCCGTCGTGGTAGCTCATCGAGACCTTGTAGGTCGGCGTGGCCGGCGCGCCGCGCACGCCGCTGATCCGCACCCGGTCGGGGCCGTCCGGCTCGAGCGCGAAGCTGGTGAAGTCGGCCACGACGTCGGGCATCACGTAGCCCGAAGGGTCGCCCATCTCGTAGGCGAGCTGGTGTACCACGGTGTCGACGTCCACCCGTCCGCCCGTGCCTTCGTGCTTGGTGACGGTGAAGCTGCCGTCGGCGCGCGCCTCGACGATCGGGTAGCCGATCAGGGCCATGTCCTCGATCGAGCGCCAGTCGGTGTAGTTGCCGCCGGTGCACTGCGGGCCGCACTCGACGATGTGGCCGGCGACCGTTCCCGCGGCCAGCAGGTCGAAGTCCGACGGTCTCCAGCCGAACTCGTGGATCAGCGGCCCGAGCACCAGCCCGGGGTCGGTCCCGCGCCCGGTGATGACGATGCGGGCGCCCATTCCGAGCGCTGCGGCGATCGGGAAGGCGCCCAGGTAGACGTTGGCGCTGGTGACGCGCTCGCGCACCGCGGACAGCGGCTGGCCGGTGTCCATGTTGCGGAACTCCTCGCCTTGCGCCATCAGCTCGTCGAGGCGCTCCAGGATGTCGTCGCCCTCGACCACGGCCACTCCGACGCCGGCCAGCCCGTGGCGGGCGGCGACCGCGAGCACGGCGTCCTTGCAGGCGTGCGGGTTCACGCCCCCGGCGTTGGCGATCACCTTGATGTCCCGCTCGACCAGCTTGGGCAGGACGCGGTCGACGAGCTGGACGAAGTCGGTCGCGTAGCCGCGCGAGGGGTCGCGCGCGCGCAACTTCTGCATGATGCTCATCGTGACCTCGGCCAGGTAGTCGAGGGTCAGGTAGTCGAGCGGCCCCTCGTCCACCAGGCGCACCGGTCCGAGCATCGAGTCGCCCCAGAAGCCCTGCCCGTTGGCGACGAGCACCTTCTCCTTCTGTCGCGAGGACGGCATGGTGGGGGCGCAGTGTAGGGGTTCGCGAATCCGCCCGGTAGGTCCGTCGCCGGTGGTGGGGGGGCGCGCACGCCTCGGTAGAATCCCCGCGTCGTGCCGCAGCCCCTCGTCCTCGTCACCGGCTTCGGGCCCTTCCGCGACGTCGCGCGCAATCCCAGCGGCGAGCTGGCCGAGGCGCTCGCCCTCGATCCGCCCGCGGGTGTCGAGGTCGTCGGGCGAGTGCTGCCCGTCAGCTTCGCGGCCGCGCCGCCGGCCCTGGAGGCGGCCATCGAGCGGCTCGCTCCGCGCGTGCCCGACGCGATCCTCGGGCTGGGCGTGCAGCGCGGGGCCTGGTTCCGGCTCGAGCGTCGCGCGCGCGCCGTGCTCGACTCCGAGAAGCCCGACCTCGACGGCCGCTTCGCGCGCGAGCTGGAGCCGCTCGGCGCGCGCGACCTCGAGTGCGCCCTCGACCTCGAGCGCCTGTGCGCCGCGATGCGAGCGGCCGGCGCGGGGGAGGCGCGCGCGTCCGACCAGGCCGGCGGCTACGTCTGCGAGCGCGTCTTCCGGGCCGCGCTCGAGGCCGGCGCGCGCCTCGGCCTGCCGGGCCTGTTCCTGCACCTCCCGCCGGCCGATCTGGTCTCCGTGGACGACCAGCTTCCCGTCCTGCGCGGCCTGCTCGTCGAGCTGGCCGCGATGGTCCGCGCCCCGGACCCTCTCTGACCCCCCTCGAGCAGCGAGCCATGGCCAAGCGCATCGACTGGTACTACCACCGCAAGGGCTGAACGGGCTGCGGCCGCGCCGACGACTTCCTCGCCGGCCGGTCGGTCGCCATCCGGGAGATGGTGGATGCCCGCAAGGAACGCTACGGCGAGAAGGAGCTGCGGGCGCTCTTCGCCGGCGCCACGCGGGTGATCGCCGCGCGCGGGAAGGGGCAGGTCGTCTTCGACCTGCGCGCCGGCCTTCCGCCGCCAGCCGAGCTCGCGCGGGCCGTGCTCGGCCCGAGCGGCAACCTGCGTGCGCCCGCGCTGCGCGTGGGCAAGACCTGGCTGGTCGGCTTCGGACCCGCGGCGTACGCCGAGCTATTCGACTGAGAGGCTGAGCAAAAATCGATGATACAGCCTCTCAGATGCCGTTTGGCCCAACGCCTGGCGGCGTTGGCGCCCGTTCGCGAGCAATTCTTGCTCGCTCTGAGGCCGCGACGGTAGGCGGCGCAGGAGACGATCAGCGCTCGGAGAGCAGCAGGTGCGGGCGCGCGGCGGCGTCGCTCGGAGACGAGGCGGCGAAGGCGCGGAAGGCGGGCACGAAGGCCGCCAGGTCGAGGCCCATGAAACGGCCGCCAGTCGCGCGCGCGACGCGCTCGAGGCGCGCCGTTCCGAGCTCGGAGAGCCTGGCCAGGCCGCGCGGCTGTCCCATCGGGATCTTGAGGCAGGCGGCCGCGCACTGGATCAGGCCCCGCAGCAGCTCGGCCTGCAGCTCGTCGCGCCTGGCGCGCCGCCACAGCCCCTCCCAGGACTCGTGCGACTCCCACAGGAAGCCGTGGTTGTAGAGGTCCACGCCGAACAAGTAGTCCCCGTTCGCGTGCCAGTGCTCGGGCTCGAGGTATTCGGCCGGGGACCCGGCTTCCGCGCGGTAGGAGTGGCCGCGCTCGTCCTGCGTCGGGTGCGGGTCGCGGCCCGGCAGGTACGCGTAGGCCGGGAAGGCCCGCCCGGGCGCGTAACGCGGCGCAGCTTCGTCGCTCACGGGAAGATCTCGATCGCCGGGCGCTCGAGCACGCACTCGCCGTCCTTGACGAACACGCCCACGTGGCGCGGGCGCCCCAGGTCCTCGGGCAGCGCCGTGCGGATCGGCTCGCGGCCCTCGATGCGGATCTCGACCGTGCGGTCGGCCGCGACGTGCACGACGAGCTCGGGCTGCTCGCCGTCGGCCAGCGGCGGGTCGAGGAAGAGCGTCTCGACCGAGCGCGAGATCGCCCCCCCCGGCGTCGGGCTGAAGCGCCACAGGCCGGCGTGGCCGCCGCGCCCGAACCCGAACGCCAGCCAGTCGCCCTCCCGGGCGGCGGCGATCACCAGGCCGTGGGCCGAGCTCATGAACACCTCGCCCGCGCGCCGCACGCGCGCGCGCAGCTCGTACTCCGGGCCGACCTCGAAGCTCGTGTCGACGTAGGCGCTCGGGCGCACGCTCTTGATCTCGATGCGCTCGCGCGAGCAGCGCAGGCTCAGCGCCGGGGAGCTGAAGATCGTCGTCCAATCGCCCGCGCGCGTCGCGAACGGCCGCACCTGCCCCAGCAGCAGGCCCGCCGCGCGCGCCCGATCGCGCAAGCGGCCGGCGGCCGGCAGCAGCACCTCCTGGTCGTCGAGGGCGCGGCCCGCGGCGGCGGCGAAGGTGTAGGCGCGCAGGATCAGCGGCTCGTCGCCCGCCTGGTAGTCCTCGACCAGGATGCGCGCCGCGCGCGTCAAGCCTCGCACGCGCGAGCGCGCGTTGCGCAGCGCCCAGTTGCGCCGGTCGAGCCGCTTCAGCCGCTCCTCGAGCATCGCGTAGCGCTCCTGGTCGAGCGCCAGGACGCCCTCGTCGGCCAGGTCGAGCACGCGCTGCACGAGCGGCGCCGCGCCGGCCGGCCGGCCGAGGCGCTCGAGCAGGTCGGCCTGCAGCAGGAACAGCTCCAGGTCCGGGCTCTCCTCGCCGTCGATGCGCGTGCGCACGTACTCGACGTGCCCCAGGGCGCGCCGCAGCAGGTCGTCCTCGGCCACCGGCGCCTTGCGGTCGCCGGCGGCCACGCCGGCGGCCCGCGCGTAGCGTTCGATGCGCGCGCTCCGCAGAGCGCGGCGCTCGCGCGGCGGCGCGAGGTGCAGCGGCTCGACCTCGTCCAGGATCCAGGCCTTCCAGTCCGCCGCGAAGTCGTCGAAGGTGGCGTGTCCGAGGGGCGAGCCCGGGCCCAGGAAGGTGCGCTCGAAGAGCCGCATCGAGTCGCCGCCCTTGGTCGTGATCTCCTCGCGGTAGCGCGCGTACAGCGGCCTGTAGGCGTACACGAGCGTCCCGGGATCCTCGTACTGCTGCATGAAGTACACGAGGCCCCAGCCGAAGGGGTAGTACTCCGGCGGGTACGAGCCGCCACCCGAGTAGCCGACCACCTCGCTCGCGGCCGGACCGCCGCCCGCCTTCAGCATCAGCGCCAGGTTCTGTAGCCGTTCGAGTGCCGCGTCCGGCCACAGCACGCGGTGGTCGGCCATCGCCACCGCGCCCTCGAAGAAGGTGGCCGTGCCCTCGTTCAACCACGAGGGCGCCCAGCCGCCCTTGCGCGCCAAGAGCGACATGAACTGGTGGCTGGCCTCGTGGAAGAGCGTCGTCAGCATCCAGTCGAGCGAGCCCGTGCTCGTGCGCGTGTCGTAGCAGGTGACCTGGTTCTCTCCCGGCGACCACCAGCCCTCGGGGCCCGCGCCGGCACCCTGCCACTCGCCGAGCATCGAGCGCTTGTCGGGGTGCACGCGGATGGTCGCGCGCGCGCCGCGCGCGGCCTTCTCGTCGCCGTCGAAGTAGAGCTGGACGTAGTAGGCGTGCAGGTCGTCCATCGTGTCGGCCACGAGCTCCACCACCTCCGGCTCGAGGTTGCAGCGCAGCCGGTAGTGCTCGCTCTCGAGCTCGACCAGCGGCCAGAAGCCCTCCTCGCTGCGCTCGACGCCGGCCTCGTCCAGGTCGATCTGCTCGAAGGCGGCGCGCACCTTCGCGCGCAGCGCGCGCACCTCGTCGGCGCCCTTGCCGCGGGCGATCGGCTCGATGCGCTCGAGCAGGTCGAGCGCGCGCTCGGGATGACCGCTCTCGTGCAGCGCCTCGGCGGCCTTGTAGAGCTTCGAGGCGACGTCGCGGAAGAAGCGCTCGCGGCGCGAGTTGAACGGGTCGGCGCGCGCCAGGTCGCGCCGCGCGAAGCGCGCCGCGCGCGGGTCGCCGCCGGACTCGATCGAGGCCACGGCGGTCGCCAGGTGGTGGGCGGCTTCGTCGCGCCGGCCCAACGCGAGCAGCGCGCGGCCGATGAGCTCGTTGGCCAGAGCGTCCTGCGCGGCGCCCTTCAGGTGCTCGCGCAGGAGCTCCACGGCGGCCTGCCACTCGCGTCCCTCGATCAGCTCCCGCGCCCGCTCGTGGACGCCGTCGGGCGCCGGAGCGCGGGGCGCTGCGGCCGGCGACAGGAGCGGCGCCAGCCCCAGCAGCAGCGCGGCGATCACAGGAACTCCTCGACCACCGCGTCGGTCAGGGTCGCCTTTCCTCCGACCGCGAAGATCCCCACGTAGTTCCTGGCCGGCATCTCGACCGAGAGCTCGATCTCCAGCGGCGCGCGCTCGCCGACCTGCACCTCGATCCGGCCCTCGGGAAACACGCGGATGCGCAGGTGGGGGTGCTCGTCGGGCGCGACCGGCGTCTCCAGCTCCTCATCGTCCTCGTCGAACCAGGTCTCGAACACGACGTTCAGGCCGCCGCGCAGGCCGCCCTGGTTCACGGCCGCGCTGCGGACGACGAGCTGGCCGTTGTAGTCGATGCCGCAGATCATCCACTCGCCGTCCTCGACGTCCTTGTTGGCCGAGAAGACGACTCCGTGCAGCGCGCCGAGCTCCATCTCGCCCTCGCGACCGAGGGTCGCGCGCACCTCGTACTCGCCGCTTAGCCCGATCTCCTTGCAGATGCGGCCGGCCGGGGCGTTGCCCTCGCCCTCGATCGAGATCTGCACCGGCGACTGGGAGAAGCGCTTCTCGGTACTGGGGGGGAAGATCGAGACCCAGGCGCTCTGGTCGGGATGGAACAGGCTGCGGCTGGCGCCCTTCAGCAGGCCGGCAGCGGTCGCTTCGACCTTCAGGCGCCCGGCCGCCGCCGCCAGCTTCTTGTGACCGAGCACCTGCGCGGCCTCCGCGGCGAAGGTGTAGGCGCGCAGGACGAAGCCCTCCTCGGCGTAGTCCGCGAGGATGCTGAACGCGCGCTTGGCGTGGTTGCGGGCCCGCGCGCGGGCCTTGCGCAGCCCGGCGTTCTCCTTGTCGATCGCGTCCAGGCGCTTGCTGTGCCGATCGTACTCGTCGTCGGAGAGCTCGTAGTCGCCCTCATCAGCCAGCAGCAGCACCTTCTCGAGCACCAGCGACTCGTTCGTGGGCCGGCCCAGCTCGCGCAGCACCTCGGCCTGCGCCAGCAAGATCTCGGGGTCGGGAGTCTCGGCCAGGTCGATCTCCTCGCGCACGTAGGTCAGGTGGTTCAGGGCGCGCACGAGCATGCGTTCCTGGCGCTCGTCCTGCGGACCGAAGCGCGCCGCCGCCGCGCGGCACTCCGTGGCCTTCTTGAGCCGCGCTCCGCGCTGCGCGTTGCCCAGGGAGAGCGGCCGCACGTCGTCCAGGATCCAGCGCCGCCAGGCCTGCTCGAAGTCGTCGAGCGTCCGGTGGCCGAGCGGCGAGCGCGCGCCGAGGAAGACCTCCTCGAACAGCGGCAGCGGCGCGAGGTGCTGCGCGCTGGTCGTGATGCGCGTGCGGTAGTCGTCGTACAACGGGCGGAAGGGCCGCTCGAGCGTCTGCGGGTCCTCGTACTCCTGCAGGTAGTAGATGAGCCCCCAGCCGTAGGCGTAGAACTCGCCGGGGTACGAGCCGGGCGCCGAGAAGCCGACGATGTCCTTGACGGGCAGCCCGCCGCCGCCCGCGATGCCCTGGGCGAGGTTGCGCAGGCGCCCGACCGCCGCGTCCGGCCACAGCACGCTGTCGTCCTCCATCGCGCGCGCGCCCTCGAAGAAGCTGGCGGTGCCCTCGTTCAGCCAGGCCGGGCTCCAGCCCTTCCCCTCCAGGCACAGGAAGTGCATGAACTGGTGGCTCGACTCGTGGAACAGGGTCCCGAGCAGGAACTCGCGGCTGCCCATGCCCCCGGTCGGCGACGTCGGATCGCTCGTGTCGTAGCAGTGGACCTCGTTCGCGGCCGGGTTCCACCAGCCGCCCAGGCCCGCCGGCGGCTGCTCCGCCCACAGGGCGGCCATCTCGTTCCAGGTCGGGTGGATCGTGATCCTGGCCTTGGGGAAGCTCGCCTTCGACCAGTCGCCCTCGAGGTAGATCTCGACGTAGTAGGCGTAGATCGCGTCCATCGTCTTCGCCACGACCTCGACCGTCTCGGGCTCGAGCGCGGCACGGATGCGGTAGTGCTCGCTCTCGCGCTCGATGAACTCGTTGCGGCCCTTGACGCGCGTGCTGTCGAGGTCGACCTCGGCCACCACGGCGCGCGCCTTGGCGATCAGCGCCTCGATGCGCGCGCGCTCGTCGCCGGAGGCCAGGGCGACCACGCGCTCCAGGCACTGGGCCCCGCGCTCGGCGTCGCCCTGCTCGATCAGCTCCTGGCCGACGTCCGACAGCAGCGTGAGCGCGCGGCCGAAGAAACCGCGGCGCGCGTCCGCCTGCGGATCGACCTTGAGCACCCTGCGCTCGAGCGCGCGCACCTCGGGCGTCTTGCCTTCGTCCAGACGCAGGCCGAGCGCGGCGTCGTAGTGGTGCGCGGCTTCGTCGTTGCGCCGCAGACCCGCGAGCGCGTCGCCCATCAGCTCGCGCACGATGGGGTCCTCCGGCGAGGCCTCGACCAGCCCTTCGAGCTGCGCGGCGGCCGCGGCGTACTTCTTCGCCTGGAGCAGCGAACGGACCGCGTCGAGCTCGTCCGCGGCGGCTGCCCGCGGGCTCTCCGGGCCCGTGGCCGGGCGCGCGCTCCTCGGCTCGCAATGCCGCGACACGGGAGTCGCTTCCCCGAAGGAGGCGGCCCCCGTGTACAGCAGGAGTCCTGTGAGCCTCAGGGGCCAGAGATGTTGACCGGCGTTCATGAACCGACACGCTCGCAGGGGGGTGCAACCGGCGCCGGAGGCGCCGCGCCGCCCATCAGGCGGCGGGGAGGGGGAGGCCGCGTGTCGCGGCCGATGCGGGGGAGGGTCCGCCTCCCCCGCCAACAGGATCAGCGCGGGCCGAGTCCTTCCATTGGGTTGCGGGCGTTCAGCCAGCGCTGAGCAGCGCGCCCGCGCTGGCGCGTGCTTGGGGCATCGTTCCTATTCGATCGTGGCCGTGGAGTTCATGGAGCCCGACATCTCGATCGATGTCTCGATCTCCATGTCCATTCCCTGGCTGCTGATCGACATTCCCATGTTCATCAGCATGGAGAAGTCGCCCGAGAGCTCGAAGGACTCGGCCCGGCCGGCGGCGAGGTTCCACAACAGCGTGCCCTCGGCCTCGAGCGAGACTTCGATGTCCATGTGGTCGATCTCCATGTCTCCGGCCTCGGGCGGCAGCTCGGCATTCTCCATCATCTCGCTGACCATCTCGGTCAGGTCGACGGCGTTGGAGATGTCGATGCGCAGCTCGATCACCCCCAGCTCGGTGCCATCGTCGCCCTTGCGGGTGCCCTTGAAGGTCGCGACGACCTCGCCCTCGAGGCTCTCCCCGAACCAGTCGGACATGCTGCCCTGGTTGGGGTTCATGCCCATCATGGTCTCGGCGTCGAGATCCTCGGGCACGAGCTTGAGGTTTCCGCCGGGGGCCAGGACCGAGGCCAGCTTCGAGGCTTCGATCGACCACTCGTCGTCCGGGGAGACGGCACCGCTGGGCAGGAGCGCGCGGAAGTCCATGTCCTCGAAGAGGTCCTCGAGCAGCTCCTCCTCGCCCTTCTCCTCGGCGAACGTGGCGTCGTAGCGCTTCTCGTCCTCGTTCCACTTGAAGCGCACGGTCATGCCCTCCAGCTCGCTGCCGGCCGAGATGGGCATGTCCTGGGTCGTCGTCGTCCCCATCATGTCCATCTCCACTTTCACCTCGGTGTGCGAGGAGATGGTGTCGTAGGCGCGCTTGAGCTCCGCGGGCCGGCCGTCACTGACCGAGACGTACTCGTCCTCGACCACGACCGAGAACTCGGTCGTATTCGACATGTCGATCTCCATGGGCATCGGCGACTCCTGGCCGTTCATGGTCATCGACAGGTCGTCGAGGTTGAGCTCGATGGACGTCTTGAACGTCTTCGTGTTGGTCGCTCCGTCCTCGACCTTGAACTCGATCCTGGTCTCGGGCGGCAGCGCGGAACCGGGCAGCGATCCTGCACCGGGCAGGGACCCGGAACCCGGCAGGGCGAAGGCCAGGAGGAGCGCGGTCGCGGCGGCGGGGATCAACAGCAGGCGGGGGTACTTCATTGCGACTTGGAGGCGCGCGGGCCTCGGGTGTGGATCGTGGGAGGTCGGGGTCGGTCGGGACCCCGGCGGCGGGCGGTCGAACCTCGCTCGGAGCAGCGCGCAAGGGTACCGGCCGCGCTGCGCAGGAGCATGCCGAATCCCGGCCTACGCTCCGGCGCGGCCGTCATTTCGCGACCCGGCCACCGGCCGTGACCTCGGGCGCGCGGCCGGGCTACGAGGCGGGCGGCGCGGCGGCTCCACCGAGCTCCGTTGCCCACAGGAGGTGTGGGTCGCCGCGTCCGCCCCTCCTCGCCCCGGCCCGCGCCGCGACCGGCGTCACTCGCAGTAGGTGACCTCGAGCCCGTCCGACAGCCCGGCCTGGGTCCCGTCGGGGTGCGCGGGGTCCCGGTACCAGTTCTGGTAGTAGAGCGTCGTGCCGGCCATGCCGGGCAGCACCGCGATCGGCACGTTCCCGTCGCCGAAGAGGTCCAGGGTGTGGACCGCGACGCGCGTGACAGGGGGGAGCACCAGGCGGAAGCCGCCCAGGAAGGGGGTGTTGTCCGGCGCATCGCTGGAGAGGAGGATCGCCAGTTGGTTCGCGATCCCGTCCGTCAGCGTGATCTCGAAGTTCGTGAGCGAGGCGCTCGGCACGCCGTCCGCCCCCATGGTCGGGATCCCGCCCGCGGAATTGGTCTTGGCCTGGCCGTAGTTCACCGGCGTCGGGCAGTCGTATTCGGTGTGGACCAGCGCGAAGTCGTCGATCGTCCAGCCGCCGAGCTCTATCACGCTGTCGGACTGGAGCGAAAATTCGATCTTCACGGCCCCGACACCGTCCGCGCGATCCGAGATGTCGAGATCGATCTCCTGCCACGAGGTGTCGACCGTGTCCGCCGGGGCCTCGCTCTTCCACACGGTCTGGCCGTTGACGGCGATGCGCGCCACGTCGTGGCGCTCGAGGGTCAGCCAGCGACGGAAGCGCAGCCGCGTCCCGACCGCCGCGCTGCAATCCACGTAGGGCGAGCGCAGCCAGTTGTGCGTGTCGGGCTCGTAGAAGCCGTCGAAGCCGGCTCGCCCCAGGTCGTTGCCGCGCGCCTCGCTCCCGCTGAAGGCCTGGGTCGGGTCGCCGCCCGCGCAGTGCGTGACGTCGTGCTGCCAGTCGTCGAAGCCGCCGTTGGTCCCGTGCGTCCAGCCGTTGTTGCCGTTGCCCTCGAAGTCGTCGAAGAACAGCACCACGATGCCGACGAAGAACTCGAACGGTCGCTCCTCGCCCGAGCGCGGAAAGACCTCGGTCGAGCCGGCCCCGTCCGTGGCCGACAGGTAGTAGTCGACGTCCGACCCGCGCGCTTGTCCGGGGATGTCCGCCGTGTAGTCGTCGCCGCCGAGGTGCGTCATCGACGTCGTGACCCACGGGCCGCCGTTCACGCGCTGGACCAGCTCGACCGCCGAGAGGGGCGGGTTGACCACCCCGACGACGGTCGCGTCCACCGTGTACGGCCCGGTCTCGTCGGAGGTGTCCGGCAGGTCGCTCACGTTCGTGAACACGATGTCCGGCAGGTCGAAGCCGGGGAAGCCCTGGTCGCGGAAGCCCTGGTCGACGTCGGCGAAGTGCGGTGTCCCGTCGTCGATGTTGCCGTTGTCGTCGTCCAGGGTCAGCCACTGCGTCTCGATCACCGTGCGGATGTCGCGCTGGTCGTAGACGTTCATCCAGGCCGAGAAGAGCGCGTCGGCGATCGCGTCCCCGAGGGCGTCGCCATTGGTGTTGTTCAGGTGGTCGCGGATCTTCCAGGCCGCGCCCATCCACACCTCGCCGTCGGCGTGGACTTCGCCGGCGCAGCCGGGGTTGCAGTCGCCGCAGAAGGCGCGCCCGTTCCAGCCCGAGCGCACGTTGGTCCCGGGGCCGAAGAAGCCCTCGCCCACGATCGGCGTGTCGTACAGGTACATCGCGAAGACGTCCGCGTTGCCCTCGCCCATCCCGTCGGAGCCGTTCCCGGTCTCGTAGAGCTGGTTCAGCCAATGGCCCATCTCGTGCGCGACGACGGTCGAGTAGGCCGTGTTCACGCACGAGCCGCCGGACGTGAAGAAGTTGACCGAGCTGCCGTTCCAGTAGGCGTTGCAGTTCTGGTTCAGATTGCAGTTCGCCAGCGCCTGGAAGTCGGCCGTGCCGTCCGACGGGTCCACGGCCCGGATCCAGTCGCGCAGGACGGCGATCTCGCGGAAGGCGTTGGCCTGTGCCGTCACGAGCTCCGTGGGGCTGGAGTTCAGGAGGATCACGTTGTTCGTGCCCATGAGCGCCTGCACCACGACGTGCTCCGGCCCGGCCTCGTTGTCCACGTCCGCGAAGCTGCCGACGTACTCGAACGTGCAGTCCAGCGGGCCGTCCACGCCGGAGAAGTTGAAGTCGCCGTTCGCATCGGTCAGCACCACCCCGGCCGCGCTCGTCACCTGGAGGTAGGGCAGCGCAAAGACCTGCGGCGGGTTCGAGCCCGTGTCGGGAGCCGTCCCCGGCGTCGCGTTCGACGTCACGGTCCCGCCGACGTCGAAGAAGTGCACCAGCGGGCGCCGGTCGAGCTGCGAGCCGTCGCGCGCGTCGATCGAGTACGCGAAGCCCTCCGGCGTCGCCCCGGCGTCGCTCCAGCGCACCTCCAGACGCCAGGCGAGCGCCGCGAAGCGCCGTCCGGCGACGACGTGCTGCGCGATCCCGAGCTCCGGCTGGCCGACCGCGGTCGGCGGCAGGCCCGTGTCCGCCGCGAAGGCCGCGACCGCGCGCTCCCGCGCGACCTCGGCCGGGACGAGCGCGACGGTCGGCGTGCCGCTCAGGCGCGGCATGGCGGTCGTCTGCAGGGACAGGACGCTGCCGTCCAGGTCGAGCAGCACGTTGACGCTGGCGTCGAACACGCGCACGCCGCCGAGCTCCTGGCCGAAGCGCACGGCGAGCTTGTCGGTGGTCCCTATCGCGGACAGCGGGACGAGCCGCACGTGCCGGGGCACGAGCGTGGCGGTCTCGAGTCCGGTGAGGTGCGCCGTCTCCTCGACGAACATGCGCGCCAGCTCGACGCTCTCGCCGTCGTCGATCGGCGCGAAGGCCGGCGGCGCGGCGCCTCCGCCCAGGAAGCAGGCCCAGCCCGTCTCGCCGTCGACGAACGCGTGCCAGCCGGGTCCCTGGGCTTCGGCCCAACGTGCGATCGCGCGCCGCGCGCCGGCCGGCGCGCCCCAGTCGCGCCCCTGGCGGGCGTGCGCGCCGCCGGGCAGGACGGCGAGGAGGGCGATGAGGGAGAGGGTCGGGACGGCGAGGCCGGAGGCGCCGGGGATGGGATACCGCATCCGACCATGGTAGCCGCCGGCGCGGGAAGCGCAGCCCCTCCCCGCGAGAAGGGGGCGCCGCGCCCGGGCGCGGCGCCCCCAGTCGAGTCAGGGTGCCGGACGGACTTCCTCCGGCGTCAGTCGCAGAACTTCACCTCCAGGCCGTCCGACAACCCCACGCCGGTCCCGTCGGGGTGCGCCGGGTCGCGGAACCAGTGCTGGAAGTACTTCGTGACCCCGGACATGCCCGCGGCGACGGGGTAGGGCACGTCGCCGTCCCCGAAGAAGTCGAGCGTGTACATGGCCTCGCGCACCAGCGGGTGCGCCACGAGGCGGAAGCCGCCGTAGAACGGCGCGTTGTCCGGGGCGTCGCCCGAAATCAGGATCGCGAACTGGTTGGACACGCCGCCCAGCAGGGTGACGTGGAAGTTGTCGATCGTCTCGCTCGGCGTTCCGCTCCAGCTGATCATCGGGAAGCCGCCGTGCGAGGCCTGCTTGGCCTGGCCGTAGTTGATCGGGTCGATGCACGCCCCGCCCGAGCTCGTCACGGTGCGGATCTCGAAGTCGTCGAGGTTCCAGCCGCCGTAGACCCCGCTCGCGTTGCTCTGCAGCGAGAACTCGATCTGCACCGAGGGGTTGCCGTCCGCGATGGCCGAGATGTCGATCGTGACCGCCGCCCACTCGCTCTCGAGGTGGTCCGCGCCCGACGCGTTGATGTAGACCTGCGTGCCGTTCACCTTGATGCGCGCCTGGTCGGCGGTGCTGCGCTCGACGTTGAGCCAGCGCCTGTAGCGCAGCTCCGTGTGCGTGGCGAGCGAGCAGTCGATGAACGGAGAGCGCAGGTAGTTGTGGATGCCGTTCTGGTACGCGCCGTTCCAGCCCGACGGCCCCAGGTCGTTGCCCCAGCACTTCGTGCCGCTGTAGGCCGTCGAGGGGTCCCCGGACTTGCCGTACGGGACCCCGTGTTGCCAGTCGTCCTGGCTGTTGGACGAGCCGCCGGCCCAGCCGTGCGTCCAGCCGTTGTCGCCGCCTTCGAAGTCGTCGAAGTAGATGACCGTCACGACGCCGACGACGAACTCCAGGTAGTCGCTCGGCGCCTGGGCGGGGTAGGTCACCGTGTTGCCGGCGAAGTCGGTCGCCCGCACGTAGTAGTCGACCGAGGCGGGCGACGTCTGCCCGGGGATGAAGCCCTGGTAGTCGTCGCCGCCGACCGGGGTCATCGACGTGGCGATCCACGCGCCGCCGTCCACGCGGTAGAGGACGTCAGCCGCGACGACCGGCGGCGCGAGCAGCGCCACGATCGTGGCGTCGACCTGGTAGGGGCCGGTCTCGTCGGTCGTGTCCGGCAGGTCCGTGACGTTGCTGATCAGGATGTAGGCCACTTCGTGGCCCGGGAAGCCCTGGTCGCGGAAGCCCTGGTCGATGTCGTCGTGGTGCGGCGTGCCGTTGTCGATGTTGCCGTCGTCGTCGTCGAGCGTCAGCCACTGGGTCTCGATGACCGACTTGATCTGGGTCTGGTTGTAGACGTTCAGCCAGGCCGAGAAGAGGCCGTTGGCGATCGCGTCGCCGGCCGCGTTGCCGTTCGTCAGGTTCAGGTGGTTGCGCACCTTCCAGGCCGCGCCCATCCAGACCTCGCCGTCGACGTGCACCTCACCGTAGCAGCCCGGGCAGCAGTCGCCGCAGAACTGGCGCGTGTTCCAGCCCGTGCGCACGTGGCAGCCGCTGCCGCAGAAGTCCTCGCCCACGATCGGCGTGTCGTAGATGTACTCTGAGAACACGTCCGAGTTGCCCTCGCCCATGCCGTCCGAGCCGTTGCCGGTCCCGTACAGGATGTTGAGCCAGTGGCCCTCCTCGTGCGTGATGACCGTCGAGTAGGCCGTGTTCACGCAGCCGCCGCCCGACCTGTAGAAGTTGATCGAGTTGCCGTCGAAGTAGGCGTTGCACGTGCTGCTCAAGTTGACCTTGGTCCAGACCCGGAAGTCGGCCGTGTTGTCCGTCGGATCGACCGCGCGGATCCAGTCGCGCATGTCTCCGACCTCCTTGAAGCCGTTCGCCTGGGCGGTGATGAGCTCCGTCGGGCTCGGGTTGAGCAGCACCGCGTTGCCCGTTCCGGTCAGGGACTGCTGGATGACGTGGTTCGAGCCGGCCTGGTTGTCGACGTCGGCGAACGTGCCGTAGTACTCGAAGGTGCACGCCAGCGGCCCGGTCGCGCCCGGGTAGTTGAAGTTGCCGTTCACGTCGGTGTGGACGGTCCCGGCCGAGCTCGTCACGCGCAGGTACTTCATCGGGAAGATCTGCTCGGGGTTGGAGGCCGTGTCGGGCTTGACGCCCGGGGTCGCGTACGACGAGACCGTGCCGCCGACGTCGAAGTTGTGGATGCTCGGCGCGCGCCGCAGCACGCCGGCGCTGAGGGCGTCGATCCAGTAGGTGGTGCCCTCGGGCTCCGCGCCGTCCATGTGCCACTGCACGTCGACCTCCCAGACCAGGGCGGCGAAGCGCCGGCCGTCGACCACGACCTGCCCGATGCCGAGCCGCGGGTCGCGCGTGATCGTGCCGGGCAGGCCCTCATCGCCCGCGAAGGCCTCGAGCGCGCGCGCGATCGCGCGGTCGGTGGAGACGGTCGGGGTCGTCGCGACGCCGGTGACCTGCGGCATGGCGGTCGACTGCACCGACAGCAGGTTGCCGCGCAGGTCGAACAGGACACTCAGCGAGCCGTCGAAGACCGGCAACCCGCCCACCTCCTGCTCGAACAGCACGGCCACCTTGTCCGTGCTGCCGATCAGGCCCAGGGGCACGAGCTTCACGCGCTCCCGGACCAGGGTGACGCTCTCGACGCCCGTCAGGTGCTCGGTCCCGGCCAGCGCGATGTGCGCCAGGGACACGAAGTCGGCGTCGGCGTTCAGGCGGGGCGCGAAGGCCGGCGCGGCGCTGCCGCCGCCGATGAACTGCGCGTAGCCCGTCTCCTCGTCGATGAAAAGGTGCCAGCTCGGGCCGTTCGTCGTGCTCCACTCGCCAAAGTCCGCCGCTACGCGCACGCGCGCCTCGAGGACCGGGTCGGCCGCTTCCTGGCCCAGGACGGGCCCGGTCGCGGTCGCGAG
>Ga0326597_10005304_pt1 | contig 17931 bp, 18 predicted proteins | sample RVTome_12_FD_203789 | JGI IMG/M metagenome (GOLD analysis project Ga0326597, IMG submission 203789) | Soil microbial communities from uranium-contaminated site in the Upper Colorado River Basin, Wyoming, United States - RVT100D185 | ecosystem: Environmental > Terrestrial > Soil > Contaminated >... | reverse complement strand
GCGGCATGTCGGCGAGGAAGTTGCGCAGCAGGTAGACGCGATTGAGCTCGGACTCGTCGAGCAGCAATTCTTCCTTGCGCGTGCCGGACCGGTTGATGTCGATGGCCGGGAAGACACGCTTGTCGGCGATATGGCGGTCGAGCACGACTTCCATGTTGCCGGTTCCCTTGAACTCTTCGAAGATCACTTCATCCATTCGCGAACCGGTCTCGATGAGGGCCGTCGCGATGATGGTGAGTGAACCGCCCTGGTCGATGTTCCGGGCGGCGCCGAAGAAGCGCTTCGGTTTGTGCAGTGCGTTTGCATCCACACCGCCGGACAGGATCTTGCCACTGTGGGGCACGGTCACGTTGTAGGCGCGGGCGAGTCGAGTGATGGAGTCGAGCAGGATGATGACATCACGACCGTGCTCGACCAGGCGTTTGGCCTTCTCGATGACCATTTCCGCGACCTGCACGTGACGATCGGCGGGCTCGTCGAACGTCGAAGAGATGACTTCAGCGTTGACGTGCTCCTCCATGTCCGTGACCTCTTCGGGGCGCTCGTCGATGAGCAGCACGATGAGGTGGCAGTCGGGGTGATTCTCGAGGATGCTGTTGGCCATTTTCTGCATGAGGATCGTCTTGCCGGCTTTGGGCGGGGAGACGATCAGGCCGCGCTGTCCCTTGCCGATGGGGACGACGAGGTCCATGAGTCGCATGGAGAGGTCGCCGGCCACGTTCTCGAGTTTGATCCGGTTTTCGGGATAGCGGGGCCGGAGGTTGTCGAAGGCGATGCGGTGTTTCGCGCGTTCGGGATCATCGCCGTTGACCTGCTCGACCTTGAGCAGGGCGAGGTATCGCTCACCTTCCTTGGGCGGGCGGACCTGCCCGAGCACGGTATCGCCGGTCCGGAGATCGAAGCGTTTGATCTGGGACGGACTCACGTAGATGTCGTCGGGGCCGTACAAGTAGTTCCAGTCCTGCGAGCGGAGAAAGCCGTAGCCTTCGGGCAGGATCTCGAGAACACCTTCGCCGCGCAGCACGACGTCGCTGTCGAGGAGGTTCTGTTCGATGCGGAAGATGAGATCCTGTTTGCGGAGACCAGAGTAGTTGGCGATGTTGAGTTCTTCTGCCATCTCGTGGAGTTCCGCGATGGATTTGCTCTTCAGCTCTGCGATGTCCACGGTTGTTGCTCCGAATCGAGCGGGTTGTGGTGTGTGAGTGGTAGCGGGCGAGTCACGCGCAAGGGCCGTGAGAGAGCGAAGTATTCGGCGATAAGATCAGAAGCCAGAACGGCGCGCGCCCGCGCTTTCGAGATCGGAGAGGTTCCGGTTTGTTGAGGTGACGGGTTAGTGTAGCACCGGTCCGACGGGAGGTCAAGAGTCGCATCCGGCAGCGGATGTGTGGGAAGGTGGCTTGACAGTGGGTTGAGCGGGGGGGAAGTTGGCGCGACGGTGGATCGCGTGCCGTCGGAATCGGGAGCGCTGCGGAGGCGTGGATGGCTCGTCACAACAGGCAGGGACGCGGTACCGACCAGCAGGGGTCGGAGTACGTGATCAGCTATCCGCCGGACTGGCTCCAGCAGGTGAAAGTCACACGTACGCTGGAGAACGGGCGACAATCGACGAAGACGCTGTTTCGCAATCCGGAGTCGTTGAGCCGACGGCCCGCGGGCAAGGTTCGCACGCGGGTGACGTCGCGGAAGGAGAGTGTCGATTTCGAGATCGGCGTCTCGGATCCGCAGGGTGTGATCACGCGGATCATCGTAGAGACAACGCGACCGGACCGTGGGGACCGGGGAACGATTCACTTCACATTGCAGGACGGTCAGGTACCCCGCCGGCGGAAGTCCGGCGGAGGCGCGGCCGCGGACTGACCTGAAGGCGCACACCACGAGACATCATCGCGAGGAAGTCCACGCATGGGCGGCGCCCGGCCGCCAGATCACGGCACGGCGATGATCCGACTCGGCCACATCGACTACAGCAATTGCGTTCCGGTGCACAGCCGGCTCCTGGAGCGGGTGCGGCCGGAGGGCATCCAGCTGGTGATGGGTGTTCCGTCCGAACTGAACGAAGCGCTGGCGACCGGTCGGATCGATGCGGCGCCATGCTCGAGCATCGAATATGCGAGGCACACGTCACAGTACCGTCTGTTGCGCGGACTGGCGATCGGATCGGAGGGTCCGGTAGGCAGCATCCTGCTGGAGAGCGCGGTCCCGGTCGAGGAACTCGATGGACGTGAGGTCTGGACGCCGACGGCTTCGGCATCGTCGGTGGTACTTCTGCGGATTCTGCTGGAGCGTCGATTCGGCGTGATGCCGCGGTACTCGTGGTTTCATCAGGCGGACGCGGGCGACCCGGTCGGCGTGCACGCGACGGCAGTGCTGCGCATCGGCGATGTCGCGCTGCGGCGCAAGGTGCCGGCGGGTCGATACGTGCTCGACCTGGGCGAAGCGTGGACGAGCTGGACGGGTCTGCCCTTCGCGTATGCGGTCTGGCAGGTGCGCTCGGAGACTCCGGCGGACGAGGTCGGCAGGCTGCACGGGATCCTGCTCGATTCGAAGTCCTGGTACGAGGCGAACGCCCGGGAGCTCGCGATTCGTCACGCATCGCGGTACGGCCTCGAGCCGGACCGCCTGTACGCTTACTGGACGTCGCTGCGCTACGATCTCGACGAGCGGATGCAGGCGGGACTGCTTCGCTTCTTCGCGCTGGCGACGGAGGTCGGCGAGGCGCCGGCGGTCTCACGGCTCGAGTGGTTCGAGACCGGATGACGACGAGAACGGGTGGACAGGCTCCGCGGGCGACGAGTAAGTTGGCGTTCATGAGAGCGGGCCTCGAAGCCCCGGTCGCGGCGTTGGGTCGAGGAGCGATCGGGTTCGCGTCGGGATTCGGCCGGTTCGGCGCATTTGCCGCGGCCGTCGGCCGGGCCGTCCCGAGCGTGGATGTCTGGGGGCGGCTTCTCGTGCTCCAGATGGCGCGACTCGGCGTCGCCTCCCTGCCCATCGCACTGTTCATCGCCGGCTTCACCGGCATCGTTCTCGCGCTCCAGGCCTCGTACACGTTCACGGGTGCGGTCCCGCTCTATTTCGTGGGGACGCTCGTGGGCAAGACGATGATCCTGGAGCTCGGCCCGGTTCTGACGGGTCTGGCGCTGGCCGGCCGGGTGGGGGCCAACATTGCGGCGGAGATCGGAACGATGCGCGTGACCGAGCAGATCGATGCGCTGGAGACGCTGGCGTACGATCCGGTCGCGTACCTCGTGGTGCCGCGCATTCTCGCGGGCGTCCTGATGTTCCCGGTGGTCGTGGCGTTCGCGGATGCGCTCGGCGTCGTGGGCGGCTGGGCGACGTCGATCAACCTGCTCGACCTCTCGACGGCCGAATTCATCCGGGGCCTGCGGCTGTTCTTCCGCACGTTCGACGTGCAGTACTCGCTGATCAAGGCGGCCTCGTTCGGTCTGGCCGTTACGTCGATCGGCTGTTTCTTCGGCTACAGCACGAAGGGTGGCGCCGAGGCGGTCGGCTGGGCGACGACGCAGGCGGTCGTGGTGGCCAGCATGCTGATCCTGGTGCTGGACGCCTTCTGGGCGATCGCGCTCCTGTGAGCATCGTGCTGGCGGGCGTGCGCAAGGCGTTCGGCGAGAAGGTCGTGCTGGATGGGCTGGATCTCGAGATCCTCGATGGCGAGACCATGGCCGTGATCGGTGCGTCGGGCAGCGGCAAGTCGGTCATGCTGAAGACCATCGTCCGACTGATCGTGCCGGAGGCCGGTCAGGTCACGGTCGATGGTCTTGAGGTCGGTGGCCTGACCCAGGAGCAGATGTACGAGCTGCGCCGTCACGTGGGTTACGTCTTCCAGTTCGCGGCGTTGTTCGACTCGATGACGGTTTTCGACAATGTCGCCATGGGACTGCGGCGGACGCGGACGATGAGCGAGGCCCAGATCAACGACCGCGTCCTCGAATCGCTGCGGCTGGTCGAGATGAACGGATACGAGGACCGGCTGCCGTCGCAGATTTCGGGTGGCCAGCGCAAGCGGGTCGGCCTCGCGCGGGCGATCGCGACACGGCCGAAGTACCTGCTCTACGATGAGCCGACGTCCGGCCTCGATCCCGTGACGACCGCCGTCATCGATGAGCTGATCCAGCGCATGGCGCGCGAGCTGAACGTGACGAGTATCGTCGTCACCCATGACATGCGCAGCGCCTACCGGATAGCCGACCGCATCGCCATGCTGTGGGCGGGCCGGATCCGCGTCGTGGGCACCCCGGATGAGATCCGCGCATCGAGCGATCCCGTCGTGAAGGGATTCATCGAAGGCCGGCCCGACCTGGTCCAGGAGGCGGCGTGAAAGCACGGAACGAAGTGACGGTTGGCGCGGTCGTGATCCTGGCCATCGCACTCGTCATCTTCGGCACGGTCTGGCTCAAGGGTCAGCATTTCGGCCGGGAAGACATCGAGGTACGAGCGCGGTTCCGCGAGATCGGCCAGCTCCAGGGCGGCAATCCGGTGAAGGTGCGTGGCGTGCAGATCGGCCGGGTCGAGGCCATCGAGCTGGAGGAAATGGGAGGCGGCGTCACCGTGACCATGACGGTGAAGGCCGATGCCCGGCTGCCGGAGGATCCGGTGGTGGTGCTGGCGCCGGCCTCGATGTTCGGCGACTGGCAGGCCGAGATCTTCCCGCGCTCCGCGGTGTCGCAGTACGACTACGCGGAGGCGCCGGATCCCGCGGTCCTGCCGGGGGCGACGCTGCCGGACATTTCACGGCTGACGGCCGTCGCGGACCAGATCGCCCGCAACATGGCGATCCTGAGCGAACGCTTCCAGGTCGCGTTCACGGAGGAGACCGCGACGAACATCAAGCGGGCCATCGACAACATCCAGGAAGTGAGCTCCCAACTGACGCAGCTGGTATCGCGGCAGCAGCGGGCGATCGACGGCGTCGCCGGCGACCTGCAGCAGACGGCGGAAGCCCTGGGTGAGGCGGTGGGCACGATCAACCGCACGTTCCAGCAGGTCGAGCAGGCGATCAGCGGCGACAAGCTGGTCCACATCGTGGCGACGGCCGAGCGTGCTTCGGTGCAGATCGACTCGCTGACGCGCGAGCTGCTGGTCACGAGCCGGACACTGCGAACGACGGCATCGACGGCGGACACGACGATGCGGACGATCGGGGCCGTGGCGGGTTCGCTGGCGCGCGGCGAGGGCACGCTGGGTCTGATGATGCGGGATACGACGTTGTACTGGAAGCTGGTCGAATCGAACGCGGAGCTGCAGACTCTGTTGCGCGATCTGAGAATCAATCCGAGACGGTACATCAACGTTCGTGTCTTCTGAGAGCGGGCAACGGCAGGGGGGCGGGCGCGGCCGGCAGAAGCGGCGCCGGTCGCGGCGTCGGGCTCACGTCGAGAAGAGCTCGGGCGGCGTCGTCTACCGCCGCGATCGGGCCGGGCTGACGTTCCTTCTGATTCGCGATCCCTACAGGAACTGGGGACTTCCGAAGGGCCACATCGAGGGCGACGAAACGCCGCGCGATGCGGCGCTCCGCGAGGTTCTGGAGGAGACGGGCCTGGGCGGACTCGCGGTGATCGATGAGCTGCCGACCATCGACTGGTATTACCGGAACGGCGGCCGGCTCATCCACAAGTTCTGCCATTTCTACCTGCTGGAATGCGACCGCGGCGAAGCGGTCCCCCAGCTCGAGGAAGGGATCACGGCGTGCCTCTGGTACTCGTTCGCCGAAGCCATGAAGAAGCTGACCTACGACAACGCGCGCGAGGTCCTGCGCGTGGCGGGCGAACGTCTGGGGGAGAGCTGACGCAGTGAGCGCGCGCGGCGAGGAGGAGGCGGAGCGCATCGGCGACGGCCAGCGGCAGCGGATGGAGTGGAGCGTCGTGTACGCGCCGCTGCTCGTTGCGGCCGCCTTCCTCTACGTCTGGACGGTCCGCGATGTGCTGAGCCCGTTCATCGCGTACCTGGCGCTGCTTGCCCTGCTGGCGCCGTTCGCGGGGACGCGGCGACACATGGTCGTCGTCACCGTGGCCACGTCGCTTCTGGGGCTGCACGTCCTGTCGACGCTGGGCGGACTGCTGGCGCCGTTCTTCCTCGCGTTCGCCATTGCGTACATTCTCGATCCGGCCGTGGACGTCCTGGAGCGGAAGATCCGCCGGCCGCTGGCGATCACGATCCTGCTCGTGCCCGTGCTCGTGATCATCGGCGTGCTCCTGATCGTCGGCGTGCCCGAAGTGGCCGATCAGGTCGAGAATCTGATCGGCCGCCTGCCGGAAGCCGCCGGCAGGGCGGGCGGCTACATGGAGGCTGCGCGCGGCTGGTTGGGTCGGGTCCGGATTCCGTTCCTGCCCGAGTTCGATCCGGCGGCCATGCTGAATCCCGACCGGATCACCCGATGGTTACAGGATCGGCAGTCGCGAATCATGGACGGCGGGCTCGCCGCAGTCCTCGGTGTGGGCCGCGGCGTGGGCGCGGTCCTGGGCGTGCTCGGCTACATCGTGCTGACGCCCGTGCTCACCGTGTACCTGCTGCGTGACTTCGACAAGATCAAGGAACGCGCGGGCAATCTGATTCCGGTTGCGTACCGCACGGGCTGGCTCGATTTCCTGCGCGAGTACGATCGTCTGCTGTCGCGCTTCCTGCGCGGCCAGCTCATCGAGGCCACGCTGGTCGGCGTGCTGACATGGCTCGGGCTGCAGATCCTCGGGTTCCCGTACTCGGGGCTGGTCGGCGCGATCGCGGGCACATTCAATCTCGTGCCGTATCTCGGGCTCGTGGCCAGCATCGTCCCGGTTCTCGTAATCGCGCTGATCAGCGGGAGCGTCGCAGGCTCGCTTCTCAAGGCGGGCATCGTATTCGCCATTGTGCAGTTCATCGACGGTTCGATCACCGGCCCGCGGATCGTCGGCGAGTCCGTCGGTCTGCACCCGATCTGGGTGATACTGGCGCTCGCCATCGGCGGGTCCGTCTTCGGTTTCGTCGGCCTGCTGCTCGCCATGCCGGCTGCGGTCCTGGTCAAACTGTTGATCGCCGCCGCATTGAAGAAGTACAGCCGCTCGCGCTTCTTCGAAGAGGGTGCGGTCCCGGGGGACAGCGCGTAACGCCATGCACGGCAAGGGGACGACCGACCGGTGGAAGCGCCCGTAACCGACATCACGATCATTGGCGGAGGACCGACCGGATTGTTCGGCGCGTTCTACGCCGGACTCCGCGGATTGAGCTGCCGGATCGTCGATTCCATGCCCGAGCTGGGCGGCCAGCTGAGCGCGCTGTATCCTGAAAAATACATTTATGACGTGGGCGGCTTTCCGCGGATCCTGGCCCGCGACCTGACCCGCAACCTGGCCGAACAGGGGATGCAGTGGGGCGCCGACGTGCGGCTCGAGGAAGAGGTTCGCGAGCTGATCCGGCAGGACGACGGCACGTGGCTGCTGACCACGTCCCGCGGCCGCTATCTGACGCGCACGGTCCTGATCGCGGCCGGGAAGGGCGCATTCGCGCCGCGCGGCCTGGACTGCCCCGGTTACGAGCGGCTGCTCGGGCGAGGCGTGGCGTATCACGTCAAGGACCCGTCCGTCTACCATGGCCGGCGAGTCCTCGTCGTGGGCGGCGGCGACTCCGCGGTGGACTGGGTGCTGAACCTGCAGGGCCACACCACTCGCCTCATCCTGATCCACCGCCGCGATGGCTTCCGCGCGCACGCTCAATCGATGCGGCAGCTGCGGGCCGCGGTCGACACCGGTGTGATCGAGCTGCTGACGCACCGGGAGGTCAGCGAGATCCACGGTGAATCGGGCGTGACCGCCGTGACCATCTTCGACAACCGGTCGAAGGAGGAGGAGACGTTCGAGGTCGATGCGGTCCTGGCCCTGATCGGTTTCAAACCCGACCTTGGTCCGCTCGCGACGTGGGGTTTCGAGCTGGAGAAGAACTCGATCCGTGTGAATCACCGGCTGGAAACGAGTCTCCCGGGCGTGTACGCGGCCGGCGACATCGTCGCGTACGCTGGCAAGCTCGAACTGATCGCGACCGGGTTCAGCGAAGCGGCGATGGCGGTCAACCACGCCGCTCACCTCATCAATCCCTCGGCCCGCTACAACCCCGGGCATTCGACCAATCTCAAGGTGTTCAAGGAGCGCGAGGAGCAGGAGTAGGGCACCCGCGGCCTGTCACCCGCGTCGGAGCGTTCGGCGCGGGATCTGCATCGCCGTTACGGACGTCGCGAGGGCGCCAGCGGCAGATCGCGACCGCGAACGACTCCGCGTCAACCCGGGAGGTGAGAATGCCGGCCGTGCACCGGATCCTCCTCATCGAGGACAACGAGGACAACCGTCTGGTCTACCGCACGATTCTGGAGTACGTCGGTCACGAGGTGGTGGAAGCGAGGGATGGGGAGGCGGGGATCCGCGAGGCGAGGCGGGGCCGGCCGGACCTGATCCTGATGGACATCTCGATTCCGAAGATCGACGGTTTCGAGGCGACGCGCATCCTGAAGGCCGATCCCGAGACCCGGCACATCCCGATCATCGCGCTCACGGCCCACGCCATGGAGGAGGACCGGGAGCGAGCCCGCGCGGTCGGCTGTGATGGATTCCTGGCGAAGCCGGTGGAGCCCCGCCGAGTCGTCACGGAGGTCGAACGTTACTTCGGGGGCCGGCCGGAAGGGGAGAGGGCGAGGTCCTGGTCGGAGCGGCCCGACCCGACCTCCGCCGCCTGATCGCCGGGGCCTCTCCGAGAATCGGGTCCGATCACCAGGCGATCCAGCGATCGATGGCGCGGAGCGCGGCCAGGCACGCGGCCTCCTCTACCGACCGGGCCGGATCGACCGGGACGAGGCCGGCCAGCAAGGCGAACCGCCGATCGATCGCGGCCTCGACGGAAGCCGCCACGTATTTCCTGCCGAACATGTCGAGCAGCTGGGTTCCCTCGAGGCCGAGGGCGAGTTTCTCAGCGGCGCTCTCGGCAGCCGTGAGCGTCGCTCGCGCTGCGGCCCGCGTCCTGCCCGATTCCGTATCCAGTTCGATCGCCTCGCCCTGGAATACCGCCGTGCCTCGCTCGACCTTGACGTTGCACGTGATGCGGCTGCCGCTGCGCGCGATCGAGAGGTCGTGCAGCAGCAGGAAGCGGACACCGGTCGGGCTCGGCGCCGGACCGGTCCCCCTCGGACTCGTCGTCGGCGCTTCGGTTTCCTGGCCCTCGGCATCCCGCGTCATCACGCGGATCGCCTGAGGCACGAACTCGAGGCCGTGCTTGCGAAGGACCCGCGCGGTGGCGTTGGCGATGATGGTGGCGGACGCACCCTGCGCGATCGTGATGTGCGCGGCTCGCAGGACTTTCAGGTCGTTGAGCCAGATGCCGGCCGCGAGTACGCCCGGCAGCTGCTGGATGGCATGAACGAGCCACAGCTCAAGGTCGTGGACCGCTTCGCGCGAGCCGTTGACATCATCGCCGAAGGTCATGCGTCAGCCGGCCGTGCTGTGGCGGGGGCGATCGCGATCGGACTGGTTCGGCGGAGTCATTCGCATCGGGGGTGTCATGCCGTCAGACCCCGACCGCAACCCAGCGGTTGGTCGCCTGCAGCGAGGCGAGGATCGCAGCCTCCTCCGGCGAGCGGTCGAGGCGCGCGATGCCGGTGAGCCGCTGGGTCTCGCGTCCGGCCAGGGCGCGGGCGGAAACGAGGACGAAGCCGCGGCCGTGGGTTTCGACGAGCGAGGCACTCTCGAGCGCGACGGTCTCGCGGTCGAGTGCGGCGGCCATGGCGGCGAAGACGGCGCGCGCGCCTGCCTGTGCCCGACCCAACGAGGTCGCCGCACCAGAGCCGGCGCCCGAAAACTCGTCCCGGTTGCGCCGTACGAGCACGCGGCATTCCGCATCATTGTGCGACCGGCTGCGCGCGTCCCACGTCATGAAGACGATGCGGGCCCGGTCCGTCTCGCCGGCGGTGTCCGGTTCGGGCGCGGTCGGGGGCGATTCGCCGTCCTCGAGAGAGTCATCGGGTTCCAGTGCATCGTGGCGGATCTGGGCGACGCTGATGATCCGGCGATCGACGACGATGCCGAGGCCCGCGCTCAGTGCGGACTGTACGTTGCGGACGACCTGCTTCGCACCGAGGATGGGTGAGGCGAGGACGTGGATTTCCTCGAGCCGACCGAGTGGATTGGCGACGACCCGAGCCGACACGACGCCGGCGAGCGAGCAGAGGAGGCGCTCGACTTCATTCTCGGGATGCCATGGCGATTGCTGGGCGGTCATGACTCCACAGAAACGGAGGGTTTCCCGAAGATATTGCGTCCCCCACTCTGCCGCTACCCCTTCTGTAGTGGTCAAGCGGAGCGATCCGGGGCGATTTCACGGGGGCTGCGGAAGGCGGAATCCCCGGGGGCGCCCGGCCTGGACGAGAGGAACCGTTCGTCAGGAATCTGCCTTCATGAAGCGATGGATCGCGCGGCTGGCGGCCGGCTTTCGAGCGCGGTTACCATGCAGCGGAACGCGAAAGGGATGGCGTGGACACAATGACAGAGAAGAAGCGCGAGAACGTGGTGATCATAGGATCCGGCCCGGCGGGCTGGACGGCGGCGCTTTACGCGGCGAGGGCGAATCTGGAGCCGGTCGTGTTCGAGGGCGAGCCGGCGGGCACGATGCTGCCGGGCGGTCAACTCATGATCACGACGGAAGTCGAGAATTATCCGGGATTCCCGGCCGGAGTCACGGGGCCGGAGCTGATGGAGAAGATGCGGGAGCAGGCGCTTCGATTCGGCGTGCGGGCGGAGATGGAGAACATCGTCGATGTCGATTTCGGCGTGTATCCGTTCCGGCTGAAGCCGAATTACGGCGAGGAAATCGAGGCGATGTCGGTGATCGTCGCGACGGGCGCGAACGCGAAATGGATGGGTCTGCCGAACGAGGAGCGGCTCGCGCTGAGCGGCGGCGGCGTCTCGGCGTGCGCCGTGTGCGATGCCGCGCTGCCCGTCTACCGTGACCGGACGCTGGCCGTGATCGGCGGCGGCGATACCGCAATGGAGGAAGCGCTGTACACGACGAAGTTCGCGAAGGAAGTCCTGATCATCCACAGGCGCGACGAGTTCCGGGCATCGCAGATCATGGCGGAGCGGGTGCTGTCGCATCCGAAGATCCGCGTCCTGTGGAACCGCAAGGTCGTGGATGTGCTGGGGCAGGACGCGATCGAAGGGCTGCGCCTCGAAGACACGGTCACGGGTGAGATCAGCGACATCGAGGTAGGCGGAATGTTCGTGGCGATCGGCCATCAGCCGAACACCGCGTTCCTTCGCGGACAGCTCGAGCTGACACCGGCCGGCTACGTTCGCCTGCCTCAGGCATGGAGGACGGCGACGAGCGTCGACGGCGTTTTCGCGGCGGGTGATGTGATGGATGACTATTACCGCCAGGCCGTCACCGCGGCTGGAACGGGGTGCATGGCGGCCCTCGAGGCAGAGCGTTGGCTGGCGCACCGCGATCACGGTGTCGCGGAGGCGGCCGGAACCGCGGCGGCCTCGTGAGGAGAGGGCGCGGGCGCGGTGAGCGATCACCGTGACCGGGCGCACGCGGAGATCGGGATGACGCGCACCGGTGCACCGCAGGCGATCAGAGCAGGGCAGGCGATCAGAGCAGGGTACGGCCCCCGTCCACAATGACCGTCTGTCCGGTCACGAAGTCCGCGCGGATCAGCCAGAGCAGGGCATCCACGACATCTTGCGGGCTCCCTTCCCGTGCGGTGACGCGCCGGTCGCGACCGTCGGCGTAATCCTCGCCCTCGAAATCCGCGGGCGGCAGGATGGTGCCGGGAACGATGCAGTTGACGCGGACTTCGGGAGCGAGGGCGCGTGCGAGGACCCGGGACAGGTGCAGCAGCCCGGCCTTGGAGATCGCGTGGTGAGCGAAGGTCGGCCACGCCTGCGTCGCGGAGAGGTCCGCAATGTTGATGATGACGCCCGTCTCCTTCTTCAGGAGCGGCGCCGCCTCCTGGCACAGGAAGAACGGGCCGCGCAGGTTGACGCCGATGACGCGGTCGAAGTCCGATTCGGTGATGTCCTGGAATGCGGTCCGCTCGAACAGCGAAGCGTTGTTGACGAGGATGTCGAGCCGACCGAACTGCGACACGGCGGTTTCGATCATGTCGCGCCGGCCCGCTGCGGACGCGACATCGGCGCGGACGACGGCCGCTCGACGGCCCTCGCGCCGCACGAGGTCCGCGACTTCCCCGGCTTCCGCATCCGAGTTCGAATGATCGATGACCACATCCCCGCCCGCGCGGGCGAGACCGATGGCGATGGCGCGGCCGACCCGGCGGGCCCCGCCGGTCACGAGCGCTGTTCTGCCTGCGATTTCCATGCTTTGATCCGGTAACCTGCCTCATGCGCGTCCGCGAAACGGTAGTAGCGACTGGCCGGACTGGCAATTAAACTGCCGGCAACGGGAACCGGGGGAAGGAATTGGCAACACTCGAAGGCAGGACCGCAACCGTAACCGGCGGCAACCGCGGCATCGGCCGGGCGATTGCCGAATCCATGGTTCGGGCGGGAATGCGTGTCGCCGTCGCGTCGCGGACCGCGGAACACGCACGCGATGCCGCCGCCGCGATGTGCGCCTCGAGTGGCCGGGCCGACGCGGCGGTCGGGATCGCCTGCGACGTGCGCAGCCATGGGGATTGTGCCCGCCTCATTCGTGAGACGGCCGCCGCCTTCGGCCGAATCGACGTGCTGGTCAACAATGCGGGCATCGGTGCGTTCGCGCCCGTCGAGCAGATGGACGCCGCGACATGGAACGCCGTCATCGAGACCAACCTGAGCGGCGTCTTCTACTGCACGCACGAGGCGATTCCGCATCTGCGCGCGAGGGGCGATGGCTGGATCATCAACATCGGGAGCCTCGCCGGCAAGAACGCGTTCCCCAACGGCGCCGCCTACAACGCCAGCAAGTTCGGCCTGATCGGCTTCAGCGAAGCCCTCATGCAGGAAGTCCGACACGACGGCATCCGCGTGAGCTACATCATGCCGGGCAGCGTGGCGACGGAGTTCAACAACCGGACCGCGGGCAGCGATGAGGACTGGCGGATCGCGCCGGAAGATGTCGCGCAGGTCGTCATGGACCTGCTCGTCTTCCCGTCGCGTTCGTTGCCGAGCCGCGTCGAGTTGAGGCCGTCGAGGCCGCCGCGGAAATAGCTGCCGGCTTGCTACCGTGGCCGGGCCGTTTCAGGAGAATGCCTTCCGACGGCATCACCGCGCGGCCGGCGGCGCCAGGGGTTCACCTTCAGAGGTTTTGCGGCGCACGCGGTGCGCCGCCGGGAGAGCGGCATGAGTGAGGCGGGATACAGGACGGAGAAGGACTCGCTGGGCGAGATGAAAGTGCCGTCAGACGCGCTGTGGGGCGCCCAGACCCAGCGTGCCGTCGAGAATTTTCCGATCAGCGACCTGCGATTCCCGAGGTCGTTCATCGCGGCGATGGGAATGATCAAGCGGGCATCGGCCGAGACCAACGTCGATCTCGGTCTGCTCGATGCCGGGCTTGCCGGCGACATCATTGGCGCGGCCACGGAAGTGGTCGAGGGCCGGCTCGACCGGCACTTCGTGCTCGACATCTTCCAGACGGGCAGCGGCACGTCATCGAACATGAACGCGAACGAGGTGATCGCGAACCGCGCGATTCAGCTGCGCGGCGGCACGATCGGCTCGAAAGGCGTGCACCCGAACGATCACGTGAACGCGGGCCAGTCCTCGAACGACGTGATCCCGACAGCGATGCAGGTCGCGGCCTGCGTCGAAATCGACCGCAGCCTGCTGCCGGCCCTGCGCACGCTGCACGGCGCACTCGCCGCCAAGGCCGTCGAGTTCGATGGCATCGTCAAGTCGGGGCGGACGCATCTCATGGACGCGACGCCGGTTCGACTGGGCCAGGAGTTCGGTGGTTTCGCGGCTCAGGTCGAGCAGGGCATGCGCAGACTGGCGGAAGCTGCGGCGGACCTGGCGGAGCTGCCGCTGGGCGGGACCGCCGTCGGCACCGGTATCAACACACACCCGGAGTTCGCTTCACGCACGATCGCCCGGCTCGCCGCGGCGACCGGCCTGCCGTTCCGGGAGGCGTCGAATCATTTCGAGCGACAGGCGACGCGTGACACGGTCGTGTATGCGCACGGCGCCCTCAACGCGCTCGCTGTCTCGTTGACCAAGATCGCGAACGACCTGCGGCTCCTGGCCAGCGGTCCGCGCGCCGGCCTCTCCGAGATCACGCTGCCGTCGATCCAGCCGGGCTCCAGCATCATGCCCGGCAAGGTCAATCCGGTGATCCCCGAGGCGGTGACGATGGTCGCCGCGCAGGTCATGGGGAACCACACCATGATCACCCTGGGCGGTGTCGGCAGCTGGTTCGAGCTGAACGTGATGATGCCCATCATGACGTACGGCCTGCTGCAGTCGATCTCGCTGCTGGCCTCGGCCTCGACCGTGCTGGCGCAGAAATGCGTCGATGGCATTACCGCCAACGCGGCGCGCTGCCAGGAACTCCTCGAGGGCAATCTCTCCCTGGCCACCGCGCTCGCGCCGAAGATCGGTTACGACATGGCCGCCGCGATCGCGAAGGAGGCGTTCGCCCGCGGCATGACCGCAAGGGCTGTCGCCCTCGAAAAACAGGTACTGCCCGAAGACGAGCTGAACGAGCTGCTGGACGCGCGCGCCATGACCGAGCCCGGCATCCCGGGTGGCGGGGCGATGCCCGGCGGCGGCTGACGCGATCGGAGCCGGCCCCCCCGCTTTCACGATTGTGCCCGCCGTGGGGCGATGCCATGGCGGGTTGCGACGATTGCGCGCCGTTCTGTCAGTCGCCGGCCGGCGAGTGCATCTCGTGCTCGTGCTCGACGACCTCGAGCGCGGCCGCACTCGAGAAGTCGGGCGCCTTCGACGGGACGAGGTCGTAGCCCTCGGAGCGCGCGACGACGATCGACGTCAGGATGTCGCCCGTGATGTTGGGCACGGTCCGCGACATATCGAGGATTCGATCCACGCCGAGGATCAGCGCAATGCCCTCGCCCGGCACGCCCACCATTCCCAGAACCATGACGAGCAGCGGGATCGAGCCCGCGGGCACACCCGCCGCGCCGATCGCGGTGATGATCGACATCAGGACGACGATCAGCTGGGTGCCGATGCTGAGATGAACGCCGAAGACCTGGGCGAGGAAGAGCACCGTCATTCCCTCGAACAGAGCGGTGCCGTTCATGTTCATGGTCGCGCCGAGCGGAACGACGAAGCCGGCGATTTCGCGCGGCACGCCGAACTCCTCTTCCGCGGTGCGCAGCGTCGTGGGCATGGTGGCGCTCGAGCTGGATGTCGAGAACGCAGTCACCATGACGAAACGGAGCTTGCTGAAGAACGTTATCGGGTTGATCCCGCCGAGCACCTTGGCGAGCACGCCGAGGATGACGAATTCATGAATCGCGAGACCGATCAGCACCATCACGACGTACAGTCCGAGGGACTTGAGGACACCCCAGCCGAAGGTGGCCGTGACGACGAAGATCAGGCCGGCGACACCGAAGGGAGCGAGCTTCATCGCGAAGCCGATGATCTCGATGACGGCGAGTGCGACGCCCTCGAGCAGCTTCATCACGGGATCCGCCATGTTCTTCGGAAGTCGGGTCAAGGCGATGCCGAACACGAGCGTGAAGAAGATGATGCCGAGCATGTCGCCGTTCGCGGCGGCCTGGACGAAGTTGCGGGGCACGATGGCGACGAAGGTGTTGATGCCGAAGCCCGTGGATTCGGAGGCGCTGACGCGGTCGGCGGCCTGGGTTGAGTACTGCTGGAGCAGGCCTTCACGGATGGCCGGATCGAGACCCGCGCCAGGCTGGACCGTATTGACGAGGATCAGCCCGAGCGTCACCGCGAGCGCGGTCGTGACGACGAAGAAGCCGAGCGTCTTGCCGCCGACGCGGCCGAGCCGGCGCAGGTCACCGAGATTCGCGACACCGAGGGCGAGCGTCGTGAAGACGAGCGGCACGACGACCATGAACAGCATCCGCAGGAATATCTGACCGACCGGATTGGCGACGTTGTTCACGAACCAGGTCAGCTGCGCGGTATCGTGCCAGAGCCGGTTCGAGAAGACACCCGCAACGGCGCCGATGAAGAGGCCGAGCAGGATCCTCGTGTGCAGAGGCATGCCCGGCTTTGCACTCGGTTTTTCACTCATGGCCATGCTCCGCGAAGTGAATCAGGATCCGGCCGGGCGGCCCGCCCGGATCGTAAAGCCAGGCTCCATGGAACGTTCCCTGCTCGAGTCCGGTGCCGCCGCTTCAATGAAGGTCATCGAGCGGTCTGCTCGGTGAGGAGCAGCGAGCAGCCGCGATGAACGTCGCCTGCGGCCACGACTTCGAACGAATAACGGCCGGCTTCCGGGAAGACGACCTGTTCGAGCGGCATGATCAGGCGGGTCCTCTGCGGCGCGGTCTTCCGCGACGCTACCTCGGTCTGGCCCTCGATCGACAGGATGCGACGGCCGGTCCCGTCCATGAGGTCGGCGCGGAACTCCTGCGGCCCCGACTCCTCGCCTGACCACTCCATCACCATGACCACCGTCATGCGGGACTGGACGGCCGGGAAACCGGGCGCATTCAGTTCATTGAAGATGCCGACGACATCGAACTTGCCGTCGGCACGCTCATGCGCGTCTTCGCAAATCACGCAAAGGGCCAGATTCATGAAGTCACCAAGATTCCGGCGGGGAGCGGGGAAGTCAACCGCGCGCCACGAGTGAGCGGCCTTGCTCATGGGGAACGGAGCCGGTAGCCTCCGTGCCGATCGGGGCCTGGGACAGAAGGGGAAACCGGAAGCACGCATGCGAAATCGCCGGGATCTTTCGGCAGGGGTCATCGTGTTCCGCCGCACGGCGGCCGGTTGTCAGTTCCTGTTGTTGCGCTCGAAGCTGACTCGGCGGCCGCTCTGGGAATTCCCGAAAGGCGGTGTGCAGGAAGGAGAAACCCTGCGCGATGCGGCGTTTCGCGAGCTGCGCGAGGAAACCGGCCTCGACGCCGCGGATGTGCGCATGGTCGAGGAATTCGAGTTCACGGAGGACTACCGCTTCACCGCCGGTGGGGGTACGGAGCGAACGCACATCCGCAAGCGGGTGACGTATTTCCTGGCGGAGACGACGCGAACGGAGGTCACGATTTCACCGGAGGAAGCGACCCGGTTCGCGTGGCTGCCCGCCGAGGAGACGAAACGGAAGCTGAGGTACAAGGCACGCCGCGCGATGCTGGCCGCGGCGCTGTCGGCGGCCGACTGCGATCAGCGGGATACAAGCCCGCGCAGCCGGGACGCGAGTGCGCCGGTCGGCAGCCGACGGGCCTGATGCAGCACCTCCTGATCGGTCGTCCCCATGAGGGGCTGGGCATCGGTCCAGACGCGGCCACTCGGCTCGACGAAGACGAGGCGGCCGTACCAGATGCGGCCGGCCCTCCACGTTTCGAGCCGGACTCGCCACCACATTCCGTTGACGAGCAGGTGCCGCAGATCGATGACGCGAGCAGCTGCCCGGGAATCCGCGGAGCGACCTTCGACGACGAGGCGAACCGATGGCCTCGCCAGCCGCACGACGCCGAGCCAGCCGCAATGCAGACACCAGCGACGCTGGACCTGGATGCCCGGCAGGCGGGACAGGAGCCCGAACACATTCGAGGCGAGCAGGAGTGTCGAGCGACGACAATGCGGGCACTCCCGGCCGCACGGCAACGACCGGTAGGTGACCGCGCCTCCAATGACGAGCGGAAGCACAAGAACGGTCAGAAAGTAAATCGAAACGAACCAGATCACGCGGGCCGGGATTCCGGGGTTCAACGGACGACGCCCCAGGATACAGCGGACGGAGCATCCGCACAATGCGGCCCGGAGTGGACGGGACCGGAGTCGGGAGACCGGGTGCCGGCCG
>Ga0326597_10005303_pt1 | contig 17933 bp, 12 predicted proteins | sample RVTome_12_FD_203789 | JGI IMG/M metagenome (GOLD analysis project Ga0326597, IMG submission 203789) | Soil microbial communities from uranium-contaminated site in the Upper Colorado River Basin, Wyoming, United States - RVT100D185 | ecosystem: Environmental > Terrestrial > Soil > Contaminated >... | reverse complement strand
CTGCGCGGTCCATACCGGAACGGGGCGCGGCACCGAGATCGGGTAGGTGGCGAGCGAGGCGATCCGGGTCATGATGTCCTCCGAATTCAGAAATGCCCGCCTCAATCGGCGAACGGGTCGCGCACCAAAACCGTGTCGTCGCGCTCGGGGCTGGTCGAGAGCATTGCCACCGGCGCCCCGATCAGCTCTTCGAGCCGGCGGATGTACTTGATCGCGGTCGCCGGCAGATCGGCCCACGAGCGCGCCCCGCGGGTGCTTTCCTGCCAGCCCTCGGCGGTTTCGTATACCGGCTCGATCTCGGCCTGCGCCGTGGTCCCGGCCGGGACGTAATCGTAGGTTTCGCCGCCGCGGCGATAGGCGGTGCAGATTCTGATCTCGGCGAACCCGTCGAGCACGTCGAGCTTGGTGAGCGCGATGCCGTCGATCCCGGCGGTCTTGATCGCCTGGCGAACCGCGACCGCGTCGAACCAGCCGCAGCGCCGGCGCCGCCCGGTCACCGTGCCGAACTCGCGGCCGCGGTCGCCGAGCGTCTCGCCGATCGCATCGTGCAGCTCGGTCGGGAACGGGCCGCTGCCGACCCGCGTCGTATAGGCCTTGGTGATGCCGAGGACAAAGCCGATCGCCGCGGGGCCGATCCCGGAGCCGGAAGCCGCCTGGCCCGCCACCGTGTTCGACGAGGTGACGTAGGGGTAGGTGCCGTGATCGACATCGAGCATCGCGCCCTGCGCCCCCTCGAAGAGGATCCGGCGGCCGGCGCGGCGCGCTTCGTCGAGCAGGCGCCACACCGGCGCGGCATAGGGCAGCACCTTGGGCGCGATCTCGCGCAGCTGGGCGATCAGCTCGGCGCGGTCGAACTCCGGCGCGTCGAGGCCGCGCAACAGCGCGTTGTGGTGCAACAGCAGATCATCGACCCGGTCTTCGAGCGCGCTCGGATCGGCGAGGTCACACACCCTGAGCGCCCGGCGGCCGACCTTATCTTCATAGGCCGGGCCGATGCCGCGCCCGGTCGTGCCGATCCGCCTGTCGCCGCGGCGTTCCTCGCGGGTCCGGTCGAGCGCGCCGTGCGACGGCAGGATCAAGGCGGCGTTGTCGGCAACGCGCAGCGTGTCCGGCGAGATCAGCAGCCCCTTCCCGCGCATCACCTCGATCTCGGCGATGAGGGCCCAGGGGTCGACGACGACGCCGTTGCCGATGATCGACAGCTTGCCCGGCCGCACGACGCCCGACGGCAGGAGGCTCAGCTTGTATTCGATATTGCCGACGACGAGCGTGTGACCGGCATTGTGGCCGCCCTGGAAGCGCACGACGATTTCGGCGCGCTCCGACAGCCAGTCGACGATCTTGCCCTTGCCCTCATCGCCCCATTGGGCGCCGACGACGGCGACATTGCCCATATTTCTCTCCTACGGGGCGGCGGCTAGGTCCTACGGAACAACTGGGCGCGGCTCGCCGCCGGCGAGCACATGAAAGCAGCCGAGCCGGCGCGCCTCTTCGTGCCAGTCGGCCGCCGGCAGCAGCGCCGCGACGGTGATCCATCCTTCGGCCCGAAGGGCGTGGGCACGAGAGCGGTCGGCGCCGAGCGGCACCAGCACCCGACGACGCGGCGGCGGTGCGGGCAGGGTGCGCAGGATAGTGTCCGTGTAGAGGGTGAAGCCGGTCGCCGGCTCGGGCGCCGCCGGATCGCCCGCCTCGTAGCGCCCGCCGCGGCCGAGCTCACCCAGCGGCCCGAGCTCCGGCCCGACCCGCGCGAAAAAGGTGAAGCTGATGCCGGTGTGGTATTCGAAGCCGCGGTTCTCGACCGGGTCGACGGTGACCTTGAGCCCTGGGACCACACCGGCGAGCCCGTCGAGCACCGCACCGAGCCGGGCGCGCTCGAGCCGGGCGCGCTCCGGCAGGTCGAGCCGGTCGAGGGCGGCGCGCGTCGTGCCAGCGGGGCCGGCCGCGGCGACGAGCCGTGCCAACAGGGTCCCCGCCTCACCGGCAAGACCGGCGACGGCGGCGACGTCCTTGTGGTCGAGGGCGGCGCGCAATGCCAATGCCCGCTCGCCGGCGATGCCGTACGCCTCGGCAATCACCGGCACCAGGGTCGGCAGGGTGATGTCGACCGAGAGGTGCGGCACCCCGACTGCAGCCAGCGCTTCGCCCGCTACTGCGATCGCCTCGACATCGGCGGCGGGGCCCGCAGCGCCGATCAGCTCGGCGCCGGCCTGCCCGACCTGCCGCTCGGGACGCATCTGCGAGCCTTCGACTCGCAGCACCTGGCCGGCATAGCTGAGCCGGAGCGGCCGCGGCTTGTGCGACAGCCGGGTCGCCGCGATGCGCGCGACCTGCGGGGTCATGTCGGCGCGCACCCCGATCATGCGGTGCGAGACCGGGTCCATCGTGCGAAAGGTGTAGGCGGACATCGCGGCACCGGCGCCCGACAGCAGCGTCTCCTCGAACTCGACGAGCGGCGGCTTCACGCGCTCGTAGCCATGCGCTGCGAGGACCCCCATCAGCCGCGCCGTCACCGCGGCCTCGATCTCGGCCTCGGGCGGCAGCAAATCATAGAGCCCGGCCGGCAAGAGGGCCGGGTGCGGCATGTCATTCATCGCGATAGTGCGCGGTTGGGTTGTCGCTCATGCCGGCCATTGTGCACCACGCCACCGTCAAGAACAGGAGGAAAGCGCCGCCGCAACGGCAAAAAGAGCCGTCCCGCCAGACCAGATCGGCAGCGCCGCCCGATCGGCCCTGTTCAGGCTCGCGTTCCCCGGATTCGTCGATATGCTGGGCCATCCGGAGGATGTCAGATTGTTTGGCTCAGCTCGATATCGGTTTGCGCGGCTGCGCGTGCCGCAGCCCGTTGCCGAAGACATCAAGAAAGTCGAAGCGAGCGCGGACGGGCAGCTTTCATTTCGACTCGCTTCAATGAACCGCGACCAGCCGGCCGTGACTCCCGGTGCAGCGATGCGGCAGCCCCGACTTCTTATCAGGGCATCGGCAGCGGACGGGTCCGAGAAACTCGAAATCCCTTGCGAGGATGTCGCGAGCGCGATTCGCCAAGTCCGCACATTGCTGCACCAGGACAGGTGGGATGTCTCGATCCACGATGAAAATGGCAATCAGATCGACGGCGCCGCACTCGAAGCAATCACTTTTCCCAAGATGTTCGGAAAAATCGAGGCTTTGATCAAGCTATTCGATTTTTCCTGCATCGAGCCGATCCTCTTTGCCGCCAGAAAGCGCCGGCGATTACAGAAATTCGGGGTCAGCGACTTCGACCAACTCGCGATTGCCGAGATCGATTTACAGGCAGGCGCCGCCGGTTGCGTTTCCACGTGCAAGGAGATCACCGAGGCTCACCGGCGTTACCTGGCCAAATACGCGTTCCACGCGAATGGTCGCCCACGATCATGGTGGTGGCGGGGAGTGCCCCTGCTGATCGACCTCGCCCGGTACCCGGATTTCGACGCTTACGCCGACCACCTGAGAAAGCATTCGAAGGGCGCGGCAATGCGCCAAATCCGCAAGGCGCGCCGGCTCGGCTTCTACTGCAAACCGTTTGACCGCAGGTACCATCGCCTGGATCTCTACGATATCGAGACGTCGAAGCGGTTTCGCTCGGGACCGGTCCCGGCGGCCTTCCTGCGGCGCAAGCCAGCGCGCGCCGTCAGGCCCTCGACCGCGCCGGAACCGAGCCCAGCCCCCTGCCTTCGCCACTGGTACGTCGACATGGGGGTCTTTGTAACGGAAACCGGCGGCGAACGGCTCGTGGGATATCTCTTCCTCAAGCGGGTCGGAGAAATTGCTCGGGTCACCGCGATCATGGGTCATGGCGACCACCTGGCCGAAGGCATCATCAAGTTGTTATTCGTCGAGACGATGATGTGGCTGCTCGACCGTCGCGACCCGCAGGTGCGTGGCATTCGCTATCTCCATTACGGCGCCAGCGAGCACGGCAATGCCGGGCTCGCCATCTGGAAAGAGCGTTTTCAATTCGAGCCTTTTTTATTCCGGTATCGGGAGACGGTGGCAATCTGAAGCCAAACTGTTCCGTGGATCCGGCGGATGCCGCCGCCCGCGTCGAGCGATCCACAAATGTGGATAACGTTTTCCACAGCCGACATCGCAGCCGCGACCCAGGCATCCCCGCCTCAGGGAGAAGGGGCAAGCCTCGGATTTGGATTATTGAATTTCATCACAATAAGCAACCGCCCGGAGGCGGATCTCCCTTGTCGTTAATCCGAAATAGCTATTGCACCTCAGGGTGATTATCCACAGAATGAAGTTCACCGTCGCTTCCCCCAGCTGGACGGTGCAACAGTTCCGTCCATGTCGACGGAGCCCGAAACCCCGGCCATCCCCCCGGCCGGGGTTTCGCATTCGTCAAAAGCGCATCGCCTTGGCCTGAATCACATTGGGCAAACCGCGCACCGCGTCAATGAGCTGCGCCGTCAGCGGCTGATCGACCTCGATCAGCGCGATCGCGTCTTCGCCCGGCGCGGTACGCCCGAGGTGAAACGTCGCGATATTGACCTGCGCCGCGGCGAGCGCGTTGCCGAGCGCACCGATAAAGCCGGGCTTGTCGTAATTGCGCACAAACAGCACATGATGGCCAAGCTCGGCCTCGAGCGCGATGCCTTCGACGTTGACGAGGCGCGGCTTGTTGCCGGCGAAGACGGTGCCGGCGACAGACCGCTCGCGACGCTCGGTGGTAACCGTGACCCGCATCAAGGTCTGGTAATCGCCGGCCTCTTCCCGCCGCGTCTCGCTGACCCGGATGTCGCGCTGGCGGCAGATCAACGGCGCGTTGACCATGTTGACCGAAGCCAATTGCGGCGCGAGGAGCCCCGTGAGCGCGGTCGCGGTCAAGGGCCGCGTGTTGAGCTCGGCGATCGCACCGTCATATTCGATGGCGACAGAACGGATGCCGGTCTCGGTTAACTGTCCGGCGAAGCTGCCGAGCTGCTCGGCGAGCACCATGTAGGGCTTGAGGCGGGCCGCCTCCTCGGCGGAAAGGGAGGGCATGTTGACGGCGTTGGCAACCGCACCGGAAAGCAGGAAATCCGCCATCTGCTCGGCGATTTCCAGCGCGACGTTTTCCTGCGCTTCGCGCGTCGCGGCGCCGAGATGCGGGGTGGCGACGAAATTGTCTCGCCCGAAGAGGGGGTTCTCGATCGCCGGCTCTTCGGCGAAGACATCGATTGCCGCACCGCCGACCTGGCCTTCATCGAGTGCGGCGGCAAGGTCGGCCTCGACGACGAGCCCGCCGCGCGCGCAGTTGATGACGCGCACGCCGCGCTTCATCCGGGCGATCGCGCGCTTGTCGATAATGTTTCGCGTTCCATCGGTCAGCGGGGTGTGCAGCGTGATGAAATCGGCGCGGGCGAACAATTCACCGAGCGACAGCCGTTCGACCCCGAGCTCGACCGCCCGTTCCGGCGACAGGAATGGGTCGTAGGCAACGACCCGCATCTTGAGGCCATGCGCGCGGTCGGCGACGATCGCGCCGATATTGCCGCAGCCGATGATGCCGAGCGTCTTGCCGCTGAGCTCGACCCCCATGAAGCGCGATTTTTCCCATTTCCCCGCCTGCGTCGAGCGGTCGGCGGCGGGGATCTGGCGGGCCAGCGCGAACATCATCGCGATCGTGTGCTCGGCGGCGGTGATCGAGTTGCCGTAGGGCGTGTTCATCACGACGATGCCGCGCTCGGTCGCTGCTGGTACATCGATGTTGTCGACGCCGATCCCGGCCCGGCCGATCACCTTGAGCGCGCCGGCCGCGGTGATCAGCTCGGCGGTGACCTTGGTCGCCGACCGCACCGCAAGCCCATCATAGCCTCCGATGACGCGGCGCAACTCGTCCGGCTTGAGGCCAGTTGCGACGTCCGCCTCGATCCCCCGCGCGCGGAAAATCTCGACCGCGCGCGGGCTCAAGGCATCCGCGATCAGCACTTTCGGCATAAACAAAGCTCCGACAATCATTTTACAATGAGGCAGTGAGACAGTGAGATAATGCCTTTGCGCAGAGGTCGTTTAGACGCGCGTCAAGCGCGGCAAATTTTAGGCGCTTCGCGCCCATGCGGTCTTGTAACAACGTCCTTCTCACCGCCTCACTGTCTCATTGTGAAAATCACTTTGCTTTGGCGGCGTCGCGCTCCTCGCCCCAGGCCCAGTCGAGCCACGGCAAGAGCGCCTCGACATCGCTCTGCTCGACCGTTGCGCCGGCCCAGATGCGGATGCCCGGCGGCGAGGCGCGATGGCTGGCGAGATCGTAGCCTGCACCTTCGGCTTCGAGCCGCGCCGTCATCGACCGCACGATCTTGAAGCGCGCCTCCTCGGGGAGCGCAGTGAACCACGGCTCGGTGATCGCGAGCTGGATTGAGGTGCACGACCGGGTCGCCGGGTCCTCGGCGAGAAAGCGCAGCCACGGCGTATGCTCAACCCAGGCGGCGACGGCGGCGAGGTTGCCCTCGGCGCGGGCGACGAGCGCATCAAGACCGCCCACCCTCTCGGCCCAGCGCAGCGAGTCGATCGCGTCCTCGACGCACAGCATCGAGGGCGTATTGATCGTCTCGCCGCGGAAGATGCCTTCGATCAGCTTGCCCTTCGAGGTCAGCCGGAAAATCTTCGGCAGCGGCCACGGCGGGGTGTAGCTTTCCAGGCGCTCGACGGCGCGCGGGCTCAGGGCCAGCATGCCGTGCGCCGCCTCGCCGCCCAGCGCCTTCTGCCACGACCAGGTGACGACATCGAGCTTCGGCCACGGCAGCCGCATCGCGAACGCCGCCGAGGTTGCATCGCAGATCGTCAGCCCCTTGCGGTCGGAGGCGATCCAATCGCCGTTCGGCACACGCACGCCCGCGGTCGTGCCGTTCCACACAAACACCGTGTCACGGTCAGGATCGACCGCGGCGAGATCGGGCAGCTGGCCATAGGGCGCCTCTAGCACCCGCAGATCACGCAGCTTGAGCTGCTGAGTCAAATCGGTGACCCAACCCTCGCCGAAATTCTCCCAGGCCAGCACATCGACCCCGCGCGCCCCCAACAGCGACCACAACGCGATCTCAACCGCGCCGGTGTCGGAGGCGGGAACGATGCCGAGGCGATAATCCGCCGGCATTTGCAACAGGGCGCGCGAGCGCTCGATGATCTCGACCAATCGCGCGAGGCCAATGGCGGAGCGGTGCGAGCGCCCGAGCAGCGCGCCCGCCAGGGCATCCGGCGACCAGCCCGGCCGCTTCGCGCAGGGCCCGGATGAAAAACATGGATTGGCCGGACGCCGGGTCGGCTTCATCGTCCCGTCCCTTCCCTGTCAACGATGGCCGGTCAGCGATAGCGGCGAGCGCTCCGTTTCGGCACCGCAGAGCCTTAGCGCCGCGCGCCGGCGCGGTCAATGCTGCGGCGCAACACAGAGGGGGTGATGGGCCGGCGTTGGATGATTGCTGTAAATCGGGTCCGGGACGGCGCGAGCTAGAAGATCGGGAGGCCCTCGGCGCTCCCACTCCAGGCCTTGCGGACCTGTTCCTCGATGGCGAACCCCGATGAGGTGTAGGCTGAAAGGGCCGTGGCCGCGCTGGCCTTCGTGTCGCCAGTGACGTCGACGGTACGCGCAATGCGCGCCTTGCCGCGTCGCTGGCGAATTTTGACAAGATGCCGGGACGAACGCAGGTTTTTCATCGCTTCCTCCCGGGCCCCAGCGCGACGATACCGCGCCTTTTGGACCGGCGGACAATAGGCACCCGACCGCCGATCGGCAACCATCGATTCCGCGGGAAGATTTGCCGCACCTCGCCTAAAGTGAGCCCGACCACCGCAGCAGGAGGCATATCGATGGAGTATGGCCTTTTCACGATGCCCTCGCATCCGCCGGAGCGCCCGCTTTATGACGGTCATCGTTGGGATTTGCAGACCTTGCGGTGGGCCGACGAGCTGGGGTTTTCCGAAGCCTGGATCGGCGAGCACCACACCGCCCCCTGGGAGCCGCATCCCTCGCCCGACCTGTTGATCGCCCAGTCTCTGATGGAGACGAGCCGGATCCGCCTCGCGCCGGGTGGCTTTCTGTTGCCTTATCACCACCCGGCCGAGCTCGCCCACCGCGTCGCGATGCTCGACCACATGGCGCAGGGCAGGCTCAATTTCGGGGTCGCAGCGAGCGGGCTGCCGAGCGACTGGGCGATGTTCAATGTCGACGGCAATGCCGGCCAGCACCGCGAGATGACGCGCGAGGCGCTCGACATCATGCTGAAGCTGTGGACCGCCGAGGAGCCGTTCGACTACGTCGGCAAATACTGGCACGTGACCCGCACCGACCGGATGCTGGAAAGCCTGATCCCGCATATCAAGCCGTTCCAGAAACCCTATCCGCCGATCGGCGTCGCCGGCGTCAGCCCGGGCTCGGAAACCCTGAAGCTGGCCGGCGAGCACGGTTTCCTGCCAATGAGCCTCAACCTCAACCAGAGTTATGTCGCCAGCCACTGGGCCTCGGTCGAGGAAGGCGGGCGGCGCTCCGGGCGAACCCCGAGCCGGGCCGATTGGCGCCTCGTACGCGAGATCTTCGTCGCCGACACCGACGCCGAGGCATGGCGGCTCTCGGTCGGGGGGCAGATGGGCCGGATGATGCGCGAATATTTCCTGCCGCTCTTGAAGAACGTCGGCGTCATCCAGTACCTGAAGCATGACGAGTCGGTCGCCGACAGTGACGTGACCCCGGAATATTGCGCCCGGCAGAACTGGCTGATCGGCTCGCCCGCGACCGTCGTCGAGAAGATCGAGCGGATGTACGAGGAGGTCGGCGGTTTCGGCCAGCTCCTCCTGTTCTGCTTCGACTACAGCGACAGCCCGGAGGCTTGGCACCATTCGATGGAATTGCTGGCCAAAGAGGTGATGCCGAAAGTCGCCCACCTGATGCCGCGCTGAAAGCATTGGGTCCCTGCAAAGGCAGGGACCCAATGCCCGGCAATTGCTATCTGTCCGCATCGCAATTGTCCTCGCCTCGGACGGCGTGCACCGGCACCATGGGTCCCGGCCTTCGCAGGGACCGAGCGAACTCAGTCGCGCGGCTTGGGCCTGGCGGCCGGAGGCGAGGACGAGAGGGAGGCGACAGTGCTGCCGTCGAAAGACCGGACGACGATCTGCTTCGCGCATGTCGCCTATCAGCTTCAAGCGCGGTTCCTTCGGCGCGATACCGGTGTCGCGAGCTTCGAGGTTCGCAGCCCCGAGGAGCTTGAGGAGCGCATCGCCGAGGCCGACGTGCTGGTGATCTCGGGGTTGTGGCGCGACGCGCTCGTCGAGCGCGCCGCAAGGCTGCGCTACATCCAGTCGATCGGGGCGGGCACCGATCAGTTCGGGCGCGAGGCCCTGCGGGCGCGTGGCATCCGCCTCGCCAGCGCGCGCGGGGTCAACGCGCGAGCCGTGTCGGAACACGCGATGGCGTTGATCCTCGCGCTGGCGCGGCGGCTGCCCGAGGCTCGCGACAACCAGCGCACGCATGTCTGGCGCGGCATGATCGGCGATCTGTCGGCCCGCGAGGACGAACTCGGCGGCAAGACCCTCTTGATCGTCGGCCTTGGCGACATTGGCGGGCGCCTCGCAAGGCTCGCCAAGGCCTTCGACATGCGCGTGATCGGATTGCGGCGCGATCCCGGCAACGGAGCCGGCGCAGCGGATGCAGTGCATGCCATGGGCGAACTGGGCACGCTGCTGCCCGAGGCGGATTTCGTCGCCCTGACGTGCCCCTTGGTCAGGGAGACCGAGAACCTGATCGATGCCGCCGCGCTGAACCGCATGAAGCGTTCGGCATTTCTGGTCAATGTGGCGCGCGGGCGGTGCGTCGACGAAGCGGCGGTGACGACAGCCCTGTCGGAGGGCCGGATCGCCGGGGCCGCGCTCGACGTCACGGCAGAGGAGCCGCTGCCGCCCGCCTCGCCGCTGTGGACCATCGACACCGCCCTCATCACGCCCCACACCGCCGGCGAGACGCGGCGTTACGAAGACAATGTCCTCGACATCCTCGTGGACAATCTCGACCGGCTGTGGCGCGGCGATGCGGCGCTGCGCAACCAGATCCTCTGACCGCATCAACTATGGGGAAACCCGCGGCCCGATGATTTCGCGTCCGTCGAGACGGCGCTCCGTGCTTCCTCAGGATGAGATTAAGCCCGTGATGGCATTAAGAAAAAGCCTCATCCTGAGGAGCCCGCGCAGCGGGCGTCTCGAAGGATGCACCGCCCCTGGTCCGAGACCGGATTTCTACGCCGCCGCCTTGCGCGGCGACGCGGTGGGGCGCGGCTGCGCTCCGGGGCGCCCGAACACCGGCACCCTCTGGCCGATCAGCCGCTCGATGTCCCTGAGGTAGGCGCGCTCCTCGCCGTCGCACAGCGAGATCGCCGCGCCGCCGGCGCCGGCGCGCGCGGTGCGGCCGATGCGGTGGACATAGGTTTCCGGCACGTTCGGCAGCTCGTAATTGACCACATGGGTGATGCCGTCGATGTCGATGCCGCGCGCCGCGATGTCGGTCGCGACGAGAACCCGGACCCGGCCGGCGCGAAACGCCTCGAGCGCACGCTGCCGGGCGCTCTGCGATTTGTTGCCATGGATCGCGTCGGCGACAAAGCCGGATCGCCCGAGCTGCTCGACGACCCGGTTGGCGAGGTGCTTCGTGCGGGTGAAGACGAGGACCCGGGCCATCGCCGGATCTCTCAGCATCGCGCACAGCACATCGCGCTTGTCGCCGCGTTCGACAAAAACGACGCGCTGCTCGATGATCTCGACCGTTGTGGCGGGCGGCGTCGCCTCGACCCGGACCGGATCGCGCAGAATGCCGGCGGCGAGGCGCGCGATGTCGGGCGGCATCGTCGCCGAGAAGAGGAGCGTCTGGCGCCGGTTTTTCGCCATCGCGACGAGCTTTTTCACATCATGGATGAAACCCATGTCGAGCATGCGGTCGGCTTCGTCGAGCACCACGGTCTCGACGGCGTCGAGCCCGACATGCCCCTGCCCGATCAGATCGAGGAGGCGGCCCGGCGTCGCGACCAGGATGTCGACCCCGCGCGCCATCGTGGTGACCTGCGGGTGCTGTCCGACCCCGCCAAAGATGACCGTGCTGCGCTGGCCGAGATGCCTTCCGTAGGCGCGGAAACTCTCGTCGATCTGGAGGGCGAGCTCGCGGGTCGGGGTCAGCACCAGAACGCGCGCGCTCTTGCGCCGGCTGGCCGTCGGCTTTTCTGCCGCGAGGCGCTGCAGGATCGGCAGCGCAAAGGCGGCGGTCTTGCCGGTGCCGGTCTGGGCGATGCCCAAGAGATCGCGGCCGGCGAGGAGGTGCGGGATCGCCTGCACCTGGATCGGCGTCGGCTGGCTGTAGCCTTCCTCGTTGAGGGCACGCCGAATCGGCTCGACGAGAGCCAAGTCTTCAAAGGAAATCACTGTTATCCGTTCTTTCTGGGATGACGGCCGGTCGAGCGGCCGCGCATCCGAAGGTTCGGACGGGCGCACCAGCCATGTTTGCGGAGGAGGTTGGTCAATCGGGGAGCAGCTTCCGCTGGTTTGCTGCGGGTTGTGCGACCCTCGCTCGGAAGGCCGTCGCAGCGTCTGCTCCACAAGACGAGCCAAAAAGCTCTAGGCGGGTAGATGCGACGCACCCATATCAATGTCAAGCCGCACTTTGCCGCGCACTGCGGCTCGCCCGTTGCGGCCTCCTTGCAGATGAGGCAAGGTGACGCAGCCGCAGACCTGATCTGCATGATCGGGCAACAGGGAGGGATGACGCTCGCAGCAAGTGCGGGTATAAGGCGCGGCCAATTCGGAGCCTGTCGAACCGAAGGCCGGGCTGGGAGGTCCGCCGTGGCGAGCCGGTCGCATCACGAATGACGTTGGATAGAGCATCGGCCGACCGGCGGGAGAAGCGTTTTGCAGCCTACCGACATCAGCAATCCGGACTATTTCCACAAGGTTGTCGACTGCCAATGGGCCTGCCCGGCGCACACGCCGGTGCCCGAGTACATCCGGCTGATCGCGGACCGGCGGTTCGGCGACGCCTGGGCGATCAACTGGGAATCGAACGTCTTCCCAGGAATTTTGGGACGAACCTGCGACCGGCCGTGCGAGCCGGCCTGCCGCCGCGGCCGGGTCGAGAAGGAGCCGGTCGCGATTTGCCGGCTGAAGCGCGTCGCCGCCGACAACAAGGGCGACATCAGCGGTTATCTCCCGGCGATCCCGACGAAAAAGAACGGCAAGCGCGTTGCCCTGATCGGCGCCGGCCCGGCGTCGCTCACCGTGGCGCGCGACCTGATGCCGCTTGGCTATGAATGCGTCATGTTCGATGGCGATGCGAAGGGCGGCGGCATGATGCGCAGCCAGATCCCGCGATTTCGCCTGCCCGAACACGTCACCGACGAGGAGGTCGACCTGATCCTCGGCATGGGCGTCGAGACCCGCTTCGGCCAATACGTCGGCAGCATGCGCGCGTTGCTCGACGAGGGCTGGGACGCGGTCTTCGTCGGCTCCGGCGCGCCGCGCGGCCGCGAGCTCGACATCCCCGGTCGCCAGGAAGCCGCCGCCCATATCCATATCGGCATCGACTGGCTGTCCGGCGTCTCGTTCGGCCATATCGACAAGATCGGCCGCCGCGTCGTCGTGCTCGGCGGCGGCAACACGGCGATGGATTGCTGCCGCTCCTCGCGCCGCCTCGGCGGCGAGGAAGTGACGGTTGTCGTGCGCTCGGGCTTTGAGGAGATGAAGGCCTCGCCCTGGGAGAAAGAGGATGCGACGCACGAGGGCATCCCGATCCGCAATTTTCTCGTGCCGGTCGAGTTCACCCATGAAGGCGGCCAGCTGACCGGCGTCCTGTTCGAGAAGGTCAAGGCCGAGTACGACGCGAAGGGCCGGCGCAACCTTGTGCCCACCGGCGAGCCCCACACGCATATTCCGTGCGACGATGTCCTCGTCGCGATCGGCCAGGAAAACGCCTTTCCGTGGATCGAACGCGACGTCGGGATCGAATTTGACCGCTGGAACATGCCCAAGGTCGATCCGAAGACGATGCAATCGAGCCTGCCCAGCGTGTTCTTCGGTGGCGACGCGGCGTTCGGCCCGAAAAACATCATCTGGGCCGTGGCACACGGGCATGACGCGGCGATCTCGATCGACAAATATTGCCACGGCGAGAATGTCGGCGAGCGGCCGGCGCCCGGGGTGACCCTGGCCAGCCAGAAGATGGGCATTCACGAGTGGAGCTACGACAACGACATCTCGAACGATCTGCGCTACCGGGTGCCGCTGCGCGACCTCAAGGTGGCGCTGCACGACATCAAGACCGAGGTCGAGCTGGGCTATGACGACAAGCTCGCCTTTCTCGAAGCCGAGCGCTGCCTCAACTGCGACATCCAGACCGTCTTTACCGGACCCTTGTGCATCGAATGCGATGCCTGCGTCGACATCTGCCCGATGGATTGCATCACCTTCACCGCGGATGGCGCGGAAGAGGAGTTGCGCGGCCGCCTTAACGCTCCCTCCACCAATCTCGGGCAGGATCTCTACATCGGCAACTCGCTGAAGACCGGACGAATCATGGTCAAGGACGAGGATGTCTGCCTGCATTGCGGTCTGTGCGCCGAGCGCTGTCCGACGGGCGCATGGGACATGAGCAAATTCCTTCTGGACATGACAATGGCCGGGTCCGCATGCCGAAGCCGATAGAAAGCGTCAACGATTTCGTCGTCAAATTCGCCAACGTCAACGGCTCCGGCTCGGCGAGCGCCAATGCGCTGTTCGCCAAGTCGGTGCTGCGGATGGGCATCCCCGTTAGTTCGCGGAACATCTTTCCGTCGAACATCCAGGGCCTGCCGACCTGGTTCGAGGTGCGGATCAACGACAGCGGCCATCTCGGCCGGCGCGGCGGCGTCGACATGATGGTCGCGATGAACCCGCAGACCTGGAAGCAGGACGTCGCAGAGATCGAGCCCGGCGGCTACCTGTTCTACGATTCGACAAAGCCGATGCCGGAATCGCGCTTCCGCGACGACATCAACGTGATCGGCGCGCCGCTGACCGAGATCTGCAACCGCACCTACGACGACATGCGGCAGCGGCAGCTGTTCAAGAACATCATCTATCTCGGCGTCTTGTCGGCGCTGCTCGACATGGACGTGCCGGCGATCGAGAAGCTGATCAGCGAACAGTTCCGCGGCAAGGACACGCTGATCAAGCCCAATCTGCATGCGCTCCAGCTGGGGCGCGACTGGGCGGCGGAGGCGCTCGACTGCCCGATCGGCCTGCGCCTCGAAAAGCGCGACAAGGTCGGCGACCGCATCTTTGTCAGCGGCAACGACGCCGCGGCATTGGGCGCGGTCTATGGCGGCGCGACGGTGTGCGCGTGGTATCCGATCACTCCGTCCTCCTCGCTCGCCGAGGCGTTCGCCGCGCATTGCCATCGCCTGCGCCGCGACCCCGACAACAAGAAGCAGCGCTATGCGATCATCCAGGCCGAGGACGAGCTGGCCTCGATCGGCATGGTGATCGGCGCCGCGTGGAACGGCGCGCGCGCCTTCACCGCGACCTCGGGTCCCGGCATCTCGCTGATGCAGGAATTCATCGGCCTCGCCTATTTCGCCGAGATCCCGGCGGTCATCTTCGACATCCAGCGCGGCGGCCCGTCGACCGGCATGCCGACCCGCACCCAGCAGGCCGACATCATCTCCGCCGCCTACGCCTCGCATGGCGATACCAAGCACGTCCTCCTCTTCCCGCAGGACCCGAACGAGGCCTTCGCGTTTGCCGCCGACGCGTTCGACCTCGCCGACCGGCTGCAGACGCCGATCTTCGTCATGCTCGATCTCGATATCGGGATGAACGACTGGCTGGTGCCGCCGCTTACCTGGAACCCGGCGCGCAAATACGACCGCGGCAAGGTGATGACCCACGACGATCTCGAAGCGGGCAAGGAGTTCGGCCGCTATCTCGATGTCGACGGCGACGGTATCCCCTACCGCACGCTGCCCGGCGCCCACCCGACGCGCGGCGCCTTCTTCACCCGCGGCACCACCAAGAACCGCTACGCCCGCTACAGCGAAGAAGGCCACGATTACGTCGAGAACATGCAGCGCCTGTTGCGCAAGTTCGAGACTGCGAAGCGCCTGGTGCCGCGGCCGGTCAAGCGCGAGGCGCGCGAGTCGACGAAGCTGGGTGCGATCTATTTCGGATCGAGCACGCCGGCGATGGAAGAAGCCCTCGAGGCGCTCGAAGCCCGCGGCATCCATCTCGACACGCTGCGCCTCAGGGCCTTCCCGTTCCATGACGACGTCGCTGATTTCATCGGCAATCACGAGCGTGTCTTCGTCGTCGAGCAGAATCGTGACAAGCAGATGCGCACGCTCTTGACGACCGAGCTGGAGGTCGACCCCGCCCGGCTCGTCCCGATCCTCCACTACGACGGCACCCCGATCACCGCGCGCTTCATCGTCAAGGCGATCGCCGACATGCTCGCCGTCGTCACCTTGGCGCCCCTGCGCAAGGCGCTGCCTTGACCCTAATTTTCACCACGAAGACACGAAGAACACGAAGAACACGAAGTTTAATTTATTCCTCCGTGACCTTCGTGTCGTGTCTTCGTGGTGAATACTCCTTGTCGATCTAGTCTGAGGTCCTGATGACCTACATTCTCAAGCCCAAGCTGCATCACCCCAAGCTGCCGACCAACGCGCTGGGCTACACGCATCGCGACTACGAAGGCTCGGTCTCGACCCTATGCGCCGGGTGCGGCCACGATTCGATCAGCGCCGCGATCATCCAGGCCTGTTTCGAGCTGTCCCTGCCGCCGCACCGCATCGCGAAATTGTCCGGTATCGGCTGTTCGTCGAAAACACCGACCTATTTCCTGGGGCAATCGCACGGCTTCAACAGCGTCCACGGCCGGATGCCGTCGGTCCTGACCGGCGCCAACCTGGCCAATCGCGACCTCCTCTATCTCGGCGTGTCGGGCGACGGCGATTCGGCCTCGATCGGGCTCGGTCAGTTCGCCCACTGCATCCGCCGCGGCGTCAACATGGTCTACATCGTCGAGAATAACGGCGTGTATGGCCTCACCAAGGGCCAGTTCTCGGCCACCGCCGACAAGGGATCGAGCGCCAAGCGCGGCGCGGTCAATACCGATGCGCCGATCGACCTGGTCGGCTTGGCGCTGCAGCTCGGCGCCTCCTATGTCGCGCGCAGCTTCTCCGGCGACAAGGAGCAGTTGGTGCCGCTGATCAAGGCGGCGATGCAGCACCAGGGTTCCGCCTTTATCGACGTGATCTCGCCCTGCGTCGCCTTCAACAACCACCCCGGCTCGACCAAGAGCTTCGACTATGTGCGCGCCCATAACGAGGCGGTCAACCAGCTCGACTTCATGGTCGAGCGCGAGGCGATCACCGCCGAATACGCGCCCGGCACGGTCGAAACGGTGGTGCAGCACGACGGCTCGACCTTGCGGCTGCACAAACTGGCGCTCGATTACGATCCGACCGACCGGATCTCCGCCCTGACCTACCTGCAACAGCAACACGCCCAGGGCGAGGTGGTCACCGGCCTCCTCTTCGTCGAGGCCGATCACGGCGATCTGCACGCCTTCCTCGACACGGTCGAGGCGCCGCTCAACGCCCTCGGCGAAGCCGATCTGTGCCCCGGGCAGGCCGTCCTCGATCGCTACAACGCCCAACACCGCTGACGATCTCGCGGCCCGTAGGGTGGGTTAGCGCAGCGTAACCCGCCACAACCGCCCGACATAGTGGGTTTCGCTACGCTCTACCCACCCTACGAGGGAATCGCTGAACCAGCGGTTGCCGTAACGCCTGCGGCATCCTAGCTAGTCGCGGCCCAGCGGTGCGATCACGGCAAAACCGAGCAGGCCCATCGCGAGCGCGAATGCAATGGCGCCCGTGTAACCGCCGCTCAGCTCGACCGCCAGCCCGGCTAGCGTCGGGCCGATCAATCCGGCGAGGCCGCCGGCCGTCAGAAAGACGCCAAGCATTGTGCCGAGGTGTGCCGTACCGAAAAGTTCGATCAGCACGGCGGGAAGGGCCGCGATGCGGCTGCCGTAGCTGGTGCCGAGCACCGCCGCGAATGCGACGAGTGCCCAATAAGTCGGGAGCAGCCAGATCGCGTAGCTGAGCCCCATCAGCAACACCGTGAGCTTGAACAGTGTTAGCACGCCGACCCGGTTGCCGAGCGGGCCCAAAAAGAGCCGGCCGAGGATGCTGGTCCCGCCGATCACCGAAATCAGCGACGCGGCGGCGATCTCGCTGGCCCCGTGCTCGCGGGCGAACGCCGGAAGAAAGACGAATGGTACGAACAAGGCGGTCGTCGCCAGAACCCAAGACAGATAAAGCAGTATGAAGGGCCGCGAGCACAGGTTAGCGCTGACCTTCGGACCAGTCCTTTCCCCGGCAGGCTGGACCGGCGGCGACCGCGTGACGGCTGCACATGCCAGCAGAATCGTGCCGCCGACGACGCCGAGTGTGACGAACGTCGCCCGCCACCCATAACGCGCGATCAGCGCTGCAACGACCGGCGGGAATGCCAAGGTTCCGCTTCCGGTGCCGGCGGCGGCGATCCCGAGCGCGATGTTGCGGTGACGCACGAACCAGCCGCCGACGACAGCCAGTGTCGGCACATAGCAGCACGCACCGCCGAGCCCGGCTCCGATCGAGTAGGTCAGGTAGGCGAGCCATAAACTGTCGGCCGAGGCCGTCAGACATAGGCCGCCTCCGATGCCAATCGCGCCGGTTGCAATGACGGCGTGGGGGCCGTAGCGGTCGGCAAGGCGACCGGCCGGCGCCCCCAAAAAGTAGTAGACGATCGTGGTCATCGAGAAGAGCGCCGATACCCCGGCGGAACTTGCTCGGAAATCGGCCGCCAGCGGCAGCAGGAAGACGCCGAAACTGTACATGACCCCGAACACGACGGCGCTCGCGAAAAAAGCCGAT
>Ga0326597_10005301_pt1 | contig 17935 bp, 23 predicted proteins | sample RVTome_12_FD_203789 | JGI IMG/M metagenome (GOLD analysis project Ga0326597, IMG submission 203789) | Soil microbial communities from uranium-contaminated site in the Upper Colorado River Basin, Wyoming, United States - RVT100D185 | ecosystem: Environmental > Terrestrial > Soil > Contaminated >... | reverse complement strand
TCGGGCGTCAAGTTCACCGAACTGGCCCCGTTCCACGACCGGATCGAAGCCGGCAAGGCACTGGCCGAGCTGCTCGGCTCATACCGCGGGCGTGACGCGCTGGTGGTCGGCATCCCGCGCGGCGGCGTCGTGGTGGCCGCGGAGGTCGCGCGCCTCCTCGACGCGGAGCTGGATGTCATCGTCGCCCGCAAACTCGGTGCCCCCGGCCAGCAGGAACTGGCGATCGGCGCGGTAACGGCGGATGGCGGCAGATTCCTCAACGACGACGTGATCAAGCTGCTGAGCGTCTCCGAGCCATACCTCCGGGCCGTGACCGACGTGCAGATGGCGGAGGCGCGTCGCCGGGAGGAGTGGCTGCAGCGTCTCCGGCCCGCGGCACCCGTCGCCGGCCGCACCGTCATCCTGGTGGATGACGGCCTGGCCACCGGGGCCACGATGCGCGCGGCGGCCCGCTCGCTGCGCCAGCGACAGCCGGCGCGTCTCGTGGCCGCGGTGCCGGTGGGGTCGCGCGAGGCCTGCGCCTCGCTGCGGGCGGACGTGGACGAGGTCGTGTGTCCCCGTCAGCCGGAGCCCTTCGGGGCCATCGGCTTTTACTACCACCACTTCGAGCCCGTGGAGGACGAGCAGGTGCGCGAGCTGCTCGAAGCGGCTCGGGCCGCGGGAGTCGGGCACTGAGACACCGCCCGGGACTCGCGGCGCCGGTGGAGGAGCGATGACCGACCAGATCGAGATCAGCCGATACACCTACCACTGCTTTTCGTCCCGCGACCGGGACGACGTGGTGCTGTTCCTTTATGACAAGCGCTCGAGCGTCGTCGGGCAGGTCTTCGCGGTGCCGGACGGCGAGCCGTTGCCGCCCGCGGAGCGCCGTGACGGCCGGGCGGTACTGTATTTCCACCGCGCGGCCGTGCCCCAGATCGTGGACCTGCTGCGCAACGAAGGACCGGTGTACCTCTTGTGGAACGATGGACGCGACACCGAACTGGGGACCGGTTACGAGCCGATCGGCGAAAGAGAGGCGACCTGATATGCTACGAGTACGCGACATCATGGCCACCGATGTGGTGACGATCGGCCCGGAGACGGATCTGCGCCGAGCCACGGAGATTCTCGTCCGCCACCACGTGAGCGGGGCGCCCGTCGTGTCTAACGGCCGGGTTGTGGGCGTCGTCTCGGCCACCGACCTGTTGGAGTTCACGCAGGCGATCCCGACCGTGGCGCCCGTACAGCCGGAGACCCCCGCTGGCCTGGAGGCGCCGGGGGCCTATTACATCGAGTGGTGGGCGGACGCCGGCGCGGATGTGAGCGCGCGGTTCCGCGCGGTCGGGGCACCGGAGTGGGACCTGCTGCGGAAGCACACGGTGGAGAGGGTGATGACCCGCGCGTTGTGCGCGGTGCGCCCCGACGCCACCGTCACGAGTGCGGCCGACTACCTGCTGCGCGCCAACGTGCATCGCGTGTTGGTGGTCGACAGCGGGAAGCTCATCGGCATCTTGACGACGACCGACATCGTGCGGGCGGTCGCCCAGGGCCGGCTTGGCGAGGTCGCCGCGCCACTCTCCCCCACCGTTCTTCAACACGCGTAGGGAGGCGACATGTCCGCGGGACGCCTGTGCAGCCGGGTGGTGGCGACCGCTTCGCCGGATGAGACCATCGGGGCGGCGGCCCGCCGCATGGCCGAGTACGACGTGGGCACGATCGTGGTCCTGGAAGGAGACCGGCATCGCGCCGTCGGCATTCTGACGGACCGGGATATCGCGATCCGGGGCGTCGCACGCAAAGTCGACCTCGAGGCGACGCCCGTGTCGGCGCTCATGACGGCGCCGGTACAATCGATCGGCGAGCACACGCCCATCGAGCAGGCACTCTCGCGGATGGCGATCGTCGGCGCGCGCCGCCTGGTCGTGACCGGCGAGGCCGATCGGGTCGTCGGCATCCTCAGCCTGGACGACGTCCTGGATTTGCTCGTGCAGGAGACCGGGACCATCGGGCGCCTGCTGGAGAAGCAGCAACCGCGCATCCCGACCTAGGCGACAGCCTAGGTCCTCGCCGCGGCCCCGACTTCCGACGCCTCGAGGAACCGCTCCAGGACGTCGGAGAGCGTGGGCTCCCCCAGCTCCTCGAGCTCGTAGCGCACCCGCACGCTCGGCTTGTCGAGGCGCACGAGCTTCGCCAGATCGACCGGCGTTCCGATCACCACCAGGTCGGCCGGAGTGCGGCGAATCGTCTCCGCGAGATCCCGCACCTGCTCCTCCCCGTAGCCCATGGCCGGCAGCACGGGTCCGGTCCCCGGGTAGTTGGCGTAGGTGTCGCGGATCGATCCCACGGCGTAGGGACGCGGATCCGCGATCTCCGCCGCCTCGTACCGCTTCGCGGCCACCCAGCCCGCGCCGTAGGGCCTGCCTCCGTGCGTCACCGTCGGGCCGTCCTCGACCACCAGTACCCGTTTGTGGCGCATCTCGGCGCCGCCGCCCTCCACGAAGATCGGGCTCGCCGCCTCCACCACCATCGCGTCGGGGTTCAACTCGCCTACCACGCGGCGCGCCCTTGCGACTTCAGCGGGGGTCGCCGTGTCCACCTTGTTGATCACGATCGCGTTCGCCATGCGGACCACCGTCTCGCCGGGGTGGTAGTGCGCCGCGTGATCGGCACGCTGCGGATCGACCACTGTAATCCACAGATCGGGAACGAAGAACGCCATGTCGTTGTTGCCGCCGTCCCAGATCAGCGTGTCCGCTTCCCGCTCCGCCTGGCGCAGGATGCGCTCGTAGTCCACACCCGCGTAGACCACCCGGCCGGCGCGGAGCAGCGGCTCGTACTCTTCCCGCTCCTCGATCGTCACCCGGTGGCGGTCCAGATCGGCGTACTCGGCGAAGCGCTGCACCGCCTGCCGGGCGAGGTCGCCGTAGGGCATGGGATGGCGCACCACCACGGGATGAATGCCCTGCTCCTCGAGCAGCGCCGCCAGACGGCGCGTGGTCTGGCTCTTGCCCGCGCCGGTCCGGGCGGCGCACACCGCCACGACCGGCACGACGGCGTTGAGCATCGTGTGGTGGGGTCCGAGCAGCAGAAAGTCCGCTCCCGCGGCGAGCGTGCGGGATGCGAGATGCATCACATGCTCGTGAGAAACGTCCGAGTAGCTGAAGACCACGACATCCCCGCGGAGCTCGCGGATCAGGCGCTCCAGCTCGCCTTCGGGCTCGATCGGAATCCCGTCAGGATACTCGGGGCCCGCGAGCTCCGTCGGATAGCGACGGCCGGCGATGTTCGGGATCTGGGCCGCGGTGAACGCGACGACGCGGTAGGCAGGGTTGCCGCGGAAATGGACGTTGAAGTTGTGAAAGTCCCGCCCCGCGGCGCCGAGGATCAAGACGCGCTCATGAGGCGATCGTAGCGCCAGCAGGATGAAGCGAACCTGAGGCAAGACTGAGAGCCGAGTTAGGAGGCAGGCGGCTGTGCCGCCTCAACGACCGCCACGGCGCCTGCCCGACTCCCTGATCGCCTGTTTCCGGTCCCGCCTCCGCGCCAGCAGTCTGCTCGCGCGCCGAGGTGGACGAGCCCGGACCACCTCGGCCGGCTGCCGCTTGCCGCCGATCGCCTTCGGTCGCCTGCCGCGCTCCATGGACGCCTCCGTTAGGAATGACAAGACGGTGCACCACCCGAGGTGCGCGATTGGCCTCGACAGAAAGAGAGCTTGTGCCGACGCCCATGAACCAGTTCTGAGATTCGCGTGAGAGTCCCACCGGCGCGCACGTGGAATTGTGCAGGAGATGTGGAACGTCGCTCCGGGGAGATCGGCCGCGCGACCCTCAGCACACTGTCAAGCCCACGTCGAGAACCTCTCGCCACATCGTGGGGATGCGGTCCAACTCGTGCCGGACGATCGCCGCCACCTCTCGTTCGAGTGCCTGCGCCGACGGGCCAGCGGTCGCCAGCCGGACGTCGACGAGTTGCGGGTCAGTGATCGGCCGACCGATCTGGCTCACGAGGCAACACTCCGCGTCCCGCACGCTCTCATGCTCCGCGACCAGTGCATCGGCGATGCGACGCGCCACAATCTGGTAGAGTTTCCCGACATGGCTCACCGGGCTTTTCCCCGCTGCCACCTCGAGGGTCATCGGACGGTAGGGGGTGATGAGTCCGTTCGCGCGATTGCCGCGGCCCGCCTGACCGTCGTCGCCTGCCTCGGCGGACGTCCCGGTCACGGTGAGGTAGATCGCGCGTTCGGCCACACGGTCCGCGGTGTTGACGGCGATGCCGATCTCGCTCAGCCCGAGATCGCGTGCGGCGGCGGCGACGTGCGCGCGCACCCCCTCCTTCTTCTCCAGGTAGTCGTCCAGGCTCGTGACGAACCGGTCCACCAGGGCACATGCAACGGTGAGACCGATCGTCCGGCCGCGCCGGATGCCAAGGACCTTCACGTCCTCGCCGATCTCCGGGGACTCATGCTTGACCTGCGCCGAATTCAGCTGCGCCTCGACCGCTCCCACCTGCCGCTCCAGGACGCTGAGCGGGGCATACCCGACGCCGACCGACGTGTCGTTGGCGAGGGGCACGTCGCCGCGGCGCTGTCTGAGGAACAGGTCTACCAGGTCGGCCGACGAGGGCCGGACGAGGCAATGGACCCGGACGTGGCGCTCCGGATCGAGCATGCGGAGGTTCCGGGCGAGCCAGGCCCGCGACCCCTCGACCGCGAGCTGCGTCACCGGCACCTCCACCCCCCGGAACTCCGCGGTGGCGCGACCCGCGAGGTATAGCTCGATCGGAGCAAGGACCTCACCACCTCCGAACGCGGGACGCGCCGCACCTCCCCAGAGCAGCGCCTTGTCCACGCTCAACGATCTCCACCTCGAGGGCCTCCCCAGCCGGAGCAGGCAGGCCCCCAACGTTCAGCTCCATCGTCTCACTCCCTCTGGGGCTGCTCGGCCCCGCGCGCTGCCGGCTCCGTCTCGCACACAACGCGGAAGCCGACATCGAGCTGCGGACTCTCAGGCCTCCGGTAGATCCCGAGCTCCGGCATCCACGGGGCGACTCCCATGACGCCGGGTGGGAGCCGCTCGCCCAGCCCGATCACCAGGCCCCCGCCCGGCCGGAGCCCTGCAAGGAGCCGCTCCAGCACTCGTCGCCGGAGGGTCGCGCCGAAGTACGTGAAGGCCAGATTGCGACACAGGATCAGGTCGAAGTCACCGTCCGGAGCGGTCTCGCGAATGTCCTGTTCCACAAACTCGACGCCTTGGCGGAACTCCGGCCGAAGCTCGAGCCACTCGCCGTGGCACACGAACGCTGCCGCGAGCCACGACGGCGGCACCTCGCGCAAGCTGCTGCGCCGATAGCGTCCGGCCGCCGCCCGCTCGAGGAGCTGCCGGTCCACGTCAGTCGCTACGACCTGAAAGGGAAGCTCGGGAAACCGCGCGGCGAGCTCCAGCCGCCACACCAGTCCCAGCGTGTAGGGCTCCTCGCCCGAGGCGCAGCCGGCGCTCCAGCAGCGGAGTTCGTGAGCACCCCGGGCCAGCGCGGCGGCCGCGAGGGAGGGAAGCACGACCCCGGCCAGCCGCTCGAATACGGCGCGGTCTCGCATCAGTCGCGACACCGAGATCCGGCAGAACGAATCAAGTACCCGCCACTCCTCGGGATGCGCCTCGAGGTAGGGACGGTACTGCTCGGGGCCGCCGAGTCGGAGCTCGCCGAGCCGGCGGGCGATGCGCTTGCAGACCTGCCGGTGCACGCGTCGGAAGCCGAGCCAGTCGAGCTCCAGGTGCGGAAGAGCCCATTGGAGGAATGTGCGGCAGACGGCGCCGGACATGCATTCCGCTCCTTGGGATGAGTCTGTGACAGTTGCATGAAGGGCATGGGCCGGTGAGCAGGCGCTGAACCGAACGTGAGAGGCGGCTCACGCTGCTACTCGGCCGCGCGCCTGCCCCTTCGGCCGTCTTCCACACACCCCTCACACTCTTTTCAGGCCTCGCTCATGCCGCCGGGCGATGTTACGCCGGTGGGGATGTCCACACAGCAATTCGATCAACCCGGAGGAGAACGTGGCCACAACAAACACCAGTGGAGTGCAGCTCCTGCGGAAGCTCGAGGCCATCGAGCAGCGGCTCGAGACCTTGGCGGGGCGTGTCAAGAGCCTGGAGCGGCACACCGCCGAGCTGGACGACCTGAGGAGAGAGATCGGCAACCTGAAAGTCGAAGTAGAGGAGTTCCGGGAAGCTGACTGAGATGCCCGGGCTGCGTCCTACCTAAGCGAATCCGGAGGCGGGCCATGGTTACGAGGAAGAAAGTGCTGGAAGCGGTGAAGCGGGTGGCGGTCGCAGCGGATGCCGCATTGGTCAAGGCTGGAGACGCCGCGAAACGGCGCCAGCGTGGCCGCGCGCTCAAGGCGGCGCTGAGGACGACAGCCAAAGCGGCCGCCATCGCCGCGACCACGGCGGCGACCATTCTGGCCGCGCGGGCCGCCGCGCGGGCACGGCGGCGGCGCGGAGCAGCAGCAACCTCCTAATGCTCCTGTTGCTGATCGGGCTGCTCGGCGCGCTGCGACACGGCGGGTCCACGCCGAGGCAGGCGGAGCCAGCGCGGTGACGCCTCCCGTGCTGGAACGCGCGATCGGGCTCGCGGACAAGGTCGCTTTCCTCAAGCGCCCGGAGAGTTATCCCGAGCGCCCGGCCGCCGTCGAGCCGGTCGAGACCCACCTGGCATGGGTGTTCCTGACCGATCGACACGCCTTCAAGCTGAAAAAGCCGGTACGCTACCCGTTCCTCGATTTCAGCACCCTCTCGGCGCGGCACCACGATTCCGAGGAAGAGGTGCGGCTCAACCTTCGCCTCGCTCCAGGCGTCTACCTCGAGGTCGTCCCCCTCACGGTGGACCGCGAGGGTCGGCTTGGTCTTGGCACCGAGGGGGTCCCAGTTGACTGGCTCGTAAAGATGCGCCGGCTGCCGCGCCAGAGGATGCTCGACTTCGCCATCGCCGCCCAGACGGTGGACGATGCAGCGCTCCGAACGGTGGCGGAGCGGCTCGCGAGGTTCTACCGCGAGGCCGCCCCGGCAGCCATGACATCGGCAGCCTACCGTCGCCGGCTCGTGGACGAGCTCGACGCCAACGCCCGCGCCCTCGCCGAGCCACGCCACGGTTTGCCCGCCGGCGTGACCGCCCGGACGGCGGCGACTCTACGCCGGTTCATCGAGCAGCGGGCCCCCCTGCTGGACGCTCGCGCCCTCGCGGGGCGGATCGTCGACGGCCACGGCGACCTTCGGCCCGAGCACGTATGCCTCGGTCCCCCCGTAGTCGTGATCGACTGCGTGGAATTCAGCCGTGAGTTCCGCATTCTCGACCCCGCCGACGAGCTCGCCTACCTTGGCATGGAATGCGAGCGGCTCGGGGCGCCGTCGGTGGGCCCGACGCTGCTGGCGCATTACATCGCGCTCAGCGGTGACGATCCCCCCGAAGCGCTGATCCACTTCTACCAGGGCGTTCGCGCGCTGCTCCGCGCGAAGCTCGCTGCCTGGCACCTGGACGACCGGACGGTCTCGTACCCCTCGCAGTGGTTCAACCGGGCCTGCGCCTACGTGGCGCTGGCCGCGCAGCACGCTGACCGCGCGTGACGGGGACGGGCCTGAGTCACGGGCCGAGCAGATCGACGATCGACCCGCCCTCATGGACCCGGCGTGCGGCCTCCGCGAACAGCGGTGCCGCCTCGAGGATCACGAGCTTCCCCCGCACGGCGGGCTCGATCAGCCGAAACGGCGGCACCGTGTCCGTGACCACGAGCTCCGCGAGCGCCGGCTCGGCAAGTCGGGTGTTGGCCTCGCCCGTGAAGAGTCCGTGTGTGGCCGCCGCGACCACCCGCGCCGCCCCACGCGCGTGGCATGCCGCCGCGGCGCGGGCCAGCGTCGTCCCGGTCGCGATCAGATCGTCGAGAAGTATCGCCACCCGATCCGTCACGTCACCCACGAGCGCCTCCCCGCTGACCACCCCGGCGCTGCGCTGCTTCTCCATGACGGCGAGTGGGACCTCGCGGCCGAGGGCGCGCGCCAGGGCCTCGCGAAAGGCCTCGGCCCGCTTCACGCCACCAACATCCGGGGACACCACCGCCACGGCTGCGTCCCGGAGGCGCGGCGTGAAGTAGTCTACGAACAGCCGTTTGGCTTCGAGGTGCTCGGTGCCGCAGCGGAACGCGTTCTGATACGCGGCGACGTTGTGCACGTCGAGTGTCACGATGCGGTCCGCACCCACCGACTCGAACATGGCCGCCACATAGCGCGTGGTGACGGGGTCGCGAGGCTTGGTCTTGCTGTCTTTGCGGGCGTAACAGAGATAGGGAACGAGTGCCGTCACCTTGGCCGCGGCGGCGTCCTTCAGCGCCCCAATGAAGAACAGCAGGCGGCAGAGCTTGTCGTTGGCGCTCTCGTGAGCGTCGCCGTAGAGCGAATGCACGACGAAGACGTCGCGGCCGCGGACGCTCACCAACGGCCGGGTCTTGTGCTCTCCGTCCTCGAACGTGCGCTCTTCATGGGCCGCGAGCGGCACACCCAGGACATGCGCCAGCTTCGCGCCGAACTCTCGGCTCGCGCCGAGAGCAAAGAGGATGACGTCGTTCAATCCCTCCGCCTTTGTGAGCGATGGCCAGTAAGGATGGGGGCGCCAACGTGAAGCGTCCATGAACGGACGTCGGGAGTGTGGAGGGTGCTGGCGGGTGTAGCACCCCTTGTCGCCTGACGAACCCTTACGTGTAACCTCATGGTCTACTCCGCACTCTACACCTATGGTTGTTCCGGTGGCAAACGAGGAGGCGCGACGTGTTGATGGACGGTCAACTCTTGCACTACGACCTCGTCGAGCGGCATCACATCCTCGTCGCCGCATCCCGTGAACACACCTGTCAGGCCATGCGCGACACGGACTTCGTGCGCGTCGTCATCCCCGTCGCGCAATCGGTCCTGGAGATGCGGGACATCCCCCGCTCGATTCGGGAAATCGTCCAGCGCGTGCGGCATATCCCGCCCGATACGACGTTCACCCTGGCGGATGCCGTGGCGGGCAGTTTTGTTCCGCTCGGTGAGCGGCGCGGGAGGGCGATCATGATCGGCGCGATCGGGAAACTCTGGAAGCCCGAGATCACGTTCCTGCCGCTCGAACCCGCCGAGTTCCGCGCGTTCCACGAGCCGAAGTATGCGAAGCTGGCGGCCGCATTCTGGGTGGAGCGGTACGGGCGTGACAAATCCGTGCTGCGGTTCGAAGCGCGCGTCACCGCTACCGACGATTCGGCGCGCGCACACCTGCGACGCTGGTACCGTGTCGTCCGCCCCTTCACCGCGCTCTTCATGCGGGCATTGCTCGCCAGCATCAAGGCCGACGCCGAAGCGCTCGTGACGCCGTCGCTCGCCCAGACCGCACCATTCTCACCGTGATCAGTCCGTCGAGGCGACCTCTGGGAGACAGCAGGCTCGACATCACGACGGTGGGCCTCGGTACCTGGGCCATCGGTGGCCCGGGGTGGGCATACAGCTGGGGGCCCCAGGCTGACGGCCAATCCCTGGCTGCCATGCACCATGCGATCGAACTCGGCGTCAATTGGATTGACACCGCCCCGGCGTATGGATTGGGGCACGCAGAGGAGCTGGTGGGGCGCTTCCTCAAGGAGCTTCCCGTCGCTCGGCGGCCGCTCGTGTTCACGAAGTGCGGCTTGGTGTGGAATCCCGCCGATCCTCGCAAGGAACCCCGTCGCGACCTGCGGCCGGAGACGGTGCGCCGGGAATGCGAGGCGTCGCTGCGGCGGCTGGGCCTGGAGCGAATCGATCTGTACCAGTTCCACTGGCCCGACGAGGCCGGCACCCCGGTCGAATACTCGTGGGAGGAGATGATCCGACTACGCGAGGAGGGGAAGATCCGAGCCATGGGGGTGTGCAACTTCGACGTGGGGTTGCTCGCCATTTGCGCGCGGCTCCGCCCCGTGGAATCCCTCCAGACACCCCTGTCCATGATCCGCCGGGACGCCGCGCTGGCGGAGATCCCGTGGTGCGCCGAGCACGGCACGGGGGTGCTGAGCTACAGCCCGCTGCAGTCGGGCCTCCTGAGCGGCGCCTTCTCGACCGCGCGGATGAAGCGGTTGGCGCCCGACGACTGGCGACGTGCCTCCCCCGAGTTTCAGCCGCCCCGCCTCGGCCGGAACCTGGCGCTCGCGCATGCGCTACGGGGGATTGCTCGGCGCCACCACGTGAAGGTCCCGGCCGTGGCCGTCGCCTAGGCCGCTCGTTGGCCCGGCGTCACCGGTGCGATCGTGGGCGCCCGCACGCCGCACCAGGTGGACGACTGGATGCCGGGCGCGACCCTGGAGCTGTCTCCCCCCGACCTGGCCGACATCACCATGGCCATCAAGCGCACCGGAGCCGGCGAGGGGCCGGCATGCCCTGAGGACGTGGAGACGTGGCGCTGGGAACTCGAGGTGCAGGAATGACCGCCTACTCTTCCTCCTCGTACTCCTCCTCCGGTCTGCGACGCGCGACCTTTTCCGCGGGCATCGCTCGGTTGCACACCAAGACTCCTCCCGGATATCGAAGGCCTGAGTAACCTGAGCGGGCCGCTCGCGGCCGGGGGTGAGGACGGGTCGAAGATCGCTTCAGGCGTCGTCTGAGACGCAGGAGGCCGGCACCTCGGGAAGATGGGAGAAAACACGGACGGCCCGCGTTCTCCAACCTGCGGAGCGCGGGCCGTCCGACGCACCGGTTACCCGGAGTCGAGGAATTCACTTCCTCGTTCTTCTTCCCGCAGCGGCCGCGGACTGTTCGGTTGCGGCTTGGCTTTGGGAGCTCCGGCTTCCATCCGCATCAGGCTTGACGGGCCCGATGTTTCGCCGGTGCGGGCGCTGCAAGTCGGTCGAATCGCTGATCGACCTCTTGCACGGCACGTCGGAGCGCCAGGCCGACGTAGATGAGGCTCGCGATCGGCCTCATCGTTTCAGGCGAGGTGATCACCCGGATCTTCGATTCCCCTTCCGTTGCCGGTCCGGGAATCTCCCCGACTCGCCTGAAGAACAGACTCTAACTTACACCGCGCCCCTGAAGACAGCGGGAAGCCGGTCTGCAGAATTCTTCACGACGAAGCACCTTTATTGGCCATGCGGTTCACTTCGCAGGTAGAACACGGCGGCCCGCGTCGCGCAGCAGGCTGGCGAGGGCCGCCCGCGTCCAGAAGCGGGCCGACGCCCATGGACCGCCCTGCACGAGCCCCCTGAGGCGCCGCCTCAGGGCCCAGCTGCTCCACCGGCCGAGCTCGCCCACGACGATGCGCCCTCCGGGCCGCAGGACCCGGGCCAGCTAGCGCGTCGCAGCCCGAGGATCGCCCACGAAGCACAGCGTCGTCACGGCGACCACCAGATCGACGGCCTCGGCCGCGAGCGGCAGTCGCTCGATGTCGGCCTGGAGCAGGTCCAGCCGGGTCATGCCGCCCGTGCGCCGCGCCCGCGCCATGCGCAGCATGCCCGAATCGAGATCCACGCCCACGACCCGGGCGCCCGCACACGCCAGCGCCGCGCCCAGTCGCCCGTCTCCGCACCCCGCGTCGAGGACGCGGCGGCCTGCGACGCCGCCGAGCAGATCCAGCACGACACGCGTCTCATCCGCCCAAACGCGCCGCCCCAGCGCCGTGTCGAACCACGCGCCGTAGGCGACGGCATCGCACTCTCCCGCTAGCATCTTGGTCTCAGACCCCTTCCACCCTCAGCCGCAGCGACGACGCCTTGAGGAAACCGTTCACGACGAGGGCAATCATCGCTCTGCATGCGCCCGGCCCGACAGCAGCACCGCCGTCATCGTCGACATCGATAGCTTCTCTTTCAATGGGCGCCTTCGAGGTTTCGAGTGTCAGGTCCCGCCAGCGCCAGCGGATGCCTGTATGTGGGTGCTGATCCGTCGCCACCACCGAGCTCCAGTCTTCGCGCACTTCAGATGGTAGGCTCATCCTGCCCAGAGCCTCACCCCCTGCGCGATCCCGAGCGTGACTACGATCCCCACCGCCAGCGGCAGCAGCGCCCCCAGGACCGTCCAGCGCACACTGCCCGTCTCCCTCCAGATGGTCCAGATCGTGGTGGAACAGGGGTTATGGAGCACGCAGAACACCATCAGGCAGACGGCCGTGAGCAGCGTCCACCCCTCGTGCACGACCAGGAGCTCGCGGAGCTGCGCCAAGCCCGACACCTCGAGCATCCGGCTCGCCCCTGTGTACATACAGCATGAAGCCGCGGAGAACCATGATTCACGGCGGCCTCAGGAGGACAGAGCGGGGCTTGACGGCTCTCCGTCGTCGTTCAGAGTCCCTTCCCCGTCTGCGCCGGTCGCCGGCGCAGGGTAGCGCTCGCGCGCGCGGCCCATGCCGCCAGGAAGAAGAGCCCGGCCACGACGACGATCGCCGGACCGGATGGGACGTCGAGCCAGTAAGAGCCGAAGAGGCCGAGCAGGACACTCCCCACCCCGAGCAGTGGAGCGAGCACGAACATCTGGCCGAGGGAACGGGCGCGGAGCTTGGCCGTCGCTGCCGGAATCACGAGCAGCGCGTTCACCAGCACGATGCCCACGATGCTGAGGCTGGCGACGACCATGAGCGCCAACAGCACGTGATACACGGTGAGCAGCCGTGCCACACCGATGCCCGCCACCTGGGCGCCGTCGGGATCGAAGGTCGCGAAGACCAGCCTCCGCCCGACCACCGCCAGCATGACGGCGACCGCGACGCTGATCCCTGCGACGGCCGCGAGCCCCGGCCAGCTGACCGCCAGAATGCTGCCGAAGAGATACGACAAGAGCTCCGGCTGGAAGCCCGGGCTCAGGCTCAGCACGAGCACGCCGATGGCCATGAAGAACGGCAGCACGAAGCCGAGGAGGGTGTCCAGCGACAGCCGGCTCACGCGCTCGAGGCGATGCAACGAGACCCCGATGCCGACCGCGACGCCGGCGGCGAGCGGGAGCGGCGGCAGGCCGGTGACGACCCCGAGCGCGACGCCGGCCAGCGAGGCGTGCGCGATCGCGTCGCCGAAGAACGCCGAGCGCCGCAACACGACGAAGACGCCGAGGACGCTCGTGACCGCGCCGACCAGCAGCCCGGCCGCGAGGGCCCGCTGCATGAATGGATAGGCGAGCATCCCGCTCACCGCGGCGGCGCCCCGTGCGCGTGGCGATAGAGCGTCGTGGTGGGCCCATACAGACCGGCGATGGCCCCGGCGGTGAGGACCTCGGCTGGCGGTCCCGCGCACAGCAGCCGCCGGTTCAGGCACAGCACCTGGTGCGCGTAGCGATACACCAGCTCGAGCTCGTGCGAGCACACGAGGATGGCGAGGTGGTGGTGCGATGCCAGCCGGCCCAGCAGCTCGTACAGGGTCTGCTCGCCACCGATGTCGATCTCCGCTTCCGGCTCGTCGAGGAGCAGCAGGCTGGGGTTGGTGACCATGGCCCGCGCGATGAGCGCTCGCTTGAGCTGGCCACCCGAGAGCGAGCCGAGAGGCGTGTCGAGCAGCGGGGCAATCCCCAGGATCTCCGTGAAGTGCTGAAAGGTGGCTTCCACCCGGCCGCCGCGTGCGCCTTGGAGCGACATGCGCACGGCCTCCCGCACGGTGAGGGGAAGCGTGAGGTCGAATGGCAGCCGCTGCGGCACATACCCGAGCTGCCGGTACGCTTCCCGGACGGGCTTGCCGAACACCTTCACGTCCCCCTCGAACGGCACGAGCCCGAGGACGGCTCGGAGCAACGTGCTCTTCCCGGAGCCGTTCGGTCCGATCAGGATCGCGATTTGTCCTTCCGCGAGCGTGAAGGACACGCCCTCGATGGCGGGGCGCTGCTGGCCTTCGAAGCGCACCGTGAGGTTCTCGACCGCGAGCGCAGGGGCGTCCTTCATGGCCCCGGGGCGCGGGACGCGGCCGCCACCTGCCGGGCGTCGAAGAGCATGAGATCGATATAGCTCTGTCGTCCGGGGACGCCACCCAGCGGATCCAGGACCCCAAATGTCACGCCCAGATCCCTGGCGATGGGACGGAGCGGGGCGAGCGCGAGTTGCGGCTCGGCGAACAGCACCCGCAGGCCGGTTCTGCGCACGGTGCGCTGGAATTCCTGAACGTACCGCGGCCCTGGCTCCTTGCCAGGGAACGGCTCGAACGTCGCGACAACCTCGAGGCCGTAAGCATCCGCGAAGTAGCCGAATGCCTCGTGAAACGTGGCGATCCGGCGGCTCGGCAGGCCGGCCAGCACGCGACGGATCTCCCCATCGGTCGCGCCCAACCTTGCGAGGTAGTCGGCCAACGCCCTCTGGATTTCCGTGCTCCGATCCGGAGCCAGGCGCTCGATCTCGTCCGCCACCGTGCCGGCGATCGCCTGGGCGTTGATGATCGACAGCCAGTAGTGTGGGTCCGCGCTACCGCCTTCCCGCCGAAGCGCGATGCCGCAATCCACGGTCACCGTGCGCCGCACCCCGGCTCCCCGCGCCATCCGCGCCGCCCAATCGTCGAGGCCGTGGCCGATCATAAAGAGCAGATCGGCGCCGTCGAGGCTTCGGACTCCGCCCGGCGTGGGCTCGAACGTGTGCGGGCTCGCTCCCGGCGGCAGGACGAGGACCACGTCCACCACGGCACCCCCGACCTCCCGCACAATGTCGTACAGCGGAAAGATCGTCGCCGCGACCTTCGGCCTCGACTGCGCGAACGCGGCGCTGGTTGCCAGGAGGGCAGGCACAATGGTGCCCGCCACGAGCCGTCCCCAAAGGCTCGATGTGGGGCCGTGCATCATCCGGAGACGCCGACCACCGCTCCGAATTCGGGCATCTGCCGCACCATCTCCTTGAACCGCGTCCATTCGGTGGCGGCCCACACCTCGGTGTGCGCGTGGCCGCCGATCCGGACCAGGGTCGCCACCTTTGTCGCCGTCTCGATGTCCGGCGCGTGGAAGATGTCGAGATAGTCGTAGGGCCCGAGGATGGCGTAACTCTGCAGCCATTCCACCTGCGGGCACTCGGCCCGCACGGCCGTCATCGCGACGCGCTCCAGCACTTCCACGCCCTTGGGCGAGCGCAGCGCCTCGGGAGAGACCCTCGTGAGCATGATGAACGTCGGCATACGGTCCTCCACTCTCTAAGTGCCTATTCGTACCGCAGTGCGTCGATCGGGTTGAGGCGCGCTGCCTTGCGGGCCGGGTAGTAGCCGAAGAACACGCCGACCGCCGCCGAGAAGCCCACGGCAATGACGACCGCAAGTGCCGGGGCCCCCGTGCTCCAGCCGGTGATCCGGCCGACCACGGCCGCGGCCGCCAACCCCACGGCCAGGCCGACCAGTCCGCCCCCCGAGCACAGCATGACGCTTTCCACGAGGAACTGCCGCAGCACATCCGCGGCCCGCGCGCCGACGGCAAGCCGCAGGCCGATCTCCCGAGTCCGCTCCGTGACCGACACCAGCATGATGTTCATGATCCCGATTCCCCCGACGAGCAACGAGATCGAAGCGATCGCCGCGAGCAGCCACGTCATCACGTCGGCCGTGGCCGTGGCGGTCTCCGCCAGATCGGCCTGATTGCGGATGGTGAAATCGTCGTTCTCGGCGGCGTCGAGCCGGTGCGCCTCCCGCATGATGCCGCGCATCTCCTCCTGGGCCGCTGGGATGTCCCCGGCCGACGCTGTGCTCGCGAGGATCTGGCCGATGAAGCTGAAGCCCGCGAGGCGCGTCTGCGCCGTGGTGTAGGGGACGAGGACGACGTCGTCCTGATCGGCCCCTCCCGCCGTCTGACCCTTGGTCGCGAGCACGCCGATGATCGTGAATGGCACGTTGCGCAACCGGATCTGCTGGCCGACCGGGTCCACATCGGAGAATAGCGCGTTCACCACCGTGCTCCCGAGCACGGCGACCTTGCGCCGGGTGCGCACGTCGTCGTCGGTGAAGAACGACCCCGTCGAGACGGTCCAGTTGCGGATGGACTGATACGACCGCGCCACGCCGTTCACTTCCGTGCGCCAGTTGCCCGCGCCGCCCACGGCCTGGGCGCGCGTGAAGATCACAGGCGAGACGGTCGCGAACAGCGTCCCTTCCCGCTCCAGTTTCTTGACGTCCTCGATCGTAAGACGGTTGAACGTGCCCGCCCCCTGGCTCACGCCGCCCCGGGCAATGGCGCCCGGCGTGATCACGATCAGGTTGGTGCCGAGGTTGTTGACCTGCTGCTGGATGCGCGATCGCGCGCCGTAACCCACGGCGACCATGACGATGACCGCACCGACGCCGATCACGATGCCGAGCATCGTGAGCGCCGTCCGCATCTTGTTCCGGACGATGCTCTCCCACGCCAGCTGGAACAGCACGATCGGGTTCATACGTCGCGCCCTCTGCGCCCGTCAGAACGTCGGCGGCGGCGGGCCGCCCTGCGTCTGCTGGCGCTGCGTCTGAAACGGGCTCGACGTCGTACCGGTCGCGGTCCCGCTGCCGGTGCCGCCCGTCGTCCCGACGATGACCTGCATCCCGGCGCGGAGTCCCGTCCCCTCTACCTGGGTCTTCTGACCGTCGGTGAGGCCAGCGCGAACGCGCACGCTCGCGGGTTTCCCGTCCGTGCCGACGGTCCACAATGCCGGCGTCGAATCGCCTTTCACGCCGGCTGGTGTGAACCGGAGGGCGGCGTTCGGAACCAGCAGGACGTCGGAGGCCGAGCCGGTGATGAACGACACCGTGGCCGTCATGCCGGGCATGAGCTTGCCTTTGGGGTTCGCCACCTGCACGACGACCGTGTAGTTCACGACGTTCTCCTTGACCGTGGACTGCAGCCGCACCTGCTGCACCGTACCGGTGAAAGCTTCATCCGGATGCGCCTGTACGGTGAAGCGGACGGATTGCCCGGCATGGATCGCCCCGATGTCGCTCTCGTCCACCAGTGCGAGTACCTGCATGCGCGACAGGTCGTGGGCGATGAGAAAGAGCTGGGGCGTCTGGAGGCTCGCGGCCACCGTCTGCCCGACGTCCACGTCCCGCTCCACCACGATGCCGTCGATGGGGGCATAGATCGACGTGTACGCGAGGTTCTGACGCGCCCGGTCCAGCGTGACCCGCGCCGATTTCACGCCGGCCTGCGCTACCGCTCTCGCATACTCGGCATCGTTGAATTCGCTCTCCGTCACGACGGCGCTGTCGCGCAGTCGTGCGGTACGGGCGTACTCGCGCTCCGCCTTCAACGACTCGGCCTGGCTCCGCTCGAGACCCGCCTCCGCATCACGCACCGCCTGATCCAGCAGCGTGGGATCGATCCTCGCGATGAGCTGCCCCGCCTTCACCCGGTCGTTGAAGTCCACGTAGATCGCCGAGACCTGCCCCGACACCTGCGTGCCGACCTGCACAGTCCGCATGGCGCTCAGGGTCCCCGTGGCCGTGACGGCGGCCTCGAGGCTCCCCCGCTCCACGGCGGCGAAGCGGTAGACCGGCGCCTCTTCCCCCTTCGCCCGTCGGTACGCCCACACGCCTAACACGACGACCACGACCCCGGTGGCCGCGAGCCCGATCAAGCGTCGCTTCATACGCACCTCCCCACGACCCTACGGGTGGCCGCCGGTGTGCTCTTTCACCTGCAGCCGCTGGCGCCGGGCATAGTCCTGCAACCGGCGGCGAGCGGCCTCAAAGGCCCGCTGGATCGCCGTGTGCAGCTCGGGGTGCGCTTGGCGCTTCACCACCACCTCCCCGCCAGGGACGGTGATGTCGATGTGGACGTTGTGGACGATCGGCTCGCCCATCTGTCGCTGGGGTACCTCCACCATGACTCGCATGCCCATGATGCGGTCATGGTAGCGATCGAGCTTCTCGGCGTACTGCCGGATCAGGGTCTCGACCGCGTCTCCCACCTCGACCCCGCGAACGGTGATTTGCAGTGGCAGTTTCATGGCTTCCTCCTCAGCCTTTGACGACCCCGAGCGGGCGCAGCCGCGCGACCTTCCA
>Ga0326597_10005300_pt1 | contig 17936 bp, 16 predicted proteins | sample RVTome_12_FD_203789 | JGI IMG/M metagenome (GOLD analysis project Ga0326597, IMG submission 203789) | Soil microbial communities from uranium-contaminated site in the Upper Colorado River Basin, Wyoming, United States - RVT100D185 | ecosystem: Environmental > Terrestrial > Soil > Contaminated >... | reverse complement strand
CCTTCAGGGCCTCTAAAGCCACCCGCGCTTTGAAATCCGGATTGTGCTGCTTTCGTTTCGTCATCGCTGATCTCCTCTCCCTGAAGACCAGCAGACACCAGATCAGTAGCTTGCGTCACTGTCCGATTTCCGGGGAGTAGCTCAGATTTCAGGTGTTCGGATTGGTAGCCTTAACGATAATCACATTGAATTGTAGTGGTTACCCACGGAGACATGTGATCATCGTGGACAGAATTCCGCTGTTCCCGCTTTGATCCCAGGTTATCCCCGTCATTCCCGTAATGTCGGCCACAACAGCAACAACCCTTCGAAAGTATTCTTTGGTATTGGTTGTGGTTGGTTGACTTCCCACGCAAAGGAAGCAGTTCCTTGGACCTAAAAAAACACCGCTCAGGGACAAGGAACCGATGGCCACACACCCGATCCAGAACCAGTTGATTCTGCACAATCACTTTCGGCAGAGACTCCGCGCGGAGTTCCCCGATGCCGACGACGAAACCCTCGCCGACACCCTGGAGGGGCTGACTGACCTCACCGAGCTGGTGGGCGAGGTGATCCGCTCGGCGCTCGAGGATGAGGCCTTCCATGGCGCCCTCAGAACACGTATCGGAGAGATGCGCGAGCGCGCGGCCCGTCTCGGCCTCAGGGCCGAGAGGAAGCGCCAACTGGTTGCCGACACCATGGCGCAGGCGGAGCTGCGCAAGATCACGCTCCCCGACCTCACCATCAGCCTGCGTCCGGGCCAAGCCCCTCTCGTGGTAACCGAGGAGGAGGCCGTCCCCGAGACCTTCTGGAGGCCGCAGGCGCCCAAGCTCGACCGCCAGGAGCTCACCACGGTGCTCAGGGCCGGTGAGAGCATTCCCGGCGCCGTCCTCGGCAACCCCCGTCCCAGCCTCTCGGTGCGCACAAAATGACCGGGCTCGCCGAGGCGCAGATCAAGGCGCTCAAGGGCAAGCTCAAGGCCGCCCACATCAAGACCCGGCATGAGAATGGGATGGAGATCTCGTATATCGAGGGCTGGTTTACCATCGCCGAGGCCAACCGCATCTTCGGCTTCGATGGCTGGAGCCGGGAGACCCTGCAGACGTCCTGCGTTTGGCAAGGGCGCGCGGGCGGCCGCGCGGCCTGCAACTACGTCGCCCGGGTCCGGATCTCGGTCCATGGCGAGGGACGAGCCATCATCCGTGAGGGCAGCGGCTTCGGGGGCGGCACCGGGGAGACCCCGGGCGAGGCCCATGAGATGGCACTCAAGGAGGCCGAGACCGATGCCATGAAGCGGGCGTTCATGACGTTTGGCAACCGCTTCGGTCTGGCGCTCTATGATCCCGAACAAAAGGGCGTGAGCCGACCCAGGGGGAAGGAGCAATCCCCGGCCCCGCATTGGCCTGTCAGCCTTCCCGGGGAGGCAGCCTCGGTCCTTTGCAATTCACCCCAAGCCTTCTTCGGTGAGCTCAGGAAAGTGCTTGAGGCGCTCACCACCATCGATGCCGTCCAGGAGCTCTGGCATTCCAACGAAGCCGCCCTCAAGGCCATCCGCGAGGCCCATCCCCATCTCACCGACCAGCACGGCGCCCATTACACCGCGGTCTTCGCCAAGCTCTGCCAGAAGCGCATCAAGGCCCTGTTGTCCTCGACCGCGGGCCCCAGCGCCAGCCCGGCCAACGGCACGGCCATCGACAAGTCCGTGCTGGCCATCGGGGCGCCGAGGCGCATCCGCGACCGCGAGCACTTGAGATACGTCGCCAGCCAACCCTGCCTCATCTGCGGCCGACAGCCCACCCACGCCCATCACCTCGCCTTCGCCCAGCCCCGCGCCCGGGGCCTCAAGACCAGCGACGAATGGGCCGTGCCCCTCTGCGCGCTGCATCACCGGGAGCTCCATGACCGGGGCGATGAGCGCGCTTACTGGGTGGAGATAGGCATAGACGCCGAGAATACGGCGAAGGAACTGTGGGAAGGAAGCCGGCTAACAAGAGCCCAAAACATCGCTTGATGAAATGGCCTTGCGGAATCGCCGCGGTGCAGAAGCGGCGTTGGGGGGTTAAGAAAAACGGCATAAATCGCCCCAGGCAACTGTAGGGCTTGGACCTCACCCGGAGGAGTAACAATACCGCTTTCGGTCGCAAACAGTGGTCCAGGTGCCCAAAAAAATGACAGGCCGTTGCAGGTTCTTCCCGACCACCGCTTTCAGCGCGCATCACCGTAGACGATTATCGGCCCGAAAAACTGCAGTTCCGATGACCAGCTTCCCCGCCCCCAGGCCCAGTGCAAAAACTGAGAGACGCTGTCGACTTGGTCATCGTACCGTCCGTTTGGGAAAGCCAACAACTCGCTGAGGAAGTCATCCAACCAATGGGCATCGCGCGGCAGAACGACGTGTCCCGCCTCTATGCGGGCGCTCTCCGCCTCCATACGTGTCACCTTGTCGCCCTGGGGCGTGATCCCGAGTGGGTTGGGGAATGTCACAGGGCTGGTCGCTATGAGGTCCTGCACAAGGTTAAGACCTAGCCCCGCCTTCTCAATCAGGACCGTCTTTGCTTCGAATAAGTGTTGCAGCTCCAGCACCTTGCGTTTCAGGGCCGGGTATTGAAGGCGATTGCGCCAGACGTCCAGCAGGTAATAGCTCTTGCCATGGATGGCCCAGGTTGTGCAAACCGACCAGTCGCTGCGCATTGATGTGGTGGCTGCCACGTCCCAGCTCTGTATTACGCGACGACCCGGCGTCGCCGCCGGCGGAACGTCGTAACATTTGAACCAGTCTCGCTTGATCAGGTTGCCTTCCCGCGGGATCGGCCGCTGCTGGTATTGAGCGGAGAAGGCCAAGCTGCCGAGGTCCGCCTTAATCCGCGCAAGCGTCGCGTGGGACTCCCTCTCCGGATGCAGGAGGTCGCCCTCTTTCCGATGGTGCAAATCAGCGGGGTTCGGACCGATACGCACGTCTTGGTCTTCGGTGGCGATGGCCGGCAGATCCAGATGATGCCAGCCACCTTGATCCAGGAGATGGCCGGTTAGGTCGTCTTCATGGAGGCGCTGCATGACGACGATGATCACGCCGCGATCCTTTTCGTTGAGGCGTGTCGCCAGTGTCGTGGAATACCAATGGATGACCTCGGCGCGGGCTGTCTCGGAGGCCGCATCCTCGGCCTTCAGCGGATCGTCTACGATGATGAGGTCGGCACCCCGACCGGTAAGCGTCCCGCCGATGGACGTTGCGATGCGTCCGCCCCCGGCACTGGTCACGCATTGCGCTCCGGTGTCTTTCGTGATGTGCATTCTTGGGAATGTGGCACGGTACCACTCGCTGTCGACGACCAAACGGAATAGGCGCGCCAGCTCTCCGGCAAGTTCCTGCGAATAGGAAACGCAAATGAAACGCAGCGCTGGGTTATGGCCGAGGGCCCAAGCCACGAACGCAACCGAGCTGCAAATCGATTTGAGGGAACGAGGCGGCTGTGTGATCAAGAGTCGGGTGTTGCCACCATCAAGGCACCGACCGAGTTCATAAGCGATTGCCTCGAGATGCCAATTCTGGAAAAAGACGTCTCCGGGTGAGACGGTAGTGAACACCTTGTGCACAAACCCGTTGAGATCGGTTCGAAGCACCGCATTCAAGACCTGCTGAGACCGCAAATTATTCACTGTCGCTGGTTCCGGATTCCTCGGTATCGCACGCCTCTCCTGCTTTGGGGCATGCAGGTAACTCGGTATTTTTCTGCCGGCGTTTGACGAAGGACTCGAGGATGTCCGCGTCCGAGGGCGCGAGTGCCGCGTGGGCGTCGTCCACAAGCGTTTCATTGTTGTAGGCCCGCGCCAGCTCGAGCAAACGGTCGAGCTCTCGAGCATCGCCGCCCAACGCTTTTTCCCGCAGCCGCATGAGCGCGGCCTTCTGAGTGGAAACGATCTTGGATTTCCCCCGCTCCTTCAGATTCACCGGAGCGGTTAGGGTTTCCTTGAGATCAGTTGAAAAGTTGTTGCACCCCTTGGGCCGGCCTTTCGGGTTGCCCGATCGGCCTTTCCTGAATTGGGAATGTTTGGGGGGCTTGCCGTAGCCGACGTCGAACTCCTTAGCCATTATCCTCACCCTCCAGTGCAAGGACCATCGACTCGTATTCGGCGAACGTCCGGCCGGATTCGGCGTCGATCGCATCGATGCCCGTCGCACTCTGGAAGCGGCGAATTGCCGCATCGACGTAGCGCGGCTCCAGCTCTACCCCGGCCGCCCGCCGTCCAACCCGTTCCGCCGCCAGGATTGTTGTGCCTGAGCCCAAGAATCCGTCGAGTATGAGCGCACCGCGGGTCGAGCAGTCCAGGATGGCGTCCGCGACCATGGCGAGGGGTTTGACCGTCGGATGCACGGCCAGCTCCTCGTCGCGGTTGCTGCCGAAGCTGTTGATGCCGGGATAGTCCCAGACATTGGTCCGGTTCCGCCCCTGGGCCCCCAGCTGGACATTATTGATGTGAGGAGCCTTGCCCGACTTAAAGACAGCGATCAGTTCGTGTTGGGATCGATACAAACTCCCCATTCCGGCATTGGATTTGTTCCAGACACACAGGTTTTTGAGCTCGGCGTAAACCTCTCGGCCCGCCGAAAGGAGTTCGTAAAAATGGCGCCAATCCATGCTGATGAAGTGGACTGAGCCGTCGATGCTGTGTCGGGAGAGATTCCCCAAGGCGTCTTTCAGGAAGGCGGTGTATTCCGCCTCCGACATCTCGCCGGACGCCATCGCGAAGTCGGGATGCTTGACGGTCCCGAGGCCGCAGACATTGCCGTCGATGCGAACGTTATAGGGAGGGTCGGCAAAGATCATCTGCGCCTTTTCACCATTGAGCAGCCTTACATAGGTTTGATCGTCCAAGGCGTCGCCGCAAATCAGCCGATGGGGGCCCAAGCGCCAGAGCTGGCCTGGCCGGCTCACCGCCGGTCGGTTGAGGTCCATGGGCGGGACCTCTTCATCGGTATCGGCATCATCCCCCGCCTCGAGGTCTTGGATGAGGACGTCGACCTCACCCATCTCGAAGCCCGTAAGGGTGATGTCCATCTCTAGCCCGACGAGATCCTTGAGCTCCAGCGCCAACAGCTCGCTGTCCCAGCCCGCGTTTTCGGCAAGCCTGTTGTCGGCGATCACGTAGGCCCGTTTCTCCGCATCCGTCATGTCCTCAATGCGGATGGTCGGAACGGTCTCCAGGCCCATAAGCTTCGCGGCTTCCAGCCGTCCGTGGCCGGCAATGACCATTCCGTCACCGTCGATCAAGATCGGATTGGTCCACCCGAAGCTGCGGATGGAGTCCACGATTTGCCTTAGCTGCTTGTCCGAGTGGGTCCGGGGGTTGCGTGAGTAAGGCCGTAGGTCTGTGGTTGGGACGTTTTTAATGCTGAGATTTCGCAGCGGCTTAGACATTGAACGCCTCCGCAGCCGTCTCATCCCAGCGTCCATGGCCAGCGAGCTGCTCAGCCAAGGCTATGCGAGGCTCGCCCACATAAGGCCGCCAAGCCCTGGCAAAGCGTTGCGGTGTGTAAGTCATGATCGACTCCTCCTAAGAATCTCGGAGGAGGATCGTCGAAATGGCCAAGTCCAGGAATTTGTCCAAATCTAAATGAACACCTTGACAATTCCGATTCGGCTCAATTGCCCCTCTGCTTTAGAAATCGCACAAGGTCATCGTCCAGGGTCATCCACGGGATCATGCCCGGTTGCGGCCAGTTACCCTGAATGCGCTCGGGGCGCCAATCGGCAGGCATCCTCCAAACTTCCTCGGGCAGCGGTGGCTTACTTTTTGCCCTTCGGGCGCGCCAATTCTGACCCCATTCGCGAAGCTGCTCGGCTTCGGCCATGAAGCACTCGTATTCGGCATAACCGTCGTGACCGACCTCCGGCTCAACCCGGAAATTGCCCTTGCGAATCGACCAGGCACCCCAAAGATGTGCGACAGTCAGAAATCGACTCTTGGCTGCCCAATATGAGGAACGGCAGCCACTCTTTTTTTCCTTTGCAGCACATTTTTCCAGGAGTCTGACGACATTGTTCCAGGATGCCAGGTTCGGGTTTGTGTATGAAAGGATGAAAAAGGCCTTGAAGAGCTCGCCAACCGCGAGACCGCCGTCCCAGCGTTTATTCAGGTCATCAAGCTGCTCACCGGCAGCTGACGCGATACGGAGAAGCGAATCGTAGGGCAGTTTGTGGCCTGCTTCGTTATATCGGCCAAGTGGCTTGGCAAGGTTCTGCGCTGCATAAGCCTGTGCTTTGCTCCGATCAGACTCATCGTCGCCCGGGAACAGCATCACTCCGAGGGTTGCCATTAACGGTTCAGGATGATCGACTGGAAGAGTAGGCATCTCTATAGCCTCCAAAAAGCTCTAAAAGGACAAAACGAGAACATGCGCTTAGCCTTATAGCACCTTGATGGTCATCCCAAATAAAAAAGCCCGCAAATTCACTGTTCCTCAGGAGGGTGAGATCATAAATTCCCTGATATTGGCCCAAAATTCCCTGATCGACCGCGTAGGGAAATTATCCTTAAATAGCTGATTTTTTAGAGAAATTTTCCCCCTACTTCCCGAGAAATCCGGCGGCGCAGAAGAATTTCCCTGCTTTTTCCCTGCTAGCAGGGATTTTAAGCAACTAGATGAGGGAGAGCAAATTACGAGGGTCGTGACTGCGATTCACGGAAAGGCAGCAAAAGCAAGTGCGCCCAAACTCGGCCAATGTAGTAGTCAGAATCAAATAGGAACCGGGACCATTTGCTCTTCTTTTTTAACCCTGTGGATAATTTATGCCCGAATTCAGGTTAAGAGTCTCAGTTTTGTAACAGTTTTCCCAATTAAATTGGCATTAACCATAAAATCGATTTGGGCCCTCGTGACAAAGCTGGTATTTTTAATCAAATTTTAAGTTTGTCCGGGAGGGCCTTTTCCATGCAGAAACTCGTCTCAGTCGTATTCGCGCTGGCGGTCGCGATCTGCAGCCTCGGAATTGCCCCCAACGCCGCCAAGGCCGCCGTGACCTGGATTTGGGACGGCGCGACGCTGACCGGCGCGCAAAACGTCGACGTGAACGGCACGTTGTATAACGTCACCTTCGCGGACACCACCTGTGCCGCCGCGTACGCGCCCTGCACGGACACATCTGATCTGGCTTTCCAGACGGAGGCCGACGCCACGGCCGCGGCGCAGGCGTTGCTCGACCAGGTTTTCCTGGACACGGGGGTGAACGGATCACCGGCTAACTTCGATAGCGTGCCCGGGCTCACCGAGGGATGCTCGGGAGCCTTCTGCCAGGTATTCGTGCCGTATGCGGTGCTGCCCGTGACCTTCAACGTCAGTACCATGCTGGCCGAGAATGAGGAAACCGGAGGCGGTGACGACGTGAACCCCGGCCCGGTGTTTACCAAGGACTACAACACGTCATCGCAGGTCAGCCAGACCTACGCAATCTTCACTGTCGTTCCCCTGCCCCCGGCGCTGTTGCTGTTCCTTTCGGGGCTGGTGGCGTTCTTCGGCATCGCCCGGGTGGGACGCCGGCGCCAGGCCGCCGCCGCAGCCGCCTGATCGGCCGAACCGGATCCTAACCATGCGGAACCCGGGGATGGGACTATCCCCGGGTTCTTTCGTTCCCGGGCGCGCGGCCCCCCGGGGCGCTGCGTGCCCTGCCTGCTTGTGACGGGTTTCCGCCATTGCCCGAGGATGCAATGCGTCGTACACCCGGGGCCCGGGTTGATCACGGTCGAGGGCGGAAACAGTCATGGCCCAGGCGGTCTGGAAGGCGGCGTTCATCTCGGGGCTGGTGGCCGTCGCGGTCCTGTCCCTCGCCCCGGCGGGCGCCCTGCCCGATCCCGGCATCTCCGACAAGCTCAGCCACCTGATCGCCTACGGCGCGCTGACGGTCCTCGGACGCGCGGCCTACCCGCGGCCGGCCTGGGGGCGGCTCGTCGCCGGGATGGTGCTCTACGGCGCGCTGCTCGAAGGGCTGCAGGCCTTCGTCCCCGGCCGCTTCATGTCGGGCGCCGACCTGCTCGCCAACACGCTCGGCGTCCTCCTCGGCTTTGCGGGGTTCGCGCTGACCCGCTGGGTCCGCGGCCTCGCCCCCTGGTGAGAGCGGGCGAGGCTTCCAAAGGCCCTCACTTGTAGAGGGCCTCGCCCTCCATGCCCGTGTAGAGGCTCGCCACGAACTCGCCGTAGCCGTTGAAGATCTGCGTCTTCACCCGCTCGCCCTCGCCGAGCAGCCGTTCGCTCGCCTGGCTCCAGCGGGGGTGAGGCACCTCCGGGTTGACGTTGGCCCAGAACCCGTATTCGGAGGCCTGGATCTCCTCCCAGAAGGTTTTCGGCCGCTTGTCCGTGAAGGTCATGCGGACGATGGACTTGACGTTCTTGAAGCCGTATTTCCAGGGCACCACGAGGCGCAGCGGCGCGCCGTTCTGCCTGGGGATCGGCTTGCCGTAGAGCCCGGTGGCGATGAAGGCGAGCTCGTTGGTCGCCTCGGCCATGGTCAGCCCCTCGACATAGGGCCAGGGATACCAGGACTGGCGCTGGCCGCTCGCGATCTTGGGGTTCGTGAAGGTCTCCATGCGCAGGTACTTGGCGCCGGCAAGCGGCTTCGCCAGCTCCACCAGCGCCTTGAGCGCGAAGCCCGACCACGGCACCGTCATGGCCCAGGCCTCGACGCAGCGGAAGCGGTAGACCCGCTCCTCGAGCGGCATCTTCTTCAGAAGATCGTCGATCGCGATCTCGAACGGCTTCTCGACCATGCCCTCGATGCGCACGGTCCAGGGGCGGATGGGCAGCGCCTGGGCCGCCCCCTTGATCGACTTGTGGGAGCCGAACTCATAGAAGTTGTTGTAGCTGGTGGCGTCGCTCTCCTTGGAAAGCGGCCGTTCGACCCGGTAGCGCAGGTTGCGGGTGACGGGATAGAGCCCGGCGGAGGGGTCGGCCGCCGGCACCGCCGCCTTGGCCACGCCCTTGGCCTCTTCGCCGTCGCATCCGGCGAGGAGCGCCGGTGCGGCCAGCAGCGCCGGGCCCGCGGCAAGCGCCTTAACGAGACGCCTGCGTTCGATGAAGACGTTCTCGGGCGTCGCCGTGCTCTCCGGCAACTCCCAGCCGCGCTTTCTCATGACATGCATGGCCGATGCTCCTTTCACTGTCCCTCATAGGCGACATCTTTGCCCCGAGGTCATGTCCGGATCAATGAACAGAAATGCACGTTTTCGTGAATGCCGCCCCCTGGGGGTGACGGTTCCGCGCGCCCTCGGCGTCAGTTGCTCTCGATGATGGGGTAGAATTCCGACTTGGGAGCCCCGCATTCCGGGCATTCCCAGCCATCGGGCAGGTCGTCGAACGCGGTCCCCGGCGCGACGTTCTGGCTGGGGTCGCCCACTGCCGGGTCGTAGATGTAGTCGCAATCGCCGCAAATGTATTTCTGCAAGGCGTTTTCCTTTCCTGTCTGGGTTGCCGTTGCCGCGGCCACCGAGCCGGCCGGCGGGGCCGGCGTGATGGTGACCTGATCCGGGTCGATGCGCTGGGGATCGATATCGACCCGGCGCACCTTGGTCCCCTTCTCGAATCCCGCCATCTGGAGGAGCTCCAGATCCTGGCTCTCGTCGGCGGATTCGAACCAGTAGGACGAACCGCGGGGGATGAGGATCCCCTCATGCCGCCCGAATTCCCCGATCACCTCGTCGCCGGGCCCGTAGAAACGGACGCGCCCGCTCAACACCATCCAGAAGCCGTCCATGCCGTCGTGGGAATGGAGGTTGTTTTCGCCGCCCTTGCGCACCACCTGCACGCGGCCGCGGATGAGGTCGCTGCCCGCGAGCTCGATGATCATCTTGTCGCCATCGACGGTGGCGGGCTTGTGGTAACGGAACGTCTTGACGGTGGAGGCGGGCGAACGGCCCTCGGACTCGGATACGGACATCGACACTCTCTCTTCGGCTTGTTGCTCTTCGGCTTGTTGGTCCTTCCCCGACGCCGCCCCGAAGCTTGCCCGGCCGCGACGGCGCGAACATCCCGCTCGGTCCCGGCCAATCCGGCCGGCCCATCGGCGGGCGCACTATAACCCGACCCGGCGCGCCCGCCAGGATGTTTTTGGCTGTTTCGCGGGCAGGCTACTGCGCGGCGGCCGCCTCCCCCCGGCGCTCGCGGACGATCTTCTCGGCCTCGCTGCCCGAGAGCTCGGTCATGTGGTCGAAGGTCGCGCGGAAATTGCCGACGCCCAGGGTGAGGGAGCGGAGCTCGATGATCAGGTCGCCGATCTCGGCCTGGGGCATGTGCGCCACCACCTGATCCCATCCCCGCCAGCCCACCAGGGTGTCGAAGCCGAGGAGCTGACCGCGCCGGCCCGAGACCAGGCTGTGCACCTTGGAGGTGAATTCGCTCGGCACCTCGATCTTGACCTCGTAGATGGGCTCGAGCAGCACCGGATCGCATTTCGGCATGCCTTCGGTCATGGCGATGCGCGCGGCCTGCTTGAAGGCCTGTTCGGAGCTGTCGACCGCGTGATAGGAGCCGTCGGTCAGCGTCACGGCGAAGTCCACCACCGGGAAGCCGAGCGGCCCGCGGATCATGAATTCCTTGACGCCGGACTCCACCGCCGGAATGTACTGCTTGGGGATGTGGCCGCCGAAGATCTTGTCCTCGAAGGCGAATCCCGCACCCCGCGGCTGCGGCCGGATATCGATATGGACGTCGCCGAACTGGCCGTGGCCGCCGGTCTGGCGCTTGAACCGGCCATGGACCGAAGTGGTCCTGCGGATGGTCTCCTTGTAGGGCAGGTCCGGCCGGGCCCGGGTGGCCTTGAGGTTGTATTTGCTCTCCAGCCGGTCGAAGGCGACCTGGAGGTGCATCTCCCCCTGGCCTTCCAGCAGCATCTGGTTGGTGTCGGCGTTATGGGTGACCACCAGGGACGGATCCTCCTCGGTCAGCTTGGTGAGCGCGCCCGACAGCTTGACCTCGTCGGCCTTGTTCTCGGTGCCGACGGCGAAGGCGTAGACGGGGTTGAGCGGCTCCGGCCATCCCGCGATCTCGGGCGCCTTGCCCGAGGGCGTCAGGATGTTGCCGGTCTTGACGTCCTCCATGCGCCCGAACCCGACCACCTCGCCGGCCGCGGCGGTGGCGATCTTCTCGCGCTCCTCGCCCTGGAGCCGGAACAGGCCGGAGACCCGCTCGCCGTTGAGCTGTTCGCCGTCCTTCACGGTCCCGCGCCAGATGCGGGCGACGGAGACCTTGCCGGCATGGGGCACGTGGGCGGTCTTGAACACCTGGGCCACCGTCTCGCCGTCGGCGGCAAGGCCCTTGCGCTCCCGCGTCACGGCGACGTTCGGGACCTCGTGGCGCAGCAGCTTGAGCAAGCGCTTGACGCCGTTTTCGTGGATCGCCGCGCCCAGAACCACCGGCACGATCAGGTTGCCCTGCAGGTCCTTGGCGAGATCGGCATAGATGTCGCTCGCGTCGGGTATGTCCTCCTCGAGCAGCTTCTCCAGCAGCTCGTCGTTGAAATTGGCCAGGAATTCCAGCATCTCGTTGCGCGCCTCGGCGGTGGGCTCCGCCATGTCGACGGGCAGGGGCACGAGGTCGGAAACGGCGTCGGCGTTGTAGTGATAGGCCCGCTGGCTCACAAGGTCGACATAGCCGGTGACGCCCTCGCCCTCGTGGATCGGGACCTGGCGCAGCACCAACGGCAGGTCGGACACCTGCTGCAGGGCGGCGAGGACGTCCGGCACCGGCGTGGTGAGGTCCTCCATCTTGTTGATGAACAGGATATGGGGGATTTTCCGGTCCTCGAGATGCTTGATCACCGGGGCGAGCGTCACGGCGCGCTCGGGCGCCGGCTCGCAGACCACCACGGCGGCGTCGGCGCAGGCCAGCGCGTTCAGCGTCTCCTGGCCGAATTCCACCGAGCCCGGACAATCGACAAAGCGCCATTCGTCGCCGAGATAGTTGGTGTGGGCGAGGTTCATTTCCACGCCCATCTGACGCGCCCGGGCCTCCGGCGAGTAGTTCCCCACCGTCGTCCCCTCGGTGACGCTGCCCTTGCGGTGGATGGCGCCCGCCACGTGCAGCAGGCTCTCGAGAAGGGTGGTCTTTCCGCTGAGATAGGGCCCGACAATCGCTACGCAGCGGACCCCTCCTTGCACTTCGGTCATATCAGCTCTCCCGGCCGGACGTTATGGGTCCCGGCGTTGGATTCCGGGGCCCTGGGCCCCGATTGTCGGGCGACCGGCGTGGGCGGGCGCCCCGTCCAGTCTGCGGCGCCGACCCTCGGCGGGACCGCGCCCCGGGGCCGCCCGAGGGCGGCGCCCGCTTCCGGTAGCCTTGGTTATTGGCTGAAATTGTCGAGGAGGCCCCAGGCCATTGCAAGGGGAATCTGGAAAACGGGGGCGTCTCAGGTCAGGGTTTCCGAGGCGCGGACGATTCTCGTGCACGCCTCCTCCAGGATCTCCATCGAGGCCGCATAGGAGATGCGGAAACAGGGCGAAACGCCGAACGCCGCGCCCTGGACGACGGCCACGCCCGCCACTTCGAGGAGCCAGGCGGTGACGTCGGTATCGTTCTCGAGCACCTTGCCGTCCGCGGTCTTCTTGCCGATCAGACCGTCGCACCCGGGATAGACGTAGAAGGCCCCGTCGGGCTCCGAACAGGTGATCCCCGGCGCCGCATTCAAGAGCTCCACCACCCGGTTGCGGCGCTTGCAGAAGGCCGCCGCCCGCACGGGGATGAAGTCCTGGGGGCCGGTCAGGGCCTCGATGGCCGCCGCCTGGCTGATCGAGCACGGATTGGAGGTGGATTGCGACTGGATGGTCGCCATCGCCTTGACCAGGGGTTCCGGGCCGGCCGCGTAGCCGATGCGCCAGCCGGTCATGGCATAGGCCTTGGACACGCCGTTCATGGTGAGCGTCCGGTGGTAGAGCCGGGGCTCGACCTCGGCGATCGTGGTGAAGTCGAACCCGTCGTAGACGATGTGCTCGTAGATGTCGTCGGCCAGGATGTAGACATGGGGATGGGCGAGAAGCACCTCCGCCAGGCCCTTGAGCTCGTCCCGCGCATAGGCCGCGCCGGTCGGATTGGACGGCGAATTGAGGATCAGCCACTTGGTGCGGGGCGTGATGGCGGCATCGAGCTGCGCCGGGGTGATCTTGAACCCCTGGGCGAGCGGCGCCTCGATGGCCACCGGCGTGCCGCCCGAGAACAGCACGATATCCGGATAGCTCACCCAGTAGGGGGCGGGAATGACCACCTCGTCGCCTTCGTCCAGGGTCGCCATCATGGCGTTGAAGATGATGTGCTTTCCCCCGCAGGCGACGGTGACCTGGGAGCGCTTGTACTCCAGGCCGTTCTCGCGCCGGAATTTCTCCGCGATCGCGTCCTTGAGGCGCGGCGTGCCGTCGACGTTGGTGTACTTGGTGTCGCCCGCCCGCATGGCGGCGATGGCCGCCTCCTTGATGTTATCGGGGGTGTCGAAATCCGGCTCGCCGGCGCCGAGGCCAATGATGTCGCGGCCCTCGGCCTTGAGTTCCGCCGCGCGGGCCGTCACCGCCATGGTGGCGGACGGTTTCACGGCCGCGAGTCGGGCCGCCAGCAAGCTGTGTGAAGCGGACATCGGGGAAGTTCCTCGGGAAACCATGAGTCCCGGCAAAGCTACGCAGAAAACCCCCGGCGCGCAACCGCGAAGCCGCCATTCGGGGCGGTTCCGAAGCCAAAAATAGGCGATACCGATCCCGCGGCGTGAAGAGCTCGCCCTTCAGGGGAAGGCCGGCCGTCAGGGCAGGTCGAACAGCAGGAACTCCGCGCCGTTCCGCGAGGCGAGGACGAGCGCGCACTCGTCCTCCACCGCCGCCCCGTCCCCGGCCTCCAGCACCGCCCCGTTGACCGCCCCGTTGACTGCCAGGTCGCCGGACACCATCTGGACCCAGACGCGGCGGCCCGCCTCCGGCTCGAAGGCGGCCTTGCCGCCGGCATCGAGACGGCTCGCGTAAATCACCACGTCCTGATGCAGCTTAAGCGTCCCCTCGCGGCCGTCCCCGGAGGCGATGGCGCGGAGCCGCCCGGCCTTCTCCGCATCGCTGAAGGGGCGTTGGTCGTAGGACGGCGCAAGCCCCCGTTCGCCGGGCAGGATCCAGATCTGGAGCAGGCGCACGGGCGCCTCGGCCGAGGCGTTGAACTCGGAATGGGTGACGCCGGTGCCCGCCGTCATGGCCTGGACCTCGCCGGGACCGATGGTGAAGCGGTGGCCCATGCTGTCCTCATGGGCGAGGCTGCCCGCGACCATGTAGGTGAGGATCTCCATGTCGCGGTGCCCGTGGGGCGGGAAGCCGCCCCCGCCCGCGATGGAATCGTCGTTGATGACCCGAAGCGGCCCGAACTGCACATGGGCGGGATCGTGGTAGTCCGCGAAGGAAAAGCTGTGGCGGCTCTTGAGCCAGGGGGTTTCGGTCAGGCCGCGCTCGGCGGCGGGGCGCTTGGTGATCATGGTCCCTCCTTCTCCCCGGGTCCGCGGGCCGCCGGGGGACCCATAGATGGGGCACGGCCCGGGCGGTTCAACCCCCGCCCCCCGCGCCCCCGCCTTTCCTGGCGGCGCCGATCGGCCTATATAGAGCCCATGACCGTCACCCACCCCATCGCCAAGCGCGGCTCCGCGCTCGAGCGGCCCGCGGGCCCCGCCGATTTCCGCCTGGAGAGCGAATACGAGCCGGCCGGCGACCAGCCCGAGGCCATCGCCGAGCTCGTCTCCGGCTTGCGGGAGAACGAGCGCGATCAGGTGCTGCTCGGCGTGACCGGCTCGGGCAAGACCTTCACCATGGCCCGGGTGATCGCGGAAACCAGGCGCCCGGCGCTGATCCTCGCCCCCAACAAGACGCTCGCGGCCCAGCTCTACGGCGAGATGAAGGGCTTCTTCCCCGGGAACGCGGTGGAGTACTTCGTCTCCTACTACGATTACTACCAGCCCGAGGCCTACGTACCGCGCTCAGACACCTATATCGAGAAGGATGCCTCGATCAACGAGGAGATCGACCGCATGCGCCACGGCGCGACGCGGGCGTTGCTCGAGCGCCGTGACGTGATCATCGTCGCCAGCGTCTCCTGCATTTACGGCATCGGCTCGGTCGAGGACTACTCGCGCATGACGGTGGCCATCGAGAAGGGCCAGACGATCGACCGAGCCGAGCTCCTGAGGGGCCTCGTCGAGCTGCAGTACCGGCGCAACGACGGCGCCTTCCTGCGCGGCGACTTCCGGGCGCGCGGCGACAGCATCGAGATCTTCCCCGCCCATTACGAGGACCGGGCCTGGCGCTTGAGTCTGTTCGGCGACGAGGTGGAGGCGATCACCGAGTTCGACCCGCTGACCGGCGAGCGCACGGTGGAGCTCGACCGCATCACGGTCTACGCCAATTCCCACTACGTCACCCCGCGCCCGACGCTGACCCAGGCTGTCAAGGAGATCAAGGTGGAGCTCAAGGCGCGCCTCGATGAGTTCCAGAGGACGGGCAAGCTGCTGGAGGCCCAGCGGCTCGAGGAGCGCACCACCTTCGACCTCGAGATGATGCAGGCGACCGGCCATTGCGCGGGCATCGAGAACTATTCGCGCTACCTCACCGGCCGCAAGCCGGGCGAGCCGCCGCCGACGCTGTTCGAATACCTGCCCGAGGATGCGCTTCTCTTCGTCGACGAGAGCCACGTCACCGTGCCGCAGCTCGGCGGCATGTACCGGGGCGATTACAACCGCAAGTCGACGCTGGCCGAATTCGGCTTCCGCCTGCCCTCCTGCGTCGACAACCGGCCGCTGAAGTTCGAGGAATGGGACGCCATGCGGCCCGAATCGGTGTTCGTCTCGGCGACCCCGGGGCCCTGGGAGCTCGAGCGGACCGGAGGAGTCTTCACCGAGCAGGTGATCCGCCCCACCGGCCTCGTCGATCCCCCCTGCTTCGTCCGCCCGGTGGAGAGCCAGGTCGACGACCTGATGGCCGAATGCCGCGAGGTCGCCGCCCGGGGCCAGCGCGTGCTGGTGACGACACTGACCAAGAAGATGGCGGAAGACCTCACCGAATACCTGCACGAGGCGGGCGTCCGCGTGCGCTACCTCCATTCCGACATCGACACCCTGGAAAGGATCGAGATCATCCGCGATCTTCGGCTCGGCGCCTTCGACGTGCTGGTCGGCATCAACCTGCTGCGCGAGGGGCTCGACATCCCCGAATGCGCCCTGGTCGCCATCCTGGACGCCGACAAGCCGGGCTTCCTGCGCTCCAAGACCTCGCTGATCCAGACCATCGGCCGCGCCGCACGCAACGCCGACGGCCGGGTGATCCTCTACGGCGATACGCGTACCGCGGCGATGGAGGAGGCGCTGGCCGAGACCGAGCGCCGGCGGCGCAAGCAGGACGCCTTCAACGCGGAGAACGGCATCACGCCGGCAAGCGTGCGCAAGGGCATCTCCGACGTTCTGCAAAGCGTCTACGAGCACGACTACGTCACCGTCGGGACCGGCGTGGCCGATGCCGTGCACCTGACCGGGCACAACCTGCGCAAGGTGATCGAGGACATGGAGGGCAGGATGCGGGCGGCCGCCGCCGACCTCGAGTTCGAGGAAGCGGCCCGGCTGCGGGATGAGATCCGGCGCCTGTCCGCCCACGAGCTCGGCACCGATCTCTCCTCCGCCATGGCCCGGCCGCGCGATCCCCAGGGGCGTGCGCGCAAGGGCAAGGGCCCCACGCGCACCGGCATGGGCAAGCGCGGCAAGGGCGGCAAGAAGTTCCAGGGCCGGGCCAAGACCGGCCGCGCCCACGGCCCGCGCTAGGCGAAATTTCGACAGGGTCCGCCGCCCCCCCCCACCCTGTCCCTCCCCCACAAGTGGGGAGGGAACGCGCGGGACCATCCCCCGTCCTCAATTAGGGTCCGGGCACCGCGCCGGCCAATCGACCCTCCCGTGATGATCGAAGGCTCCGCCAAAGCCCCCTCCCCCTCGATTGGGGGAGGCTCGGGGTGGGGGTGAAAGACGCCCGGCCCGGGGCCGGTCTCCAAGGGTTAACGTTTCTAAAGGCGCAAACGCCTTTAATTAACTATTTTATTATATAATAATTCGGTTAAATAAAGGCTTTTTCCGGGCCGCGCCCTCAGGCCGTGACGGGCCAGGATTCCAGGCGATAGGCCGAATCCCAGAACATCCATTCGTACTGAGTGGAGCGCTTGAACGCCGCCATCATGCGGGCCCGCTCGGCCGCCGCCGCGGCGTCCGCCGTGCGGTCGGCGATCGCGATCACCGCCTTGACCTGTTCGCCGAAGGCCTCGTCGGAATAGGTCTCGACCCAGGCGGCGTAGGGATTGTCCGGGCCGCTCTCCTTGGCGATCTCGAGCCCGACATCCCAGTAGATCCAGAAGCAGGGCAGGATGGCGGCGACGAGCTCGCCGTAGCTGCCGACATGGGCCGCGGCGAGCAGGAAATTGGTGTAGGCGGCGCAGGTCGGCGAGGGCTCGGCGGCGGCGGCCTCCTCGGCGCTCACGCCGAACCTCTCGAAGAACCCCGCATGCAGCGCGCGCTCGACCACCAGCGCCTCCTCCGAGGCCACGGCGAAGCACTGGCGCGCGGCCGATTCGGGCGCCTTGGCCGCGGCGGCGGCGAGCGCCCGGGAATAGTCCTCGAGATAGAGCGCGTCCTGGATCATGTAGAAGCGGAAGCGGTCCTCGGACAACGAGCCCGCGGCAAGCTCCCGGTTGAAAGGGAGCGCGGCGATCCCGGCCCGCAAGGCGTGCGTTTCCGCCCAGGCGCGTTCGCTGAATGGAGTCATGGTCTCCTCCGCCGTCTCGTTCGTGCCGTTCGCCTCAGTCTAGTGGATCGCTCCAATCATAGGATTCCCAAATAGTTCGAATTGGTTCAAGCTTTGGGGATGAGAACAGGAATCGTCGTTTCGGTCACGCCAAAAGACCGGGTTCGCCTTGAAGCCATCGTCGC
>Ga0326597_10005299_pt1 | contig 17938 bp, 14 predicted proteins | sample RVTome_12_FD_203789 | JGI IMG/M metagenome (GOLD analysis project Ga0326597, IMG submission 203789) | Soil microbial communities from uranium-contaminated site in the Upper Colorado River Basin, Wyoming, United States - RVT100D185 | ecosystem: Environmental > Terrestrial > Soil > Contaminated >... | reverse complement strand
GAACGTGCACATCCATCCCTAAAGTAATCATGGCTGTCCTCCAAAAGACCGTTGGCGTGAAATAACGCCGTAATACACGTACGCGAAAGCGTACGGGGGACAGCCTCTCCATGACATTAGGGTGGGCACCGCCCACCAATCGCAGTTCCGTAGGGTGGGCACCGCCCACCAATCGTACGGTCCGCCGTGCGGACCAGGTTCGCATGATGTCTGATCGATCCGCTAAGTTCAGTAGGGTGGGCACGGCCCACCAATCGTACTGTGGATTGTACAACACTTGCTGACGTAGCGACACGTTTTATTGAAGGGATTCTGGTATGAGCGGTTTTCGAAAGCCTGGGATTCTCCCAGAGCAGATGGTTTTCTGCGAGCATCGGTTGGAGGATGCCCTGCAGGAGGGTCGGGCCGGGTGTGATGATCATCATCCCGCAGCGCGCATACAACCTTTAGACTAAATCCAAGCTAACCCACCGCGGGGTCTGGCCGGGGATTCCGGCATTAGGCGGTTTTTCGCGTTGGCCAGTAATCGTGCCACTGACCGCTTTCGCGGAAGGCGATCAGATTCATGATGGAGGCCGCATTGTCGGTGTCCCATTTCATGCCCATCCGTTTCAGGCGGAGCGTGAGGTTCTTGCACATGGCCTCAGCGCGCCGACGATCTCCACCCGCCGCCGAGGGGCTTGAAGTTCCACACATCCCTGAAGATGTGCGTGTGGTCCAGCGTGTCCGCCGGCCGCATGTCCATGTGGTCGCGGTCGCGCCAGGCCTTGCGCGGCAGCGTGCCGACCACAACGTACTCGCTGCCGATGATCGCGGGATCGCGACTCTCGAACGTCGCGGCGATGAGCTGCTCCAACTCGGACCGCCGGGCGATGATCAGATCGCAATCCACGCAATATCGGCACTGTTTGTTCAGGATGAATAGCTGGTCCGGTTCGATGTGAATCACCAGCGCAAACTTGCGCACGTTCGTCTTGCTCTCGCATTTCGGGCACTTCGTGAAGGCCGCGTCTTCGTACGGGTTGAGGAAGAAGCGGTGCCCGCCTCGACCCTTCAACGATCTTGCGCCGCAGTGCGACTCGGGCTTAGCATCCGAGGGTTTCGTCTTCCGCATTGTGCTTCTCAACCTTGCGATCCCGCGACCTTGCGATGCTCCAACTGGGAAAGCCAGTAGCACGCCATCGGCGCGGGAATTTTCAGGATGCTCGTGCCGGCGGCGGTGTCGTCACCGGATCGGGCTTTCGTCGGAATCGTGCAGACCTCGAAGTCGGCCATGTCGCGCGTGACGACGTAGGCGCGGGAGATTTGCTTCTGATCGCACAGCATTCGCAGCCCCTTGAGGTTCTCCACCTTGACGGTGCTTTCGCTGTATTTGACCTCGAACGGGATCAGCTTGCCACCGACCTCGGCCACGATGTCCACCTCATGGTCTTTTTTGCCCCGCCAATACGAGAAGCCGACGCTGATCTGGTAGTAGTGGCTGAACATGTGCTTGAAGAACGCCGTCTCGACTGCCGCGCCCAACCGCGCCCTGTCTTCGAGAAGCGCCTTGCCCTTGAGCAATACGCTTCCGGCGATGGCCGCATCGGCTAGGTAGACCTTGTATCGCGCACGCAGAATCTCCTTGCCGTATCCGAATGGAGGCAGCTTGTAGATCAGGTGTGCCGCCTCCAGCAGTGCGAGGAAGTTGTTGACGGTTGTCTTCTTCATGCCCAAACTGCTGCATAGCTGGGGCATATCGAGAATGCCGCCGTCGTGCAGGCACAGGTAGAGGAAGGTCTTTTCGAGTTCCAGCACCCGGCGCACACCGAACAGCGCCGTCATGTCGCGTTTGAGGACTTTGTCAACAATGTCCTCGCGGAGCAATCGCTGCGCTGTCCCGATGTTCTCCACCTGCGCCGTCTGCGGAAAACCGCCGCGTAGCAGATACTCGTGGAAGTGCGCGACAAGAGGCCGAGCCGCTTCTCCGATGCGAATGCGGTCGGGCTGCGACCAATCGAATACTTCGGTGAGCGACGAAACAGCCGGTAGCTTGGGCGGTTCGATCTTCTTGATCTGCAGGTACTCGAAGAAGGACAAGGTTGGGAGCTTGATTGTGTGCCAGCGTCCGACACCAGACTCCGTTCCCTCCGTGTGGATCGGGATGGCCGAACCGGTGACGGCGATGCGTCGCTTCTTCTCGAAGTCGGTCTGGAGTTTGAGCCAAGTCGGCCACTCGCTCGTGTTCTGGATTTCGTCGAGCAGCAGGTACTCCAATCCTTCGGGCGGCGGCTGTAGCTCATGCCAGAGGTCCAGCACACCTTCGAGGCCAATCAGCTTCATGAGCGGATGGTCGAAGGTAACGTACAGAATTTGCTCAGGGCGGATGCCAGTGCGGAGCAGCTCTTCGATGGCCTGTAGGAGCAAGGTTGTTTTGCCGACCTGCCGCGCACCGCTGAGCTGGACCGCACGAGGGGCCGGGGGATCGGTCAGCCACTCCAGCAACTGCGGAAACACCGCCCGCCGCCACGGTGGAAGGTCTGGAACCCCCCCGCCGTCCCACCAGGCGTTGTATTGGCGGAGAACCGCGAAAAGCTCGTTCTTGGACGCTATCATGGTTGAATTATGCTGCGGATCGACACGAAGGGCAAGTATACTTGACCTAAATGACTCGAATAAGCCAATTCTTGCGAAAACTGGCCTGGATTTGACCCCGTCCGCAGCCTGCTGCGAGTTCCCCCTCGGTCGAGGCGCGATGTGTCAGAAAAGGGGCAGAATCAAGCCGATCTTACCCCGCTTTGACGCTTCGACCCGGAGTTCCCACACACCGCCGCTCGGCGACGCCGCTGGGAAACGATTGCCCCCGCGGCCGCGAGGCCCAGTACCAGCACGGCTAAACCCGCCGGGGTGATGGCTGGAATGTCCGAACCGGTCTCGATGATGGCCCGAATCACCCAATCGCCGGTCTGGCCACCTAGCGGGCAGAAGTCCATCCAGGCGGTGGAGTCGAAAAGATAGACGCCGTTCCGGCTGCTCTGGCAGCCGTCGTTGTCGTAGACGAGACTCGGCGTCAAACTGTCCCCGCCCGAGCTTTGATTGAAGACCTCCAGGCCCACGGCGATCGTCTGTCCCGCCGCCACGGATACGCTCATGGGAACCGTCTGCGCCAGGTCGAGGAAGCGAAACTCGTTGAGCACCCCGTCGGCAAGCATCGGAATGGCGATTTCCGCGTTGCCGCCGCCGTCGTTTTGAAGCACGGCGCCGGGCGTGGGAAAGGTGTTGCCGTCATAGATTCGGATGGCGGTCTCCTGATGGTCAGGGGCGTTGCCCAGCGACGACTTCCAGAAGACCTGCACGCCGACGACCTTGCCCGCCACCGGCGTCGTCAGCCATGCGGCCGGAATGTCACCCGGGATGAAGCAGACGCACGGCGTGACCGACGAGGCGTCGGTCATCGAGTCGTTTTTGACGATGATCTCCGCGGCGACCGACGGCGGGGCGCTGAACGCCAGAAGGCCGATCCACAGGACGGTGTTCCTCAAACCTCGATGTGTGCTCATGGGATACCTCTCCTCTTTTTTGCGGCGGATGTCCTCCTTGAAATGCCGCTCCGGGCCCTCACTCCGCGCGGGCCTTCCGTTTACCTTGCACTAGACCTTGCACGTACGCGCGTCCACTGGGGTCCTTTCTGGTCACTTGCTGGCAAAACGGGCGATGTTTTTAGGTGGCGGTCGGCCCACAACGAGGTCGCCGTAACTCGCGCTCCGGTCAAGAGTTGGCCGCCGTTGTCGCCCGTGGACAACGCCCGTCTCGAAAGCGGGTGATGGGATTCGAACCCACGACATTCACGTTGGCAACGTGACGCTCTACCACTGAGCTACACCCGCAAATGCGGTTTTGGCTGCCTCGTACGAGTGCTTGTGCCCAGCCCGTGCTCCATCTCCGCGAGGCGGCAACCGTTTCCGTTATGCCAAGACATCATACACGACGTTGGGACGATGGACAAGCATCGGGAAACGCGGATTCCAAGGCTCCTGTCCGCCAAAGTGCAGGACACTGATTGGCATGTCTCATAACGTGATGCCGTTTCGAAAACGCCACGACCGGCACTGCTTCGGCATCAGCGAGCAAATCGTTCTTTGTCACCGGTCTTCCATTCCGGCAAAAATCTGATTGCGACTTTTCGATCCAGCTTAAAACCGTTGACAAGAATGACCGCGCCCATACCACCAACGCCGAAAAGCGAAACGATTTGACAGGGATCGAGTTTGTTTCTGCGCTCTGCGACACAACAGCACAGTTGTTTCTCGTCTTCATCTGATGGATCGTCGGGCGTTACAGTGAAAACTTCGTCGCCTTATCGAACACTTCATCCTTGAGCCACGTCTGGCCACGCGTGGCGGTCACCAACCCGAACACCGCCAAAGCGATCAGGATCGCGTCGGCAAACCAAATGTTGCCGATGTTCCAGACCGCGAAGTCGAACGTGGGAGTGAAATAAGATGCGGTCCGATGCGTGAACGCAGCCGCCGCGAGGGTCAGCGGCCCGAAGCGGAGAATCGCCACTGAGTTGTACGCGGTCCACACGACGCCGATTAGGACGACGGGGACGATGTGTCCTCCGCCCGGCCAACCGCAGACCCATAGAAACAAAATGGCCACTACACCGGCCGTGGCGAGGCGCCTTCGCCGGCAAACGGCCAACGCCACAACGAGCAGGAACAACACCCAAAGCGCAACGCCGAACGAACCGCCCGCCGCATCCAGCACACCCGCGAAGGTGTGCCACATGGAAAGAGTGACGTCGGCGCTACTGGGGTCCCAGTACCGACCGACAGACAGACCGTACAACGCGCCGATGAAGCGCTTGAGCTCCTAAGCCAGCGGGGCTTCGGCAAAAACCTCGCCAAGCAGGCGGTCGAGATCGCCAGGCAGCGGGGCGGGTTGACTGTCTTTTCTGTTGTCGACGCGCTCACCCGGCTTTCGGCGAATCTCAAGAACGCCGGCGACCGGGCCGAGGCCGACGAAAGGGCGGGGCGGCTGCTTGCCCTCGCGGCGTAGCCAACAGTCCACCGTTTCGAGTAAGAGGGTTTGAACGCACCACCGGCCCTCTTTTCTGACGCGACACGCGTCTTCGATCTAGCGAATAGATGCTCCAGAGGCCTAGCGAAGGCCACGAACCCCCGTTTCGGGCCCGTATGGGGCCGTTCGCGGACACCAAAACGACGGTCCGACAATCGGGGGTTACGTTGCACTGGTTGTCACAGGCAAGAAAAGTTCAAATGGCGGCTTGACCCCTCACCGTCAGCGGCTCGGTGCGTGTCGCGCGATGAGTCTGTGCAGCTCGGTCGCGTGGCTCGCGTTACGGGTCGCGATAAAGATGGTATCCTCGCTGGCCACCGTGCCAAGTACAAGGTGTAGATCGACTTTATCGAATGACCGTGCCAGCGATTGCGCCGCGCCGGGGACTGTCTTGATGATGAAAAGATTGTCGGCGCACTGCGCGGAGCGCATCTGAATCTGCAACGCCTCAACGAGGGCCGGCGGCAGGGTGCAGCGGCTCTGTGTCCGTGACAGTTCAATACCCTTAGGCCCCTTGAAGGCACCCATCTCGCGCAGGTCGCGGGAGAGCGTGGCCTGCGAGGTTCGTATGGATTCGACTTCCAGCAGGGCTAGAAGTTGGTCCTGGGTCGAAATCTCATTCCGTGCAAGAAGCGAGCGGATGGCCTGCTGGCGAGTTTCCTTTTCGTCGGCCATGGTGAGCGATACGCAGCGAGCCAGGGAGCATTTCCGGCCGCATTGGTAGTCATGTAGCGTCACTCTGCTCGATGATCATTTCGGTGTCAATATTGACGTCAGTCACCTGCTGGATTAATCCGCCCGGCCAGATGACGCGGAGCGAGTTCACCTTGGTCTCTTGTCCCAGACCGAATGTTACCGGAAGCTCGACCTGCGAAAGGTAACTTCTGGTCGGCATCACATAACGGACTTGTGTAGCATCCCCGACCGTCAGTTCCACCCGTGCCCCAATGCCATCGCGGTTGGCCTTCGTGCCGCGCAGTTTCAGGCGGAGCCAGTGATGGCCAAGCTGCTGATCGTTGCGGAGCAGGATCGGGCGATCGCCGGATTGGGTGAGTATCACATCCAGGTCACCGTCGGCGTCGATATCGGCATACGCGGCTCCGCGCCCCACGATCGGTGTCGCCAGGTCCCCTACCCACTCGTCGGGCACAACGGCAAATGTGGCCGTTGAATCCGGTCCACGGTTCCAAAAGAGCTGGGCCGGCTGGCGATAGTGCTGGCTCGGTTGGATCTCGTTGATCTCCTCATCGAGGTGCCCATTGGTTTGAAAGAGGTCGCTACGGCCGTCGAGGTCGTAATCAAAAAAGAAGAGCCCGAAGCTCAGCGCTGCCCGGCTTGGCGAACCGATGCCTTCTACCACCGCGTCATCGGAGAATTGCATCGACGGTGGCTGCCTGACGAAGAACGACGTCATTTCATTGGCGAAGTTGCCGACGCTGACAGCCAGGTCGCGATCATTGCGGTAGTAGGCGACATCGATACCCATCGCCCCCGTAGCCCGGCCCATACCGTCATATGCGAGGCCGGCAAAGACCCCATCTTCCCTGAATGTCCCGTCGCCCCGGTTTTCGAACAGGAAATTCTGCGTCGTGTCGTTCGCGACAATCATGTCCAGATCGCGATCATCGTCCAGATCCATAATCGCCAGCGCCAACGATTTTCCAACGGGCAGCCCTGTGGCCGGATTGTGAACCTGCACACCTGCTTCTGCCGAGATATCCGTGAACGTTCCGTTGCCCTCGTTTCGGTATAGGTACGAGTGTGCACCCTTGTAGGCTGTCGGTGGTCCGTACGCCCGATCCGTACCGTTGAGCGTGAAGTTGAGTTCCAGGTCGACCTTCCGGGACCATTCCACGTAATTACACACGAAGAGATCGAGATCGCCGTCGTTGTCGAAGTCGAAAAACGCCGAGCTGGTGCCCCACGTATCCTCGTCGCAGCTCACACCGACCTGACAGGTCACCTCCTTGAACCGTCCGCCGAGGTTGCGGAACAGCCGATCTGTCCCAACGGCGGCGATAAACACATCCACGTTGCCGTCGTTGTCGTAATCGCCGCACGCCACGCCCGTCCCGTAGAAACTAATGTCAAGGCCAGAACCCGACGTGACATTCTCAAATTGCCCGCTGCCGTCGTTTCGATACAACGCCGGCTGCGCGGGCGGATCGCGCTGGTTATCCCAAGGCCAATTGGTTCCGTTTACCAGCAGGATGTCCTGATCACCATCGTTGTCATAATCGAGAAACGCGCAGCCGCTGCCCATAGTCTCAGGCAACATTTTGTCGCCGACTGCGCCGTTGAAGTGAACGAAGTCGATACCCGCCGACCGCGTGACATCTCGAAACACGACATGCGGCATCTTCTGCGCCGCGATATCCAGACCCTTAATCTCGCCAAAATCCTTCCGAATAATGGCCACTTCGTTGGTCCGGCCACGCCCAAGCCACATCACCGTTCCGGCAATCGCAATGGCTACGATGAGGATCACACCGAAGGACCATTTGAACGCCTGGCCGATGATCTGGTCGTCGGCGGGGACGTATTCCGTTTCAGGAATCTGATCCGCCGGCGGCGGCGTGTTGGGATCAGAAGTTGTCATGTGGAGCCACGCATTGCGCCGCATCGGGCAGGCCGTAGGTCCCGGGGCGGTGCAGGTCATAGATTACAACGGCCTCGGCCGCCTTGTTGGCCGCTGGGTACTTCATTCTCGCCTGCGCGATCGCGTAATCGCGGGCGTTGTCGTCGGGCTTGTACTTTGCGTGCAATTCGGCGTGCTTCTTGGCCGACTCCGTGTCACCGAGATCGACGTAGACCAGCTTCAAACCGTAGTGAGCTGTCACGTTCTCCGGATCATAGGCGAGGGCCTTGTTGTAATAGTCGGCCGCCTCCCGGAGCAGCGCGGTACGCGCGGGAAGCGCCCCGCTGCCGCGCTCTTGCTTGGCACGCAGGTAGAGCGTATTGGCCAGCTCGTTGAGAACGCGGTAGTCCTTCGAAAAGTCAAAACCGCGGCCGACGGCCTGGGCAAAGCCGCCCTCGACGATCTGTTTGTAGCTGCTGATCGCCTGGTCGAGTTTGCCGTTTTGCTTGTTCGCCAGGCCATTGAACCAGAGGATCGACCACTCGTTGGCGGGCGGGTCGAACTCGCTGGCGCGACGCAGCGCCTGGGGCGCCTCGCTCGTTACGCGCCCTTCCTTTAAGTACACGCGCGCCAAGTTCAGCGGACCGTCCGGTCGACCGAGCAACTCGACCTGCTTGAAGGCGTGCTCGGCGCCGCGCAGCTCGCCGCGATCGCCCTTTCGGAACAGCCCGATGCCGTAGTCGTTCCAACGCTGCCAGAGCGGAATGAGCGGCTCGTCATTGCTGTCCACGACGTCCGACGCTTCGATGGGGAACGTAACGGCGTCAGTGGCGAGGGTGGTGATCGGAAGATCGTTGTAGCGAAAGTCGTCGCCCTGGAAGAACTTCATATAGGTGGTGTCGAACTTGCGGTACTGGAGCGCGGCGGTGACGGTCACCGGCGCGGTGACATCGTTGGGCACGCGAAGCAGATAGTGTACCACGTCGGCCGCGCCAGGGGGAATCTGGTTGCTGTAGAGCGGAATGAAAATGTCCTGCGCATTACGTCGGTCGATGCGGTTGCCATCGCGATCGAGCACGAAGGCATTGACGAAGTGCGACCAGGGGTCAACTTCGCCGTCCCCAGGATTCATACCGCCGCTACGGCCGATCACGCGATCTCCGCTGGTGACGGTCACATCCATCCAGATCTCGTTAGAGTCGGCCGTGCCCTGGGTGAAGACGTGGCCCATTTTCACGGTCCGGATGACGTTCTCGATCAGGTAGGTGCCGCCGGGTCTCAGCGCCGTGACCTCCGGACGGAGGGGCGCGATGAGTTCGCCATCGATCCGCCCACCCTCTCTGATGCCGAAGAGATCGACGCGCATAACGCCCTCGAGAAACTTCTGATGCTCTTCGACGGCATCGTCGGGGTCGGGCATGTCCACGAGCCTGGGAATAGCAGTGTTTGCGGTGGGGAACATGTGGTTGTGCACGGCGAGTTTGCCGTAGAGTCCTTTGGACTCATCCTTCTCGAAGAAGCGGGCGCCGAAATCACCTGAGGCCATGAGTGGCATATGGCAGCCGTTGCAGTTGGTCTCGGCTTTGGGCGGGTAGTAGAAGCTGGTAATGCCCTGCCCGGACACACCGCTGAGCCAGAAGGCGTCGTAGTGGTTCTGCCCGCGGAGAAACTTGTACGCGTTGAGCTCTTCTGGAAGGTGCACCTTGTGGCAGGTGCCGCAGAACTCGGTGGACGTGTGCAGGGGCTTGAGGAACGTAGCTTTGTGGAACTGCGGTTTGGCCTTAACGAGCTGGCGGTTGACCCATTTTAGCACCGGGTTGTCGCTGAAGGCGAAGGGGTAGTGGATTGGCTCGGTGATCGTGTAGTCCGAGTTGCCGCGTACCGAGTTGATGTGGCTGATGCTATGGCAGACGGTACAAGTAATGCCGGCCTGGGCCATCGCATCGGACGCGAGATCGTACTCGGGATCGTCGAATTTCGGGTGATCGAACGCCCCGCTGAAAAACGGAACCGGGTCGTGGCAACCGGCGCAAAAGCGTGAGCCCTGCACGTTGCCGTCACGAGCCATCAGCGCCTTGCGGGTGTCCTTGACACTGAACTCGTAGGGCGGGTTGTTGAACGAACTGAATTTGTGAACGCTGTGCGACCAGCGGTCATGAATGTCCTTGTGGCACTCCATGCAGTAGCCGTCGTTTTGCAGAACCTCGGCCGGGATGAAGTTGCCCGTCGAGGTGCGTGCCAGGGACGGAAAAAAATATCTCTCTCCCGACTCCGGACCTTCGACATTCCAGGCGCGCGGGTCGGCGGTGTGGAACATCACCATGACGGCCGCGAAAACCCCGCCAGCCGCGCCCCAGGACAAGCCCACCTTCCACCTGATCCGCGGGCCAGCTAGACGGTGCAGGATAAACAGCCAGATGGCGACCAGCGGGCATACGACGTGCGCCCAATATGCTGCGGAACGCACGGCCGGGTGTTTCACTTCGAGCCGAAAACCGAAGAGATCCACGCGCGTCAGGACGAATCCAGTAGCGAAGAGCACCAGCGCCGTTGTAAACAGGGCATAGCCCAGCTTGATTGCCCTGCGATTGGGGCGATTCCGGGCGTTGCCGATGTGCACAGCCCCAAACACGACCGCCGGCACGACAATTAACAAGCCGAGCACGAGGTGAACCAGAAACATGATCTGATAGAACCAGCCCTGATACTGCGTACCCGCGATCGTAACGCTAACCAAATAAATCGAGTTGATCGCGATGAATGCGAACAGCGCGAAAACAACAGCCAACAACGATTTGAGCCGAGGCCCGACCGCCGCTACATATCTAACAGGCTTCGATCTGCCAATAAGCTGCTGATTTTGTTGCGTCACCATCGCCATACCCTCGACCAAACTCGTTACTACGAAAGCCAGGAGAACCCGAACACTCATGAACATAACCAAATGCTGCGATGAAGTCAAGACGAAATAATCGCGAATCGGAGTGCATTATTCATGGCGTAGTCATGTCGAATTAGAACGTATTCATGAATATTTCGTATGGGTTTCTTTGGCTCAGGATTCCCGACTGCGGTGATGTCCTAGATTTGCTGGGAAGAAGGGCGGGGTAGACACTGTGGGTTGTCGAGCAAGCAAGGCATCCGAACAAGGTGCTAACCCATGAGCAACAGGATACCGCCGAGCGAGCGCCAGCGGCCAAAATCGCGGTGCTGACGGCGGCGCCCGCCGTTCGCTCCAAACGGTGGCGCGATCATCCTACGCATCTTGCTCCGCATCCGATTGTTCATTCGTTCCAGCGGCCTCCGTTGAGTCACTAATCGTGTAGGTGCCGTCCAGCCAGCGGCCTAGATCGACCTGTTGGCAGCGGAGACTGCAAAACGGGCGAAACGGCGCGTGGTCCTTCGAATTCACCACCAGCCTTTTTGCGCAAGTTGGACAATCAAAGGTAGGCATGGTCTTTGTCCCGGTTCACGTTTGCAGCTTACCCAGCAACTCCCGGGCGCGTGACACTTTTGGCGTAACGTGCAAAGTCTGTCACTAGGCTCGCGCCCGGTGCTCTGAAAAGTACCCGCCAATTCGGTCACTCACCCGTAGCTCTCTCTTCTGCGCCGGAGCCCGTTGATGGAAGCTGTGGCCAAGCCGGCAGTGGCGCCGGCTCTACTCAATGGACACCCAAGCTACTCAACGTACACAGGTTTTATTCGGTTGATTGCGACTTGGCCGGTTTCGACTTCGCTTCCTTGGTAGCGGCCGTCGTCTTGTCGCTTTTCTTGTCGTCCTTACCGTTGCTGGCTTCTTTTTCGGCCTTGGCGGCGCTCTTATATCCTTCCGAGCGGTAGTCGGTTTGATAGAAGCCTGAGCCCTTGAAAATGACACCGCCGCCGATCCCGATCAGCCGCGTCACTTTCGCATTGCAGTCGCACGGTTTCGGATCGCTTTTATTCAACCGTTTGCGAGGGGGTTCTGTGATCGGCTGAAACAGCTCAAACACGATCTTGCACTCGGCACATTGGTATTCATACGTGGGCATGTCGTATCACTCGTTAGTCGCTAACGCCTTCTTTCTGATCTGCGGCTGATGCCGTTTCCGTTGCCTGGTCATTCTGGGTTTCCACCCCCTTGGACACAATCACCCGTGCCGGTCTGAGCACGCGATCCCGAAGTCGATAGCCTTTGGCAATCTGTTCGACAACCATGCCGGATGGGTGCTCTGCGCTGGGTTGTTGGAGCATGGCCTCGTGAACGTTGGGGTCAAACGGTTGGTGTAGCGCATCTATGGATTCCAGCCCGTGCGCTCGCAGCGCCTGCGAAAGATTGTCGTAAATCAGACGAATGCCATCGACCAAGGCTTGCAGGTCGTCGGACGATTCCGCTGCTTCGAGCGATCGTTCAAAATCATCCAGAACGCTCAGCATGGACTTCATCACGTCCGCGTTGGCATACCGAATGCCCTCACTGCGTTCGACGGCCGCCCGCCGCTGAAAATTCTGATAATCCGCCTTGGCCCGCAGCAGCGCACCTTCGAGTTGCGCGATCCGCTGTTGTGGATCGATGGATTCCTCCGCCGCTACCGCTCCCGATTCCGCCGCCGGCTCGGGTGTTTCAGGCGGTGGTGTTGCGGCGCGGTCGTCGGACGGGCCTTTCGTTGATTTCTCTTTCTTCGTCTTTTTCATCGTATCTCAAACATTGCCGGCGATTCATGGTCGCGGCGCGGTCAGCCTTCCGCCACGCCCGACAGATACTCTTTAACCTTGTCCAGAAATCCTTTCGACTCGGGCAGCACGGATTTGTCTTCCGTCTCGGCGAACGCACGAATATGCCGCTCTTGTGTTCTGCTGAGCTTCTTGGGAATCTCGACGGTGATTTGAACGATCTCGTCGCCGCGGCGTCCACCTCGTAAATCGGGCAAGCCCATGCCGCCGAGGCGAAACAACTGACCATGCTGCGTGCCGCGCGGAATCTTGAGTTCGGCCGAACCGCTAAGCGTCGGCACTTCGACTTTCGCACCCAACACCGCCTGCGTAAACGAAATCGGCATACGACATACGAGATCGTTGTCGTGCCGTTCGAGGAGCGGGTGCGGTTTGATGCGTACGTAACAATGAAGGTCGCCGCGTTGGCTTCCGTTCTCGCCCGGTTCGCCTTCGCCGCGTACACGAACGGCCTGCCCGTCGTGTATGCCTGCGGGAATCTGGACTTGTACCACGCGTTTGGCGTTCTTGCGGCCACTGCCACGGCACTTCGCGCACGGCGTAACAATCCGTGAGCCGGCGCCGCGACAATTCGGGCAAGTGGTGACCACGCGACCGATCAAGAATCCGCCCGCCTGTTCGACTTGCCCGTAACCGCCACAGGTTTGGCATGTTTCTCGTTGCGTGCCCTCCGCCGCCCCGGTTCCGCCGCATGGATCGCATAACTCCTGTCGCATGAACGGAATCGATCGCTCAGCGCCGGAGAGCACCTCGGCCAGGGTGAGTTCCACGTCGGTTTGGAGGTCTGCGCCTCGACTGCGACGACCTCTTCCGCCGCCGAACGCACCGCCGAAGATATCGTTGAACATCGAGAAGATGTCGCCGGCGCCCATGTGCGAGAAATCGTGAACACCCGCTCCGCTCATTCCGGCATGACCGTAGCGATCATAGCGTTGCCGTTTTTCCGGATCGGAGATGACTTCGTAGGCCTCCGACGCCATCTTGAACTGTGCCTCGGCCCTCTGATCCTCTTGGTTGCGGTCGGGATGGTACTTGTGCGCCAGACGCCGATACGCCTTCTTCACTTGTTCCGGAGAAGCATCACGCTTGATGCCCAGAACTTCGTAATAGTCTTGCTTGGCATCCGACACAGGCGATTCCCAGTCGCGGGTAACAGAACCCGCACATTCGCGGCCTATACATGCAAAGGGCGGACCCCCAGGCCCGCCCTTCACAATCATGCTTTATCCAATTTCTTATCGGACAGCTTGGGGGATGAACTTCTTCTCATCCTTCAGCTCGGTGACCAGCACCTCGGTGGTAAGCAAGATGCCGGAAACGCTGGCGGCACTTTGCAGCGCGACGCGCGACACCTTGGCCGGATCAATAATCCCGGCTTTGATCATGTCGCAAAACTCACGCTTCCGGGCGTCGTAGCCAATCGCGCCGCTCTTCTCGATAATCTGCTCGACGATCACATCGCCTTCGCCGCCTGCGTTGGTGACGATCTGGTAGGTCGGCGCACGCAACGCCGACGCGATGATGTCCACGCCGAGTTTCTCGTCGCCGCGCGCTTTTTCACGGATCTTGAGGACGCTGGGCAGCGCCCGAAGGAACACGACGCCACCGCCCGGCACGATGCCTTCTTCGGCGGCCGCCTTGGTAGCGTTGAATGCGTCGTCCACCAGGTCTTTGCGTTCTTTGACCTCGATTTCCGTCGCACCGCCGACGCGGATGATGGCCACGCCGCCGGTCAGGCGGGCGAGCCTTTCCTGCAATTTCTCGCGATCGTAATCGCTGGTCGTCTTTTCGATTTGCGTGCGGATTTGGTCGCACCGGCTCTTGGTGTCGGATTTCTTGCCGCCGCCCTCGATGATCGTCGTATCGTCTTTGGTGATCACGACTTTCTTGGCGGTACCGAGTTCCTTGGCGGTAATGTTTTCAAGCTTGATGCCCAGGTCTTCGCTGATGAGCGTGCCGCCGGTCAGTGCGGCGATGTCACCCAGCATAGCCTTGCGACGATCACCAAAACCAGGGGCCTTGACCGCGCAGCAATTCAATGTGCCGCGAATCTTGTTGACCACCAGGCCGGCAAGTGCCTCTCCCTCGACATCTTCGGCGATGACCAGCAATGCCTTGCCGCTGCTGGAAATCGTTTCCAGCACGGGGAGGAATTCTCGGAGGTTCGAGATTTTCTTTTCGTAGATTAGAATGGCCGGCTCGCTGAGAACGCACTCCAGCGCACCGGGGTCGGTCATGAAGTAAGGCGAAAGGAAGCCCTTGTCGAATTGCATACCCTCGACGATGTCCATTTCCGTTTCGAGCGACTTGCCCTCTTCCACTTCCACCACACCATCGGTACCGACCTTATCCAATGCGCTCGCCAGAAGTTTTCCGATCTCGTCATCGCCGTTGGCGGAGATGGCGGCGACGCGTGCGAGGTCGTCGTTGGAGCGAATCTTGATGGATTGATCCTTGATCGACTCTACCGCGGCAGAGACCGCAAGATCAATGCCGCGCTTGACGGCCATCGGGCTTGCGCCGGCGGAAACCGCCCTGAATCCTTCACGGAAAATCGCTTCCGCCAAAACCGTGGCCGCCGTGGTCCCATCGCCCACTTCGTCGCTAGTTTTCGTTGCGACCTGGTTGATGAGCTTGGCGCCCATGTTCTCGAACGGTTGCGGAAGTTCCACTTCTTTGCTGACGGAAACGCCGTCCTTGGTGACGCGCGGCGCACCATAGGATTTCTGAAGGATGACGTTGCGCCCGGTGGGGCCCATGGTCACCTTGACGGCATCTGCCAATTGGGAGAGACCCTCCAGCACTTGCTGGCGTGCCTCCTGAGAAAACATCATCTGTTTGGCCATAGCCAAGCTCCTTACGTCAATAATATCGCGCGATGTGCTCGCCGCGATGGACACTGGGACATCGTTGCCCGTGCCGCATGAATTCTAGAATCCGCCCCTAAGCCACGATGGCCAGAATATCGCTCTCACGAATTACGACGTATGTGTTTGAATCGATGTCGATTTCGGTACCACTGTATTTTCCATAAAAGACTTCGTCGCCGATCGACACGCTCATCTCGCCGCGCGCGCCGCTGTCGAGCAGCTTGCCCGGTCCCAACGCAATGACCTTGGCGCGCTGCGATTTCTCACGAGCCGAGTCTGGGAGGATGATGCCACCGGCGGTGACTTCGTCGGCCTCGACGGGTTCGAGTAGCAGTCGATCGTCCGTCGGGCAAAACTTAACTTTCTTCTTCGATGCTGTTGCGGTTGCCATTATTGATTTTCTCCGTCACGCCCTAAGCCGCCATGGCGATCATGGACGCAGGTCTTTCATTGTCAAAACGCTTCGACGCGGATGCGTCTTGCCTAGTAATCCATATCCTCGTCCATGCCCGGCGCAGCGTCTTCGTCTTCGCTGGGCTTGTCCGAAATGCAAACGTCCGTGCTGAGTAAGATGCGGGCGACACTGCTCCCGTTTTCCAGGGCGCTGCGCGAAACCTTGGTCGGATCAATGACACCGTCCTTCATCAGGTCGGTGTACTTGCCGGTGTCGGCGTTGAATCCGAAAGATCCACTTTTCTCAAGCACTTTATACAGAACAACGCCCGGCTTCTCGCCGGCGTTTTGAGCGATTTGACGCAGCGGAGCCGAAAGTGCTTCGCGAACGACTTCCACGCCTGTTTTTTCATCGCCCGACAGCGTTAGCGTGTCCAAGGCCTCAATGCAGCGGACGAACGCAACGCCCCCACCGACCACGATGCCCTCTTCGATTGCGGCGCGCGTGGCGTGAAGTGCGTCTTCGATGCGGGCCTTCTTTTCCTTGAGCTCCGTTTCGGTGGCGGCGCCCACGTTGATCTGTGCCACGCCCCCGACCAACTTCGCCCTACGTTCTTCGAGTTTTTCACGATCGTAGTCCGAAGTCGAAGTGTCGATTTCCGCCGTAATATGCGCGATACGACCTTGAAGATCTTTCGTGGAGCCGGCGCCCTCGATAATCGTCGTGTCGTTGGCATCAATGCGGGCCTTTTTGGTCTGGCCGAGGTCTTTGATGGAGATGGTTTCCAGGTCGACCCCCAGATCTTTCATAATGGCCGTGCCGCCCGTGAGTACGGCAAGGTCTTCGAGCATGGCTTTGCGGCGATCCCCGTAACCCGGCGCCTTGACGGCGCAGACCTGAAGAATGCCACGGAGTTTGTTGACCACTAATGTAGCCAGCGCCTCACCTTCGATGTCTTCGGCGATGATGAGCAGGGGGCGTTTGGCCTTGGCGACCTTTTCCAGAAGCGGAACGAGTTTGGGGACGCTGCTGATCTTATCCTCGTGGATCAGTACGAAGGGCTTATCAAGCACGCATTCCAAGTTGTCCTGATCGGTGACGAAGTGCGGGGAGAGGAACCCGCGATCAAACTGCATGCCTTCGACCACCTCAATGATCGTTTCGGAGGTCTTGCCCTCTTCGACGGTGATGACGCCGTCTTTGCCGACTTTCTCGAAACAGTCCGCGAGAAGTTTACCGATGGCGTCGTCGTTGTTGGCAGAAATACGGGCCACGTTGACGATGTCATCGCGATTATTGACTTTGACCGGACGCGACATCTGTTGTAGTTGCTCAACGACCTTCTTGACCGCCTTCTCAATGCCGCGATTCAACGCGAACGCATCGGCACCGGCGGCGATGTTGGTGAGCCCCGCTTGGAAGATGGCTTCGGCGAGAACCGTGGCCGTTGTGGTTCCGTCGCCGGCCACTTCGCTCGTTTTGCTCGCGGCCTCTTTGACGAGCTGAGCGCCCATGTTCTCGTACTTGTCGATGAGGTCCACTTCTTCAGCGACGGTAACTCCATCTTTGGTGATGGTGGGTCCGCCCCATCCCTTGTCGAGGACCGCGTTGCGTCCTCGGGGCCCGAGCGTGGACTTGACGGCGTTGGCCAGCTTCGCTACGCCGGCTGCCAACGCGTGCCTCGCCTCTTGCTCGTAGGCCAATTGTTTGACCGCCATATTTAATTCTCCTTTCGCGCCTTTAATGAAAGCGATAGACCATTGTTCAGTTAAGTGGGGTTTGCCGGCGCCGGCCGCTTTCGCGATAGCGCATAACCCACCCCAACGACCGATAGCAAGCCCCGGACCAATCTCGGCGAGGTCCATGGCAGATCGCAAGTTATTGTAAAACAATAGATTATGATTCTGCGTGGGCGACATAGTTCGCCGTTGTTGCTGCCACGATGGCAGGCGTTCCCATTCCAGGGTCGCCAACGTGCCAATTTGACAGCAACCAGAACATAGCGGAGGGTGGGGGTCGGACCGTTTCGGCGGAATCCGTTCACCACATCGGAGCCGCGGGAGCGAGCCTGCGGACAACGCATCCGTTCCCCACCCTTGCTGCGTGTATAGACCGGGGACATGGGTGACAGGTGTTCGGAGACATGGGTAACACTTTAAGGTGGATGCTGACATTTCTTGAAGGAGGATCAGCATGCCTTGGAAGGAGTGTTCTGCCGTGCCCACCCTGCTGACTACGCCGGCCGGTCAATCGCGCAGGCTGAAGCCTGCGACTCGGGTTTGGTGGGCAGTGCCCACCTTACACAAGTTTTCGCCGGAGTGA